>Ga0137409_10002467_pt1 | contig 19813 bp, 15 predicted proteins | sample CZODoug1_16funga_FD_122059 | JGI IMG/M metagenome (GOLD analysis project Ga0137409, IMG submission 122059) | Vadose zone soil fungal communities from Angelo Coast Range Reserve, California, USA - CZODoug1_16fungal (Hybrid Assembly) | ecosystem: Environmental > Terrestrial > Soil > Vadose zone... | reverse complement strand
CACCGGGGACGGCCTGCGCGACCTGCTCAATGTGCTGCAGCTGCGCCTGCATCAACGTCAGCATCTGCGGGGTGATCTGCTCGCACCCGGACGGAATCAGGTTCGGCGGAACGACAAACTCTTGCAATACTCCTGCGCCCAAGACACTGGCCAGGTCCGCCAGCGTCGGACTGTCAAACATCTGCCGGACCTGCGCCGACAATCCCACCCGGCGCAACCGCTCCAGCATCTGCACAACCAGCAGCGAATGGCCTCCCAGCTCAAAGAAGTTGTCCTGCCGGCCGATGCGCTCCACCGCCAGCAGTTCCTGCCAGATCCCCGCCAGGATCTCCTCGACCTCCCCATGCGGGGCCTCGTAGTGCCGGCTCACATAGGCCCCCAGCTCCGGTGCCGGTAATGCTTTGCGATCCAACTTCCCGTTTGGGGTCAACGGGAACCGTTCCAGCATCGCAAAGGCACCCGGCACCATGTGCTCCGGAAGTGTACCCAACAGATACGTGCGCAGCACCTCTACGCTCGGTGCTGCCTGTGCCACTCGGGGCACTGCATACGCCACCAGGCGTTTCTCCCCAGGAACGTCCTCGCGAGCGAGAACCACCGCTTCCTTGATGTCCGCATGTCCCACCAGCTGTGCCTCGATCTCTCCCAGCTCGATCCTGAACCCGCGGATCTTCACCTGATGATCATTGCGTCCCAGGTACTCGATCGTCCCATCCATCCGCCAGCGGCCCAAATCCCCCGTCTTGTACATCCGAGCCCGCGCATCAATGCTGAAGGGATCCTCGATGAACCGCTCCGCTGTCAGCTGGGGTCGATTCAGATAGCCTCGCGCAACTCCCACTCCACCAATGTAAATCTCTCCGATCACCCCAATCGGCACAGGCAGCCGGTACGCGTCGAGAATATAGATCCGCGTATTTGCGATCGGACGACCGATCGTGGGGATGAAACCTTCCTTTCTGGACATCGAGATCCAGCTCGAGTAGGTCGTCGTTTCAGATGGACCATACAGGTTGCAGACCCACTCCACCTCACTGCGCCGGAAAATCAAATCGACCACTTCTTTCTTGAGCGCCTCTCCGAGCGGCGTCAGCCCGAACACGCGCACGACGTCGCCCGCGCGCAGCATCGTGTCGGGCGGCGGATTGAGCACGAGCCCGTCGGCGCGCCGGATCGCGACCACGGTGACGCCGAAGCGCTCGCGAATCCGCGCGTCGCGGAGCGAGCGGTCGGTGACGCCGGCGGCGCCGAGCGCCAGCTCGCGCACCTCGGGTAGGGCGCCAGCGGCGGCGCCGCCGGCGTCGGCGCGCTCCATCGCGCTGCGATACCGCTCGAGGTAGGCGATCGTGCGGTCCTTGGGCAGCCCGAGAGCGGCCAGCGCGTGGCGAATCAGGGTGGCCGAGGCCTCCAGCTCGGGCTGGATGATCTCGGTGGCGCCCTTCGCGCGCAACGCCTCCGCCTCGGCGCGACCGTGGGCGCGCGCGAGCAGCGGCACGTCTGGCCGGAGCGCGCGCACGGCGGCCACCGCCAGGCGCGCGCGCTCGATCTCCGGTAAGGCCACGATGACGAGCGGCGCCCGCGTCACGCCCGCCCGCGCCAGCAGCTCTCGATGCGCGGCGTCGCCGAAGACGCACGGGACGCCTCGCGCGCGCAGCTGCGCGCAGATGTCGGGATCCCGCTCGATGACGGTGTAGGGGACCTCGAAGGTCTCGAGGGCCTCGCCGATCTCGCTGCCCACGCGGCCGAAGCCGCACAGAACGACGGCGGGGGCTCCGTCCCGGTCCGGCTCGTCGGCCGCTGCGTCGCGCGCCCGGCCGAGCCGCGCGGCCTCCAGCCAGTCCGGCACGTAGCGGACGAGCAGCGCGTTCATCAAGATCGTCAACAGCGAGGCGGCGAGGGTCGCGTTGTAGACGTCGTCGCCCACGAGCCCGGCGCCGCGCGCGACCTGCACGAGGATGAAGGAGAACTCGCCGATCTGCGTGAGGCCCGTGCCGACCAACAGGGCGGTGCGGAACGGCTGGCCGAAGACCCGGACGACGGCGGTCCAGATGATGGCCTTGCCGATCACGATCATCGCGAGGATCGCTCCGAGCAGCGGCAGGTTGGTCGCCACGCTGAACGGATCGACGAGCATGCCCACCGTGACGAAGAACATCGCGACGAAGACGTCGCGCAACGGCAGGAGGCGGGCAAGCGTCTCGTGCGCGTAGTCGGAGGCGCCGATGGTCAGTCCCGCGAGGAAGGCGCCGAGGGCGACCGACAGTCCCGCGGCCTGCGTCAGCGCGGCGATACCGATGCCGATTGCGAGGGTGACGAGCAGGAAGAGCTCGTCGTTCTGCGTGCGGGCCACACGCCGCATCAGCGGCGGCACGCCTTTCGCCGCGAGCCACAGGAGCGGAACGAGCAGGAGCGCCGCCTTGCCGATCGCCAATCCCACCGCGAGCAGCCGCTCGGGCGCGAGCGCGCCGAGCGCGGGCAGCAGCACGGTCAGGGCCACCACCGCGATATCCTCGACGAGCGTGATGCCGATCATCACGCGGCCGTGGCGGGTGTGCAGCTCGCCGCGGTCCATCAGTAGCCGCGCCAGCACCATCGTGCTCGCGACAGAGACGACGAGGCCGATGACAAGCCCCTGGACGGGTGGCCAGCTGAGGACGCCACCGACGCCGAGGCCGAGCGCGGCCGACAGCGCGATGCCGAGCGGGCCGCCGAGCAGCGCCACCCACTTGACGCGCAGCAGGTCGCGCAGCGAAAACTCGATGCCGATCGAGAACATGAGGAGCACGACGCCGATCTCGGCGAACAGCTCGAACGTGTGAAGGTCGGCCACGGTCGGCCCGGGCGTGAAGCGGCCGATGAGGACGCCTCCCACAACGTACCCGAGGATCAACGGCTGGCGGGCGAGCCACGCCAGCGTCCCGCCGAGCACGGCGGCGACGACGACCCAGGCGAGATCGTGGAAGAACTGGGGATCGGAGGTCATCGGATGCGCCGAAGGTAACACGGTACAATTGGCGGCCATGGCGCCGCCGATCCGCGTGCTGATCGCCAAGGTCGGGCTCGACGGCCACGACCGCGGTGTGAAGATCGTGGCGCGCGCGCTCCGCGACGCCGGCATGGACGTCGTCTACACCGGCCTGCACCGCACGCCCGAAGAGGTCGTCGCGGCCGCCGTCCAGGAGGACGTCGACGCGATCGGCATCAGCATCCTCTCCGGCGCCCACCTCACGCTCGTGCCCCGGATCGCGCAGCTGCTCCGCGAGCATCAGGCGGAGGACACCGTGCTCGTCGTGGGCGGGGTCATTCCCGACGAGGACGTGCCCGCGCTCAGGGCGTGCGGCGTGTCCGACGTGGTGCTGCAGGACACGCCGCCCGACGAGGTCGTGCGGCGCGTGCGCGAGGCGGTCGCCGCGCGGCCGCGGACATGAGCGCGCGGGCCGCGCCGGCCTGGCCCCCGCGCTACGATCCGGCGTGGCGGCCGGCGCCGGACGCCGAGTACTGGGCGCCCGAGCTCGAGTGCGCAGATCCGAAAACGCGCGACGAGATCGTGCTGGCCAAGCTTCGCGCCCAGGTGCAGTACGCGTGGGAGCGCAGCGCCTTCTATCGCCGCCGCTGGGAGGCCGCCGGCGTGGCGCCGGCGACGCTGCGCACGCTGGCGGATCTCGCGCGGTTCCCGGTCGTGCAGAAGGCGGACCTGCGCGCCGCGCAGGCGGCCGCGCCGCCCTTCGGCGACTATCTCTGCGTCGAGCCGCGCGAGATCGCGCGCATCCACGGCAGCAGCGGCACCACGGGCCGCCCCACGGTGTTCGGCGTCGGCGGCGACGACTGGGAGCGCATCGGCGAGGCCCACGCGCGGGTCCTCTGGGCCGCCGGCGTGCGGCCCGACGACCGCGTGTTGATCGCGTCGTTCTTCAGCCTGTACTTAGGGTCCTGGGGAGCGCTGAAGGGCTGCGAGCGGCTGGGCGCCGCCGTGTTTCCGTTCGGCGCCGGTGTGCCGGGCCAGACGCTGATGGCGGTCCAGTGGGCGCGCGAGCTCCGACCGACGGCGTTCTACGGCACGCCGTCCTATGCGCTGCACTTCGCGGAGACCGCGCGCCGCGAGGGCCTCGAGCCGCGCGACTTCGGCTTCCGCACGCTGTTCTTCTCCGGCGAGCCCGGCGCCGGCATCGCGGCCACCAAGCGGCTCATCGAGGACACCTTCGGCGGCGCGTGCATCGACATGGGCAGCATGGCCGAGATGACCCCGTGGATGACGAACGGCGAGTGCCGGCGGCGCACCGGCATGCACCTCTGGCAGGACATCGTCTACACGCAGGTCTGCGACCCCGAGACGTTCGCGCCCGTGCCGTACGGCGGCGAGGGCACGCCCGTCTACACCCATCTCGAGCGCACGTCGCAGCCGATGATCCGCCTCGTCTCCGGCGATCTCGCGCGCTGGACCGACGCGCCGTGCCCGTGCGGTCGCACGTACCCGCGCCTGCCGCTGGGTCTCTACGGGCGGATCGATGACATGTTCATCGTGCGCGGCGAGAACATCTATCCGAGCGCGATCGAGGACACGCTGCGCGCCATCGAGGGCTTCGGCGGTGAGTTCAGGGTGATCGTCTCGCGGCGCGAGACGATGGACGAATTGCTCGTGCGCGCAGAGTACGCGGCGAGCCACGCCGCCGAGGCGCCCCGCGCCGCCCTCGGCGCGCGCATGAAAGAGCGGCTGCGCGCGCGCCTGGGCGTCACGCCGCTGATCGAGCTGGTGCCGGAGGGCGCGCTGCCGCGCACGGAATTCAAGGCGCGCCGGATCATCGACGATCGAGATCTCTACGAGAAAGGCATCACGCACTCTTAGCCCGACCGTCGGGCGGCGGAGCCCCGCGAAGCCGCCCCGACGCCAAATAAGGAAAACAACCTATGTTTGATCCCGAGGCGATCGATCGAATCCGCACCGAGCGGCAGGCATGGGAGGCCCGCGAGCTGGCGGAGTTCGTCGGGCGCCAGCCCGAGGCCCGTTCCGAGTACCGCACGGGGTCGGGTCTGCCCGTGCAGCGCATCTACACGCCCGAGGACGTCGCCGACACGGCGTGGAGCGACATCGGGTGGCCGGGATGCTGGCCGTTCACGCGCGGGCCCTACCCGACGATGTACCGCGGCCGGCTCTGGACGATGCGGCAGATCGCGGGCTTCGGCACCGGCGAGGACACGAACGGCCGCTTCAAGTACCTCATCGCGCAGGGACAGACGGGGCTGTCGTGCGACTTCGACATGCCGACGCTGATGGGCTACGACTCGGACGACCCCCGGTCGCTCGGCGAGGTGGGACGCGAGGGCGTGGCCGTCGACACCATCGAGGACGTCGAGGCGCTCTTCGCGGGGATCGATCTCGAGACGATCTCCGTCTCGATGACGATCAACCCGACCGCCTGGATCCTGCTCGCCATGTACATCGCGGTCGCGCAGGCGCGCGGCTTCGACCTCAACCGCCTCTCGGGCACCGTGCAGGCCGACATCCTCAAGGAGTACGTCGCGCAGAAGGAGTGGATCTTCCCGATCCGCCCGTCGCTGCGGCTGATGCGCGACATGATCGTGTTCTGCGCCGAGCGCATGGCGCGCTACAACCCGGTCAACATCAGCGGCTATCACATCTCGGAGGCGGGGGCGACGTCGGTGCAGGAGGTCGCCTTCACCATGGCCAATGGCATCGCCTACGTCGAGGAGGTTGTCAGGAGTGGGGTGGCCGTGGACGCCTTCGCCCCGCGGCTGGCCTTCTATTTCGTCGCCCAGGCCGACTTCTTCGAGGAGGCGGCCAAGTTCCGCGCGGCCCGCCGCGTGTGGGCCAGGATCATGAAGGAGCGCTTCGGCGCCACCCGGCCGGAGTCGATGCGCCTGCGCTTCCACTGCCAGACGGCGGCGGCCACGCTCACGCGCGCGCAGCCGATGAACAACGTCGTGCGCACCGCGCTGCAGGCTCTGTCCGCCGTGCTGGGCGGCGCGCAGTCGCTGCACACCAACGGCCTGGACGAGGCGTACGCGATCCCCTCGGAGGAGGCGATGAAGCTGGCCCTGCGAACGCAGCAGATCATCGCGGACGAGACGCGCGTGCCCAACGTCGTCGACCCCCTCGGCGGCTCCTATTACGTCGAGGCGCTCACCACGCGTATCGAGCGCGAGGTGCTCGCGATCCTGAAACACGTGGACGAGATGGGCGGCACCGTCGCCGCCATCGAGGCCGGCTGGTTCCAGCGGGAGATCGCCGACTCGGCCTACGCGTTCGCGCGCCGCAAGGCCTCCGGCGACGCGCCCGTGATCGGGGTCAACAAGTACGTCGAGCCGGCCGCCGCCGCCGCGGACATGCCGATCCACCGGGTGCCCCCCGAGACCGAGGCCCGCCAGGTGGCCCGGCTGCGCGCCGTGCGCGCCCGGCGTGACGAGCGTGAGGTTGCGGGGCTGCTGGACCGTCTCGCGCAGGCGGCGTCGGACCCGGCCGCCAACCTCATGGAGCCGACCATCGCCCTGGTCCGGGCAAGGGCATCGATGGGGGAGATCGTCAACCGCCTGCGCAACATCTGGGGCTCCTACGTCGAGAAACCGGTGTTCTGACCCCGACAACCCCGGTGCGGGCAACCCGGCCATTCTGCTATTCTGGTCAAGCAGATTTCAGCCACCGGGGAGGCACTTTGGCGGTCCAGGACTCCGTTCTGGTGCTGCAGGAAAGGCTGGCCAACGAGCAGAAACTCGTCCAGCTGATCGATCGGATCCACTCCGCCAAGACCCTGGACACGATCTTCATCGAGATCCAGGGTGAGATTCTCGCCTTCCTCGCCGCCGACCGCCTGACGCTCTACGCGGCGGACATGGACAAGAAGGAGCTCTACTCGAAGTTCCTCGCCCTGGACACGGTCAGGGAGATCCGGCTCCCGGTCAACGAGAGCTCGGTGGCGGGCTTCGTGGCCACCAGTCGCCAGACGGTCAACATCGCCGACGCCTACGACACCGGCGAGCTCACCAAGATCAACGCCAAGCTGCGGTTCGACTCGTCCTGGGACAAGAAGACCGGCTACCGCACCATGCAGATCCTCGGCATGCCGATCCTCCACGAGAACCGGGTCGTCGGCGTGACGCAGCTGCTGAACAAGAAGAAGGGCGGCCGGTTCACCAAGGACGACGAGCTCAACGTCGCGCGCATCGCCAAGACGCTGGGCGTCGCCTTCCACAACCAGCAGCAGCTCGGTCAGCGCCGCGGGACGAAGTTCGACTACCTGCTCGCCCAGGGGCTCATGAGCCAGGACGACATCAACACGGCCATCGCCGCCGCCCGTCACAAGAACACCGACGTCGAGGCGATCCTGATGGACCAGTACAAGATCCCCAAGGGTGAGCTGGGGACGTCGCTGAGCCAGTTCTATCGCGTGCCCTTCATCGAGTTCAACGAGCGGGTCATTCCGTCGCCCGAGCTCCTGAGGGACCTCAAGCTGGAGTTCCTGAAGCGCAACCTCTGGCTGCCGCTCAAGCGCGAGCACGACGGCTCGACCGTCGTGCTGATCGACAACCCGCAAGACATCCAGCGCGTCGATTCGATCCACCAGGTCATGCGGGGCCACAAGGTCCAGCTGGCCGTCGGCCTCAAAAAGGACATCCAGCAGTTCCTCGCCGCGGTCGGCGGCGAGGGCAGTAGCGGCCCGCGCGGCAGCATGAGCGACATCCTCTCCGATCTCGGCAACGAGGCGGCGGCCGAGAAGGAGATGGACGCCGGCGGCTCGGAGGTGGACGAGAACGACAGCGCGGTCATCCGGCTCGCCAACCAGGTGATCGTGGACGCGTTCAAGGCGCGCGCCTCGGACATCCACATCGAGCCGTACGGGTCGCAGAAGGACACGATGATCCGGCTGCGCGTCGACGGCGCGTGCAACGAGTACCAGCGCGTTCCCGGGGCCTTCCGGCGCGCGCTCGTCGCCCGCATCAAGATCATGGCCATGCTCGACATCGCCGAGCGCCGCAAGCCGCAGGACGGCAAGATCAAGTTCAAGGTGCCGGACGGGCGCGAGATCGAGCTGCGCGTGGCCACCGTGCCGACCCAGGGCGGCAACGAGGACGTCGTCATGCGAATCCTCTCGGCCAGCGAGCCGATCCCCATCGACAAGCTCGGCATGCTCGACCGCAACCTCAGGGAGATGAAGGCGGCGGCCGAGAAGCCGTACGGGCTGATCCTGTGCGTGGGGCCGACCGGCTCGGGCAAGACGACGACCCTGCACTCCGTGCTCGGCTACATCAACAAGCCGGAGCGCAAGATCTGGACGGCCGAGGATCCCGTCGAGATCACGCAGTACGGCCTGCGGCAGGTGCAGGTGCAGCCGAAGATCGGCTTCACGTTCGCGCAGGCCATGCGCGCCTTCCTGCGCGCCGATCCCGACGTGATCATGGTCGGTGAGATGCGCGACGAGGAAACGGCCCAGACGGGCATCGAGGCCTCGCTGACCGGTCACCTCGTCTTGAGCACGCTGCACACCAACAGCGCGGTCGAGACGGTCATCCGGCTCCTCGACATGGGTCTCGATCCGTTCAACTTCTCCGACGCGCTGCTGGCCGTGCTGGCCCAGCGGCTCGTGAAGCGGATCTGCACCGAGTGCAAGGAGGAGTACCACCCGGATGAGGACGAATACGCCGAGCTGGAGCACGCCTTCGGCGGCAAGGAAGAGACGGCGAAGTTCGGCATCGACTACAACGACGACTTCGTGCTCTTCCGCGGCAAGGGCTGCGGCAACTGCAACAACTCCGGATACCGCGGGCGCGCCGGCATCCACGAGCTGCTGGTGGCCAACGACGGCATGAAGCGCCTGATCGCCAACAAGGCGCGCGTGGTGGAGATGGTCACCACGGCCAAGGCCGATGGGATGACCACCCTCGTCCAGGACGGAATCCTCAAAGCGCTCGACGGCCTCACCGACGTCAAGCAAGTCAAAGCCGTCGCCATCAAGTAGCATCGCGCGACCCGCGACCCGCGCCGCCGCGGGGCGGCGCCCGGGCGGGGCTCGTTCGACCACGCAAATCGACCTTACGTGGCGCCTGTCAGCGAGCCACGATACCTGGCCGGAACCGACGCTGTACCCAGAAGACACGGGTCTCACGAGCCCCACCCGGGCGCCGCCCCGCAGCGGCGCTACCCGGGGGAGGCCGCTACTTCGTCGTGACCGACTCGCGATTCGCTCCGGCGGTGACTATCCGCGGTCTCACCTGAGGGGTTTGAGGGCGTGCTCGAGGGTGTAGGCGCCGATCTTGCGGCCCATGTCGGCGCCGACCGTCGTCGAGAACCGGTAGTGGATGCCTGCCCAGATGCGCGCGTTCGATGGCTCGTCCATGAAGTCCTCGAGGCGGGTCCACCGGTGCGTCACGCCCGGCGCCGTCGGTGCGGTCAGCGTGAATTCCGGCCGCGGGCCGGTGCCGAAGAACGCCTGCATGACGGTGCCGGCGGCGTGCGCGACGATGCAGTGCGCGCAGGGGTACTCCGGATGCATCGGCGTCGGCCCGAGTGGTTCCCATGTGGCGTCGCGCTCGGTCTTGGGATTGCCGTCGATGTCGCCGTTGCGGATCGCGGTCACCGGACGCCAGAACTCGTAGTGATACTTCGCCTCGAGCACGGCGCCGATCGCGTCGTGCGTGGCCATTGACAGCAGCGCGCACAGCCGCGCGTTCTCGGCGACGCCGAGCTGCCTGGCCCTGGACAGCTGGATGGCGATCGGCATGAAGGTGCTGGGTCCCGTGTAGAACCAGAGCCGGCCGGTCTCCGTCTGGAGCGCCGTGCGCGTCGTACTGTTCTTTCCGAACTGCTTGATCTCGTTGTAGGCGTCCGCCCACGCCTGGCTCCTCAGCGCCACGGGCGGGCCCGGCCGGAACTGCGCCATGTCGTTGAGGACGAACGGCGTCACCTTCGGCCACATGGGGCCGATGACCGGGGCCGTCGCGACGTAGCGGCCGGGCGTCGTCCGGGGCCGGTAGGCGTCGGGCGCGTCCGCGCCGTCGCCGACGCGCAGCGTCAGCACGCCGTCCGCCACGCGAAGGCCCAGCGCGATCCCGTCGGATTTCGCCTGGCCGTCGGGAATCTGCGCGAGGTACTCCTTCAGCATCGCGTCGAGCTTGGCCGCGTCGGACGGGTGAAGCTTCGTCTTGTACGGCTGCTACAGCGGCTCGATCGCGTTCACGCACTGAAACATGGCGACGTGCATCAGGGCCATGTCGCGATACGCCGGGGCGGCGAGGCTGTACGCGGCCACGATCGGCTGCGCCTTCTCGTTCCAGTCGGTGATCACGTCGGCAGCCACCGGAACCGCAAGACCGAGGACGAGCAGGGACAGAGTGAGCGCGGAGACGAGGTGTCGCATGGCGCCTCCCGATCCGAAAGATGGGACGGGTCGCGACACCAGCGCACCCGAGATCAGTGCGCGCAATGGCGGCGGGACCGCGCGTCAGGCGGGTGGCGGCTCGGCGTCCGTGCCGGCGACTTCGGTCAGCAGCGTCCAGTCGTCGGGCGGATCGCCGGGGGGCCGCTGCCTGGGCTCGGTGGTCACGACGCGGCCGCGGCTCGGCGAGAACCACTCCCAGCGGTCGGCGGGCGCGCCGGCCTCGGCGGCGGTGCCCATCTCGGGGCCGACCTCGCCCTGGGTGGCGCGGTCGGCCTTCCGCTGCAGCTTGGCCTCATGGCGGGTCTTGCGGATTTCTTCCTTGCGGCGGCGCTCGAAGCCGTAGTTCCGGCGCGGGCTCAGCGGAGGGTCCCCATAAGCAGTCTCACGATATCCGATTTTCTCATGTCAGCTCCCGTGGTTTCACGTCCTTGAAGGTGACCCACAACAACACGTCGTACACGATCTTGAGGCCGCCGCCCAGCACGAAGGGCGCGGCCAGCGCCACCGAGGCCATCACCCAGCCGGTCACGCTCGGGCTGACCGCCTGCGCCACCGTCCGCCAGAGCGTCGTCGTGGTCGCCGCCGCCTCGCGCTCATGGTCCTCGACCACGGCCATCACGTAGGCCTGACGCGTCGGCACGTCCATCTGCGACAGCAGCTGGCGGGCGTAGAGCAACGCGACGGCCACCCACGCGGCGGGGGCGGCCGCGATGGCGATGAGGAAGACGTTCGAGACGAGGTGCGAGACCACCATCGTGTTCAGCAGCCCGAACCGGCGCGCCGCGCGCGGGGCCAGCAGCAGGGAGGCGGCGGTCACGAGCTGCGCCCCGAGAAAGATCTGGCCGAGCGTCTCGAGGCCGAGCCCGTAGCGCTCGTGCAGGAAATAGGCGACGAGCGACTGGAGCACGAAGCCGCCGGCGAACGAGTCGAGCGCAAACAGCGCCGCGAGCCGGCGGATGAGGGCCGACGAGGGCCCGGCCCCGGCGGGCGCGCGCGGCGCGGGGACGACGGCGGGCAGCCGCGCGTAGAGCACGGCCTGCACGACCGAGGCGGCCAGGAAGATCGCGAAGAGCGCGCGCGGCGCGGCCAGGCCCACGATGGCGGCGCCAAGCCCGCCCGCGGCGTAGCCGAGCAAGTTGTAGAGGCTCAGCACCGTCGTGCGGCGCGTGCCCGTCACCGCGCGCGCGACGACGACTTGCTCGATCGAGAGGAAGGGGCCGGTCTCGCCGGTGCCGACGGCCACGTTGCCGACCATCGCCGCGAGCACGACAACCCACGGATGCTCCGAGACGAGCAGCAGGGCGGCGGCGAGGATGGAGAGCACGGCGAGGGCGCCGAGGGCCGCCCGCGCGCCCAGGCGCTCGGCCGGACGCCGCACCGCCCACGTCAGCGCGGCGCTGCCGCCGAGCGTGCACGTCACCGCCAGCCCGACGCCCCGGGCGTCCATTCCGTGCTCGGCGAGGTACACGGGCAGCAGGATCCCGAGGAAGCCGTAAGAGAACGTCCGCACCGACTTGGCGAACAGGACCGCGGCGATCGGGCTCAAAACGGGACTTGACAATCACTCAACTCATGTTGAGTATATGAGTCCCACAACGGGAGACGCAGGAGGTCGCTCACATGAACCCGGTAGAGCGGTTGCTGCAGCAAGAGGTCACCCACTTCGTCGATCGACTGGCCTCGTCGGTTCCGCCTGAGGGTGTCACGTCCCACGTGCTGACGCCGGCCGTGCGCACGCGTCTGGACGAGGCCGAAGCGCAGCTGGCCCAGGCCCGCGCCTCGCTGATGGAAGGCTACGGTCGCTGGCGCCGCGCGCTCGAGGATGTCGAGAATCTCTGGGCGGTCGCGGCCTGGCGGTCAACTGCGGCCGAAGAGGCGAGCGAGCACCCCGCGCCGCTCGCCGCCTGACGACGCGGGCTCGGCCAAGAACCGCGCGCTGAGCGTTTCGAAGCGTTGCCAGTAGTCCGGCAACGCCCGTGCGCGGGCGACCTGGGCGGCGAGCAGCCGGGCCTCTTCGGTGTCGGCGGCGCCGCGGGCGCGCCGCGCGTCGTCGGCGGGCACCTCCGCGTCGAGGACGCGCAGGAAGGCCAGGACGTGCTGCGTATGCTCCGCGCGGTCGGCGGCGTTGTCGGCGATGGGCGCGGGAAGGCCGCGCGCCTGGCGCACGCGCACGAGCGCGTCGAGGCACACGAAGTCGATCGCCTCCTCGAGACGCTCGCGGACTTCGTGCTCGATGCGCGTCTCGAGGTCGTGCGCGCGGTCGGGATGCCGGAAGGGCATCAGGCGAGCATCGCCGTCAGCCCGGCGGACAGCGGCACCGGCACCAGGCCGAATGCCTCGTAGAAGGCGCCCGGCTCGCAGGTGTTCTCCTCCTCGAGCATGAGGAGCTGATCGGGCGTCAGGGGATAGCCGGGGAAACGGTGAAGCACGCTGGTCGCCGCGCGTACGAGGCCCAGCGGCGCGTGCACCTTCAGGGGCCGGCGGCGGCCCATCGCGGCGGCGACGCGGTCGAGCAGATCGACCATCGTCACGGGCTCGGGTCCACCGATGTCGTATGTGTGCTTCACGCTCGCGTCGAGCGTGAGCGCGCGGACGAAGCCCTGGGCGACGTGCGCGACGGGCACCGGCTGCAGGCGCTGGCGACCGGTGCCGATGACCGGCACGACCGGCAGGCGCTCGATCATGCCCGCGAGCATCGAGACGAAGGCGTCGCCGCGGCCGTAGATGATCGACGGCCGGAAGATCGTCCACGGGATCGGGCTCGCGCGCACCGCCTCCTCGGCCGCCCACTTGGTCCGGTGGTAGCGCGAACGCGCACCCAGTCGCGTGCCGAGCGCGCTCATGTGCACGTAGCGCCGCGCGCCGACGGCGGCGGCGGCCTCGAGCACATTGATCGTGCCCTGCGTGTGGACGCGCTCGAAGGTGGCGCCGCTCGCCGGGTGCTCGCGGATGATGCCGACCAGGTGGACCACGGCATCGCAGCCGGCCATGCCCTCGTTCAGCGACTGCCGCGCCATCACGTCCCCCTCGACGCGCTCGATGGCGCCCAGGCCGTGCAGGTCGCGCTCCGAGCCGCGGCGGACCAGGCAGCGCACCGCGCAGCCCTCGGCCCGCAGCGCCTGGACGACCGCCCGGCCCACGAACCCCGTGCCGCCCGTGACGAACACCCGTCGCATCGCCGGCGCCTGCATGGCCCTTAGGATATCAATCTGGTCGTCGCCGGATGATAAGATCGGACCGTGGTCGTGGCGCTCCGTCCTGCCGTCCTCCTGGCCCTTTCGCTCGCGCTGGCGCTGACGTCTTCCCACGCGTCGGCGCAGGACTGGAGCGGGATCGACGAGGCCGCCTTCGAGGTGGTGGCGTCCGGCGAGATCCCCGGGGTCCTGGTGATGGTGGGACGGGGCGACGACATCATCTACCGGCGCACGTGGGGCTCGCGGCGCGTGGTCCCGGAGCACGTCGCGATGACCGAGGACACGATCTTCGACATCGCCTCGCTGACGAAGCCGCTCGGCACGACGCTGGCCGTGATGTCGCTCGTCGAGCGCGGCCAGGTGAAGCTCGACGCGCCGCTCGGGCGCTACCTGAAGGAGTTTCGCGGGCGCGCCCACGAGATGGTGACGATCCGCCGGCTGCTCACGCACAGCGCGGGGCTGCCGGCCATCCCGCCCAACGGCAGCGTGAGCCCGGGCTTCCCCAAGGCGGCGGCGCTGCTCTCGAAGCTGCCGTTCGACTATCCGCCCGGCAGCGCGTTCCAGTACAGCGATACGGGCTTCATGCTGCTGGGCGAGATGGTGCGCCGCGTCTCGGGCGAGCCGCTCGATCGCTACCTGGATCAGCACGTCTTCAAGCCGCTGGGGCTGCGCGACACGAGCTTCAACCCGTCCGGGCGCGTGCGCGACCGCGTCGCGCCCACGGAGTTTGCCAACGGCCACCTCCTCGTCGGCGAGGTGCACGACGCGCGCGCGCGCGCGCTCGGCGGCGTGGCCGGTCACGCCGGCATGTTCTCGACGGCGTCCGACATCGCGCGGATCTGCCGCATGCTGGTCGGCGGCGGCACGCTCGAAGGCAAGCAGGTGTTCAAGTCGACCACGATCGCGACGATGCTGGAGCGCTCGCCCGAGGGCAACGGCAGCCGCGCGCTCGGCTGGGACGTTTCCAGCGCCTTCTCGCGTACGGCATCGCCGTACTTCCCGCCGGAGTCGGTGGGGCATCTGGGCTTCACCGGCACCTCGGTCTGGATCGATCCGCCCACGCGCTCGTACCTGATCCTCCTCACCAACCGCGTGCACCCGAGCGGCGGCGGCGCCACCGCCATCCGTGACCTGCGCACGCGGGTGGCCGCCGCGGCGGGCGCGGCCCTCTTCGTCCCGGAGCTGCCGACGAAGGTGGCGATGGGCGACTCGACGGCTCCCGCCGCCGACGGGGGCGAGGAGGTCAAGCCGCCCCGCCCCGCCTCCGTCGTGCGCTCCGGCCTCGACGTGCTCGTCGCGCAGGACTTCGCGCCGATCGCCGGCTACACGGTGGGCCTGGTGACGAATCAGACCGGGGTCGATGCGCAGGGCCGCCGCGCGATCGACTTGCTGGCGGCGGCCCCGCGCGTGAAGCTCGCCGCGATCTTCACGCCCGAGCACGGTCTCACCGGCGACGCCAACACCGAGGTGCCCCACGGCCGCGATCCGATCACGGGGCTGCCGGTGTGGAGCCTCTACGGCAGCACGCGCCGCCCGAACGGCGGCATGCTGCGCGGGCTCGACCTGGTCGTGTTCGACATCCAGGACGTCGGCGTGCGCTACTACACGTACCTCACCACGCTGGTCTACGTGATGGAGGAGGCGGCGCGCGCGCGGATTCCCGTGCTCGTGCTCGATCGGCCGAATCCGATCAACGGTCGCGTCGTCGAGGGACCGCTGATGGATCCCGACCTCGGCTCCTTCACGGCGCCGCACCCGATTCCCGTGCGCACGGGCATGACCATCGGCGAGTTCGGGCGCATGGTGGCCATGGAGCGGAAGATCCCCGTGTCGCTCACGATCGTGCCGCTCGAGGGCTGGGAGCGAGGGCGCTGGTTCGACGAGACGGGACTGCCGTGGGTGAACCCGTCGCCGAACATCCGTTCGGTGACGCAGGCCCTGCTCTACTCCGGGATCGGCCTGCTGGAGTCGACGAACGTCTCGGTGGGGCGGGGCACGGAGCGTCCGTTCGAGGTCGTCGGCGCGCCCTGGCTCGATCCGCACCGCGTGAGCGAGGACCTGAACGCCCTGCGACTGAGCGGCGTGAGCTTCGAGCCCGTGGTCTTCACGCCGAGCAGCGACATCTATACGGCGCTGCCGTGCGGCGGCGTCCGCGTCGTCGTCACGGACCGGGAGGCGATCCGGCCGGTGACGGTCGGGCTGGCGATCGCCAGGACGCTACGGAGCCGTCACCGCGACCAGTTCAGACCCGAGGCGATCCAGAACCTCCTGGTGAACCGCGCGACGATGTGGGCCTTCTTGCGGAACGAATCGTTGGATCGGCTGGTGGCGTGGACCGAGATGGAGCGGAACAGCTTCCTGAACCGGCGGGCGTCGTACCTCATCTATAGATAAACCTCCAGTTCTTGTGCGCTTGGTGTGACCTTCGATGTTCGTTGTAGATGGGGGGCTGCGAGGCGCGCCCCCCATGCCCCCCATGCCCCCCATGCCCCCCACGCAACCACCGTCGTTCGTGAGTCGACCGTTACGATCACGCCGAAAAAATAAAGGGCCGAAAGGGGGCCCGATGCCACGGAGCGGACAGCCGTGCGGGGGCGCTATCGATTGGGCGTCTCGATGACGCGCAGCTTCACGTCCGGCCTGAGCTTGTCGCGGAGATCGGCGGGCACGGTGACCGTCGCGGGATCACCGTCGCTGATGAAGCGCTCGTGCGGATGCTTGTCGAACCACGCGAGCCAGGTGGCGAGGTCGCGCGCGATGACCTGGATCCGCGGCAGCCGCAGGGGATCGAAGCCGCGCGCGAAGGGCGACTGCGCGGCCCCGCCCGCCACCATGAGGATCGCATCGTGCTCGTACACGGTGCCCTTGGCGCTGCCGCGCAGGGCCCAGCCGACCTCGCGCGGATACACGCCGTGCGGCAGCGCGAGCGTGCGGATCTTGTAGTCGGGCACGTGGCGCTGGATCCACTGCTGCGCCTCGGCGATCTGCAGGCGCACGACCGTCTCGTCGTACTTGCCGAGGTTGGCGTGCCAGAGCGTGTGGTTGCCGATCTCGTAGCCGTGGCTCACGAGGTACTGCAGCTTCCTGCCCTCGTGCTCCGGCTGGTTGAAGAGGCGATTGGGCTTGCTGGCGCCGGGCAGCACGTAGAACGTGGCGGCGCGGCCAAAGTCCGGCTTTTCGCGCAGGAACGCCTCGAGGATTCCCACCGCGCACTTCGGGTCGATCTCCAGCACGCCGTTGGTCTCGACGTAGCGGAACTGCCCCGGCGAGGAGTCGTCGAAGGTGAGCACGATCGGCGTCGTCCCGGCCGGCGCCGTGATGCGGCCGTCGAGCAGCGCGTTCAGCGAGTGCAGGCGGTAGCCGCGCGCGTAGAGCGCCTCGAGGTCCTGCCGAAAGTTCTCGGGCGTGCGCGTCCAGCGGTCCTCGGGATAGTCGACCTTGTGGTACTCGAGGATCATCAGCCGCCCGAGCTCGTTGGCGGAGGGCTGATCGGCCCAGGCGAAGGCGGCGAACAGCAGCGCGGCGGCCAGGAGCAGGACGGCGACGAGTGCCAGCCTCATCGCGCCGCCAGCGGGATCTTGGCCCGCAGCGCCCCGCCCGTGTAGTCGTTACGCGGGTTCCAGAGCATCCAGCCGCTGCTGCCCCCCTCGTCGGCCCCGCGGATCTGGTCGCGGATCTCCGACACGCCGAAGATCCGCCGGTCGAACGCGTAGTCCCTGAAGTCCTGCAGCCAGGGGCGCACGCGGGCGGGCGTGTGCGCCGCGCGCTTGCGGATCAGCCGCACGCTCTCGCGCACGACCGCGTAGGAGTTCTGGACCGGGTTGCGGAAGCCGGGGATGCCGACGTGGTAGCCGGAGGGATAGACCATCGGGCAGATGTAGTCGAGGTGCGGCGCCAGCTCCTCGATGCGCTGGCCGATGTCCGTGTCGTTCTCGTTGAAGGCCGTGTAGCCGAAGAGGTCGGCAGCCACGTACCCGCCGCGCGCGCCCAGCTCCTTGCGCGCGCGCTCGAGGAAGGCGGCGATGGTCGGCAGCCGCGTCTCCTTGCTCACCGGCTTGACGTACTTGGCGGCCTGCAGCTTGCCGTCGGTCGGGAAGCGCACGTAGTCGAACTGGACCTCGTCGAAGCCGCGCTCGATGGCTTCCCGGGCGAGGGCGATATTGTAGTTCCACACCTCTTCGCGGAACGGGTCGACCCAGGCGAGCCCCTCGCGGTCGACCCACGGCTTGCCGGTGCGCGTGTCCGCGACGGCCAGCTCCGGCCGCTTGGTGGCGAGGATGTTGTCCTTGAAGGTCACGATCCGCGCGATCGTGTACACGCCGCGCGCCTTGAGGTCGGCCATCATGCCGTCGAAGTCACGCAGCGTGGCGGGCCCCTGGGCGCCGATGGCCAGTGCCTGCTCGACGCGGGTCGGATAGATGATCCAGCCGCGGTCGCCCTTCACGTCGATGACCACCGCGTTCAGCTCGGTGCGCTCGACCAGGTCGAGCACGCGGCTGCGAATGCCGCGGTCGCCGAAGCCGAAGTAGGTGAGGTAGGCGGCCTTGATCACCTGCGGCCGCATCACGAGCTCGAGCGGCCCCTTGAGCGGCGAGGGCTCGACGCTGACCTTCGCATAGCCCGGACGCTTGACGATCAGCGTCGCGTCGGACGGCGGCGTCACCGAGAACGTGCCGTCGTCGCCGACCCGCGTCTCGACGCCGCCCGCGACCACGGAGGCGCCCGCGAGCGCTTGGCCGTCCTGGTCCAGTACCTTGCCGGCCACCGCACCCGACCACGTGCCGCGCGGCCGCTCGGGCTTCGCGGGCTGGGGCGCGGGCCGGACGTCGGGCATGGGCCGCGCGGCTTCCAGCCGCGCGTCGGGCGTGAGCCTGACCGTCTGGAGCCGCCTGCCCGGCTCGGTCCGTCGTGGCACGCTCGGCGCGAGCTCCGGCCTGGCGACGGAGACGCCGGGCTTCGCCGACGTGTCAGCGCTCGATGGACGCCCAGGCGCAGAGGGCTCGGTCACGCCCGGGCTGATCGAGCCGACGATGCGTACGGGCGGCTCGGAATCCATGACGAGCCCGAGTCGCTCGGGTGCGAGGAAACCGTAACCGGAGAGAATGGCGGCTGCCAGCAGTCCCACCGTGTAGCCGGCATCCCGCAGGGGGCGAATTGTGGCGGGTCCGGTGGGTACTTCGAGCATTTCTTGCTCCGACAATAACGAAGCGGCGGAGACGCGCCAAGAAAAACTTTGCGTAGCGCGTTTTACGCTTTCACAAACACCGTACAATCGTCCGCCATGACACGTCAACTGCTGGCTTGCGAGGCGGCGGAGCGTCGTACGGAGACGCTCAACGGCCTCCGATTGCAGTTCTTGCAAATCGGCCCGAATGGTGCGCCGGCCGTCTGCTTCCTCCATGGGGGCGCGGCGCACGCCCACTGGTTCGATCGGGTCATTCCGACGTTCGCGGACCGGTTCCACGCGATCGCCCTCGACCAACGGGGCCATGGCGAGAGCCAGTGGGCGACGCCGCCGGCCTATGGCACCGGGGATTTCGCCCGGGATCTGCTCGCGCTGATGGACCGGCTGGGCCTCCGGCGAATGACGCTGGTGGGCCATTCGATGGGCGGCCACAACTCGATGGCGTTCGCCGCGTGGTACCCCGAGCGCACCGCAGCTCTCGTCGTGGTGGACTCGCGGCCGTACCTGCCGCCCGACCGCGTTCAGCGCATGCGCGAGCGCGGTCAGCGACCGCCGCGCCTGCACGCCTCCGAGGAGGCGGCGGTGGCCGCGTTCCGTCTCCTGCCGCGCGAGACGATCGCCGATCCCGCGCTGCTCGCCCACATGGCGCGCATGGGACTGGCGCGCGTCGACGGCGGGTTCAGGTTTCGCTTCGACCCGGCCTGCTACGCGGACCGCAAGCCGGTGGACTGCTGGCCGCTCCTGCCACGTATCACGGCGCCGACCCTCGTCGTTCGCGGAGAGCACTCGCCGGTCCTGCCGCTGGAGATGGCCGCGCGCATGCTCGAGACGATCCCCAACACCGAACTCATCGAGATTCCCGGCGCCCATCATCACCTGACGCTCGATGCGCCGGAGGCGTTCAGCGCCGCGCTCGACACGTTCCTGCGCCGCGCGCTGTGAGGCGGCTCGTCGCCCTGGCCCTCGTGCTCGGCGGCTGCGCGGCCCCGCCGCTCGAGCGCCCGAGTTTTGCGCCGACTGACGCCGGCCAGATTGCCGTGCCCCTA
>Ga0137409_10002466_pt1 | contig 19816 bp, 12 predicted proteins | sample CZODoug1_16funga_FD_122059 | JGI IMG/M metagenome (GOLD analysis project Ga0137409, IMG submission 122059) | Vadose zone soil fungal communities from Angelo Coast Range Reserve, California, USA - CZODoug1_16fungal (Hybrid Assembly) | ecosystem: Environmental > Terrestrial > Soil > Vadose zone... | reverse complement strand
ACCGCGACCATCTCGTCGTAGAACGGCGCGAGCACGTTCTCCTTGTTCCCCAGCGCGTCCTTGCCGCCGGGGTGATGATTGATCGGCGCCGCGGCGTTATCGTCGTGCGCCGTCCTGGGCTGCTTGGTCTCGTCCTGGGTGTCTTGCGTGGCCTGCTGTCGCTGCTGCATCGGGCCCTCTGGGATGCGCAACCCGACTTACGATTTCCAAGTCGGGTGCGTGGACGTGCTCGGCGATGGACTGACTCTGCGGCTCGTACGCTAGAGCTTTCCCATCTCTTCCCATTCGAGGGCCGCGGCCTTCTCGAGCACGCGGTGCTGGTTGTCCTCGTCGAACAGGATCGTGGCACCCGGATCGAGCACGACATGCCCCGCCTCCTGGAGGTCGTGCAGGACGCCATCGGCGCCCAATCCGGGACCGAATTCCCGCCGCAGCACGACCACGGCATCGGGTCCGGTCCACCGGCGGCGGACGATTTCATGAAGGCGATATCAAAGTAAGACCCATCTCGTCGAGGAACTGAGTGCCGCCCGTAGCTTTCGGGCCACGCGTCACTGAGCGGGTCATCACCAAACGATCCTTGGTGCGCGTCATCCCCACATAAAGAAGGCGCCGCGCCTCCTCGAGATCCAGTTTTCCAAGCACTCCGTTGCGCGGCGTCGGAATGAGCTGCTCGTCCTCTACGCCCACGATGTACACGCGCGAGAACTCGAGTCCCTTGGTTGAGTGCATCGTCAGCAGGTTGACGCGACTCTTCTCCGTTTCGGCTCCATCGTACCTGGACAGAACCGCCCGCTCCAGAAACGTGCAGATCTGCTCGGCCAGCTCGCCGGTCGCGCACGCTTCGATCAGACGGCGCAATCTCCCCATCGTTTCCGGATATCGTTTGTCGGCCGAGCGCTCGGCGCGGAGCCGCAACATCAACTGCTGCCCTCCAAGGAGTGCGATCAGATCGTCGACGGTCGGAAGCGAGGCATCGCCGCTCAGCTCGCGCTCCGAGGCGTAACGATCGAGACAATCGCTGTGCCGCCCGAGCGAATAAGCCGGAACGAACTCGAAGATCTTCCGCGCCTCGTTGCACAGTGAATCGCGATCGCTGAGCGCAAGCGCGATGCCGAGCTGATCGAGCAGGTTGACGAGCGCAGTCTTGCGGGCGTACTCGAGTCTCGTCTCGCTCAGCAAGGGAAACAGTTTCGCGAGCGTGACGCAGTCGTCGAGCGCTCGGTGGGACTTGCCAGTGGCGATTCCATAACGTTTGGCGAGGTGCTCGAGGCGCCGGCTGGTGGCGTGCAGCGTTCGCGCGAGGGGCAGCGTGTCGTACGTCGAGAAGTCCGTTCCGCCCGGGAGCTTCGCCGCCATTCGTCGCAGGATCGGAAAGTCGAACGTGTAGCCGTTGTGCGCGACGAGGATGTCCGAGCCGCAGAAGGCACGGAACTCGGGCCACATCGTCTCGAAGTACGGTGACTCGGCTACATCCTCCTCGGAGATCCCGTGCGTCGCCTGCGCACCCAATGTGATCGGCACCCGCGGCTTCACCCGTGTCTGGTACTCGTCCACGACTTTGCCGTCGCGCACGCGCACCGCGGCGATTTCCACGATCTCCGCGCCCTCGACGTCCTTGCCTGTAGTCTCGAGATCTACGGCCGTGAAATCGCGAAAGGTGCTGGCGAAGGATCTTGTGCGCACGAGCTGCGCTGTCTTGAAGAGTCCAAGGCCGAATCCAAGCGATGGAAAATCCTGAGGGCTGATGCGCAGAGCGTTGGCGCCCGGCGCTCCGCCCAAGGTCACCGTGCGCACGCCCATCTCCGTCAACATTTTCTTGGCAGCGATCTCAATGCCACCCGAACGCGGAATCCAGACGGATCGCCCCTCTTCGATCGTGCGCTGGATGCGTTCAGCGAGGGCCACGACTTCTTCGTGAGTCGCCGGGTCGCTTAGCTCGTCCTGGTGCTCCTCGAGAACCGTGCGATAAGTGCCGACTTTCTCCGAGAGGATGTCGTCCACCAGCGATCTCAAAGAAGTGTGGCTCTTCGCGAGGGCGTCGAGGTTTTGTAGAGCGTAATAACCGCGCCAGATTTTTTTGGCGTCCCCATGTTCGCGCGGGAGCGTGCGAGCCATGTGCACCAGTTGCTCGACTAGGCTGCGCCCTGTCTCCTCCGCCCACGCGCGGGCGCTGTCGAAGAGCGCGTCCGGAAGCACGGTCTGGTAGAACAGCTCGTGCTGGATCTCGTCGCGCGGGTTCGCGATCACTCGCAACGCGGCGAGAACGTAGGCCACGACCTTGTCATCCGCGAGCGCGCGCCCCTGCGCGAGACGGCAGGGAATTCCAGCGTTCAGGAACGCGATTTCGAGGGCGCTGCCGATCTTGTGCGTTCGGTATAGCAGCGCCACGTCGCCCCATCCCAGTTGTCGATCGTGTGCCGCGCGATCGCGCCGCAGATCATCGATGATCCAGCTCGTCTCGCGCTCTGCATCCGCGAAATTGAGAGCGGCAACCGCAAATTCTGACTCGTGCGTGGTGCGCTGGGGCGCGCGGTCCTCGAAGATCGACTCGTTCATGGCGATCAACCGCCGGGCAAGGTCGAGCACCGCGGGCGGGCAGCGGCGGTTGTCCTGGAGATGGACCACATCGCCGGGCGCGATGCCGAAGTCCCTCCTGAAATCGAGAAACACCTTTGGGTCGGCACCCGTCCACGAGTAGACCGACTGCTCGTCGTCACCAACGACGAAGACGTGACGATGGTCCTGCGCCAGCTCACGGATGACGGCGTACTGAATCGGATTCAGATCCTGGAATTCGTCGACGAGGACGGCGTCCCAGCGTCCCCGCACTTCGGCCGCCACGGCCTCGATTCTGAGAAGCTCCGCTGTCTTGAGAACGAGGGTGTCGAAATCAGCGACATTTCGCTCGGCGATCATCTGTCGATAGCCGTCGTAGAATTTTTGATATCGGTGACCCATCGGCTCACCGCGAAAGCGCCAGCGCGCGAACGCATCGAGAACGCTCTTGTGCATCTTCGCCGGTACCTTGAGTCGGCGCAGAACGGATCTCTGATAAGGCTCATCGGCGATGCCGAAGCCGGCCTGGAGTCCGACCTGCTCGCCGAATTCGCGCAGGAGCTCGGCGCAGAATGCGTGGATCGTCCCGCGCTTGACGCGCTCCACACGGGGGCCGAGCTCGCGCACGAGGCGCTCGGCGATTTCGCCGGCAGCCTTGTTGGTGAACGTGAAGACGCAGATCCGCTCGGGCTTGATGTCGAGCTTGTCGATAAGGAAGCCGATCCGCTCGATGAGGCAGAAAGTTTTCCCCGCTCCCGGTCCTGCTAGCACCAGAAGCGGTTGTGGTGGACCTTCGATGGCGAGGCGTTGCGAAGCCGAGGGCACGCGCGGAACAGAAGCGGCGTCGGTGCCCACCGACGCCGCTTCAGAAATGGACGCTGTGTCCGTTCGCGCGGATTCGTCCGCGCGTGTGGTCGTGACCGTCAGGACGTCCGATAGAAAAACTGCTCCTGCACGATCTTCCCGTCCTTTACCGAGTAGAGCGCCATCTCTTCCATCGGGGTGCGCTTGCCGGTCGGCTTGAAGGTCACGTCGAAGTTGTAGTAGACGGCGAACTTGTCCTCGCCGATGAAAGGACCGTCGACGACGGATGAATGGACCTCATTGTTGTCGGCCCACCATTTGTTCTTTCCCCGGATGGCGTCAATTCCCTTCATTTCTCGGGGCATCGTTTCGTTTCCCATCGATTCGATGCTGACGATATCGGGCGAGTAGAGAGTGTTGATCGCGTCCGTGAAGTTGCCCGTCCTGCAGAAGGAGACGAGCTCCTCGGCGACGGCGGCGGTGGTGGTAGGAGCGGTGGCGGTGGTCATTTTCTCTCCTTTCGGGGTCTTCTTCATAGTAGCAAAACATCTGGCGGATGCCAGCGGGTAAAATCGAGTAAACGAGCACTGCCCTTGCCCATAACCAGGGACTCAAAACTACCCTGCTGCCCGCTACCCGCGAAACGCCACCTGCTGTCCGCTGCGTGCAATGAGACCGACCTCTCTTTGGCGTAACGGGGAGCTGCATCAGCCGTGATGCCATAACGCCCCCTGATCTGTCCCGACGCAGTAAAGCGGGTAGCGGGTGTCAGCGGGCTGCGGGTAGCGGGCAGCAGGGTAGTTGTCCGTTCGAAGCAGGGCAGTTGTCCGTTCGGAGAAGGGCAGTTGTCCGTTGGCAGCAGGGCAGTTGTCCGTTCGCAGCAGGGTAGTTGTCCGTTGTAGTTGCGGCTGCGTTTTGCAGAAATTCATCACCCATCGTACGTTGACGCGTGCCCCACGATGCAGCGAAGCTCGTCCCCATCACCTCTGCGCAGCAGATCCGCATCGGCGACGCAGATGCCGCGCGCCCGAGCGGTCTCCCCAAGGGCGACGAGCTCAAGAAAGCCGCCAAGCACGAGAGCAAGAGAATCAGGAAACTGCAGTCTGCGTTGTACGCGGACGGACGGTACGCCCTTCTCGTCGTCCTCCAGGGCCGCGATGCGTCGGGCAAAGACGGGACGGTCAAAAAAGTCTTTCGCAGCGTCAATCCGATGGGCTGCGAGGTCACCAGCTTCAAGGTCCCGAGCGAAATCGAACTCCAACATGACTTCCTCTGGCGCATCCATCAGCGCGTTCCCGCGCGGCGGATGATCGGGATCTTCAACCGGTCGCACTACGAGGATGTGATCGTCCCGCGCGTCCACAAGCTCGTGCCGAAAAAGGTCTGGTCGGAGCGGTTCAATCACATCAACGACTTCGAGAAGGCGCTCGTTAAGAACTCGGTCGTGATCCTGAAGTTCTTCCTGCACGTCTCGCGCGATGAGCAGAAGAAGCGGCTCAACGACAGACTGAACGACAGAAAAAAGAACTGGAAGTTCCGCAAGGGAGATCTCGACGACCGCGCTCTATGGGGCGATTACACCAAAGCATTCCGCGATGCGATCGCCAACTGCAGCACCAGTTGGGCGCCGTGGCATATCGTGCCCGCTGACGACGAGGACGCGCGCGATCTTCTCGTCGCGCGCAAGATCGCCGACGCGCTCGAAGCCCTCGATCTTCGCTATCCGCCTCTCGATCCGAAGCTGAAGGGGATCAAGATCGAGTAGGCGTTCCCTAGCCCGTGTTTCTCAGACCCTGGGCGATTCCACTCAGCGTGGTCGCGAGGGCGTCGTCTATCGCTTCCCTTTCACGCTCGTTCTTTGCCACGCCCGTGCGCTTTCTTCGCAGCAGGGATATCTGCAAGAGAGAAAGGGGATCTACATAGGGATTTCTGAGCCCGATCGCCGACTGCAGCACTGGCGCGTCGTCCAACAGCTGACGGTGCCCGCGAATGAGAAGCAGTGCCTCGACAGCCATCTGATACTCGCGAATCAGCGCTTCGAGCAGCTTTAGATCGCCGCCCAGGTGTCGGACGTATGCGCGCGCGATCTCGACATCGGTCTTGGCGCAAACCATTTCCGCCTTCCCCAGCAGGTCGTCCACGAACGGCCAGCTCTCCGCCATCCTCTGCAATCGGCGCAAGCCCGCGCGCGTAGAAACTTCCTCGCCGAGGGCAGTTCCAACGCCGAGCCAACCCGTGAGCATAAGACGGATCTGCGTCCAGCCGAATCCCCACGGAATGGCGCGAATGCCTTCGATCCCCGCTTTTGAGCCCGGACGGTAAGCGGGGCGCGAGCCAAATCGAGCGTTCGCCAGTTCGTCTATCGGCGTGGCCATGCGAAAGAGCTGAAACAGAGCGTCGTCATCGTAGACGAGCTTGTGATAGACATCTCTCGATCGCATTGAGACGCGATCCATCACCTCACGAAAGTCTTCGACTTCCTTGACGCCCGCTTTTTTTCGCCAGTCGCTGAACTCATGCAGCAACACGCCCGCTGCTGTCACCTCCAGCGTTCGCTCCGCCACTGGCAGCAGACCGAACTGCTGCGAGATGATCTCCCCCTGCTCGGTGATCTTGATGCGACCTTTTGTCGTTCCGGGAGGTAATGCCGCGAGAGCGCGATAGACCGGTGATCCACCGCCGCGCCCGACGCTCCCGCCCCTGCCGTGGAACAGACGAAGCTCCACTCCGGCGTCATCGAACACCTCGGCCAGTGACTCCTGCGCGCGATACAAGCCCCACGACGAGGCAATCATTCCCGCATCTTTCCCCGAGTCGGAATACCCGATCATTACCTCCTGCTTGCGTCCCCGCGCTTCGAGCTGCCGGGTGTAAATTGGATCGTCGAACAGCGATCGCATGACCTCTGACGCGCGCTCGAGATCGTCGATGGTCTCGAATAACGGCACCACGTCGAGCCGCGACACGGGCTTCCTGGCAGTGAGATCGAGCAGTCCCGCTTCGCGGGCGAGCAACAATACCCTTAACAGATCTTCCGCGGACCGCGTCATCGAGACGATGTACGTGCAAGCAGCCGGCTCGCCTGCCTCATCCTGGATCGTACGGATCGCTCCCAACGTATCCACAGCCTGTCGCGTCGCGTCGGAGATCTTCCGGTTCTTGTTGAGAATCGGCTTTCTCGAGAGCAGCGCCGTGCGAAGCGCCTCCCCATCAGGATCGCCACTTTTCGGCGCGAGGATCTCGCGGACCGCCGCGGCATGAACGTCGGAATGATCGCGCACATCCATCATGAAGCCGTGAAAGCCGTGCGCGCGCACTGCCGCGTACAATGGATCAAGGGTGGTACGGCAGGCCTGTTCGGCACCCGCTCGCAGGAGAGACTTGCGCACCAGCAGCAGATCTTCCTCAAACGCTTCGACGTCAGGGTAAGCCGCTGGTTCCTTTCTCGGGCGTCCAGCGTCGCGCGACGCCACGAGGCGACGAGTCGCATCGATCCGGGCCGACATGAAGCTCAGTTTCAGCCGCAGCGGCTCGTCCGCATTGCGCTTTCGGTTCTTCTTCCAGATCAGGGGCAGCTGCTTTTGATCCTTCTCCAGCGACTCGATGAGGGCATCGAGCGGCGGCGCGATCGACGACGAGAGTGATAGCCGCCGGGTCAGATCATCCAGTGTATCCAGATAGCGCCCGAGTATCACGTGGCTCGCGCGGCGCGCGGTGGCGATTGTGATGCTCGGGGTGACGTACGGATTCCCATCGCGATCCCCGCCGACCCACGTCCCAAACCGCAACGGAACCGCAAGCCTGAACGCGTCGGCCGACCGCGCGAATTCGTCCTCGAACGCGAGCGCGAGCGTCGCGTGCATGTAGTCGTTCGCCTCGAGAAGACGGGTCTCCAGATACCAAAGCGCTGAGCTCACTTCGTCGAGGACCGTCGGGCGGTCCTGTCGGACTTCGCTCGTCAGCCAGAGCAGCTCCACTTCGCCTTCCAGCGACTGCTCGACCAGTCTCACTTCGTCCGGCGGCGCAGTCTCGCGCGCGAGAAGATCGTCGGCGACGCGCGCCTGGAGGCCGAGCAGCGTGCGACGCGTCGATTCAGTCGGGTGGGCGGTGAGGACGGGGCGAATATCAAGGCTGAGCATCGCCCGCTCGATTGCCTCGGCGCTCACTCCGAGATCGCGGAGCTGCCGCATCGTCCATCGGGCGGACGCGGGCTGCGGATTGCTGACGCCCTTCCCCAGATACGCATTGCGGCGCCGGACGCGGTGCGTTTGTTCAGCGGTGTTGATCAGCAGGAAAAAGAGGGTAAAGGCGCGGGCCGCCATAGCACACTGCGCGACGGTGAATTCGTCGATCTGCCTCAGCAGGTTGTCGAGAGTCGGAGCGTCGGGATCGCCGTGCCGGCGGGCGCGCGTCGCGACGCGCAACCGCTCGACGATCGTGAACGCCTCGTCACCCTCGAGGCGCCTGATTACGCGACCGAGCGCACCGGCCAGCCACCGAACGTCGTCGTGGAGGGGGAGATCTTCTTTTCTCGGAGGAGCCGGCGTTGGCACGGCGTGAATGATACCACAGTTTCGATCGCAACTGCCATCTACGACCGCCACGGTAAAACTGGTACTGAGAACTACGCTGCTGCCCGCCGCCGACAGACTGCAACTAAGAACTACGCTGCTACCCGCTTCCCGCTCATTGCTACCCGCGGGTAGCTGCAAACGTCGGGACGCCACTTCTGGCGCTATGGGTACAGGCAGTTGCTTGTGCCCTGACCGGCGTGTGTAATGTCCCGACGTAGTGAGGCGATCAGCTGGTAGCGTCAGGCGGGCAGCAGGCGGCAGCGTAGTTCCGCGAGGCACGTAGTCCCGGGAGGCAGCGTAGTTTCGGGAGGCCGCGTAGTCCCCGGGAGGCCGCGTAGTCCCGGGAGGCAGCGTAGTCCCGCTAGGCCGCGTAGTCCCGGGCGGCAGCGTAGTTATCCGTTGCGGTCGCTCTCGTTTAGTGGATACCCACCCGCTGGGTGAATCGTCCTATAGGAGAACACCCCCGCTCGCTACACGGCCCAACGCCACAAATATGAAGATTCCCCACAGCAGACCGATCCTCATCTCCTTCGGACTGGCGTCGACGGCGCTCGTCCTGTGCGCACTGCTTCTGCTCGAATGGCAGGGTGGAACCGCCGCTGTAGAATCGTTCGAATGGGTGAGTCACACGCTCGAGATTCAACGGGAGCTTGCCACCGTCGAAGCGCGTATGAGCGAGGCAGAGGCCGGCCAGAGAGGATACCTCCTCACCGGACAGCCTCGCTTCCTCGCCCCGTACACGGCGGCAACGAACAACGTCCGCGCTCGGCTCGCTAATCTCCGCGGTCTGCTCGTTGATAATCCCGCACAACTGCGGCGCCTGCTGGCGATCGAGTCGTTGTCGCGCACCAAACTGGCCGAGCTCGACTCGACGATCAGGCTGGAGCGCGCGGGCAAACATGACCTGGCTGTCACGATGGTGAAAACCACTCGCAGCGACAGTCTCATGACCGTAATCCGGTCCGGATTGCAGGAGATGACCGCCGACGAAGCGAGCCTCCTGCGAGACCGTCAACAGGAGCTCGTAAGGGAGCTGCACCGTGGAGACCTGATCGCTCTGGGTCTTGCCGCGGCACTTGGCCTGATGATGATCGCGCTCCTGGTCATTGCGCGCGGGGCGGAACATTACCGGAATCTCGTGACGTTGTGCGCGTGGACCAGATCGGTCGAATACGAAGGCGAGTGGATAAGCTTCGAGGAGTATCTGCGCCGGAAGTTCGACATCTCGTCGACATTTGGAATCTCGCCGGACGCACTCTCGCAAATCCAGGTCGGGCTCGACGAACCACAAAAGGGCTGAACCATTGCCCTTTCATGCGGTGATCGCCGTGATTGTGGCGATTCTAACTGTCGGCGGGTAGGCTATCGCCCGCTCCACGGCTAATTACAACTGCAAACTACGCTGCCGCCCGCTTCCCGCTGGTCGCTTCTCGCCGCGCGCTGAAGCCGAGGGACAGTTCATCGTGCCATTCTTGGCAAACCCGATTCGCCACGACGAGCCGTCCCGGCGTAGTCAGCGGGTAGCAATCAGCGAATAGCGGGGAGCGGGCAGCAGCGTAGTTCTGGTGTGCCTTTCCATTTAGCCCTCCGGCGATAGCTCACTTCATTTGAGTCGACGCGCCAACCCAGCCAGGTAGTCCGCGGCCTGCGCGATGGGCTTGGCACCGGTGAGCTGCGCCTGGTCCAGTGCCGGGATCTTCGGCTCGCGGCTCACGTTGCGGATGCCGAGCCGCTTGCGAAGCTCGTCGCGAAACGCGCGTGCCGGCCGATAGAATCTCTCTCTGTACGCCCGCCATGTACGAAGATTGTGCTCCAGCAGCTCGGTGCTCTGTTTGTCGAGCACTTCGTCGCGCTCCGCTTCCGTAACTGCCTGAATTGGTTTGGCGCCGGCCAGCGTGTTTACGAACTCGCGGTCGCTCACCGCCTCAAAGGACTTCATCTCCTTCGCCAGCTGCAGCACCTCATCGCGCAGCTCGGCCGGGGGCAGCTCCTTGAGCTGTTCGACGAGTGGATCTGGCGCATTGATTGGGCTGGTGCCCTTTGCGGCCGTCCGTGATTCGAAGCCCGTGAACCTCGGACCTTTATATAAGAGCCAGAGAAACTCCGCGATGGTCGTCACGATGTAGCAGGCAACGCCAACGACGATAAACCGTATGACCGACGGAGACGTTCTGAGTATCCCGTGCCCTTGCCAGAGGATATTCAATGCGGCGATCGTCACCGCGCCGGCAATTTTCGCGGGCTGAAGGAGCTGTGTCTGCTTCCATGCGCGCGGAATCGAGCGACGCCACTTGCTGGCCTGGAGGGAAATCTTCACTCTCAAGTGACTGTTCTCTCGCGACCACAGTCACGCTTTTTTGGCGATTTCCGGGGGTAAAAAACAAATCGGTGATTACCCTCCCGATCAGAGTGACTTCGCCATGACGTGATCGTCGCCCACCTGATCGCCAAAGTAGAAAGGAGCGGAGCCGATGACCGAGAATTCCATCCGCGAGTAGAATCCGACGGCCCACGGCGCTTCCTTCCAGACCTGAAGCCACACCACATCGGCGCCGCGATTCTTCGCATCCTTGAAGCACTCCTCCATTAGCGCGGCTCCGATCCCGCGCCCCTGACAGGCGGCGTCGACATAAAATCGGACGATCTCTCGCGCGCGGTTTCCGTGAACGCCCGGCGGAGGGTCAGGACTCTCCCGCATGTAGGCGTACGCGATCGCGCCTCCCTCCCGATCTTCAACCATCAGCATGGTGACGGCATCGTCCGCTATTGCCTCGCGAATTCCGTCAACTGAAAAAGATCTCGCCAGATAGCGGCTCAACTCCGGCTCGGGATGCGTCTCACCGTACGCCTGCGCGAACAGCCTCGCGCCGAGTGAGGCCATCGCGTGAGCGTCGTCGATGGTGGCTTGGCGGATGGTGAAGGGGGGCATCGTGGACTTTGAAAGGAGAAAACCAACTGCGAGAAGAGAAAGGTAGAAGGTGCGAGGTACCTAGCTGCGAGGCAGGAGGTAACGCGCACCAGGTAGCGCTTCTACCTCCTACCTCGGACCTAGCACCTCGCACCCACCACCTCGCTCTTCTCGCGGTTAAGAAAGCTCTCGCTCGGTGGATGCCAGCCTCAGCGCAGATTTCCAATAACCTGCATGAGTCTGCCGTCATCCCCGAAGAGTTCCCAGATGACAACCCCGCCAAGCCCGCGCTCGCGCACATAGTCGACCTTGGCGCGTACGGATTGCGGATCATCGTACGTGATCCACGTTCCACTGCGGGGATCATAGAGCCACGGCACGAGCGCCGCCGGTTCCCAGTGGCGCTCGTAACCATGATCGCGAATGCGTGTGCGAGCTAGCTGCCGCCAATCTCCATCTTGCCCCTTCCAGTCCTTCGGCGGACCGCTTGATGGCTGGAAGAGTCCCGCGTTGACGTTGGGAACCCCGCCGTAGGCGCGGGAAAAAAACGGGATTCCCACGAGCAGTTTGTGGGATGGCACTCCGCCCGCCTGGAACGCTCGCATGCTCGCGTCGGCGTTGAGCTCCGGCGTCGGATCGTTCGTGGCGGCGTAAAGCGGCGCGTTGAAGTGGGCGATCGACCCGCCCGTATGGTAGTCGTAAGTCATCACGTTTATGAAATCGAGCAGCGGGACGATCCGACCCAGCTCGAGATTTGCGATTTCCGACGGGCGCGCCGAGGCGGCGATCGTCAGCTCGTAATGGCGATTGTCTTTTTGCCCTTGCGCGTCGAGCTCTCGACGCAGCTCGGACAAAAGCAGAGTGAAGTTTTCCTTGTCGGTGGGGCGCTCGACATTTCCCTTCATGCCGCCCTGCACCGGGAACTCCCAGTCGATGTCGATTCCGTCGAACAAGCCCGGCCAGCGTCGAATAAAAAGATCGATCGCCGATTCGGAAAACCGCCGTCGCGTGGAGTCGGTGAGCGCGGCGTCCGAGAATCGGGCGGAGCCGCCCCAGCCTCCCACCGAGATCGTGAGCTTGAGGTGTGGGTTGCGCGCCTTGAGAAGCTTGAGCTCGCCGAAGTTCCCGAGCGGACGCGCGGGAAGTTCAGCCCCGCGTCCACATGCACCCACGTCGACGCACCGATCGCCAAGCGTGACGGATCCGTCGCTCCCGATCAAGGCGAACGCGTAGAAAATGTGAGTGAGCTGCCGCGCCGGAAGAGCGGCGATCGACGCGCCCTTGGTGCGCACGCCCCACGAGGCCATGTAGCCGACCACGCGCGTTGCCGCAGCGGTGGATGCTCTGTCGCGCTCTCCAGCGGGTGCCATCGGCGAGGCGGCGACGAGTCCAAGAGAGATGACTGCCAGGCGAACCAGATGCAGGCGAGCGCTCACGATTCAAACCTTGCGAAATGAGTTCTCGAATATGCAACAGAATCGCGGTCGGCGAATAAGAACAACGCCGCGGCAAAATTGAGGCGCTCGACTCGAGGTAACGGTCAGTCGGGGACGACGGGTCGAGGCACTCGCCGCGCGCGCAATAGGGAAATGATCCGTCCGCCAGCGTCCGCTCCTTAACACAAAATCTACTTGACAACTCAAACGCCCTGCCGTATTAGAGGGTGTCTTGCGAGCCGGCTCAGCGGTGCGGTATTGCTGTGCCCGGACTTCGCGACCGGAAATAGGCAGACTCACCTGACTCCGTCCTCAGGGAGGTCGTACGCGCTTGGTTCGTTCCTTTGCTCTGCTGGTCTGTGGCCCGATTTTGTTCGCCTCGCCAACACACGTTGTTGGTCAGGCCGATGCGTCGAGCCATCCTGTTAATCCCGAACAGGTCTACCTGGTCATCCGCACTGACGATGCGGGGATGAGCCACAGCGTGAACATGGCGCTCGAAAAACTCATCGCGACCGGCCTCCCCGTTTCGGTGTCGGTGATGTTTCCCACCCCGTGGTACCAGGAGACGGTGGACATCCTCAAGCGTCATCCCGAGGTCGCCGTCGGAATTCACCTGACGCTCAATTCGGAGTGGAAGAATTATCGCTGGGGTCCGGTGTTGGGCCGCACCGCCGTTCCGTCGCTCGTCGACGCGGACGGCTATTTTTTTCCGTCCTCTGAGGCGCTTCACCAGAATCATCCCGATCTTAAGGAAGTCGAGAAGGAGCTGCGCGCACAGATCGAGCGGGCGCGCGGGTCAGGACTCAAGATCGATTACGTCGACTACCATATGGGAACGGCGGTTCGCTACCCCGAGTTCCGTGAGATCGCCGAGCGGCTCGCAAAAGAGTATGGGCTCGGCATGTCGCAGTACTTCGGCGAAGCGAGGCACGATCCGCAGTACTCCGCCGCTCCGGCCGCCAAGACCGACAGCCTGCTGGCGATGGTCGATCGCCTGCGACCGCCATTCAATCTCGTTGTTACCCACGTTGGCATAGACAACGCCGAGCTGGGCGCATTGCTGGACATGAACACGGACGGCGGTCTCCCCGAGATGAGCAAGAATCGTCAGGGAGAGCTGGACGCGATCACGTCACAGCGGTTTCGCGACGCCATCAAGGCCCACAACGTCCAGCTGCTCACATATCGCCAACTGATCGCAATGCAGGGCCTGAGGTCAATGCGCCGACCCCAGGGTTGAATTACGTACGCCGTTCTTGGAGGATGGTCATGGAACAACCTGGAGGATTGCTCATGGAGAGAATACTGGTAGGAAAGCATTCGTTGTTGAATAGCAGCCCACGCTGGCTTCGCGCGGCGGCAATGGGTCTGCTATTCGCGGTGGCCTTCGCTGGCACTGCGTTCGGTCAGGATGTACCGGTGTCCGGAACGGTTACGAACGCGGCCGGCGCTCCAATCGCCGGCGTCACGGTGCGGGTGCAGGGGACGGATATCCGCACCAATACGGACGCGAACGGGAATTACCGTATCACGGCTCCGGCATCTGCGACTCTGACGTTTGCCCACGTGGGAAGCAAGCCCTTCACGGCGGGGGTTGGCGGACGGAGTAGGGTCGACGTCACCATGACGAACGTCACGTACCTCGAAGAGGTGGTTGTTACCGCCTACACCGAGCAGCGGCGAGCAGACATCACCGGCGCCGTTTCAAGCGCGAACGTCGACGAGGCCAAGAAGCAGACTCAGGCAAGCGTGCTCAAGGCGCTGGACGTTGCCGTTCCCGGTGTGACGGTTCAGACGAGCGGTTCGCCAGGTTCGCGAAGCACGGTCCGAATCCGCGGCATCAGCTCGTTTCAGAACAATGATCCCCTTTACGTCGTCGACGGCACAGCGGTGTCGGACTCTTATATCAACTTCCTGAACCCCGAGGACATTGCATCGATTCAGGTCCTCAAGGATGCGTCGGCCGCGTCCATCTACGGATCGCGGGCCAGCAACGGCGTGGTCGTGATCGAGACGATCAAGAATGGACCAGTCGGACCGCCGAGAGCGACGATACGGGCTAGAACCGGCGTGGCAACTCCGACGAAGGGGTACGATGACATTCTTCTCACGAGCTCGCTGGACTATTTCCAGGTCCTCAAGCAGCGTTACATCAACGCTGGTCAGGCGGTGCCCACCGGTGTTTATGGCGACCCGAACAACCCGTCGATACCCAACTACTATTACGCCACTCCTAGCTCGATACTGACCAAGGATGCGTTCGGCCGCATCGTCACGGTAGATGCCTCCAAGTATTCATATCCCAACGCCTTGATCGAGCCCGCCAGCGCAGGTACCAACTGGTGGAAAACCGTTTTCGGTTCGGCGCCGGTTTCGGACTACAACCTGGACGTCAGAGGTGGCGGGGAGGCCAATGCATATGCCGTCTCCTTCAACTACTTCGATCAGCAGGGCACAGCCGCGTACAACGACTACCGCCGTGGCAGCGTCCGGGTCAACACCTCGTTCAACCGGTCCAAGTTTAACTTCGGCGAGAACATCGCCCTCAGCGTCGCTCGTCATTACGGCGGCACCGGAACCTTTGATGACGCCTCCGGCGAAAACGGCGTTCTCGGAAAGGACATCCTGATACAGCCCATCGTTTCGGTCTACGACGTAGCCGGTAATTTTGGCGGAGGAAAGGGCGTACCCGGCGTCAACAGCAGCAATCCGCTCAAGAATGCGTTCGACGCCAAGGACAACATCAACAAGGACAACCAGGTCTTTGGAAACGTGTTTGCCGGCCTGGATATCACACCTGCGTTCTCGTTGAAGAGCAGGTTGGGCTTCAATCTTCAACAGAATTCATTTGCCGGGTACTCCGCTATCACGCCCCAGAACAACGAGGCGTCGTTTTCGAATAATGTCTTCGAGAACAACTATCAGTCCACAGGTTGGGGCTGGAGCAACACCGCGAGATACTTGAAGACCATCTCGAAGGGCAGCCTCGATCTCCTCGTCGGACAGGAAGCGAGTGCTGGGACCAACCGGTTCCTCCAGGGATCGATTGCCAACCTCCTGAACACCGGTCTGGATTCGAGATACGTGCAGGATGCCCTCGGTGACCCGACTACCAAGAACGTCTTCAGCTTTGGCGGTAAGAATGCCCTGATGTCGTTCTTCGGAAAGGCCGGACTCAACTACGCGGACAAATACGTCGCGAGCTTTACGCTCAGAAAGGACGGCTCGTCCAACCTTGGTCCTCAACACCGTTGGGGAACCTTCCCGGCTGTTGGCCTCGGATGGCGGATCAGCAACGAGAGCTTCCTTTCCAACAACAGGATTCTCTCGGATGTCATGCTCCGATACGGGTGGGGAATCACCGGAAACCAGAACATCCCCTCAGGGCGAATTGTCTCGCAATTCGGCGGCGGTCGTGGAGATACGTTCTACGACATCACCGGCTCCACCTCGAGCATACAGCCTGGCTTCCGGCAAGCGTCGATCGGTAACCCCGACCTGAAGTGGGAATCGAACAAATCCACCAACGTGGGTACGGATCTCTCACTTTTCGAGGGCGCGCTCAACGTCGTGCTGGACGTGTACAAGCGCACGACTGACAATCTGCTCTTCGATCCCAGAACGCCGGCAACGGCGGGCATAGCGGCTCCGCCAATCGTGAACATTGGCAAGATGCAGAACAAGGGGTTCGACTTCTCCATCGGCCACCAGGCCTCGTGGTGGAATGCCACCTTCAACGGAAGTCACTACAAGAACACTATCGTTACCATCGACGGAGTTCAGACTTTCTTCTATGGCCCGGGCGGAACACGTATCGGCAATCCGACGATCAACCAGCTTGGCCAACCGATCGGTGCTTTCTTCGGATTCATCGCCGATGGATTCTTCAGAGATGCAGCCGACGTCGCCGCGCATGCGACGCAGGACGGAGCCGCTCCAGGTCGCATCAAGTTCCGGGATGTGAACGGCGATGGAAAGATCACCAACGACGATCGGACGATCATCGGAAGTCCCCATCCGAAGTTCACGGCTGGACTGGATCTCGGAGCACACCGCGGAAACTGGGATGCCAGCGCGACCATCTTCGGAACGTACGGCAACAAGATCTTCGAGAACCAGATGGACTTCTACGTCTTCCAGGATTTCTCTTCGAACGTGAGAAAGGACCTGCTGGCGAATTCGTGGACGCCGACCAATCTCAACGCCAAGTATCCGCGACTCGATATCACCGACAGCTTTAGCGGCGCCATCAGCAGCTACTACGTGAAGGACGGGTCGTACACCCGGCTCCGCAACATGCAGGTTGGCTATACACTGCCTTCCAGTGCCAGGTATCTGCCGGGAGCCAGAGTCTATGTCCAGGGTGAGAACCTGTTCACCAAGACCAACTACGACGGTCTGGATCCGGCTATCCCAGCGGGGAACAACACTGGGGCAGCGGGCGATGTTCGGGATCAGTTCTTGGGTGTTGACGTCGGGGTGTATCCGACCAACAGAATATTCAGCATCGGCATAGTCACCTCGTTCTAACGACTCGCCCTTACCTAAGGAATATACGAAGATGACAACGGTATCTAAAAAGCCACTGCTCCGCGGCGCAGCGGTACTAATTCTTGCGATAGCCTTTCTGTATGGCTGCAAGGATTTCCTGAGCAACGCGGCAGCGCCACAAGGGACGTTGAATCAAACGACGCTCGCGAATCGCGCGGGCGTCGAAGGATCCCTCATCGCAGCGTATCGAACGCTGGACTGTACCGACCAGACCGAAAATTTCGGCTGGGGATGCGCGGCCAGCAACTGGGTATGGGGGAGCGTTCCGGGCGGCGATTCCTACAAGGGATCTGACATCGGCGACCAGCCCAATATCAACGACATCGAGGGCTACCATTGGGGTAGCCCCCTCGCCTCGGACTACCTGAATGGCAAGTGGATTATAGTCTACGAAGGCGTGGTCCGAGCCAATTCCACGCTTCGCCTCCTGAAATCGGTTCTGGCCTCGAGTCCGTCCGAGTTTTCCAGCGCGGATGCAAAGTCAATCGCGGGAGAAGCGATTTTTCTGAGGGCGCACTACCACTTCGAGGCCTGGCGGATGTGGGGCAACATCCCCTACTACCGCGAGGACGAAACGGATTTCCGCAAGGCGAATGAGGACAGCAGCGCGGTTGCCGTGGATCTTCTGAAGGATCTCGACTCCGCGATCAAGCTGCTCCCGGCCACACCGCGTAACGGAGACAAGGGACGCGCTAGCCTGTGGACCGCCAAGGCCTACAAGGGACGCGTCCAGCTTTATGACCACCAGTACGCGAACGCTGTGACGACGTTCAAGGATATCGTAGCTAACGGGCCGTACGGGCTGGAAACCAGCTTTGACCAAGTCTGGACTGCGTTCAAGAGCAAGATGGACGGACCAGAGACCATCTTTGCGTTTCAGGCCTCGTCGAAAGACGGCGAGCCCAACGCAGGCAACGCGAACTGGGGCGAGCGGCTGAATTTCCCCTACTCTCCTAGCCATTTTGCTTGCTGCGGTTTCAACCCGCCGTCGCAAAATCTGGTCAATGCCTTCCGGGTGGATGCATCCGGATTACCGCTGTCGTTGTCTGCCCCGACTACATGGAATGCTTCGGACTCCGATTTCAAGGCCGGCAACCTGACGCCCGTAGATCCGCGTCTCGACTGGACCGTTGCTCGCAAGTTCGTCCCCTACAAGGATTGGGGACTCTATGACACTACCTTTGTCAGAGACCCGGCGAATGGCGGTCCTTACAGCCCCAAGAAAACGATCCATGAAAAGGCCAGCGGAGCGGAGGCCACTGTCGGTTGGCAGCCGCAGCAACAGAGCTCGTTGCACATCCACATATACCGGTACGCGGACCTGCTTCTGGGGCTGGCCGAAGCCGAAGTCGAAACCAGTGACCTGGCCGGCGCTCTCGCGATTGTGAATCAGATCAGGGCACGGGCAGGCGTCACCGCGCAAGGATGTGCGGCTGCGTCTGACAACAATGTGGCTGCGACGTATCCGCAGTGTGCCGGCGATAGTCGTCTCGCCGTTCCCATCAATGATCCGAAGATTACGTGGGCTGTCTACAGAATCAATCCATATCCATCGTTCCCGAGTCAGGCCTACGCGCGCGCTGCGGTTCAAACTGAACGCAGGCTTGAGCTGGCCGTAGAAGGCCAGCGCTTCTTTGACCTGAGGCGATGGGGAACAGTCGCTGCTGAAATCAACGGCTTCGTCACCGGCATTGGCGGTGGAGCTGAGAAGAACAGAAGGGGCTTCCTGGTCGGGGCGGAGGCGATTACCGCCAGGCATCGGTGGTATCCCATTCCGGCTATTCAGATCTCATTGAGCCAAGTGGCGGGTCAAGCCACCCTGAAGCAGAATACTGGCTGGTAAGCAGCTGCACTAATGGAAAAGCACCGGTACTCACTGTACCGGTGCTTTTTTTTGCGCGTCGCGAACTCCCCGGAACGGTGGCTTTAGCGCTTGCTGATCGTGTACGTCTGGAGCGAGTCGCCGCTGTTGGCGACGATCACGGCCTTACCGCTCGGTATGTTGATGAGCGCGAGGCCGGTGACGTTCAACGGAGCCAGAAAGCCACTCTGGGTCAGTGGCACCGGTGTGAAATGGCCCTTGCCGTCGCCTCTCAGCCACAGCCCATTACCCGCATCGGCTCGCGGCGTATTTGCCTCGGCGTCATAAAGGTTTCCCGCCACGATCAAATCCAGATTTCCATCGCCGTCCACGTCGGTAGCGATGATTCCTTTGATCGGCGCGATTTGCGCCAGATTAGGCAACGGCGACGCACTGAAGGTCCCGCCTCCGTCGTTGTGCAGGTACAAACTGGCAAACGTATCCGCCTGGTAATGGAGTGCCTGCTTCAACTGGGCGGGACTGAAGATCTGCTGGATAGAGGCGTTAGCGAATGAACCATAAGTGGGGAATCTGATACCGAGTGGATAGATCTCCCTGCCCAGCGGGGCCATGCCCCCTAACGGGTAATCGGTGCCGCCTATCTGCTGCGCGAGAATGATGTCGGTGGTGCGGTTCCCGGTGAGATCCGCGGCGTAGATCCCGAATGGGGCGTCCTTGGTCGCTTTGTAGGCGTAGTTCAAGCCGAGGTTTCCGGCTACGAGGTCGGGCCGCCCGTCGTGGTCGAAGTCCCCGACTGCCAGGCTGTACCACCAGCCGCGCATCGGCGGCAGGTGCGTTGACGCGGTCACATTGTGAAATCGCTTTCCATCGTTGCGATAAAACTCGATGGGCATCCATTCACCAGTCGTTACCAAGTCGAGTCGCCCGTCGCCGTCGAAGTCAACCCAGGCCGCGTCCGTGACCATTCCACCCGGATGTGCCAGCTCGGGAGCAACTTCCTCCGTGACGTCGGTAAAATGGCCTCCATCATTGCGGAGGATGTAACTGCGGGTCGGGAAGGGGTAATTGCGCGGTGTCAATCTGCCGCCGACGAACAGATCGAGTCGGCCATCGCCGTTGAAATCCCCGGCGCGCACGGTCGCAGTGCTCGTCAGCATGA
>Ga0137409_10002464_pt1 | contig 19817 bp, 23 predicted proteins | sample CZODoug1_16funga_FD_122059 | JGI IMG/M metagenome (GOLD analysis project Ga0137409, IMG submission 122059) | Vadose zone soil fungal communities from Angelo Coast Range Reserve, California, USA - CZODoug1_16fungal (Hybrid Assembly) | ecosystem: Environmental > Terrestrial > Soil > Vadose zone... | reverse complement strand
CTCGGTGCGCGTACGCACAGCAGCCCCAGCAGGCACCCCCCACAGCTCGCGGGCGCGTTCCGAAATGAATACTTCATCGGTCGCCGGGTCCCACTCCCATATCCCGTCGTTCGACGCCTGCAGCGCGCGCGCGTGGCGCTCCTTCGACAGTTGCAGAGATTCTTCGGCGCACTTGCGCGCGGTGACGTCCGTGTGGGAGCCGGTCCAGCGTACGACCTTTCCTTTGGCGTCGCGGAGGCAGATACCCTGGAGGTGGCGCCAATGGATTTCGCCGCCGATGATCACCCGCACGTCGGCTGAGAGCCGGGTGCCGTTGCCGGCAAAGAGGTTTTTCACCGCGGCCTCGTACCAGACGGCGTCGTCCGGGTGCATCGGGCTGCATCGCCTAAAGTCTTCCCGGCCGGAGAAGACGCGTCCTGGCGGAAAACCGCACAGCTCAAGGAAGCGCGGCGACGCATAGTATTCGTCCTTTGTCACGTCGTAGTCCCACAGGCCTGCATTCGAGGCCAGCACGACCTGTGCGTAGCGCTCCTCCGAGAGCCGCAGCGCTGCGGTGCGTTGCGCGACCAGTCCCTCCAGTTCGCTGTGCGCGCGACGCAGCAGCCACCCGAACAGCAAACCCAGCGCCAGCAGGATCGCGATCGCTCCGGCGATGCCGAGCCAGAAGCGCGCGACCAGCGAATCGAAGATCACGCTTTCACGGCCCATCAACAGGACGTAACCGTCCGGCAGCGCAACGTGCGACACAATTACACGCGTGGGGTCGTGGCCGGCCCGTTCGATCACTAGCCCGTAGGTGCCAGGCGCATCGGGAACCCCGGCTGGCCAGGACGGCAGGTTCCCGGCCAAGCGCCGCTTCTGCGCATCGACGAACAGCGCGACTTGGTCGGGAGGTAAGGTCTTTGCGTGTGCATTCACCGCCGCTGCGACTGCTTCTGGGCCGTCGCGGTGAAAGATGTCCACGAACCCCTGCATCTCCGCAGTGGGGATGTAGGAGCGGAACGTGCCGAGGTTAGCCTGAAAGCCGTACCAGAGCGGGACCGCGAGTAGGGCGAGAGCCACCACACCGAGCGCGATGTAGCTCAGCGCAAACCGCGCCGGCGTAAGGCGAAGCGTCACTTAGCGTCCTTGAGCGCTTCGTCCACGGCGGACAGGAGCTCCCTGCGGCTAAAAGGCTTGGGAAGCACCTTTTTTACCCCAAGTCGGCGCGCTGCCTCGGCAGATGCTGCGAGGCCGCGCCGGAAACGCCCCGACAGCACCAGGATCGGAGCAGCATACACCGCCCGCAGCGCCTCGATGCGCGACGGTGCTGTGTGCGGGTTTGGAATGTCGGCGATGACGAGGCAAGGGGATTCGTCGGCCGTTCGCTGGACCGTATAGCCTGCCTCGCCGAGCCAGCGCTCAAGTAACTGGCGGATCAGATCGTCGTCTTCGTGGACGGAGACAAAGCCCTTTCGATTCACGTATTTCCTTGCGCAGCAGATTACCCATCTAACGATTCGCTCGCGGCGCGAATATGAACAACGGGGATGCCGGATGTGTCATGTGACACATTTGGCAGGCTTGGGCTACATTGACAGGACGCACACGCGCAAGATAGTCGGCGTGCCATGCTCGCTATGGAAGAACGACAAGACATCCTGACTGCGCACGTTCTGGCGGTAGACGACGATCCGTCCGTGCGCAAGGTGATCAGCGACTATCTTGGCGATAACGATATCCGCGTCACCGCGCTCGCGAGTGGACGCGAGATCGCCGACGTCATGGCACGCGAGGTCATTGATCTTCTTGTGCTCGATTGGCGCATGCCCGGCGAGGACGGCCTGGAGATCGCTCGTCGGCTGCGCGCTGAGTCACTCGTGCCGATCATCATGCTCACTGGCCGCAAGGACGAGGCCGACCGCGTAATGAGCCTCGAGTTGGCGGCCGACGACTATCTGACAAAACCTTTCTCACCGCGCGAGCTCCTCGCGCGAATCCGGGCATTGCTGCGGCGTACGCGGGACAAGCAGACCGTTCCCGACGTTCTACAGAAGGTCCGCGCCTATCGCTTCGCCGGCTTTGAGCTCAACGTACGGCTGCGCCGTCTCACGGCGCCAAATGGCGGCAACCTGCGGTTGACGAACAACGAGTTCAACCTGCTGGCGGTATTCCTGGCTGCACCGCAGCGCGTACTCTCGCGCGACCAGCTACTCAGCCAGTCCCGGCTGCACAACGACGAGGTCTACGACCGTTCCGTCGATGTCCAAGTCGGGCGTCTCCGCCGGAAGATCGCAGCGGCAAATGAGTCCACCGAACTCATCCGCACCGACCGCGGCGCGGGCTACGTATTCGTAGCGCAGGTCGAGGTCGTTCGCTAGAACATCGGGATTCACCCGGAGCCAACCCGAGCCCCGCCCGTGACCTCCGGCGTGCTGCGGACGCCTCAACGGTCACTGCTCGTGCTTGTTGCAGTTGACACGGCGTTCGTCCACTCGCGAAATATGCCGGCGACAAGCGGAGTGGAGAGTGAGAGTCATGAAGTCCTCGCAAAACCGCCCGTCCGCAGCGAGCCGCCGCTCTGAAGCCGAGGCGGCGCTCGGACAACACATCTCCGAGCTCTTCCTGCGTATGCCGGAGCTCGCCGGCTTCGCCATTGGCCGCGACTTCCAACTCGAGGAAGTCTCGGTGTACGCATGGCCCGGCTACGCCGTCGGCGAGGAGTTCCACCAGGAGCTTGCCGATGGGTTAGCCGAGCTTGCCGACGAGCGACCCGATGCCGCCAGACTTCTTCCCGGCCGTACCTTCGCGCGTGCGTTTCACTAGAGTGCGACCTGACACTTACCGCGGCGTAGCACTCGGCGTGGAGTCCGCGTGGCCGCATTTCGTGCCCGGGTTACCGAGGAGCCGCTCGAGGATTGCTGCCGCCCTGCGGCAGTTTATTCGGGTGCTGTCACCAGATTGGCTCCGCTAGGCGGTCTGTGCACGCTGATCCGCGGCGTACTGCGAGTGACCGACTGTTAGAAAACGGAACAATCGCAGCCGGAGATCTGCGGGAGCGCGGCATAGCCACCAAACTTCGCGACCGGCGACCACTCAGGCAGCACCGGCAGCGGGGCGGGCGACAGATGCGTGAATTCCGCGCTCGCGTGGACGGGCTTGCCTCCAACAAGCGTGAGGACCGATTCGAGACCCTTGATCTCTTCCTCAGGCACCGAGAAGTAGTCGGCTGACAACACCGCGAGGTCGGCGAGCCGCCCAGGAATAAGCGCACCCTTCTTGTGCTGCTCGTCGGAGAACCAGGAGCTGCCGACGGTCCAGAGGCGGAGTGCCTCCATGCGATCCAGCCTATTCTCCGTGTACAAGACAGTTCCTCCTACGGTCTTGCCGGCGACCAGCCAGTAAAGCGATACGAAGGGGTTGTAGCTGGCCACGCGGGTGGCGTCGGTGCCGGCCCCGATCGGGAGACCGGCGCTGAGCATGCGGCGGATCGGAGGTGACTCTTCGGCCTTGGTCCTTCCATAGCGCTTGATGAAATACTCGCCTTGGAACGCCATGCGATGCTGGATCGCGATACCGCCGCCCAAGGCACGGATGCGGTCGATGTTGCGCGGCGAGATCGTTTCCGCGTGGTCGATGAACCAGTGCAGGCCGACCAGCGGGACACCGCGGTTCACCGCCTCGAAGACATTCAAGGCGCGCTCTATGGTCTCGTCGTAGGTGGCGTGCAGGCGGAATGGCCACCGCTGCTCGGCGAGCAGCCGGACCACTCCCGCAAGGTCCTGCTCCATCCGCTCAGGCATGTCGGGTCGCGGCTCGAGGAAATCCTCAAAGTCCGCTGCCGAGTACACCAGCATCTCGCCCGCGCCGTTGATGCGGAAGATGTCGTCACCTTCGCCGGCTCGTACGCTCTTGACCCACGCGCCAAAGTCATCCAGCTCTTGACCGGGGCGCTGCGTGAACAAGTTGGCGCTAAGGCGAACGGTGGAAAGGCCCTCCCGATGCAGCGCAGTAACCACCTCGTAGTCCTGCGGGTAGCTCTGGAAGCCGCCACCTGCGTCGATCACGCTGGTGATGCCGAGGCGGTTTAGCTCTCGCATGAACTGGCGCGTGGAGTTGAGCTGCTGCTCATAGGGCAGCTTTGGGCCCTTGGCGAGCGTCGAATAGAGGATAAGGGCGCTAGGCCGCGCGATCAGCATGCCGGTCGGGTTGCCAGCGCCGTCGCGCTGGATTTCTCCGCCCACGGGATTCGGCGTGTCGCGACCGTAGCCCACGGCTCGCAGTGCGGCGCGGTTGAGCAGTGCCATGGCGTAAAGATTGAGGACGAAAACCGGCGTGTCCGGCGCCGCTTGATTCAGCTCCTCCAGCGTCGGCATGCGCCTCTCGGCGAATTGGAACTCAGACCAGCCACCCACCACCCGCACCCAATGGTTTGGCGGGGTGCGCTGAGCCTGGGAGCGAAGCATGCGCAAGGCGTCGGCGACCGAAGGCACGCCGTCCCAGCGCAGCTCGAGGTTGTAGTACAGGCCACCGCGGATCGGGTGCGAGTGCGAGTCGATCAAGCCAGGAATGACGGTGCGGCCGCCCAGGTCGATTCTCCGAGCTTCAAATGCGCTCATCTCCGCGTCGGTGCCCGTAGCCACGACTCTTCCATCTTTGATCGCCAATGCCTCCACGATCGAGCGCCGCTCGTCCTGCGTCGCGATGCGGCCATTGAACAAAACGAGATCTGCGTCAGATGTTGCAGCCATGGTTGCGCGTCCTCCTATCAGCTATGAAAAAGCGAGCGCCTTCAGCGCGTCGCGGCGAGTGATCGCCATTGCGGTCCGTACTTCCTTGCAAGTAGAGCGGCGACCAGCAGTCCGCCCACCACGGAGATGTGCTCCTGCGCGATGAGCCGCTCTCCGAAAGCGGCTTCGTTCGGCATGGTCCAGAAATTGTGCGCCAGCGGAATTGTCGCCAGCGTGAAAAGCGCGAGCGGCAGGGCTCCGAACCACGCGAGGCGCCCGCCGATGATGACGAGCGCCGAGGCGACAAGCTGAAGGGCAATCGTGCCGACCGCGAACAGCCACGGTGGATAGAGGCCGCTGTGCGCCATCTCGCCAAGCGTTGCCGGAAAATTCCAGAGCTTGGCAAGTCCGCTACGCCAGAACATGTAGGTCACCGCGATGGCGCCAGTGTAGAAGAGGGTTTTCACGGCGACCCGAAGAGCCACCGCCTGAACACGCGCGTGAGCACGGGCATGACGACCCAGGTCAACGCAGCCACGATACTGGCGGTGACGAGCACGTTGGTAGCGAGCGGATGCCAGCCCGGCAGGAGCCAGTGGCCAAGCGGCGGCAGCGTCGACGTCAGCGGGTAGACGCCGACGAACGTTACGAGCGCCATCTTGATCCGCGCGGGCGACGACGGCCTTGTCGCTTCTGGCGGCGTGAACCAGCCGCCGAGGCCGCCGTCGTGCTCCTCGATGTACGGCTCCTGCTCGGACAACTCGCGCAGGCGCTGCATCCAAGCGCGGTATTCAGGGGACTCCTTGAACGCCCTGCGCGCACTCGAGTCGGCGAAGCGATCGACCACCGTGTACTCCCGCGGGCCGCTGGGCGACGGTCGCAGCACATTGATGCCGCGATTGCCGGGGAAGGCCAGCGCGAACGAGATGAACTGCCGCATCGCGTCCTCGAATGCCTGTTCGGCTTCCGGCTTGACGCGCCGGCGCACTACAACCGTGACAGCTTCCTCGGCCATCATGCGTGCTCGCCGACCGCCGCTGCGTAATCTGGGAACTTCGTCGCCGGGGCGCCATGCACCATGGTGTAGGCGTATTCCACACCGACGCCGTATGCGCCACAGTGATTCTTCACGATGTCCATCACTGCGTCGTAGGTGCCCTTCTGCGCCCAGTCACGCTGCAATTCGAGCAGCACCGACAGAGCAGTCACCGGCACCGCCCCCGCCTGCACCACACGCCGCATGGCATTGTCGTGCGCTAGTTGGCTGACGTCACCACAGCAGTCCTCGACCACGTATACCTCGTAGCCGTCATGGATCGCTTGCACAGTGGGGAGAGCAACGCAGGTCTCCGTCCACAGACCGGCGAGCACGATCTTCTTTCGCCCGCTTCCTCGGATCGCGTCGACGAAGTTTTCGTCATCCCAGGAGTTCATGGTCGAGCGTTCGATCGGCGCCTGGCCAGGAAACACAGCCTGGATCTGCGGCCACATTTGCCCGCTAAACGACTTGGTCTCGACGGTGGTGAGGACCACTGGCACATCAAAGACCCTGGCAGTCTTGGTCAGTACCAGGTTGTTGTTGATGATCGACTGGCGGTCGAAGTTGCTGACCCCAAAAAGCATCTGCGGTTGAAGGTCGATAACTGCGATCACGCAATTGTCCGGGGTAAGAAGGCCTTTTTCGCTCAGCTTCTTGCGGGCGGCACGTTGCAACACGGCAATTCTCCTGGGTGAGTTGATGGAAATGAATTCAGCGTCCGGGCATGTCGCTCTTGCGACTTGCTTCAAACAGGAACCAGGTGCGCTTCTCTGCCTCGTCAATCCAGACTTCGAGAAGGCTCGCGGTTGCGATGTCGCCATACTCGTCGCATACCGCATGCGCAGCGCGCATGTGGGAGGCCAGCCGGATGTTGTCGTCCTTCAGTTCGGCCAGCATGTCGAGCGGCGAGACAAATTCGGCATCGTTGTCGAGTACACGCTGCGACCGGGCGACGTGGCCGATCGAGCGCAGCGTGGTGCCGCCCACCTTGCGGATGCGCTCTGCGACGGGATCGGCAGTCGCGTAGAGCTGATCGCTCTGCTCGTCTAGCAGCAGGTGGTAGTCGCGGAAGTGCGGTCCCGAGACATGCCAGTGAAAGTTCTTGGTCTTGAAGTAGAGCGCGTACAGATCTGCGAGCAATAGATTGAGCGCACCTGAGATGTCTCGCGTCGCTTCGCCGCCCAGATCAGTGGGCGTCTTGAGCGGCGCCTTGCGCAATGCTTTTGTGGATTCGGCTTTCATGAAAACTCCCTTTGCAGAACTGACAGTGGATGCAGAGTGGGCCACCGGCATGACCAGCGCGTGTCGACGAGGGGACGGTTCGTGTCAATGGACACCGAACCGCGCTCGGCTGTCATCGCTACGCCGGTCGATGGGCGATAGCGGTCGAAGTCACTGCGCATAGCTGATGACGATCCCGCCCCAAGTCTGGGTGCGGTTCGCGGGGCCGTCGCGGACCTCCGGGCTTAGCGCGCGCAGTACGTAGGAAACACGCCAGCCGCTGGCGCTCGCGAAGGTATACCCAAGCCAACCTTCGACAAGCAGGTGGTTCAAGTCGCTGGGGCTGAAGGTGACGTCGCTATCGCGGAACTGCCCTTGTAGAAAGGCGTTATATGCCCGCAATCGCACATTCATCCCGCCCCAGAAGTAGCGCTCCGGCCCACTGCCCTCGCTCGCGACCACGGGCACGGACTTCTCAGCGTACTCGGCGATCTGCGGGTTGTAGCTCCACCATGGCGTGCTGAACTGACCGAATCGAGTTGCGATGCCATAAGTGACTTCGGTCAGATAGCCGGCGCTCGCGTACATCGTGGAGGTCGCTTCGCCGCGCGCGCCAGCGACGTTCCCCGCCCACGCGCGGGTGACACGCGCGACGGAGTAGCGAACGGTGGGCTCGCCTCCGTTGCTGATCTGATGCTTCCAGCCTACAGGCTCGGCACTGCCGATCGCGCGATGGAACGCCTTCTGTCCATTGCCAACAATCGGCGCTCCAAGTATGCCGATCGTTAACGTTGAGATATAGGCGAGCTCGCGCTCCGGGACGACCTGCACTCCGGTATTCGCAAGGTAAACAAGGCTTGCATAGGGTCTGTCGCCAGGGGCCGGGGCCGCGATGTTCCCCGGCGTAAACAAGGTCACGCCGATTTCCACGCTGTGCCGGGTAAGCGTGCGATCTGCGTAGAGCGAATCGAGGCCCAGAATTCGATCGGTAGAGGCGCGGAGTGCGTCGGTTGACCACCATGCTTCGCGCGCTCTCCGGCCAGCCAGAGTCAGTGAAAAGCCACCGGTGTAGTCACGGTCAGCGTTGCGCGGGGCGAACACATCGTTGTCGATGTAGAACGCCCAGCCGCTGTCGTAAGGCTCGCCGCGCACCGGTTCGTCCGCTCTGGCAAAGGCGGCGATGGCGCAGAGTGCCGCGCTGGTGACAACCTGGCTGATCTTCATGCCAGCAAGGTTGCGTCGCTAAGTTGCGACGGGAACGACAGGCGCCCGCTCTCATGTGACGCCTGAAGTCAGACTCGAAGCAGGTGTTGGATCTTGCGGATCCGGCGTGGCAACTGCAATGCGTTGATGCAGTCGGACGCGCTTTCCCTAACTACGTATACGTCGTCGTGCTGCCCGTGTCGTTCGTCATACAGCGAGCTCCCGCCTGCAATCCGCAGGGAACGCGCCGCGCCCAAAGTGGAGGCGAAAGGAGATCAACGTGAAGCTGAGAACCCTGCTTTTCGCGCTACTGGTAGCCGCCGCGGTCGCTGCCCACGGCCAGGAGCTTTCCGGATCCGTGATTCTGGTGGCGAAACCTGCGCTCAAGGATGCGATTTACGGATCAACAGTATTGATCGTCACGCCGCTCGGTGCGGATCAACACGCCGGCTTCATCGTCAATCGGCCGACTGACGTGAGCCTCGGGCAGATCTTTCCGGATGACGGCCCGTCGCAGAAGATCACCGATCCCGTGTACTTTGGCGGCCCGTTCGGAGCGCAGGTGATCTTCGCACTAGTCGAACGCAGCACGAGCCCCGGCGGCAAGTCGTTCGAGGTCGTGCCGGGCCTGTACGCCGCCTTCGACGCCGAGACCGTCGATCGCATCATAGTCGCGGAGTCCGATCGCGCCCGCTTCGTCCACGGATTGGTGGTCTGGCAGGCTGGCGAGCTCCAAGCAGAGATCGACCGCGGCTTCTGGTACGTGCTCGCGCCTGACGCCCATCTCGCCCTGCAGAAGCCCACCCAAGACCTGTGGGAGAACCTTGTCCGCGCTTCGGTTCTGCGTAGGAACAGCATCTAACCCCCCGTGAAAAGCATTCTCGACCCGTCGTTTCGATACGTACCGAGCTATGAAACGGACGTGCGCAAGACTTTCGAGCGCAAGCGCCGCGAGCAAGCTGAAGCGGCGCAAGTTCAATCGAGCGGCCCAATTGACCACGCGCCGATAAAGGTCGTGCAGCTCAAAACGAAACAATCGAGCACCTAGGGACTATGTCTTCACCGCCAGCGTGGCGGTCGTCAGGTAGTTGCTGTTTCCGTGTCAGTAGTAAATATCCGCCGGCCATATCGACACGAAATTGAAGTTCGCGCCAGCGAGACTGGCGCCATGGAAACCACCAACGCTACTTTCGCCGCTGGACTGATTCGCAGATTCCCGTCCATCTCTCATCTCCCCCTGCTCCCCCGGAACGGGATGTCTGGTGTTCGAGCGGCCTTTTTATTCCCGCGCCTCGCGCTCTTGCTTGGCGGCTGCGCCAGCGCGACAGCCGCCTGAGCGCCGCTACCAATCGAAACTCACGAGCGCTGGTAACCCGCCCAGCATGGAACCTACGATCGCCGACCGCGGCTCCCATATCGAAGTCGAGATCGGTCTGTCCAAGCTGCGCGGGGGGGAATTCGTCGACGTGCTCGCGTACGCGAGCGAGCGGTTCGGCCGCAAGCCGATCCTCGTTCTCTGCGACGACCATCAGCGCGAGATGGACCTGCAGGAGGGGTACCGAATCGGCGTCGAGGTCGCGAAGCGCTTTCCGATGCAAGCAGTCGCCATCGTTCTGCGCGGTCGCCACGCTTCGGAAGCCGAGCATTTCACGGAGTTGGTGGCCGCGAATCGCGGTGGCCAGGTGCGCTACTTCCAGGACGTCGCCTCGGCGCTGTCCTGGCTGTCTGCACAGTAGGACGACTCAGAGGCCGAGCGACCAGAGCTGGGGGTACCGCTGGGGGTACCGGTCTGAGCCTCTCTGTCCAATATCGTCTTAGACTGTGCGGTAACGGGCGGAAATCGATTCCCGCCGCCTCCACCACATAAAAGTATGTCGCCGCGCGCTGGGCCCGCGTCGTGCAAACCCGAGGAATGGAGCGCCAATGAGCCGGGACACGACTCGGAACCTGACCGGCGAGGCGCGCATCGACCGCTACATCGACGTCTGGGTGAAATCCGGCGGACGCTGGCAAATGGTCGGCTGGCAGTCGACGCCCTTCCCGCCCAAGTAGGAAAAGATGGCCGCGCGCCTGCTCGACGTCGCCATCTGCGGTTACGGCCCGACGGGCATGGCGGCGGCGGCGCTGCTTGCGCGACGCGGCCACAGCGTCGGCGTGTTTGAGCGTTGGCCGACGCTCTACGGCCTGCCGCGCATGGCAACTATCGACGGCGAGTCCGCCCGGATCCTGCAGGCCGCATGCGACATCGACGCTGCGCTTCGCAACTCACTGCCGCGCAAGCGCTACCTTTTCGCCAACCAGGACGGCGAGGTGCTGATAGATCACCAGTGGGACAAGCCGCACGTCTGCGGCTTCCCATTCCGCATCTCGCTCCACCAGCCCGACGTCGAGGACGCGATGGACGCCGCGGCGCGCGCTCGCGGCGCGGAGATCCATCAGGGATGCGAAGTCACCGGCGTTTCCCAGCTCGGCGACCGCGTGGTTCTCGAGGTGCAGGGGAAACAAGTCGAAGCCCGCTACCTCATCGGCGCCGACGGCGCCCGCAGCACGGTGCGCGGGGCGCTCGGCATCGAGAGCGACACCTGGCCGACGCGCAACGCGTGGCTCACCTTCGACGCGACGCGCAAGCGCGAGCTGCCGAACTTCTTCGGCGTGTCGCCCGACGGCCGCGTGGCGGCGATCTTCTGCGCGCCGCAGGGACGCAGCCACTCGATCATCCCGCTCGGCCGCGAGCACCTGCGGTTCAACTTCGAGACCGATCCCGACACACGCCACGACGGCCGGCTCGACAGAGAGCTCGCCTACCGCAAGCTGGAGGAGATCTACGGCATCGGCGAGGGAGACGTCGAGGTGTATCGGCAGGCGGTGTATCCGTTCGAAGGCCGGCTCGCGCAGACCTGGCGCAAGGGACGCGCCTTCCTTACGGGCGACGCCGCACACGTCATGACGCCATTCCTCGGCCAGGGCGGCTGCTCGGCTCTGCGCGATGCGATCAATCTCACGTGGAAGCTCGACCTCGTGCTGCGCGGATTGGCGCCCGACGCGCTGCTCGATACCTACGAGGCGGAGCGCAAGCCCCATGTGCGGGTACACATCGAAGGCTCGGACCGCGCCGGCGCGCTGGCCTTCGTCGCCGATCCCGCGGCAGCGGCGGAGCGCGACCGCCGGTTACGCGAGTCGCAGCCGCCGGCGCCCGCGGAACCCGTCCTTGTCTCGGAAATCTTGGACAGCCATCCGCTGGCTGGCACGCTCGGCCCGCAGGCCGTGGTCCGCCATTCCGGGCGCGAAGGCCGTTTCGATGATCTGTTCGGCTGGGGATTCCAGCTTCTCGGCTGGCAGCAGGACCCCTCCGCGGCGCTCGATGCGGCTCAACGTGCATTCCTCAAGCATCTCGGCACCACCGTAGCGGCGATTTCGGCGCAGAACGACGTCACCGGCGCTTATGAGCGCTTCTTCCGCGACCACGACGTCAGGGTGGTGCTAGTGCGGCCCGACTTCGTGGTGTTCGGCGCCGGGAAAGACCCCTCGGACACCGGGCTAGTGGTTCAGCGCCTGCGCGACGCACTGCGCGGTCCGTATTGACAGCGCCGATGCTCGAAGTCCACCACGATCGCCGCCTATTCGCGCGGAATCTTGGCGGCGCGCGCGGCGGAGCGAACTCCGGTCCTACTGCACTAGCGGCTCGCGACTGCTAGTTCGGTAGCCACCGTGGCGCTTACTTAACGACCTCTTCCGCGCGCGCGACCGGGTCCGCCTCAAGGTGGCGGAGGAGCCACGGCGTCGTCACACGCCGGAATATCACCGGGTCGGGCCAGGCCTTCGCGTCGCGTCCCATGTGGCCGCCGCGCGGGTGCACCCAGAGGTCCTTAGGTGAGTCGCCGCTGCGCATGAGAAGGTCGATGTCGGCGATCGGCACCTGCGTGTCGAGCGCACCGCCGATTACGAGTATCGGTGCCATCGGCTGCTCAAGCAGGCCGCGCACCTTGAGCGACATCTTCTCGCGCGCTTCGGCGAGCTCGTCCATACTCTTCGCACCGTAGGTGAAGAGCTGCGCCGGCACGTAGTCGAAGAGGTATTCGCGGTTGGCGGCGAGTTTCGCCGTGCGCTCGCGCGAGAACGTCTCGTGGATCGGCGGCGACTGCGCCACCACCGCCCGCAGGCGAGAGCGCTCGGTGACCGCGAGGATCGTCGCCCAGTAGCCGCCGTAGCTGCCACCATAGAGCGCAACGCGCTTCGTATCGATCCCCGGGCGCGCGAGCACGACGTCGAGAACGCGGTTGAGCGACTTGTCCGCGTCCGCCGTGGCTTTCACCCCGGACTGGCCAGTGCCGGGCGAATCGAGCGCTAGCACGCCAAAGCCGCGATCGACGAGCGGCGCGAAGCGCTCGACCATCTCTTCCTTGCGGCTGTCGAGGCCGGCGATGGCGATGATGAACGGCACCCGGCCCGACGTCTTCGGCATGCGCAGATAGCCCACCACCTCGCTCCCCTCGTAGGGCACGCGCACCACTTCCAGCGGCGTGTCGAAGCGCTTCGCGTACGCGAGATAGGCCTCCAGCGCTTTCTCGTAGGCTCTTTGCTTGCCCGGCGAATTCGGCACCGGCCAGCGGGCGAACGAGTAGTAGAGCCACGCCTGGTGGAAATCCCTCTTCGCCATATAGCGGTCGCCGAGCTGGCCCCACGACGCCGCCCAGTCGTCGCGATCTAGGGTCTTCAGCCGCCCGAGCGCTTCGCGCACCTCGTCGGCCTTGAGGCCGATGAGCGGGTATGCGTTCCGATCTGCTCGCGCCTGCGTTTCGGACTTCAACTCTTCGAGCGTTCGGCCGCTCTGCGCGTAGCCGAAGTTGGCGATGAATGAAAGCAGGATGCCTGCGAGTGCGATTCTCATGACGCCTCCTTGCCGGCTCACTCCGGTTCGATGCCCGCCTTCTTCGCCAGCGCCTGGATCGCCGGCACCTCGGCCCGGACGAAGGCGTCCAACTCCTGCGGCGAGGCAACCCATACCTCGGCGGAAAAGTTCTCGATCTTGTGCCGCACCGCGGGCGTGTTCAACACCGCCCGGATCGCGCCGTTCAGCTGCTCGACCAGCGCGGTCGGCATGTTCGCCGGTCCGAAGATGCCCCACCAGCCGCGCACGTCGATGCGCGGCAGGCCCTGCTCGGCGAGCGTCGGCACATCGGCCAGGAAGGAGGTCCGCTCCGGCGCCATCACAGCGACGACGTTCAGTTTGCCGCCGCCCCTGAACGGCAGCACCGAGGCAATGGTCGTCACCGCAAAGTTGACGTGTCCGCCGGCTACATCGGCGACCGCAGGCCCGGTGCCCTTGTAGGGAAGCGACGTGATCGTCATGCCCATCGCCTGCGCGAACTGCTCGATCGCGAGGCGCGTCGACGACTCGGCCGCAGCGAAGGTCATCGCGAGCGGGTCGCGCCTGGCAAGCTGGAGCAGGTCCTTCACCGTTTTCACGCCCGTGCCGGTGGTGGCGATCAGCACGAGCGGCGAGCGCGCGAGCGGCGCGATCGGCGTGAAGTCCTTGAACGTGTCGTACGGCAATTTCTTGAAGATCGCCGGGTTCGTGACGTGTCCGTTCTGCGTGATCATGATCGTGTAGCCGTCGGGCGAGCTCTTCACCAGTTGCTCGCCGGCGATCATGCCGGACGCGCCGCCGCGGTTCTCCGCCACCACCGGCTGCTTGAAGGTCCCCGAGAGAGCTTCCGCCACCACGCGCCCGATGCCGTCGGTGCCGCCACCGGGCGACGAGGCGATGAGCAGCCGGATCGGCTTGTGCGGATAGGTCTGCGCCTGCGCCGCGACGGCCCATGCCAGCGCGAGCAGCGCAGCGAAGCGCATCGCTCTCAAAAGCGCGGCAGGAAGAGGATCAGCGCCTCGGTGGGCGCGGCCGAGGTCATGGCCGGGGCTTCGTTCACATCAAGATGAATCGCCGTGTGCTTGGACCAGCCTTCGCCGGAGCCGAAGTGGCCGGCGCCCTCGCTGATGAAGATGATCTGCTCCTGCGGCCGCGGCTCCGGCGAATACTGCGCGCCGGCGTCGAGCCTGAGGCAGGCGACGCGGATGTTCCGCTCGGTAAAGCTGCCGAGCTCCTTCCATTGCACGCCGCGCTGGCCGTGCACGTCGACCCACGGTAGGCCGGCGGCGCGGAAGTGAACCGGCTCAGTCACCCGCGGCTTCGGATACTCGACCGGGCGGTGGTTCTGGTATTCCCAGATGGCTTCATATGCGTCCTGGTTCATGCGCCCATCGGGCGCCGCCGCTTTGCGCCGGAACACCCCGCCTTCGAAGTCGCCGAACGCGCGCAGCTGTTCCTGGCCATCGAACAGCTGCCGCTGGCTCATGTAGCCGCTGCCCGAAGCGCCGCCGAACTGGATCACCATCGCCAGGCTGCCCTTGCCGACGAGCTCCTGGTTCTGCGGGCCGTAAGGCGTACCCTCGGGGAAGTAGGCGACATCGCCCACCTCGATGTTGTGGCGCGGACCGAAGTTGGTCGAGCCATCGAGGGTAACGCGGATCTGGTCGAAGTTGTGCCGGTGCCGCGGCGACTTGAAGTTGACGTCGGTATCGGCGAGCACGAGCGAGAAGTTGGTGGGCGTCTTCTCCTCGCCGCGCAGCAACTCCTTGAAGACGATCCGGCCGCCACGCACGCTGCGCGCCGGCCCCCAGGGCGTGGTTTCGTCGTGGGCGATGTTCATGAGTGCTGCAGTTCGGGTGCGGCAGCGGTGCGCGCGCTGATTTGCGGCAGGATCGGATGCGGCATGACCAGAAGCTCGCTCTCTTCGCGCGCCGCGATACGGGCCGATTCACCCGGCGCGAGGTGCAGCGCGTCGTATTTGCCGAAGCGCAGCTCGGCGACGCCACCCGCGCCGGCGAGGACAAAGGCGGTCAGCGGGCCCGCCAAAGCGAGCGAACTGCCGGCGCGGAGCTGGTACAGCGAACAGGAGAGGGCGTTCGTTCCGAAATCCCAGAGTCGCTTCGCACGCACACCGGGCGTGCCGGCGACATCGAGCCATTCGAACGCCTCCGGGTTGACGAGCAGCGGCTTCTCCAGGCGCTTCGTCGGGTACTTGATGCGCCGGCCGTTCGCGTATTCCCAGACCGCCTCGAAGCCATCTTGGCCGGCGCCGGTCTTGTCGTCATTCGCGAGGAACTTGCCGCCTTCGAATCGCCCGCGTTTGGAGAGCGCCTCGGCCGCTGCCTGGCGTTCGTCTTCGGAAATATAGCCGCTGCGGCTAGGACCGCCGATCTGCATCGCCAGCTGGATCGTGTCCTCGGCCGAAGTCTGGGGGCCGTAGGCGGTACCCTCGGGGAAGTAGCCGATGCCGCCCGAATGCATCGTCCCGTCCTTGTCGAAGCTGAAGCGCCCCGCGAGCTGCACGCGCACCTGGTCGAAGTTGTGCATGTGGCGCGGCGAGAAGAAGTCGCCTTCGGTCCAGACGATGCGCAGATAGAAGTTGTCGCGTTGGCCGGGCGTGCCCTGGCCTAGATCCTTGTAGCGGAAGCTGCCCTGCCGGTGATTGGTGCCGCGCGTGTGCAGGGGCGCCGCTTCGAAGCTCACGAAATCCATGGATCCACCTCTGCGTGCATTCTACTACCCGGGCTTGAGGCGCACCGCGACTTGGACGGTCCCTAGATGGCGGCTACATCCGCCCGCCGGTGTTCCACTCGCCATATCCGATGTGCCAGCCCTCCATGTACTCGGCCACCGGCGCCTGCAGGCCGTAGGCCGCGCACTGACGTGCGTACTGATTGACGGCGGGCTGCATCGCGTAGAGCCTCGCGTCGATTCGGCCCCGCTCGTACCAGTCGGTGGTGCGACACTCCGACTCAGTCATGGGCGCCGCGCAACCCGCAAGCGCGATGCACGGAAACAGAATGAATCTCATAAGCATCCCCTTCAGGATACAGCGGCCTCCTCATGGAATGAGCACCGGCAGGCCGCTCGCGCGGCGGCTTGCGAGATCGATCTGCGCACGCGCGGCCTCGCGCAGCGGATAGCGGGTGCCGACTTCGACCCGCACCACCCCGCTAGCCACCACCTCGAAGAAAGCCGCGGCCGCTCTGACGTAGTCATCCCGGTCGGCGATCCAGGTGGTCAGTGTCGGCCGCGTGACGATCAGCGATTTCTTGAGCAGGCGCTGCAGCGGAAAGCTCTCGACCTGGCCCGACGTGGTGCCGAAGTTGATGGCCATGCCCATCGGACGCAGGCAGTCAAGGGAGCGCATGAAGGTGTCGCGGCCGACCGAGTCGTACACAACCGGGACGCCGCGGCCGGAGGTGATTTCCATCACCCGGGCGACGAAATCTTCGCGCGTGTAGACGATCGGATGGTCGCAGCCATGGGCCGCTGCGATGCGCGCCTTCTCGTCGCTGCCAACCGTGCCGATGACCGTTGCGCCCAGAGCCTTGGCCCATTGACAGGCGATCCTGCCGACGCCGCCGGCAGCAGCGTGGAACAGGATAGTGTCGCCAGGCTGCACCTTGTACAGCCGGCGTAGCAGGTATTCCGCCGAGAGCCCGCGCACTAGAGATGCGGCGGCGAGCTCGGCAGACATTCCAGCGGGCAGCTTGATAAGGCGGTCCGCCGCAAGCACACGGTGCTCCACATAGGCGCCCGGCTGCCCTGCGTACCCGACAAGATCGCCCACGGCCAGACTCGGTGAGAATTTCGATGCGGGTCCCACGGCTTCCACGACGCCGGCGCCCTGCACGCCGACGATCGCCGGCAGCGGCGGCGAGTCCTGACCGAACTGACCAGACCGGTAGTAGATGTCGACGAAGTTGACGCCAATCGCGAGATGGCGCAGCAGCACTTCTCCCGCACCCGGCTCCGGCACTTCGATTTCGGCGTGCTCCAGCACTTCAGGGCCGCCGTACTTCCGTACGAGCATCGCTTGCGTCCTCATTTCTTCCTCGCGATGACGGGCAAAAGCTTCTGCGCAGTTTCGAGCAACTCACGCCCGAGCGCGCGGCGCAGCTTTTCCGTGCCAAGCACCGTGGTTAGACAGCTGCAATACAGGACGTACAGGCGATTCTCGTCCGGGCCGCCGAACGGCACCGCCACCGTGGTCAGGCCGTTGAAGAAAGTATCGACATTCACCACGTAGCCAGTCTTGGCATACCCCTCCACGGCCTTGCGGAACGGCTTCTCGGCGCGCCGCCACGCATCGGGCTGGCGTCTGCGGAGCTCCGCGACCATGGCGTCCTGTCTTTCCGCGCCCAGCACGGCCAGGTATGCCCAGCCCGAAGCGCTGGTCGAGATCGGGACCTCGGAGCCCGCGCGCAGATTGAGGTTCAGGTAAGCGTCGCTACCCTCGCAGCGCACCAGGATCAGAATCGAGAAGCGTTCGCGCGTCGTCATCCCGCTCGCACCGTGGAAGCGGTCGGCGATCGCCTGCAGCCGCGGCCGCGCCAGCTCGGCGAGGTCGAGCCTGCCGAGCGCGGCATAGCCGAGCGTCAGTACCGCCAGCCCCGGGGCGAAGCGGGTTCCGCCGGCTTCTGCGACCAGGTAGCCCTCCTGCTCCAGCGTCTTGCACAACCGCCACACCGTCGGCTGCGGCAGCCCGGTCAACCGAGCGATCTCGCTCGAGCCGAGCGACTTGCGCTGGTAGTCGAAGCAGCGCAGAACCTCGAGCCCTCGCACCAACGCCGTCACCGCCGGCATGCCGCCGCTTGACATGCGCGAACTCAGAGTGCCACCTTAGTGAATAGTCTATTCATTTAGTGAATAAGCAAGACGAGATCTTACAGGAGCACGGGCCACATGATTTCCTATCCTTTCGAAGTGCATGGCGTCGCAACGCGGGTGCTTGAAGCCGGCACCGCGGGCCCGCCCGTCGTCTTCGTCCACGGCACTGGCGGGCGCGCCGAGCGCTGGGAGCGCAATCTCGATGCCGCCGCCGCGGCCGGTTATCACGCCTATGCCTTCGACTTGCCGGGCCACGGTTTTGCCGCCAAGGGGCGAGGCGTGGAATGCTCGGTACCCGCGTATCGCGCCTTGCTCTCCGGTTTCGTGGATGAAATCCTGCAGAGCTCGAAAAGCGAGAAAGCCTTCGTGGTCGCGTGCCCACAGTTGTACCAGCCGATCGGCGCCCAGCCGGCCGCAGACGGTGAAGGGATGGATGTCGAAGAGCGGCCGCATCGCGGTGAACGCGAAGCGGCGCAAGCGTGATTGCGGCCGCTCGCGACGCAGCAGGTCGACGAGCAAGGTGGCGATCAACGGGCCGTGCACGACGAGGCCCGGGTAACCCTCGGTCTCGGTGACGTAGCTGCGGTCATAGTGGATGCGGTGGCCGTTGAAGGTGAGCGCCGAGTAGCGAAAGAGGAGCACCGGGTCGGGGACGATGCGGCGCGAGAAAGTTCCGTCGGCGGGCGCCGGCTGCGGCGTCGGCGCGGGCGCGCCGGGCTGCGGCGCATCGCGGTAGACGATGTCGTGCTCTTCGCTGATCGCCAGCCCGCGCGCGTTGCTGATCTCGTGGCGCAAGGTCACGAAGACGAGCGTGCCGCTGCGCCCTGCCTTCGCATCGATGGCGACGATGCGCGAGGTGCGCGTGATCTCGTCGCCCACCTGCAGCGGGTGGTGGAAGTCGAGCCGGCCGCCGGCCCACATGCGGCGCGGCAGCGGCACCGGCGGCAGGAAGTCGCCGCGCTCGGCATGGCCGTCCGGGCCGAGCTTGGATTGCGGCGCGGTGTCGAGGAAATAGAGCCAGTGCCAGAGCGGCGGCAGCGGATCGCCGATCGTGGGATCGGGATCGTTCTCGTCGAACGTGGCGATCAGGGCGCGCACCGGGAAGGGGGCGGCGAAATCCTCGACGGCGTGCGTGCGGCCGACCCATTCGCGCAGCTTTTCCAGCGACATCGTTGGGGTTCCTCCTTTTGAGCCGCGATTTTGGCACCGCGAGCGCGGGGTGGAAAGACCGCGGCTGCACCGCTATATACCGGCGCGACGAGCCCAAACCGGAGCGGCCATGACCACGTTCGACGAACGCGAAAAGTCATTTGAGAAAAAATTCGAGCATGACCAGGAACTGCAATTCAGGGTCAATACGCGCAGGAACAAGCTTTTGGGGCTGTGGGCGGCCGGACTGATGGGCAAGAGCGTCGTTGTGACCGGTGGTGCCACGCTGCTTGGCGCTGGCGTCGTGCGCCGCATTAGAGGCGGAAATCGCATGCGCCCCAAAGCCAAACAGCAGGGCAATTAAGAATCGACCGGATATTTTAGTCACAACACTGGGACTGTGCATTCTGCCAAGCCTAATTGGGAGAATAGCATACGAAAAATCCGGTAGCAAGTCGCGATGCAGGTGCGCAAACCGGACTCCGACCCGTTCGACCCGCTGTGCCGTTTCGCCCTCAACGCACCCGGCTCACCCTTCGCCAGTGCGCCCAAGGCCGCGCCGGATTCATGGTGGCCAACAGCACAAGAATCGCGCATTCTTTGCTCGATGAAAATCACCGAAGACGTGCGGAATTATGCGGCGGAGCAAGGAATCGCCGAGGAAGAGGTGTTGAAGAAGGGGATGGCAGAAAAGTCCCGCAAGTTCACCGAGAAACGCAGCGAGCTTTACGCAAAGGCGTGAAAGGAAGGAAATCCGATGACCTCACTCAACTCGCCATTCGATAAAGTGACCGTG
>Ga0137409_10002463_pt1 | contig 19817 bp, 14 predicted proteins | sample CZODoug1_16funga_FD_122059 | JGI IMG/M metagenome (GOLD analysis project Ga0137409, IMG submission 122059) | Vadose zone soil fungal communities from Angelo Coast Range Reserve, California, USA - CZODoug1_16fungal (Hybrid Assembly) | ecosystem: Environmental > Terrestrial > Soil > Vadose zone... | reverse complement strand
CGAGGGAAGGATGGTGATGGGCAGCTCGGTTGGCTATCAGGAAAATATTCTCGCGGCGCTGCAGAAGGGCGCGAAGCACTTCGTGCAAAAGCCGGTGAAGCCAGAAGTCCTTTATGAGATTTTGCGCTACGTACTGAGTGATGATCCGAGCGCCGCCGGGGCTCCTGTGGCCCTCGCCGGAGAGCACCGCTCATGAGAATGGAACTCATTCAGCCCTTCATCAACGCCGCGGACGCCGTCTTTGCCGAGTCCCTGCAAGCGCCTACGAAAATAGTGGACCTCGCAATGGACGAGGAAACGTATCGCCGCAAAGGCATCGCCGCGCTAATCCTCATCAAAGGGGAAATCGAAGGCCACGTCATCCTCGATTTGGCGCCGGAAGTAGCGTTGAAGGTCGCCAGTCATCTGGCCGGCTCAGCAGTTGTGGAAAGCGAGCAGCTCGCGCGTGAGACCGTCTGCGAGCTGGCCAACATGGTCATCGGAAATTCGGTGACACTTCTGAACGATCAAGGTTTTCGATTCAAAGTGTTCCCGCCGGAAATTCACGTGAACGATCAAGGACTCTCTGGCGGCACCGACACCGAAGCCATGGTCATTTGCATCGAGACGCCCTGCGGCCAAGTCTACCTAAACATTGCCATGCACTATCTGCATCGTCGCCGCCAAGAGCGCGAGACCGCACCGGCATTCGACTAAACGTCCGATTGCGGTCGACAATGTGGAATGATGGACCTTCTTAAGAAAGAAGTTTTCTTGTCCTTGGGCATTGGCCTGGTTGCTTGTTTGTTACCGTACCTATTTCGCACCGACGCATTTATCTTGATCAGTCTAAGCCTGACGCTATCGTGGCTTGTGTGTCTGGTTGCCACGTTCATTCGATATCGAAAAAAGGGTTTGTGGTTCTTGGTAGGGCTGCCATTTGTGCTTTATTGGCCCACCGGGTTGGTCTTGATGACGCTGGCGTGCCGTCACAACCTGCGTGCGTGCCCCTGACCATCTAAGCGCCATCTGTTGGTGGTTTTACATACGCCGCGCCATGCCGGTAGAGTCCCACCGCCGGCAGCCCTTGCGAAAAAACAATGCGAATCGGCACGAATATGGCTCCCGCTCCTGGCGTGAACGGCACCGCCACTTCCGCCCGCGTTCCTTCTGGATACTGATTCCGGCTGCGAAAGCTGAGCCCGCCCTTTGACAAGTCTTCGCATACCGCGACTTCTTCCTGAAATCCCCGCCTTCGGATGCAAGCGAGCACGCGCGCCTTCACGCGATTCTTCTTACGATGTGGATTCACTCGTTCCTCAGCCGGTGGCTTCGGTGTGATTCCATCCTGCTTTGCCGTCGAAACGGCCTCGATCCAAATCGATGGCGCATCGCAATGCGTGCACAGCCGCGCGACGCATTTACGCACCTCGAATGATTTCAACTGCAGCTCATTCAGGTAAACCACTTCGCGCCGCTGGCAAAAACTGCATTCCATCAGCAAACGCGCCAGTGCATCTTCCGCCGTGTGCGGTGCAGGGAAATCGATTCCCCAAAAGTCGTTGCGCGGCTCCAAAATCACGAAAGCGTACAGGAATCCGTCTGGGTCACGATCGAACTCTGCCAGCACACGCGCTCGCGCCATCTTCCAGTCATCGCCGTTTTGCCGCCGTAGCGTCAGTTCTTGTCCGGGCAATACTTTTTCCGCCAGGCACAACACGCCGCCACTCCGGCTCACCAGCAGCGTTTGCGCCATATGCTTCACAGCCACACCTCCGGCTGCAAACCACGATGCCTCCACAGCCATGCGGAAATTCACACGGTCGCTTTGCCGAAGTCCTTCGGGACGTGTACTCATGATTGGCGCACGAAATCGTGCAATTTTCAGATTAACACGCCCCTCCCAAGGCAAAACGCTCGCCTGGCTTTCTTTGTCGTACCCACTAATAACGCACTGCATTCGTGCCATCTCGGCTGAGAACTGTTGCCGTTTTGGCCATTCTGAGCACCGGATTTACATCTGTTTTTTCGTTTTTCCAGCACACTGAAGGGGCGGGGTTTTGTCCCTCTCGAGCGACTCCGTCTATCGGTGTAGGCGGGGAATAACTGTGAGCAACGTCATCGTCATGGATAATCGAACGACCAAAGGGCCATCGCTAAAGGCGGGGGTACGTGATCGCCGCTACGCGATTCGCTATCCGTTTGCTGCGGACGTTGAGTTAATCGATCTCGAAACCGGGACGACCGCAACCGGCGTAACTTCTGATATTTCTCTAGGTGGATGTTTTGTCTGCACCAGCAAGCCTTTCTCGCTGAAATCACGCGCTCGCGTCACTCTTACTCGCAAGGGGCAAACCGTGAAGGGCCTCGCGGTGGTGCGCATCGTCAAGCCACGCATCGGCATGGGCATCGAATTCATCGACATCGAATCCGCCGGCCACGACATGCTCTCCAAATGGATCGAGCAAATGCGCGAGCGATAGCGGCGCAGACGGAGTCGCTCCATGGTTAAGCCAACTTCAAATTTTGACGAAACGCTTCGATAATTTCGCCTGCTCAGCTTGTTTTGGCGGCGACACTCCGATGCTGGACCACACCATGCGATGAAAAAGCTCGTCCATCTGCGCCGCGGCCATCTCTCGGCCGCTCTGAATCCACCACGACAGTAAAGAGAAGAGCGCCCCTGCGAACGCCCGCGCGAGCGCAGTCGGGCGTGGCGGCGTCATTGCCGGCACTCCAGGCAACTCCCGCAACCGTTGTTCGATTCCGCGGGCAAAATACTCCTCTCCCATTTCCCACAAATCTTGAGTCTTCCCGGAGGCTACCAGCGCGTCATGAAACTGGCGCTGCTCCGCGACGTGCGCGAAAAATTCGCAGACCGGTGCCACTCGACTCGATTTGTCGCCATGTTTTGAAAGCGCAGTCGACATCGCCTCGAAGAACTCCGCCGCATCGCTCAGGAAAAGATCATTTTTATCTTCGTAATGCTCATAAAACGTCGAACGTGACACTCCCGCGCGATCCAGCACATGCTGCACCGTGATCGACTCGAATGGCTTTTCTTGCATCAACGCCACTAAGGCGTCGCCCAGTACGTCTCGCGTGCGCACCACCCGGCGATCCGTTTTGCCCGCAGACTCCGCTGCGTTTCCGGACAACGGCGCCCTCTTTGTGCGCTTTCTCGCCATTTTCGTCGCCGGCATATTGACGCCTCCATCCCGCGCCTCTAAAGTGCGCCGCATGACCGACAATCGCAAGTCCGGCCTGGCTCTGATCGCCGGATCGCTAGGCATGATTGTAACTATGGCCGTGCACCCGCACGGCGCAGTTGCCGCAGCGCAAGTGGAAACCATGGCGCGCAATCTCACCATTGTGCATTCGCTGGCGTTAGCTAGCTTGATGGTGCTGTTTCTCGGAGCATTAGGGCTGTCGCAGCGGCTCAAGAGCGCAGACCGATTCGACAAAATCGGCCTCGTACTATTCGCTTTCGCGAGCATTGCCGTGATGAACGCCGCAGTGATGGACGGCTTAGTCGCCCCCAATGTCATGCGCCGCATCGTCGAAGCCGGTGCCGGTGCAGGCGCCGGAGAAAGCTGGCGCGTCGCCTTTCGCTACAATTTCGAAGTCAATCAGGGATTCGCGCGGCTCTATGCGGTAACTTCCTCCATCGCGATAACTTTCTGGTCGCTTTCTATTTTGCGAAATCGTACCCTCGCCCGTGGTTTGGCAATTTATGGTTGTGTGATTGGAGTTGCTTCGGTGATCGCCGTCGTTGCTGGCTTAGCTATGGACGTTCACGGCTTCGGGGCGGTGGTGCTCGGTCAGGCGATATGGTTCGTTACGGCTGGAGTGCTCTTGCCGCGCGAACCGGAGAAATCGTTTGCACAGCGGCCGTCTTGAGCGCGCTCAGCCGGTGTGAGTCTTGCCGTCGCACGATCCATCGCTGGGCCTCGCCGCCCCAGCTTCCGGCTTAAACTCGCGCCACGATTGCACCCAATGCTTAACTGCTTCCATTCCAGCGACCGGGCCGCTCCATCCGCAGTGACAGTGCGGGTTGAAAAAGTGAGCATCTGCTTCTTCCAGATTTTTCTTGCTGCTCGCGCAGGCGGACGCCAGCGGACGTTCGCATTCCGGACAAGCAAACAGCAGAACATGCGCAAAATGCTCTTTAATATTTGGCAAGCGTCCCTCGGTTCCGAGGGCCTAGGGGAATAGTAAGGTTACTACCAAACGGGACGTAAGCACAGAGGCGACTCCTCTGCGCTCTCCGTGGCTCTCTGCGAACTTTGCGTTAAGACGTAACCTTGGGCTCCGCTACGAAAATCAGCGAAACAACAATCCACTAAACGTAACCAAATTCCGCCGCCAAACCATCCACGTATGCGCTCCGGGCGTTTCGACATCCACCTTGTGAACGCCTTTTGCTTCCAGCCACGAGCGCAACTTGCGATTCAACTCGATCAGCCGGTCGTCGACCCCGCACGCAATCCACAATACTTTCAATTGGTTGTTTGCCTTCGCATCCAGCTTTGGAAAATCTTTGTCGAATTCCTCCGGAATGCCGCCCGAGCTAAACGCGCCAACCCAGGCAAACTTGTCTAGGTTATTCAATCCGGTCAGCAGCGACTCGCTGCCGCCCATCGAAAGGCCGGCAATCGCACGCGAGTTCCGATCCTTGTTCACCAAGTAAGTCGATTCCACGCGCGGCAGCACTTCGCCAAGCAAAGCCTCGCTAAACTTCGCAAAGTTGCGGTCCCGCAGCTCCGTATTTCGAAACGCGCCAAACCCGCCGCGCAAAATTTCCGGAGCGCCATAGCCCAGCGGCATAACCACCAGCATCGGCTTGGTTTTTCCCTGCGCAATCAGGTTATCCAGAATTACATTCGCCCGTCCCACCGCGCTCCAGCCGCTCGCGTCATCGCTGAACCCATGCAACAAATACAGGACCGGATACGTCTGCTTTCCTCGCCCGTCGTAGCCAGGCGGTGTATAGACATAAAAATCGCGCTGGTCTCCAACCACACCCGACTTGTAGAAATGATGATGAACCTCGCCATGCGGCACATCGCCGACTTCCCATGGAAGCGAAGCGCCCGGCACATGCACCTGGCTCGTAGTATTCAGCAGATTCGGTTTCATCAAGGGATTAGAGGGGTCAATCAGGTGCACGCCGTCCGCGACGAATGCATATCCATAGAAATCCGGTGTCAGCGGCTCGGTCGTCACGCTCCAAACGCCCTGCTCGTCTTTCTGCATCGTCAAACCTTTCGGCGCGCCCTCCAGCGATACCGCGACCTCTTTCACATTAGGCGCGCGAAACCGAAACGTAACCCGATTATCCGATTGCACCTCCGGCGAAACCACCGGCGCGGGCGTCGTCTGCGCTAAAGCAGCAGAAGCAAATCCAAAAACGTAAAATAACGGCAGTAATGAGAGTGTTCGTCTCATAGCGCTCCTTTAGGCCGCAAAATAGTAACAGAGGTGCGCTATGATTTGTCCGTTTTTGGAGTGCGGCGGTCTTGTTTATCCTGAGCTTCGAAGGGCCGCCGCTTTCACGGTTTAAGCTTCGCCAACGACCGAGCGCTAGACTCAATCGCAGCTTAAGATGGTTCGTGGAGACAGCTATTAACGCGAGATTGGAAATGGCCAAGGAACCCACAAAATCAGACGCCGAAAAATCCGACCTGGACGAAACTCTCCTCTCCGTCTGGCGCCAAGCCTTACTCGAGCACAAAAAACGCGTCACCCTAGGCGACGATTCCTACGCAGTACAACACACCGCAAAACACAAGCTAGCCCAGATCGATTTCGACGTCGCCGGCCAACGCATTCGCGGCCTCGAGCAAAATCCCGCAACCGCCTCCCGCTGGGCCGAACTCGCCCGCAAAGGCGCCAAGGTCATGCAATTCCTAATCGCCGGCCGCTACATCGCCGCCATAAGCGACGGCAAAGTCACGCATTTCGGCCACAAGTAGATTGCCCGACTCGGCGTTCCCGTGGCTTGCTTTTGACGTGCCTCGCGAGTAGCATGCAACATCATTGGAGCGTGCAGCACGACCTGCTGCCAGTTCCTCGCAGTATTCACTGGTAGCGAGAGACCTTCCCGAAGCTCGCATCTCTGTAGTTCCTTTTCGGTTTGTATCTTGCGGAGCCCCAGCTCCGGAGGAAATATGACGCGCCTCCGCCCTGCTGCCCTTGTCTGCGCCGTGGCATTGGCCTTTTCGCCGACGCTCCGCGCCTCCTCGGTCCTGTTGCGCACCGCGTCCAAAGCCCCTCCCGAATTACTCTCCGTACTGACCTACGCAGGAAAATCGGAACCCCTGATTAGCGCGGTCCAACCTTCCGCGCCCCTGACCGTGGTCGTCCTCCTGGACACCCTCAGCCCCACGCAATTTGCGACAATCGAGAAAGATCTCCTGGCCATGCATGCCGCCCTGCGCAAACATCCGCTGCGCATCGCCCTGCTACAAAATGGATCGCTCGGAATGGCCGGGCCCTTCATAAGCCGCGCCCGCTTGAAAGCTGCCCTCGATGATGCCGCGCAAGCAGCAATCGATCCGCCAGCGGTACTTCCCTTAGCGATCGTGGATACATTGTGCGCCGCTGCATCACAACTCGGCGCCGACTGGTCGCACACTCTCCTCGTCGGCGAGTTGCCGGCGATGGATCTACTAACGACGGAATACGCCGCCGCCCTTTTGTCGCGTGCCTTTGAAACCCAGCATATCCAAACCAGTTGGTATGCGCTTTCCGGCGGAAACGATGCATGGCTCCCCGCCCTACGCGCCACCGGCGGCGGCATCATACGCGGCGATTTGCGCGACTATGCCGCCTCGCTCGACACCGCAGGACAATTTTTGTTCCAAATCGATTGGGCGCCGGCCTCACCCTCCGCCGGTTTCATTGTTTCCCACGCGACTCTCGCCGACGCCCAGGGCCAAGTGCTCCTGGAGTCGCCCGAGCTGGCCGGCTCGGCAAACGTCGCCCTGCCCACCCTCCTCAATTATTCCGCGATGCAAGCGAAAGTAGTGGAAATTGCCGCGCTCTTAAGCCAGCCGTCCGCGCCAGAGAGTGACGCGCGCATCCGCGAAGACTTGCGCGCCGCCCTCGAAATCAATCCGCGCGATCGCCTGGCGCTCGCTACCGCCGCTTCCTTCTACGAGAAATGGCGCGACTTCTCAACCGCCGCGTCGCACCGTGCCGCACTAGTTGAAATTCGTCCTCAAGATGGAGCACCGCTCGCTGCTCTCGCGCACGTTTTGCTCCTCGCCGGCGACTTGGACAAGTCGGAAGCAGCCCTAAATCGCGCCGCGGCCATCAGCCCCAGCACACCGCAGATCGCCGAGGATTTCGCGCGCATTCACGTGGCCCACAAGGACGACAAGGGCGCCCTGCCCTATCTTGAACTCGCGCTGCGCGCCGACGTCAAGCGCCAGGATCTCTGGTTTCTGCAAGCCCAAGCGGGCGAGCGCCTCGGTGATGCCCCTCTGGCCATTCACTCATTCGAGCAAGGCCTCGCTCTCGGCGGCGTACACATTTCAGAGACAACCTCGCTGATCCGTCTCGATGTAGCCGCCAAACAAACTGGCAAGGCCCGCGAACTCGCCCGCCGCGTCATCGCCGAACTGCCGCCCGACCCCATCGTTCGCGCGGAATTCGCGGAAACTTTGGATACCTTGCAGCAACCGGCTGAGGCTCTGGCCGCATGGAAGCGCGTGCTCGAAATAAAATCGGACGCCCCTCGCGCCCACTACCGTATGGCCCGCCTGGCATTCGAATCAGGTGACTCCCGCGCAGCGGAAGAAGCCGCCAACGCCGGCTTGGCAGTGGCACCAAAATATCCTTCGCTCTATATCGTGAAAGCCGACGCCCTAGCCAAGCAGCACCGCATGTACGAGGCTAGGCAAGCGCTGGCGCAAGGAGCCGAAGCCGCTCCGGACGCTCAGTTGCTGGCCCGTTGGGCCGAAACCGAGGACACCTACGGATCTCCCGCCGCCAACGCGTACGCCCGCCTGGCGGAAGCAGGCGCTGGTTCCGGCACCGATCGGCAGCACGCGTTGGAACGCGGCTTCACCGTCGCCCTCCGCGAGCAGGATTCGAAACAAGCGCAATCATTCGCCGCGCTCTTGCAAGCCGTAGGAAATTCGCAGGCCCGCGCCCTCCTCGGCGCCGAACAGCGTTCCGACAACGGCGCGCTGATACCCGGCGGCCTGGAAGCTCTCGCATTTGCGGCCCATGTGGCAGAGCGCGTGAAGCCCGAACGCTTTTTCGCAGAGTATTGCCGGGCCATTTCGGATCAAAGCGCGCAACAAGGCAAAGAATTCAATCTCTATTTAGAGGCGATTCGCGAGCACTTTCAGCGCATCGCAGCGCTGCAAGCTTTCGGCAAGCGCGAAGGCGATCGCGTGGTAGTCACTCTCGCGGTCAACACCAAAGACGCCCGGCGAAACACAGAAAACGTCCTCGGCCTACTGGGTATCAAGCTGAAGTCTTCCAAGGGCGATGTCGCCGTAGGTCGTGGAGAGAAAAAAAATCAAGCTAAGAAGCAGGAAACCCTTTCGGCGCTGGCGCTCGACGAAGTCGGCATGCAAGAGGCTTTTCAATCCGGCAAACCGTTCACCTTTGAAATTCTTTCCGAACGCGCTCCGTTGTATCCCAGCGAAAGGCTGTGGCGCGAAGCATTCTATGCCAAGGAAAACGAAGCTGGAGGCTTCGCCACCGCGGTCCTGCGGTTGCCGAAAATGGCCAGTCTGTATCTGGCGCTGAATTCCCTCGACCGCAAGTCCATCAATGAGCTCCTGGCCGCCGTTCCCTTGCAAACCATGTACGAGCACTACACTGATTTGCTCGGCCATTTTGCCGCGGCTTTCGCCCTGGAGGGCACACACGCCGCGGTGCCCGGTGGACCTTCCGCCGAGAATATTTGGGCCGAACTCGTCGGCGCTCCTCCCAGTCGGCCCGGCGCTTTCTTCCGCGCTTTGCTCGAGCGCGATAACGGCAAGCTCCTCGCGTATTTTTTCAGCCTCTCCCAATTGGATCGCTCTCATCAGGCTTTCTTCACCGCCACTGCCGAGCGCGCCTCGCGTTTCTTTAAGCTCTTCGCCGCCACCCAGGAAATGCAGCGCCGCGCCTCCACCGGTTACTCCACATTCAGCGAATTCCTGCGCTCCGTTCCTCTCGATAACGAAAATCACGTGGAGTTCCCGGGATCGCCGGAAGTGTGGGCCGTCGTCAAAGGGCGCGCGGGGAACGAGGAGCACAACTCCAAACTTTTCAAGCGCGTTTCCCGGGCGGCCGCTCCCGATATCGAGGATGAAGTCCTCTTGCGCCTGGCCCAGACTCACTACAAGGACAAAATCGACAGGCACACCGAGTTGGATAATTTTCTGGCTGTCTCGCGCATCGACGCCCACCGCACCACTCCACTCGACGACGAATCCGCTCTCCTCCTCGCCCAGCGCTATGGCGACTCCTTCGAAGGCTATTCCTACTTCACCGAACTTCGTGCCTTAGAGACTGCCGATTTCCGGCAATTCTTCGCCGCGGTGGACCGCGTCCGCACGCAGCCACCCCTCGACGGTAACCTTCATCTCGGCCAACTTAATTCCCTGGTGGAATGGATCTGCCTGTTTTCGCGTCTCCACCTCATCGACGATACCCAGGCAGCCAAACTCTTTCGGTTTGTCTCCAGTCATTTTGCCGCCGCGGATAGCGGCACGGCCTACACCGTCGCCGCTTTGGATTCTGCCCGAACGATTCTGGATCATTGCAAAGTCTCCAGCCCGCCCGCTTCAGCCCCTCCTTCAGCCGACGAAAAGCTCAAATCCTGCCTGCTCGCGGTGCCCCCTGGCTCGTCGAGCCGGCGCGCGATAGATTTTCAAACCGTCCTCGAAGCTCAAAAAGTTCCCAGCCTAGACGCGTTGTTTTCCATTTATGCAGCGGCCGCCAAGCTTTCCAACGGCGGAGTCGGCGACGTCGCCACCATCGAGAAGGGAATTGCTACTTTTGCCTCGGTGCCATTGCCGAAGACTGCCAAAGCCGAAGGCAAAGAGAAAGAGTCCATCAATCGCTACGAACCGGCGCAAATTCAAAAGCTCGTTGCCGAGCTTCGCGAGAAAGCCGGCCGCCGCAAAGCGAATCCTCGCGACATCGAGAAAATCGCGCGCGAACTGATCGTCGCTCTGGAACCTCAGGTAACACTGGCGCTTGCCGCTCCGGTGTACGCCTACTTCTTGCGCTCCACGGATCTGGTCGTCTCCGAAGATCCTCTACTGCTGCGCAAGCATCGCTATCTGGATTTTGGTCCGCAAGCACGCCATGCCGAGCTACTTTCCCAATCACGCTTTGATCAACAGAGTGAGGGAGCCGGCAGCTACTTTTTGGGAGGCTTCGCTCAATTTGGTTTGGCCGCCGGTACAGCCGCTTCGGTCGGCTGGAAAAACGGAGGGCACGCCGGCAGTGAGGCCATCGCCGCAGAAATCGCGGCCATTCGCGGAGCCATCTGGGCGCGCCTGGACGAATCTGATCAACGCCTCCTCGTTTTGCGCATCGAAGCTGCACGCGAATGGATTGTTGAGTCGGCGCGTCGTCCCGCTGAGTTTCGCGCGCTGAGCGAAGAGACCATGGGTCTGCTTTCGCTGTCACGCCGCGCCGAACTCCTCACCGGCATCGAGTCCCGTGACTGGAACCAGGTGTGGAGTTCCGTCATGCTCCCCGACCTGCTGGCGCTTGGCGGAAAATATTTGCACCGCTTCAAAAGTGATTCGCAGCCATCGCCGGTCTTTACCGCCCTGCGCGAAGTCTCGTCCAACAACGACGGCTCGCGATTGGCCACCCTCGGTGCCGTCACCTATTACTCCTTCGGCTGCGGCCATCCCCACTTGCAACCGAATGCTCCCTATGAAGAATACGAGCGCCATTTTTTTCCGGACGCGATAGCGGAGCGCTTCGCGGAATTTAAGCTGTTCTTAGTGCTGCAAGCCGACGCCTTGGGTGTCCAGCCGTCAGTTCTCGGAGAAGTGGCCGAAGCGCTTGCGGCCAAAGCCTTCCGCGGCGCGAAAATGGCCGATTTCAGAGATTGGCGGTCCTTGCAGGCCGCCTATGCAGCCATCACTGCCAACGATTTGAAGCAGGCGCTCGAAAAATGACCAAAATAATTCTTTGCGTGTGTCTTGCGGCGTTCGTGCTGGTGCTGGTGTCCGGCGCCAGCCCGGCTCGACAGGTGCCTGGTGCGATCAAGGTGGAGGTTCACCTCGTGGAAGTGTACGCGACCGTGCACGACCATAGGGGCGGATATGTGGATGGCCTGGCGCGCGACAATTTCCAGGTTTTCGATGATGGGCAAGCCGAGCGAATCACCAATTTTGAGACCAGCGGACAAAGTCTTTCCTGCGGCATTCTGCTCGACACCACTGGCAGCATGGCGGAAGCCCTGCCGCGGGTAAAAAACTCCATCGTCAAGCTGATCGACGCGCTCGATCCGCTGGACTCCGTAGGCATTTACACCTTCGATTCCCGCCTGACCGTCCGCCAGGAATTCACCACCGACAAGCAAGCGGCCAAGCGCGCGATTTTGCGAACTCGCGCCGAGGGCCAGACCGCACTCTTCGATGCTCTTTCCGAAGCAGCCCAAGAAGTAGCCACGCGCGCCGGCAAGAAAGTTTTGATTGTATTCACCGATGGCGACGACAACGCCAGCGCCCTCAATTCCACCGCCGCCATCGCCCGCGCCAAAAAACTCGGCATCCCGCTCTACGCCATAGCCGAGGGTGAAGCAACCCACTCTCGCAACCTCCGTAAAATCCTGGATGAACTAAGCGAGCGCACCGGCGGCGCCGCGTATCAAGTCAAGAAGCCCAGTGAAATTGAAGAAGTCTTCGCAAAAATTTCCGAAGAGCTGAAGCACCTATACATGATCGCCTATCAACCCCCCGCAAACGCCGGCGATTCCAAATGGCACAAAATCGAAGTAGCTGTCCGCGGAGAAAAGGATTACCGCATCCGCGCCCGCGAAGGCTACTTTCCTCAATAGTTTGTCGCGCACCGAGACTCCGACGCCAATCTCAAATGTAGCCGGCGTCACCGCCAACGAATCGAAGCCTATTGACACACATTCGATAGAAAGGTGCTAGATTCGGCAAGACCTCAGGAGCCCTGAAAGATGTTTAGCCGATAGCTCTTCCAACCGGGGCCAGTCAAAGAATCACACGCAAGGAGAAATCACATGAGCACGATTACAGTGAAAGATGGCACCACCATTTACTACAAAGATTGGGGATCCGGTCAGCCCATTGTTTTCTCGCATGGCTGGCCACTCTCTGCCGATGATTGGGACACGCAGATGCTGTTCTTCCTCAACCACGGCTATCGCGTCATAGCCCACGACCGGCGCGGACATGGTCGATCCTCTCAGACCGGTGGCGGCCATGACATGGATCATTACGCCGACGATCTTGCCGCGCTGACCGAACATCTCAACCTCAGGGAAGCGGTGCATGTCGGCCACTCGACCGGCGGCGGCGAAGTGGTCCACTACCTGGCGCGCCACGGCGAGAGCCGCGTGGCAAAAGCGGTGATCATCAGCGCGGTACCGCCGTTGATGGTGAAGACGGCCGCCAATCCGGGCGGGTTGCCCAAAGAAGTGTTTGACGATTTTCAGAAACAGACCGCAACCAATCGAGCTCAGTTCTATTACGATGTCGCGGCTGGACCGTTCTATGGTTACAACCGGCCCGGTGCGAAACCCTTGCAGGGGGTGATCTGGAATTGGTGGCGCCAGGGCATGATGGGAGGCGCCAAGGCGCACTATGATGGCGTCGTCGCATTCTCTCAGACGGATTTCACTGAAGATCTGAAGAAGATCACTGTGCCGGTCCTGGTGATGCATGGCGATGACGACCAGATCGTGCCTTATGCCGATTCTGCGCCGCTGTCGGCAAAGTTGCTGAGGAATAGCACATTGAAAACCTACAAGGGTTTTCCGCACGGCATGCCCACAACCAACGCCGACCAAATCAACGCCGACCTCCTCGCCTTCTTCAAAGGCACAGCAAAAGCCGCAGCGTAACACTTGGGCTACTCGGCTTTTCAGCCTGGTCAGCGTCGGCGACAAAATGGCGTTTTTTCTAGTCTGAGTGACTAGCGGTACGCCGCCGCCTGGATGCTGTATAGCTCTGCGTAGTGACCGCGCTTCGCCATCAACTCATCGTGCGTGCCGACCTCCACGAGTCGGGCCCCGTCGAGCACGACGATGAGGTCGGCCATACGGACGGTCGAGAAACGGTGGGAGACCAGAATCGTGATGCGCCCGCTGTCGCTCTCGCCAGTGTCGCGCGCCGCTGCGGCGTAGCGCTCGAAGAGCGCGTGTTCTGTCTCGGCGTCCAGCGCGGCGGTCGGCTCGTCCAGGATCAACAGCAGCGGCTGCTCGCGCATGAAGCCACGTGCCAGCGCCAGCTTCTGCCACTGGCCGAACGATAGCTCGACTCCGCTCGGCCACGTCGGACCGAGCTGGGTGTTGAGCCCTAATGTCAGACGGGCGACAACATCGGCGGCTCCAGCGCGATCTACAGCCGCGAGCACGGCCGGTTCGTCGTCTAGTCGGGGGACATCGCCCAAACCGACCGTGTGCCCGGCGCGAAATTCAAAGCGAAAAAAATCCTGGAATGCGCCTGCGAGACGCGCCCGCCACTCGGCCGCCTGGACACGTGCGAGCGGCGTCTCGTCCAAAAAGATCGAACCGGATGACGGCTCGTACATCTTCGCGAGCAACTTGACCAGCGTCGTCTTGCCGGCGCCGTTCTCCCCGACGATGGCGACGACCGCGCCTGCCGGGAGCGTCAACGACACATCATCGAGCACAACTCGCGACGTGCCGGGATACGCGAACGACACGTGGTCCAATCGGATGCCGCTGCACACCACAGTAGGAACCGGCAGATCGCCCGACGCCCCTACCGACGCCGCGTAGTCCTCGAGCCACGCGAGCCGCCGCGATCCATCCATCCAGAATCCGCGCAGGAATCCAATCTCGCCAACCGTTGCGCCGATGTACGCCGACAACCGCGCCCCCGCGGCGAGCACCAGCAGCACCGCGCTAGCCGGCGCACGGAGCCCGGACGACACGAACACCACAGCGCCGACGTACGCCAAGCCGAATATCGCCCACGCCAACGCATGCCACAACGCTGAGCCCCACCGGGCGGCTGCCACCGGTCCGTACCAACGTTCCCACGCGCCTCGTCGCTCCTCAACGAGGCGCTCTCCGATACCGGTGACTCGCACTTCCTTTCCGGGCGCCGCGGTCGTGGCGATGGTAAACAGGTGACGCGCCAGTCGGCCACTCTGCGCTCCGCGTTCCTGCGCGGATCGCTCGACCTCAGGTCGCCACGTCGACGTCAAAACAGTCGGCACCGCGAACACCACGAGCAGCAGGAGCGCCGGATGAATCGAAGCCAGCAACGCCATGGTCACGCTCAACCGCAGGATCCACCCAAGCGTGGAAAACACCGACATGTACATGTGGTCGAGCACGAACACCTGATTGCGCAGCATGGACAACCGATCGAGATACTCCGGACGTTCCTGGTGCGCGATGGTCGCCACCGATGCTTGCAATTGCGCGACGTGCGACTCCAGCGCGATAGTCACCCTATCCCGGAATCGGCGTTGCACGCGCGTGCTGACCGTCCGGAGAAGCCACGTCGCTGCGGTCGACACACCCAGGCCGATCGCCGCGCCTTCCACCAGGCCGGGTCTGTGTTCGAGGAGGCCTTTACCGAGCAGCATCAGCCACAGCGCAAGGAGCGCATCGGGCAACGCGGCCAGCTGCGACAAAACGAACGCCGCGAGCATCAAGCGCGGCTCGTGGCGATACCCCAGCTTGCACAATCGCCACATCGACGACAGCGCGGGAGGCAGTGGCTCGATCCCGCGATCTCGATTAGGAGAGGACGTCATAAGTCTTACCCACTTCGTCGTCCGGGGCCTGGAAGCGCTGCGCTTGCAGATCGAACATCGTTCGGTAGCGCCCGGCGAGCGCCATTAACTCTTCGTGCGTGCCGAGCTCAATAACCCGGCCGTGCTCGAGCACGCAAATACGATCCGCATGGCGGACGGTGGAAAAGCGATGCGAGATCAGGATCGTCGTGCAAAGCCGCGTCGCAGCAAGGAGCCGATCGAAGATTTCCGCTTCGCCGCGGACGTCCAGCTGTGCAGTCGGTTCGTCGAGCAGCACGACGCTGGCGCCCATCTTGACGGCTGCCAGCGACCGCGCGAGCGCGACGCGCTGCCATTGACCTCCCGACAGATCGGTGCCGCCGTCGTATCCGCGGGCCAACACCGTGTCCAAGGCTGCTAGTTTCGTCGCCCCCGCCGACTCGAGCGCGGCGCGCACAATATCGTCTGGCGCGCCTCCTGGCGCAACGTTATCGCGCAGAGGCAGTTCGAGGCGGATGAAGTCTTGGAATACGCCCGCCACTCGCGAGCGCCACGAGGCCAGATCGAACTCACGAATGTCGACGCCATCGATTTCGATCGTACCTGACTGCGGATCGTACAACCGGCACAGCAGCTTTGCGATCGTGGTTTTGCCGGCGCCATTCTGTCCAACGATGGCGAGCGACGAGCCGGCGGGAATCGTGAGATCGAAGTGCTCCAGCACGGCCGCGCCCGCAGGGTACGCGAACGTGACATCGCGGAGCCGAATCTCGCGCGCAGGCGTCTCGTCCGCGGAGCGATCGCCAGAACGCAGCCCGCCGGCGGGACGCATGGCCGGCTCGAGTCGCAGCACTGCAGCGACGGGGGCAGCCGCTCCGTCGAGCGCCCAACTGAATCCGCCGAACGCAATCATCGACACGCCGACGGCACTCTGCACGTAGACCACGACTTCCCCGAGACTGATGCGGCCAGCGGCGGCGGCGCTCGCCAGTAACCAGAACACCAAGACGTTTGCAGAGACGACGAGGAGCATGCTCCAGATGACAGGTCGCTCGCGCAGGCGTGTGGCTGCGTACTGAAGCTCGTGCAAGCGAGTGCGTCTGGCGACGAAGCGGTCAATCGTCCAGCCGGCGAGGCCGAACAACCGCAGCTCCTTGCTCGCGGGTGGGTCCACCGCCAGTCGGTAGGCGTAGTCGGCATCCCGCTGCGCGGCGCGCACCTCCTCGGTGTTGCGGTCGCGCCAGATCGCGCTCTCGCGTAGAAGCCAGTGCGTCGCCAGCCACGCGCCCGCGAGCACAATCGGCGCCCACCAAGCGTACCTGGCGAGGATCACGGCGGAAGCGATACCGGCGATCATCTCGACCATGCCGCTCGCAATGAAATCCAAGGAGATCGACAGCGGCGGGCCGGTCATCCCGAGGTCGAAGTCGCGTGCCACGGTGAGGTCACTAGTGAGCGCAGGATCCTCAAGGTGCCCCATGCCCGGCGGGCGCACGCAGGCCTCGGTGAGCCGGTCGTAGAGCCATGCGGCAGTGCGGTCGCCCAGGTTGGCGCTGACCGCCTGATGAATCGGACTGAGCACCTGAAGCAGCACAAAGATCGAGCCGGCAAATGCGAGTGGACCGGCGAGAGGATCGCCGCGTTGCACGGCGCCGACGAGCACGCCCATCGCGATCGCGAAGGCTGCCGGCAGGATCCCTCTCAGGAGGAGAGTCGTCCACCAAGCAGTGGCGAGGAAAGGATCCGCCTTCGGCAGGACGCCGAAGAACTTCCATTCCTTGCGCTCTGTCAGTGATTGGAACACGACCGCATTCTGCCACAGAACCGGCGCGAGCTCGTGAAGAAGACGATTTGGAGTCGCACGGGATCGAACATGACGCGTCTTTGATTACTTCTGATTCGCTAGTGCTCTCGCTGGACTCATTTGCGCGAGTCTGGTCCAATAGTGCCAACTCAGGTGCAAGTTCCGCTCTCGATCGGTAAAGAGAGGATGATGATTTCGTGAATAGATTCTGGCTTGTTTTTGTTCGATTTGCGTACGTTTTAATTGTCCTCTTGCCGTTCGGTCTTCAGGGCTCCCCAGCTCGGGCACAGGGTAGTGGCAGTGAGCGGATATTTTTTGATGCCAAGATTTTTACGGGTGATTCGCAGAATCCTTACGCCTCCGCTGTTGCGATTCGAGACGATAAAATTGTGGCCGTTGGAAATCTCCCGGAAGTTGCCAAATCCGTTTCTCCGAATGCGGAGCGTGTGGATCTTCACGGCAAATCTCTATTCCCAGGATTCATCGATTCCCATAGTCACTCGTTGATGGGAGGCATGGCCCTGATTTCCGCCGATGCCAGCGAAAAAGTAAAAACGATGGACGAGCTTGTTACTTTTGTTGCTGAAGCCAAGACGTCGGGGCGTGGTATACGCGGTGAAATTCTACAAATCCTGGGCCTTCCTCTCGAATTTTGGTCGCACACCGATGAGCTCAATGCCAAGTTCAGCGCCGGCGTCTACGCCAATCAGCCGGTGTTGTTGAGCGGCATGGATGGCCACACGGGCTGGGCAAATCGCGCGCTACTGAAGCGCGCCGGCATCACCAGCGAATATCTGAAGAAGCTTAGCGAAGGCGAGCGCAGTTATTACGGCGTGGGCAAAGATTCCGAGCCCAATGGCTTTGTCGTGGATGCCGGGATGGAAAAAATCGATCGGCTGCTGCCGAAAGCCACGGATGACCGGCTTCTCGCCTCCGGCCGTGCAGCGCTGCAATACAACTACAGCCTCGGCATCACGTCCTGGCTTGATCCCCTTGCCAATGAGGATGTCTTGAAGGCTTACAAACTCCTTGCCGATCATGGCGAGCTTATCTCTCAAGTCGTGGCGTTCCCACAAGTTTTTGCGAAAGACCCCGGGGCCGAACTCGCTGGAGTGCAGAGAACCCGCGAAGCCTACAAGAACGTCCACAATCTCTACATTACCGGCATTAAACTTTTTGCCGACGGAGTCGTCGAATACCCATCGCAGACGGCCAACCTAACAAAACCTTACAAAAACACGGGGCGCAACGGTGATTTGCTCTTCGACCCGAAGAAATTTGCCGAGTTGTGCGTCGCGGCAGACAAACAGGGCCTGATTATCCACGTGCACGCGCTGGGTGACGGCGCGGTCAAGGCGGCGCTTTCCGGAATTGCGGCTGCGCGGAAGGCCAACGGAAATTCCGGGCTGCCGCATACGCTCACCCACGAGCAGTTCGTAGCTCCAGAGGACTTTCCGCGCTTTCGCGAACTCGGGGTCATCAGCGCGCTGCAGCTCCTGTGGGCCAGCGCGGGAACGGACACGATTGAAATCGTGAAACCGTATCTGGACTCGGAAGTGTACAAGTGGCAGTATCCGGCGCGGTCGATCCTGGACAACGGCGGCGTCATTTCCGGAGCCAGCGACTGGCCGGTGTCCAGTGCAAATGTGTTCTTGGCAGTTTATCAGGCGGAAACCCGCAAAGGTCCTGAAGGCGTCCTGGACGCCTCCCAGGACATGCCACGCGAAGCGATGTTTTACGCCTACACGCGAAACTCTGCTCGCGCCATGAATCTTCTCGACAGTATCGGAACCATCGCGCCGGGCAAGCGCGCTGACCTGATTCTAATTGATCGCGACGTGCTCACCGTCAGCCCGGAAGAGATGCGCGATGCCAAAGTGTTGTGGACCATCGTGGCGGGTAAGACCGTCTACCGGACTTCCAACTGAATTCAGCCAGAATCTCAATAGGTCTCTAGCGCGTTCGATTGGATCAATGGCGCTGCCTCTTCGCGCCAGCGAACATTTAGCAGAGGAGATTCGGGAACGTGTAAGAGTTATTGCCGCCCGGTGGAATCAGGGCAGTGCCCGCGCGCAAAAGAAATGTGGATGATCAACTCAACTAGGGTAAGCCAGCTCGCTTTTCTATTGGCGCTCTCATCAGCAGTCTCCGCGCAAGAATGGCGGTTCTATGGCGGTGACGCCGGTGGAACGCGATCCTCGCCGCTCCGACAGATCAATCGCCAGAACGTCGGAAACTTGAAAAGGGCGTGGACGTATCACATCGGAGAGGCCGACCGCATGGGCAACGGCACAGACCGGCATCGCGTCGCGCCGTTTGAATCCACGCCACTGGTGATTGACGACACGCTCTATTTGTCTACGCCTTCCAATCGCGTGATCGCGCTCAATGCGGAGAGTGGACAGGAGATATGGCAGTTTGACCCGCAAGCCGTAAGCGCGGGACCGCGGCATTTCTTCCAGCACCGTGGGGTCGCCTACTGGCAAAACAAGACAGGAGATGACCGCCGAATTCTGTACGGTACTTTCGACGGGCGCTTGATCGCGCTGGACGCGAGGTCCGGCAAACCATGCCGCGATTTTGGAAAAGACGGAACGGTCGATCTGCGTGCAGGAATTGCGGACGCCTATCCTGGTGGGGAATATTCGGTGACGTCGCCTCCGGTCATCTATCAAGATCTGGTCATTACGGGAGCCGCCGTTCCGGAATATCCTCGCAAGGGACCTAGTGGCGTGGTGCGCGCTTTCGACATCCGATCGGGCAAACTCGTATGGACCTTTCACACAATTCCGCAACCGGGAGAAATCGGGCACGAGAGTTGGGAGGGAGATGCATGGAAAGATCGCACCGGCGCGAATGTCTGGTCGCTTATGAGCGTAGACGCCGAGCGCGGTTTAGTTTTTCTCCCGATCGGCTCAGCTTCCTACGATTTCTATGGCGCAGACCGCAAGGGCCTCGATCTATTCAGCAACTGCCTGGTAGCGCTTGAGGCTGCCAGCGGCAAACTCGTCTGGTACTACCAAATGGTGCATCACGATATTTGGGATTACGATATGCCCGCGCAGCCCGTGCTGATCACGGTGCGGCGGAATGGCCGGGA
>Ga0137409_10002462_pt1 | contig 19818 bp, 22 predicted proteins | sample CZODoug1_16funga_FD_122059 | JGI IMG/M metagenome (GOLD analysis project Ga0137409, IMG submission 122059) | Vadose zone soil fungal communities from Angelo Coast Range Reserve, California, USA - CZODoug1_16fungal (Hybrid Assembly) | ecosystem: Environmental > Terrestrial > Soil > Vadose zone... | reverse complement strand
ACGGCGGAAGGCGAGACCGGGCACGCGCACGGGCACCTCGAGTACCTCGAGGCGGTGGGCGATCCGGCGACCAACCTGCCGATCGGCCGCACGCGCGACAACCTGAAGGCGGCGGTGGCGGGCGAAACCCACGAATACACCGACATGTATCCCGGCATGGCGAAGCAGGCGCGCGACGAAGGCTTCGGCGAGATCGCCGACTGGTTCGAGACGCTCGCCAAGGCCGAGCGCAGCCACGCCAACCGTTTCCAGAAGGCCCTCGACTCGCTGAGCGATTGATGCGCGAAGGCTCGCTCGAGGCTCCGACCCGGCATCCGCTCGACTGGAAGAATCCCGAGTTCTACGACGCGGCGCAGGTCGAGAAGGAGCTCGGGCGCGTCTTCGACATCTGCCACGGCTGCCGGCGGTGCGTGAACCTGTGCACCGCCTTCCCTACGCTGTTCGACCTGGTCGACGCTTCCTCGACCATGGAGGTCGACGGCGTTGCAAAGCAGGACTACTGGAAGGTCGTCGACCAGTGCTACCTGTGCGACATGTGCTACATGACGAAGTGCCCGTACGTGCCGCCGCATCCCTGGAACGTCGACTTCCCGCACCTGATGCTGCGCGCGAAAGCGATCAAGTTCCGCAAAGGCATCAGGTTGCGCGACCGGCTGCTGTCCTCCACCGATGCGCTCGGCAAGCTCGCCGCGATCCCGGTGGTGGCGCAGACCGTCAACGCGGTAAATAAGAACGCGGTTGCAAGAGCCGTTCTTCAGTCAGCCCTCGGGGTGCACAAGGAACGCGAGCTGCCCCCCTACACGAGCAGCAAGTTCAGATCGCATTTTGAAGCAAGCCGTTCTTTCCCCGTGAAAGACGGCAAGCATGCCCCGGGCAAAGTGGCGATCTTCTCCACCTGCTACGTGAACTACAACGAGCCGGGGATGGGCCACGACCTGCTTGCGCTGCTCGCGCACAATGAGATTCCGTACGTGGTGGTGGAGAAGGAAGCCTGCTGCGGCATGCCCAAGCTCGAGCTGGGCGATCTCGAGGCCGTAGACAGACTGAAGCAGATCAACATCCCGGTGCTGGCGAAGTATGCCCGCGAGGGCTACGCGATCCTGACGCCGGTGCCCTCCTGCACGCTGATGTTCAAGCAGGAGCTGCCGCTCCTGTACCCGGATGACGCGCAGACCATCGCGGTGCGCGACGCGATGTTCGATCCGTTCGAGTACCTGGTGCTGCGCAGGAAGGACGGCCTGCTGAAGACCGACTTCAAGACCCCGCTCGGCAAGATCTCGTATCACATCCCCTGCCATTCGCGCGTGCAGAACATGGGGCAGAAGACGCGCGAGATGCTCGAGGCGATTCCCGGCACCGCGGTGACCACGGTCGAGCGCTGCGCCGGCCACGACGGCACCTGGGGCGTGAAGGCCGAGTACTTCGCCAACTCGATGAAGATCGGGCGGCCGGTGTTCAGGCAGATGGCCGAGCCGCATCCGGATTACGTAGCCTCCGACTGCCCCATCGCCGCGCGGCACATCCGGCAAGGCATGGGCGACGAGGCGAAGGCGGCCGAAAAGGCGCATCCGCTTTCCCTTTTGCGAAAAGCGTACGGCATCTGAAAAAGAATCGGGGTCTGTCCCTGATTTTGGTTTTTCTCGCCGGCTGCGCGGCGCTGCAGCCGGCGCCGCCTGGCGCGCTGAGTTTCGCGCTGACCGGCGATGCGCCTTACTCCGAGGCGGAGGTGCAGCGCTTCGATGCGCTGATCGACGACCTGAATGCCCGCGACCTCGCTTTCGTCGCGCATGTCGGCGACATCACTTCCGGCCGGGGGCCCTGCACCGACGAGTGGTTCGAGGCGCGCAAGCGCCAGTTCGCGCGGCTCGAGCATCCGTTCATCCTCCTGCCGGGCGACAACGACTGGACCGACTGCCACCGCACCGGGTTTGATCCCACGGAGCGCCTCGCGAAGTGGAGAGAGCTTTTTTGCGATTCGCGGCTGCTCCATCAATCCGGCGAGTACTGCGAGCACGTACGCTGGGAGACAGGTGGCGTGGTGTTCGTCGCCGTGAATGTGCCGGGAAGCAACAACAACTTTAACCAGCCCGAATATGCGCCGCGCATGGAAGCAGTGTTCGCGTGGCTCGATAAAGCCGAGGCGATAAGCCGCGGCCGTACGCTCGTCATCCTGATGCAGGCCAATCCTTTCGTCGCCGGAAAAGGCTACGCGACGCTGCTCGAGCGCTTGCGCAAGCTCGGCGCGGAGCGCCCGGGCAAGGTGATCCTGGTCAACGGCGACACGCACACCTACCGCAACGACGAGCCGCTGCCCGGGCTGAGGCGAATCGAGGTCTGGGGCTCGCCCTTCGTCGGCTGGCTGCGCGGCTCGATTAGCGCCGATGGCGTCGCCGTCGAGCAGGGCGGCATGCACTAGCGAGCGGTATCGATCACCACCGCGACGCCGGTCGCATCGTTCGCCACCGGCGCGCTGATCCCCTGCAGGTCCCCCGGCTGCGGCGTGGCGCTTCCCGACCTCGAAATCCGGGCACCCACTACGACGCGAGGAAAGCCCGACAGCTTCAACCCCGGCGCCATCGCCATCGAGTCGTCGAGCGAGAAGGCGACCGGCAGGTCGCGCACCTGCCGGCGCAGCACGGCGAGCGGCATCGGCGGGCCCTCGGCGGCGCGCGCAAAAATGAACACCGCATCGTCGGGCGAGGCCTTTTCCTTCAGCCTGGACGAAAGGCTGATCGTGCCTTTCAGCGCCTTGGTGCTGCCCGCCAGGCTTCTTGCTTCCTGCACGTTGGAGCGGATCGCGCGCGCGTCCTCGGAATCCGCCGCCACCAGCGGCAGCATGCGCTCCCAGTACGCCGCCGCCGCCTTGAAGTCCTTCCTCTCGAACGCGGCGGTGCCGGCGAGGGCCAGCGCCTTCAGGTTGCCTGGATCGATCTCGAGCGCGCGCGCGATCAGCTTTTCGGGACCGCCCGCGAGGCGCTGCCCTTGCGCCATGCCGAGGGCGTCCGCGAAGTCGGCGAGGAGCTGCGCGTCGCGCGGCGCGCGCGCGGCTGCCTTGGCATAGGCCTGGGTCGCCTCCTGGAAGCGCCCGAGCACGCTGTAAGATCGCCCGAGAAGCTTCCAGCCTTCGACATCGTCGGGGTGGTCCTTGAGGCGGGTGGCGAGCCGCTCCACCATCGCCTCGACCTGCCGCGCGGTGATGCCCTGCGCGACCTGCGGATCGATTGCGCCCGGATTGCCGACCACCAGGTAAACGCCCAGCGCGAGCACGGGAATCGAGATCCCCGCAAGGATCATCGTCGCGCGGCCGCCGCGACGCGCCTGCGTTTCCTCGGCTTGATTTTCTACATCTTCAAGCAGCCGCGCTTCGAGCTCGCGCCCCGCGCGCTCGAAGTCGACCTGCGCGAGCGTGCCGGCGCGCAGATCGGCTTCGAGCTCCCGCAGCTGGTCGCGGTAGACGGCGACGTTCAGCGCGCGGCGCGAAACCCGCGCCGCGGCTCGGCGCTGCAGCAGCGGGCGCATCACGAGAAGCAGCGCCACCGCGGCGAGAAGCGCGCTGGCGGCCCAAAAGAGAATCATTCCTTCAGCAGCTGCTCCGCGCGCTGCCGGTCGGCTTCCGAAAGCTGGCCGCTGATTGTGCGCTGGCGGCGGATGCGCCGGATCAAAACGCAAATTCCGGCAATCAAAAGAACGAACGGACCGAACCACAGGACAAACGTGCTCGCCTTGAGCGGCGGGCGGTAGAGCACGAAGTCGCCGTAGCGCGCCACCATGAAGTCGACCACCTCGCGCTCGCTCGCGCCGCGCGCGAGCTGCGCGCGGATCTGGTTGCGCAGGTCCACGGCCAGGCCGGCGTTCGACTCCGCGAGCGACTGGTTCTGGCATACGAGGCAGCGCAGCTCGGCGGCGAGGTCCATGACGCGCTTGTCGAGCGACGGGTCGTCCGCGCCGGCGACCGAAACCGCCAGCAACAATGCAAAGGCGCTACTCGCGATCAAGTTCATTCAGCAGGGGAATCAGCTTGTCGCGCACCAGCTCGCCGGTGACCGGGCCGATGCGCTTGTAGCGGATCACGCCGCGCTTGTCGATGACATAGGTCTCCGGCACGCCGTACACGCCGTAGTCCATGCCGATCCTGCCGTCGAGATCGAAGGCCGACAGCCGGTAAGGGTCGCCAAAGCGCTTCAGCCAGCCGAGCGCATCGTCGCGCGAGTCCTTGTAATTGAGCCCATACAGCGGCGCCGCGCTGCGCTTCGAGAACTCGACCAGCACCGGATGCTCGTCGCGGCAGGCGACGCACCACGAGGCCCATACGTTGAGGATCCACACCCGGCCCTGCAGGTCCTTCTCGGAGAACGTCTTGTCGGGCTGCTGCAGCACCGGCAGCTCGAAGTGCGGCGCCGGCTTGCCGATCAGCGGCGAGGGAACCTCGCGCGGATCGAGCCGCAGGCCGAGCGCCAATAACACGATCAGGGCAAGGAATACTGCCATGACTCCCGCGATCCTCATGCGGTGACCTCCGCACCGCTCCGCTCGCGCGCTGCGACGCGATAGCGCCGGTCGCTCGCCGCGAGCAGGCCGCCGAGCGCCATGATCAGGCAGCCGGTCCAGATCCAGTCGATGAACGGCTTGTGCTGCACCTTCACCAGCCAGTAGGCGCCTTCGAGCGGATCGCCGAGCGAGACGTAGAGGTCGCGCGTCAGGCCGGGATCGATGGCGGCCTCGGTCATCGGCATGTCCTGCACGGTGTAGACGCGCCTCTCGGGATAGAGCACGGTGACCGGCTTGCCTTCGCGGCTCACCGCTATCCTGGCGCGCGCGGCGCGGTAATTCGGCCCGTCCGCCGCCGACACGTCCTCGAGGAGGAAGGTATAGCCGGCGAGCTCGACCGAGTCGCCGGGCTTCATCTTCAGGTCCTTCTCGGCTTCGTAGCCCTTCACCAGGGTCACGCCGACGACGAACACCGCGACGCCCAGATGCGCCACCACCATGCCGAGATGGGCGCGCGAGCGGGTCGGCCTTTTCCTCCACGCCAGGAAGGCAGTCGACGCAACCCAAGCCGCAAGCGCAAGGCCGCAGCCGACGAGCGCGCTCCAGCGGCCGAAGGCGAACGGCAGCGCGAGGCCGAGCGCGAGGCTCACGCCGAGCGCCCAGCGCAGCAGCACCGCGAGCTCGGGCAGGCTCGTGCGCTTCCAGCGCGCGAGCGGGCCGACCCCCATCAGGAACAGCGCCGGCGCCATCAGCGGCACGAACACCGCCTCGAAGTACGGCGGGCCGACCGAGATCTTGCCGACGCCGAGCGCGTCGAGCACCAGCGGGTAGAGCGTGCCGAGCATCACCGAGACGGCGGCGACGGCGAGCAGCACGTTGTTCGCGAGCAGCGCCGACTCGCGCGAAGCCAGCTCGAAGCTGCCGCCCAGGCCGATGCGCGAAGTGCGCCAGGCGAACAGCACGAGCGCCCCGCCGATGAGCAGCACAAACAGCGCGAGGATGAACACGCCGCGCGCCGGATCCACCGCGAAAGCGTGCACCGAGGTCAGCACGCCGGACCGAACGAGGAAAGTACCCAGCAGGCTGAGCGCGAAGGCGATGATGGCGAGCAGCACGGTCCAGCTGCGGAAGGCTCCCCGCTTCTCGGTCACGGCGAGCGAATGGATCAGCGCGGTGCCCACCAGCCAGGGCATGAACGAGGCGTTTTCCACCGGGTCCCAGAACCACCAGCCGCCCCAGCCGAGCTCGTAGTAGGCCCAGCCGCTGCCGAGCGCGATGCCGACGGTGAGAAACGCCCAGGCCACCGTGGTCCAGGGGCGCGACCAGCGCGCCCAGGTGGCGTCGAGCTTGCCCGAAAGCAGCGCCGCGACGGCGAAGGCAAAGGCGACCGAGAAGCCGACGTAGCCCATGTACAGCATCGGCGGGTGCAGCACCATGCCCGGGTCCTGCAGCAGGGGATTCAAGTCGCGGCCGTCGGCCGCGGGGGGCAGCAGGCGGTCGAAGGGATTCGACGTGAACAGCAGGAAAGCGAGGAACCCCGCGCTGACCAGTCCCATCACGCCAAGCACGCGCGCCACGATCTCCTCAGGCAGATGCGTGCTGAAGAGGCTCACCGCCGTCATCCAGACGCCGAGCATCAGCGCCCACAGCAGCAGCGAGCCTTCGTGCCCGCCCCATACGCCGGCGACGCGGTAATGCAGCGGCAGCGCGCTGTTGGAGTGCGCGGCGACGTAGGCCACCGAGAAGTCGTTGGCCACGAACGCGTAGGTCAGGCAGCCGAACGCAAAGGCGACGAGCAGCGCCTGCGCCTGCGCCGCCGGCCGCGCCAGCGCCATCCAGCCAAAGTTCTGTCTTGATGCCCCAAGAAGAGGAAAGAACGACTGCGCCAAAGCGACGATCAGCGCAAGACACAGGGCGAACTGGCCGAGCTCGGGGGTCATTTTCTCTGCACCGTCTGCTGGGCTCTCTTCACCGCATCCGCGGCCTCGGGCGGCATGTAGTTCTCGTCGTGCTTGGCGAGGACTTCGCTGGCGCGGAACATGCCGTCGGCGCCGAGCTGTCCCTGCGCGACCACGCCCTTGCCTTCCCGGAACAGGTCCGGCAGCTGGCCGCGGTAAGTCACGCGCATGCTCTTTGCCGTGTCGGTCACCGTGAACTCGACGCTGACGCCCTCGCGCTTCAAGCTGCCGGGGACCACCATGCCGCCGATGCGGAAGGTCCGGCCCTGCGGCGCCTCGTTCGCGGCGACCTGCGAAGGCGTGAAGAAGAACACCAGGTTCTTCTGGAAGGCTGCCAGCACCAGCGCCGCAGCGATGCCCAGCGCCGCGACGCCTACGGCGATCGCCGTTATGCGTTTATGTCTTGGTTTCACTGCATTTTCGACTACGGTTTAGCAGCAGGGCCATCTCCACCCCGATCAAGAGAAATGTAACCCCGTAGGCACCCCACACGTAGAGCCCATACCCGCCCATGGCGAAAAATTCCCTCACCGGTTCTCCAGGATAAGACAGCGCACGCGCACCAACGTTACCGCGATGCTGTACATCCAGAAGGCAAGCGCCATGATCAGCATGCCGGTCAGTATCGTCGCCGCCATGCTCGGCGCCCGGGTCAGGCTGACGGACGCGCCCTGGTGCAGCGTGTTCCACCACTGTACCGAGTAATAGATGATCGGGACGTTCACCACGCCGACGATCGCGAGCAGCGCGCCGGCGCGTTCTGCTCGTCGCCGGTCGTCGATCGCCGCCTGCAGCGCCATGAAACCGAGGTACAGGAACAGCAGGATCAGCTCCGACGTAAGGCGCGCGTCCCACGCCCACCAGGTGCCCCAGGTCGGCCTGCCCCAGAACGAGCCGGTCCACAGCGCGATGAAGGTGAGCAGCGCGCCGGTGGGCGCCAGCGCGCTCGCCATCATGTGCGAGAGCCGCGTGTTGAAAGCCAGGCCGATGGCCGCCCAGAACGCCATCACCACGTAGATGAACATCGACATCCACGCCGCCGGGACGTGGATGAAGATGATGCGGTAGGCCTCGCCCTGCTGCGCGTCGGTCGGCGCGACGAAGAAGCCGATGTAAAGGCCCGCCGCGCAGAGCACTGCTGCCGCGGCGCCGCACCAGCGTGCGATCACTCCCGCGACAGGATAGAACGTCTGCGGCGAGGCATACCAGAACCACTTGACGCTTTGTGCAGTCATTCCATGGAAATCCGCAATGCCGCTGCGATCGCCCAGGGAGCGAACGCGGCCGCGACGATCAGCAGCGCGGCGAGCAGCAGGAGCTGTCCATCCGGGGCGAGCCCCGCGGCCGCCATGTCGACGCTTCCCGCCCCCATGATCAGCACCGGGACAAACAGCGGCAGCACCAGCAGCGACAGAAGCACGCCGCCGCCGCGCAGTCCGAGCGTCAGAGCCGCTCCGATCGCGCCGATCAAGCTGAGCACCGGCGTGCCGAGGAGCAATGATAATGCAAGCACGGGATAGAGCGGCGCCGGAAGGTCGTACTGCAGCGCGATGAGCGGCGCGATCAGCACCAGCGGCAGGCCGGCGACCAGCCAGTGAGCGAAGGCCTTCGCGGCGGCGATGACGCCGAGCGGCGCCGCGCTGAGCAGCAGCTGCTCGAGCGTGCCGTCGGCATGATCGGCGGCGAACAGCCGCCCGAGCGAAAGCAGGCAGGACAGCAGCGCCGCGACCCAGATCACCCCGGGCGCGATCGAGCGCAGCAGATCCGGCTCGGCGCCGATGCCCAGCGGAAACAGGCTGGTGACGATCACGAAGAACAGCAGCGCCGTGGCCACGTCGCTGCGCCGCCGCCACGCGACGAGAAGGTCGCGAACCACGATGCAGCGCGCCGCTTCAAGCATCCAGGTCGATAACCCGAGAGGCGCGGACGCGGGTGTCCTGATGCGTCGTGAACACCACGGCCCCGCCGCGCGCCACGTGGCCGTCGATCAGCTCCTCGACCAGGCGACCCGCCGCTGCGTCGAGCGCGGCATACGGCTCGTCGAGCAGCCACAGCGGCAACGATTGGCTGAGAAGCAGCCTGGCGAGCGCCGCTCGCCGCCGCTGACCTTGCGACAGCCGCTTCACCGGGAGATCGGCCAATTCGAACGAATCGAGGGCTTGCCGTATTTGCCGAGGTGAGACGCGATGCCCGGCGAGCGTGCAAGTGATGCGTAGATTCTCCGCGGCGGTAAGGTCGTCCTTCACCGCGGCTGCATGGCCGATGTAGACTAGCTGCTTCGAGTACTCCTCGCGCAGGCGCCTGATCTCCGTTCCCTCCCACCGCACTGCGCCGGCGGTCGGCGACAGCAGTCCGCAGAGAATATGCAGGAGGCTCGTCTTGCCGCTGCCGTTGGGTCCGGCGACGCGCAGTAGCTCGCCGCCGCGCAGCGCGAAAGACAGCCTGCGGAACAGGCTCCTGCCGCCGCGCTCGCACGCCAGATCGACAGCTTCCAGCACGCCGTTACTCGGGCTCAATCTGCGCTGCGCGGGCGACCCGCGCCCACTTTTCCAGCTCGTATCGGATCAACGCCGCGAATTCGGAGGGCGTGCTGCCAACGGGCGCCGCGCCGTCGATGGCAAGCCTTTCCTTCATTTCGGAGGTGTGCAGCGCCTTGATCGCTTCGCCGTGAAGGCGGGCGATGATCGGCTGCGGCGTGCCGGCCGGCGCCACCAACCCGTACCATTGCATGGCCTCGTATTTCGGCACGCCGGCTTCCGCGACCGCCGGCACATCGGGCAGCGCTTCGAGGCGCCTGGGTCCGGACACCGCCAGCGCGCGCACTCTGCCGGCATCGATTTGGGGCCGCGCCGTAAGCGCGTTGGCAAACATTGCCGCGATTTGCCCGCTTATCACGTCGGTCACCGCGGGGGCGGTGCCCCGATAGGGAACGTGCTGCAGGTCGATTCCCGCCATGCTCTTCAGCAGCTCCATCGACATGTGCGGCGAAGTGCCGATGCCGGGCGTGCCATAGGTCAGCTGCCCCGGCCTGTTCTTAGCCAGCGCGATGAACTCCGCCAGCGATCCGGCCGGCAGCGCCGGGTGGACGATGAGGATATTCGGGGCGCTCGCAGCGAGGGTGATCGGCGCGAAATCGCGTACCGGGTCGTACGAAACCTTCTTGTACAGCACCGAGTTGAGCGCCAGCGTGCTCGCCACCATCAGCAGCGTGTAGCCGTCGGGCGCCGCGCGAGCGACACTTTCGATGCCGATCATGTTGCCGGCCCCGGCCTTGTTCTCGACGAAAAACTGCTGCCCGAATGCCCTGGAGAAATGCTGCGCGAGCACGCGCGCCACGATGTCGGTGCCTCCGGCTGGCGGGGAAGGCACGACGATGCGCACCGGCCGCGCGGGATAGTCCGCTTGTCCCAGCGCATGGCCGGCCAGAAGGCACGAGGCGAGCAGGCCGCTAACCCAGCGCACGCAGCTCCTTTCCGTCGCGTTCCACGGGCTGCGCCGCGACGAGCACGAACGCGATCAGGCAGGGCTGCGCGCCGCGATTGACCCAGTTGTGGATGGTTCCCCGCTGTACCAGGACATCGCCCGCGCGCAGGTGAACCTCGGAGCCGTCGAGCTGCATGTCGATCTCGCCCGAGAGCACGACGGCGTAATCGATCGACTCGGTGCGATGAACGCGCGCCGCCACCCCGGGCTGGTATTCGACGAGCCTGAACACGGTCCCGTTCGGCTGTGTGGTGCCGACTTGGCGCGCGCCGCCGTCGGCATCGTCCGAGTTGTCGGCCGGAAACGAGCTTGTCGACCAGATCAGGCAACTCTGGTGGCGCGGCCGGCGCGAGATCACGTTCCCGCAAATTTCGTCGACACGCACGATGGCGCGGCCCTGCTTGTCATGCCCGGTGACTACACGTCGGATGTTCATTTGCCCGTCAGTTGAGATCGAGTGCATAGCGTTTCAGGGCCGAGAGCGGCACGTACTCGAGCGCGCTCTCGTGCGTCGCCTCGAGGACCACGCGCGGCGCGCGGCCGGCTTCCCAGGCCTCGACCCAGCGCAGCACGTGCAGGCACCAGCGGTCGTTGTGCTTCAGGCCGCGGAAGCGCAGGTCGGGACGCGGCGTGACGAGATCGTTGCCCTTCGCCACGCTGAACTCGAGGAACTCGTCGGTGACCTGCACGCACACCAGGTGCGCGACGCCGTCCTCGCCGCGGGTCGCGCAGCAGCCGTCGCGGAAGTAGCCGGTGAGCGGCGAATAGCTGCAGGCGCGCAGCTCGCCGCCGAGAACGTTTTTCTCAGGCATGGTCCTCGATATAGCGCTTCACGGCGTCGCTGTCACGCTCGATGACCGTGAAGCGCTGTGGCAGCTTCTCCAGGTTTTCCAGGCGCTTGGGGCGCTCAGGGTCGCGGCCCAGCGCTTCGCGGATGGTCTGGGAAAATTTGACTGGCAGCGCGGTTTCGAGGCACAAAAGGGGAACGCCGGGTTCGCGATGCTCCAGGCCGACTTTCACGCCGTCCGCCGTGTGCGGATCGATCGTTACGCCGAACCTGTCGTAAACCTGCTTGATGGTGCGCAGGCGATCGGCGTGTGCGCTGCGGCCGGAGACGAATGGCGTGTTGGTGGGTGGAAGTTCGAATTCGCCCTGCGCATCGAGCCGCCGGTAGAGCTCCTTGACCCGCGCGCCGTCGCGGCCGACGAGGTCGAACACGTAGCGCTCGAAGTTCGACGCCTTCGAGATGTCCATCGACGGACTCGATGTAGCGACAACGGGTTTCGTGGTTCTATAACGTCCAGACCTGAAAAACTCATCGAGCACGTCGTTCTCGTTGCTGGCGAGGATCAGGCGCCGGATGGGCAGGCCCATGCTGCGCGCGACGTGACCGGCATAGATGTTGCCGAAGTTGCCCGACGGCACCGCGAACGCGACCTCCTGGTCATCCTCTTCGGTGGCCGCAAAGTAGCCCTTGAAATAGTAAACGACTTGCGCGGCCACCCTGGCCCAGTTGATCGAATTCACCGCGCCGATGCGGTACCTCGACTTGAAGGCGCGGTCGGCGTTGACCTGCTTGACCAGGTCCTGGCAGTCGTCGAACACGCCCTTCACCGCGAGGTTGTGGATGTTGGCGTCCTGCAGCGCGTACATCTGCGCGCGCTGGAAAGGGCTCATGCGGCCGTGCGGGGACAGCATGAAGACCTGGATGCCGCGCTTGCCGCACAGCGCGTGCTCCGCCGCCGAGCCGGTGTCGCCGGAGGTCGCACCAAGAATATTCAAAGTCAGATTGTTCTGTTGAAGAATCCCTTCGAACAAACGGCCCAGAAGCTGCATGGCGATGTCCTTGAAGGCGAGCGTCGGCCCGTTCGACAGGCCGAGAAGATGAAAGCCCGGCTCGAGCGTCTTCAGCGGCGTGATGTCATCGGTTCCAAAAATGTTCTTCGTGTAGGTGGATTCGACGATCCGTTTCAGATCAGGCACGTCGTCCATGAACTGCGCCAGGAGGGCATGGGCGAGCTCGCTGTAGCTCTTTCCCCTCAGCGAGGCGAGATCGGCCCGCGGATAACTCTCCGGGACATACAGCCCGCCGTCCGGGGCGAGGCCCTCCAGCAGGATGTCGGTAAAGCGGCGCGGCGGCGCGTTGCCGCGGGTCGAGACGTAGAGCACTAAAGCAGCTCTTCCAGGCGGATCCTGGTCACTTTCCCAACCACGGTGGAGAGCTTCTCGATCTTCGCCATCGCCTGGTTGACGTTCTTCTCCAGCGCGCGGTGGGTGAGCATCACGATGTCGACGCGGCTCTCGCCCTTGCCGGGCTCCTTCTGCACCATGGCGTCGATCGAGATCTTCGAGCCGGCGAGGATGCGGGTGATGTCGGCGAGCACGCCCGGCCGGTCGAGCACGCGCATGCGCAGGTAACAGGAGGTCTCGACCTCGCCGATCGGCAGGATCGGCGTGTCGGCAAGCTGGTCCGGCTGGAAGGCGAGATGCGGCACGCGGTGCCCGGGGTCGGCGGTGATGAGCCGCGTGATGTCGATGAGGTCGGCGACCACCGCGCTGGCGGTCGGCTGGCTGCCCGCGCCGGCGCCGTAGTAAAGCGTCGGCCCGACCGCATCGCCCTTCACCAGGATGCCGTTCATCACCCCTTCGACGTTGGCGAGCAGGCGCCGCGCAGGCACCAGCGTCGGATGCACGCGCAGCTCGATGCCCTTCGCGGCGCGCCGCGTGATGCCGAGCAGCTTGATGCGGTAGCCGAGCTCCTCGGCGTAGCCGATGTCCGCGCGCGTGAGCTTTTCAATTCCTTCCCTGAAACATTTCTTGAGCTGCATCGGGATGCCGAAGGCGAGCGCCGACAGGATGGTGAGCTTGTGCGCGGCGTCGACGCCCTCGATGTCGAAGCTCGGATCGGCCTCCGCGTAGCCGCGCCGCTGCGCTTCGCCGAGGGCGGCCGCGAAATCGAGGCCCCTGTCGCGCATCTCGGAAAGAATGAAGTTCGACGTGCCGTTGATGATGCCGGCGATCCATTCGATGCGGTTCGCGGCCAGCCCTTCGCGCAGCGCCTTGATGATCGGGATGCCGCCGCCGACCGAGCCTTCGAAGGCCACCATCACGCCGTTCTTCTGCGCGGCGGCGAAGATCTCGGTGCCGTGGGTGGCGAGCAGCGCCTTGTTGGCGGTGACGACATGCTTGCCGTTGCGGATGGCCGCCAGCACCAGTTCCTTTGCCACGCTGTAGCCGCCGATCAGCTCGACGATGATGTCGATCTGCGGATCGCGTACCAGCTTGAATGCGTCGCCGATGACTTTCGCTTTTTTTCCGGTAATTTTCCTGGCTCGCCGGACGGCCTTGTCGGCCACCTGCGTGATCTGGATCGCGCGCCCGGCGCGGCGCCGGATCTCGTCGGCGTTGCGGTTGAGCACGTCCCAGGTGCCGCCCCCCACCGTGCCGATGCCCAGCAGCCCTACATTAATTGGCTTCATTTCGTTTCAGGCGGAATTGAAGGTGATGCTTGACGTCCGGCCATTCGGTTGCGAGCACGCTGTACATCACGGTATCGCGCACCGTGCCATCGCGCCGCGGCCAGTGGTGCCGGATCACCCCGTCCTTCTTCGCTCCCAGCGCTTCGATCGCGCGCTGCGAGGCCAAGTTGAAATTGTCGGTGCGCAGGCCCACGACCTTGCAGCCCAGTGTCTCGAAGGCGTGCGCGAAAAGCAGCAGCTTGCAGGCCGTGTTCACGTGCGTGCGCTGGCAGCGCTTCGCGTACCAGGTGTAGCCGATCTCGACGCGGTCGGCGGCCGCGATGATGTCGTGATAACGGGTGCTGCCGACGACCTGGCCGCTCTTCAGCTCGCGCACCGCCCAAGGCAGCATGTCGCCCTTTTTCTGACCTTCCAGTGCGGAGGAAATATAGGAGGCCGTCTGCTCGGGCCCGGGCACGGTAGTGAACCAGAGCTCCCATAGCCTGCCGTCGGCCGCTGCGCTTGCCAATCCTTCATGGTGCTCCGGCGAAAGAGGCTCGAGCCTTACCCCGTGCCCTTCGAGGATAACCGGCCGCGGCGCGATCAAGCCGCGCCCCGGAGCAGCCCGTCCTTGCGGAACATGTCGCGGATTCCCCGCACCGCCTGGCGCAGGCGGTGCTCGTTCTCGATCAGCGCGATGCGCACGTGATCGTCGCCGTAGTCGCCGAAGCCGACCCCGGGCGCCACCGCGATCTTGGCGTCCTCGAGCAGGCGCTTGGTGAACTCGATCGAGCCCATGCGCTCGTAGAATTCGGGGATTTTCGCCCACACGTACATCGAGGCCTTGGGCATTTCCACCATCCAGCCGATGTCGTGCAGGCCCCTGACCATGACATTGCGTCTTTTTTCATAGGTATGTTTTATTTCGAGAACGCAATCCTGGGGCCCTTCCAGCGCCACGATCGACGCCACCTGGACCGGCGTGAAGCTGCCGTAGTCGTGGTAGCTCTTGATGCGCGCGAGGGCGTGCACCAGGTCCCGGTTGCCGACCATGAAGCCGATGCGCCAGCCCGCCATGTTGTAGCTCTTCGACAGGGTGAAGAACTCGACGGCGACGTCGCGCGCGCCGGGCACCTGCATGATGGAGGGCGCCTGGTATTCGTCGAAGACGATGTCGGCGTACGCGAGGTCGTGCACCACGAGGATATCGTGCTCCCTGGCGATGGCGATCACACGCTCGAAGAACGCGAGGTCCACGCACTGCGCGGTCGGGTTCGACGGGAAGCCGAGCACCAGCATCTTGGGCTTCGGCGTCAGCTCGCGAATGGCCCGTTCCATCCGTACCAGACCAATGCGCAGTTGGTTCTCAAGAAGTTCACCCACTGAGCGTACCCGACGGTTACCAAGGTGATCGATATCGTCTACAGCACCACCTCCCTGACGCAGCGTCAGTAGGTAACGCACCACCTCAATAATGTCTTGCTTGGTGAGCATACGTATCTCAAGGGGCAGGTCGAGACCAAGCTTGGTGTTCAATTTTAGTCGACCAATGCGCGAGAGATCGTAACGTTTAGCATTAAAAAATAGGTTGTCAAAAAACAGGCGAGCAGTATCCTTGGTTGGAATATCGCCCGGACGTAACCGTTTGTATATCTCGAGCAGGGCATCATCTTGCGTCTCAAGACGGTCCGCAAGGAGGGTGATACGTAGTGACGCATCTGTACGCAACGGCTCTAAGAAAAGCAAACGAAAATTCGTTACCCGCTTCGCCTTGAGGCGAGCCACATCATCGGCCGTGAGCTCATGATTCAGCTCAAAAAGTACTTCACCCGTCGTGGGATCGATGATGTCATCAGCTACCACTTGACCTGCGAGACTGTCCTCTGCACAAGAAATCTCATCAACAGTACTCGTAAGCAGGCGACGCAAAGCACTACGGGAAATCTTCCGCCCCGCACGAATGATTACTTCGCCCGACTCTGGATCAATCACGTCATCCCGGCTTTGTTGTTGCATGAGAAGTTCTGATACCTTTTTATAAAAGGTATCGCTTTGAGAATCGTAGCGTATTGTTTCACTTTTATAGAAGGTTTGGAGGATGTCTCTCGACGACAACCCTAGAGCTCGTAAGAGAATAGTCACTGGGAGCTTACGCCGTCGATCAATACGCACATGCAGCTGGTCTTTGATGTCAAACTCAAAATCGAGCCACGAACCTCTGTAAGGAATGATACGAGCCGAATACAGTAGCTTGCCACTCGTTGTGCTGCGTCCCTTTTCCTGAGCGAAGAAGACTCCAGGCGAACGATGCAGTTGGCTGACGATGACCCGCTCGGTACCATTAACAATAAAGGTTCCTTTATCAGTCATTAAAGGAATTTCACCGAGATAGACCTTCTGCTCCTTGACATCGCGAATAGTCGATGGCTCGCCATCAGCGCTTTTCTCACGCACCACAAGCCGCACCATAACTCGTAATGGATCAGCGTAAGTTATGCCTTTCTGACGGCACTCATCAACATCATACTTGGCATGGTATACAAGAGGCCGGTGGGTGTTCTCTCCCACTACTCCAAACCCACCTAAGCCCTTATATTCACCTTCTTCTGATTCCCATACCCCGATTTCATACCCAGCATATTCCAGTGAGGCCATACCATTGAAATCGGCGATGGGGAAAACACTACGAAATACGGCCTCTAGGCCGCGATCCTCACGATCTAAAGGTGGACGTTCCTGCTGCAAAAAGCGTGCATAGGATTTTTGTTGTACCTCGATAAGATTGGGGAGATCGATGATCGTAGGAATACGCGCAAAATCCCGTCGTTCCAACTGCTTATGTCCATTCACCGCTGTGTCTTGCCCTATCATCGTCACTCCTCATATGCAGAAGAGATACTATGCTTCTCCCCCTCTGCCAACCTTATATCTTCTGTTGCCAGAACGAGAAGAATACTACTTAATCTCAACAACCGCCCCTACCTCTTCCAGCTTCTGCTTAATTGACGCTGCTTCCTCTTTCGATATAGCCTGCTTCACTGGTTTTGGCGCTTCATCTACCAGGGCTTTTGCTTCTTTTAGTCCCAGGCCAGTAATAGTACGGACCTCTTTGATTACCTGAATTTTCTTATCTCCTGAACTGGACAGAATCACGTCAAATTCGGTTTGCTCTGCAGGTGCCTCTGCCACCGCCCCAGTAGCTGCTGTAGGCATCATCGCCATGGGGGCCAGCGCCGTGACACCAAATTTTTCCTCGAGCTCTTTCACAAAGACCGAGAGCTCCAGCACAGTCATGTTTTCGATAAATCCCAGCACCTCTTCCTTTGTAATCGCCACTGTCCTTCTCTCCTCTAGCAAATGCCTTCTGACGATCAGCTAGCTAGCTCTCTTGGCTGGCTGGCTCTTCGAGTGCATAATCCCCCCTATGCACAGGGTCTCCAACTTGACGATCAGCTAGCTGGCTCTCTTGACTGGCTTGCTCTTTGGCATCCTTTACTGCCTGTATAACATACACAAGCTGCCGTAGCACCCCCTGCAACACACCCACGAGACCTGCCAGCGGACTTTGCATACTAGACAACATACGCCCCAATAGGACTTCCCGGGGCGGAAGCTCTGCTAGCGCTGTGATTTGTCCAGGAGCAAGTACTTGTCCCTCAACGAGCCCAACGCGCACATTAAGCTTGGGTTCCTTCTTGGCATACTCGGTAAGCGCTTTGGCCATAGCTCCTGCATCACTCTGTGAGAACGCCACCGATATTGGCCCCACAAAATGATCCGCCAATGGTACAAAACCGGTTTCCTCCACGGCCCGCCGCGCTAGCGTATTCTTCACGATATGCAGTTCAACTGCGGCCTCGCGCAGCTGGCTGCGTAACTCTGCCAATTGTTGGACATTAAGTCCAGAATAGTCCGCCAGAATAGCTGCCTTGGCGTCTACAAACTTCGTATGCAGAGCTACGACTTTCTCCTCTTTCGCTGCTTTCGCAATCACGCCTTCTTCCTTATTTTCGCCCCAGCCTCGTATCTCATCAAGGCTATATTAGCCTATTTCAGTGTATTTGCCACAACCATCTCATCCACTTTGACCCCGGGGCCCATCGTCGATGCCAAAGCGATGCTTTTCATGTACTTCCCCTTACTCGTTGCTGGCTTCAGGCGCACAAGGGTTTCCAAAAACGTTTGGGCATTTTCCTCTAAAGATTCTAGAGGGAAACTTACCTTCCCAATCCCTGCATGGACAATCCCTGCACGATCGACCCGAAACTCCACCTTCCCAGCCTTGATCTCCCGGACCACTCGGCCGATATCGAGCGCCACTGTGCCCGTTCTGGGATTCGGCATCAAGCCTCGTGGGCCGAGGATTTTCCCCAATCTGCCAACGACCCCCATCAGGTCAGGTGTTGCCGCAGCCCGGTCAAAAGCTAACCATCCTTCGGTGATTTTCTGTGCCAGGTCTTCAGCACCGACAAAATCGGCACCCGCATCAAGTGCTTCGCGCTCTTTGTCCCCTTTGGCAAAAACCAGCACCCGTGGGACCTTCCCTACGCCGTGTGGCATCACGACACTGCCGCGCACCATCTGGTCAGCATGCCTGGGATTTACACCAAGGCGCACGGCCATTTCAACGCTCTCATCGAATTTGGCAAAGGCGATTTCCTTCACCATCTCCAAGGCATCATGGAGCTCATACCTTTTGCTCTTCTCAAACTTTTTGTACGCCTCCAGCATCTTTTTCCCATGCTGTGCCATGCTCGTAGTCCTTCCTCGTGGCCGTCTAGCATCAATTAGTAATTTCAATTCCCATGCTACGCGCCGTGCCAGCAATGATACGCATCGCAGCGTCTATGGTAATGGCGTTGAGATCTGCCATCTTCGTCTCAGCAATCTGGCGGACTTGCTCAGGGGTTACCTTGCCAACTTTTTCACGACTTGGTGTACCAGTGCCTTTCACAACACCTGCTGCCTGTTTTAACAAGGCAGAAGCTGGTGGCGATTTCGTGATAAACGCAAAGGAACGGTCAGAGTATACTGTGACGACAACTGGAGTGATCATGCCAGCTTGCGCTTGCGTTTGAGCGTTAAAAGCTTTACAGAACTCCATGATGTTGACGCCATGCTGTCCAAGAGATGGCCCCACCGGTGGGGAGGGGGTAGCTTGCCCTGCTGGCACCTGCAATTTCACTTTTGCCACCACTTGCTTTGCCATGCGTTACTCCACTCGTCTCAGACTGCGACGTCTTTTAAACCAACTCGACCTGTAAGAACTCCAACTCAACCGGGGTGGAACGCCCAAAAATACTCACCATAACTTTGAGCTTACCACGGTCAGGATTTACCTCTTTGATAACTCCTGTAAAGTTGGTAAACGGTCCGTCAATCACGCGCACATTTTCCCCAAGGTCGAAGAGGACTTTCGGTCTTGGCTCCGCTGTCTCACCACTCATGTGTTTTTGGATCTGCATTACCTCTTCATCGGACAGAGGTGTTGGATCCTTTGCTCCCCCCAGGAGGCCGGTCACTTTAGGGGTATCTTTGATCGCATACCAGATGTCATCATTCATCTCTGCTTCAATCAGGAGATACCCGGGGAAAAATTTGCGTGATGATACCTTACGCTTTCCCCCTCTAACTTCGACCACATCCTCCATAGGCACAAGAATTTGTCCAACGCGCTCGTGGAGTCCTAAGACATTTAAACGCTCTTCGAGACTGGTTTTCACCTTGTTCTCATAACCGGAATATGTATGTACAACGTACCACTGCTTGTTCATACCAAGCCATCCTAAGTGGTCATCTGAGAATACTATGGAGCACCCTCGCCAACACCAAGTCTACAATGCCTAAGTACACAGAAATGATACTCACGGCCGCCAGCACCACCACCGTCGACGCCAGTGTTTCCTTGCGCGAAGGAAACGTTACTTTACGCAACTCAGACCGTACATCTCGAAGAGCTTGCACGGCTTTCTCATACCTTTCTTTCACCATAACTTCATCTCAGTTGGCAATACAGTTTGTGACGAATAACAATTCCACCCAGGCAGCAGGCCAGGAGGGATTTGAACCCCCATCCCCCGGATTTGGAGTCCGGTGCTCTAACCGTTCGAGCTACTGGCCTGTATACCTTCTCTCAATAAATATTGCCGACTTCCCCTCTGTAATGCTACCGCGTTTCTCGGTGCGGGGTATGCTGGCGGCAAAAACGACAATATTTCTTGAATTCAAACCGATCAGGGGTACGACGCTTATTTTTTGTAGTTGTGTAGTTACGGCGTTTGCACTCATTGCACGCCAAGATCACCATCTCCCGCATAGTGCTTTCCTCTCCTCAAGAACCGACCTCGAGCAATCAGCCTCTTTTGATGGGAGAAGCGAGTATCCTCTGCTGTGCTTGTAGCACATCTGAAGCGTATCCACTCTCTACGTCA
>Ga0137409_10002460_pt1 | contig 19830 bp, 16 predicted proteins | sample CZODoug1_16funga_FD_122059 | JGI IMG/M metagenome (GOLD analysis project Ga0137409, IMG submission 122059) | Vadose zone soil fungal communities from Angelo Coast Range Reserve, California, USA - CZODoug1_16fungal (Hybrid Assembly) | ecosystem: Environmental > Terrestrial > Soil > Vadose zone... | reverse complement strand
GATTTCATGCAACTCATTCCTATGAGCCGCGGCCGCCGCGGTTTCACGATCATCGAGGTGCTGGTTGCGCTCGTGCTGTTGGGACTGGTGAGCGCCGCCCTGTACCGCGTGCTGGTCAACAACCAGCGCCTCTACATGGCCCAGACGCAGCGCATCGATCTGTCGCAGAACATCCGGGCCGCCAGCAGCATTCTGCCGGCCGAGTTCCGGGAGCTCGATGCCTCGGAAGGCGACATCACCGCGATGTCGGCTACGAGCATCTCCATGCGCGCCATGCGCTGGCTCGGGTTTGCCTGCAATACGCCTGGACTGGGCGGCGCGCTGAACGCCGTCTCGATCATCGTCCGCGGCGGGGCGCCGGGGCAGCCTCTGTTCTTCGGCGCGCGCGGGATCGACAACAGCAAGGATTCCGTGCTGATCTATTACGACGGCGACAAGAACTCGCGGATTGATGATTTCTGGGCGACGGGCTCGATCACAGCGGCGCCCAACGGGCAGAACTGCGATGACGGCACGAATGGGCAAAGGCTGATCTTGGGTGTCAACCTGCTCGGGCTCGGCCCCAACGTTGCTGGCGCGATCCCGCTGGGTGCGCCGATACGCGGCTTTGAGCGCGTCGTCTATCAGCTGTATCAGCCGGCAGGCGATACGTCCTGGTACGTCGGCTTTCAACCCGCGGGCCAGTCGATGCAACCGCTGATCGGACCCGTGCTCTCGAATGGTTTGACGTTCCAGTACTTCGATGCGAATGGCAACGTGACGGCCGTTAAGAACCAAGTTGCCCGGATCGACATCACTGTCCGCGCCAGGACCGCCTCGGCCGTTCGCGCCGGCGGCCAGGCCGCGGCGGCGACCGTGGTCGATAGCGTCCTCACCAGTGTGGCTTTGCGAAATAACCGCCGGTTCTAGCCGGCGATCACCCATGAAGGAGCAAGGCATGAAACGGATCCTGCAGGACGAGCGCGGTATGGCGCTCGCAGTCGCGATCTTTGCCCTGGTGGTCGTCGGGGCGCTGGTCGCCGGAGCGTTCTTCGCCGGCACCCAGGAGCAGCGGGTCGGTGAGAACCAGCGCCGGGTACAGACGTCGTTTGGCGTTGCGGAGGCGGGTGTCCAGGAGCAAGTCGTGAACTGGAACTCGACCAACAACAACAAGCGGCCCACGTATCCGCCCGATTCTGTGGCCATCGCTTCCCAGCAGGCACCGAACGGGACGGGGACCTACTTCGGCTATAGCTACAAGATGGGGCCGAACGTGTTCCTGCTGAACGTCGTCGGCCGCGACAAGTCGACTGTTGGCGGCGGCACTGCCGGCGGCGCCGGCGCGCAGCAGCGCATCGGGCTGATCACGCGCATTGCGCCGGTCGACTTCGGGATTCACGCCTCGCTGACCACACAAGGGTCAGTGAAGGTCGGTGGTAACGCGGCGATCAACGGCGCGGACCAGGTTCCGACCGGTTGGGCGAGCTGCGACCCCCCCGGTTCGGCGCAGGCAGGCGTCCGCGACCAGGGCGGTCAGGTGACGTCCAGCGGTAATTCGACGGTCACGGGCACGCCCCCGATCGTCAACGACCCGTCGATCAACAACAACACCTTTACCACGTTCGGTGGCGCGACGTTCGCCCAGCTCGCCGCCCGGGCCACCATTACCCTGCCGGGGGGCAACTATTCGACAGCCCCCGTTTTCAACGGCGATGGCAGCTGCAATAAGACGGTCCTGACGAACTGGGGCGACGGGGACAACCCGACGTCGCAGTGCGGCAGCTATTGGCCGATTATCTACCTTACTGGTACGACCACCCTCAACAACACGCAGGGGCAGGGGATCTTGTTGGTGGACGGGGACTTAAACATCCAGGGGTCGTACCAGTTCTATGGTATCGTGATCATTCAGGGCGACCTGAAGACCGCCGGTGGTGGCTCCACGGACGCCCACTTCTGGGGTGGCGTCATGGCCAAGAACGCCGACCTGTCGGTGCAGAACATCACCGGTAAGGCGACGTTGAACTTCTCTAGCTGCAGTATTCTACAGGCTTTACAGGCCACAAGCCCGATTTCGATGATGCGGTCGAGGGGCTGGACACAGCTCTATTAAGTGACCTAAGTCTCGGTAGGCGAGACAGTTGTTGCTTCGGCCTCAAGTAGGTTCGAGGCTTGACAGGATAAGGGGCGGGGCCTATTGTAGTTTGCCCTCGCCCCTACTTGTCTCTAGGCCCAAAGGTGCACATGGCCCTTTTTGGGTTATTCGGCGGCAAAAAAACCTCGGTTGGCCTGGATATCGGCTCAGGTATCATCAAACTCGTGGTCATTGACCACGGGGGGAGTGAGCCGGAGCTGACTAAAGTCGCGACAACGGAAGTCGCTGCGGACGCCATCGTCGAGGGCGAAGTCATGGACCCCGGCCTCGTTTCGGAGGCTATTCGGGGTTTGTTCGAGGCCGCCGGCGTCAAGCGGAAGTCGGTCGTAACCGCCGTCGGTGGCCGCGACGTCATCGTGAAGAAAATCCAGATGGATCGCATGAAAGAGGCCGATGCCCGCGAGGTGATCCGCTGGGAGGCCGAGCAGCACGTGCCGTTCGACATGGCGAACGTGGAGCTCGATTTCCAGATCCTCGATCCCGACGCCGAAGGCCTCCAGATGAACGTGCTGCTCGTCGCCGCCAAACGCGAGCTGGTAGAGAGCCGCGTGGGGCTGCTGGGGGAGGCGGGTCTCGATCCCTCGGTCATCGACGTCGACGCCTTCGCCATTCACAACGCCTTCGAGCTGAACCATCCCGACGCGATGCAGGGCGTCGTGGGCCTCGTCAACATCGGTCACGAAGTCACCAACGTGAACATCCTCGAGGACGGTATCCCCGTGCTGACCCGCGATCTGTCGGTCGGCACGCGCCGCTTCCGCGAAGACCTGCAGCGGGAAAAAGGCCTCGCGAGTGAGGAAGCCGAGAAAGTCATTCAGGGCGCCTCGCAGCACGCCGATCTGGCCGGCTACGTCAGCGCGCGGGGTGAGGAAATCGCGGTCGGCGTCGAACGCGCCGCGGCATTCCTCGCAACCGCATCGCGCTCGGCGGGCGGCCTGTCCCGGGTCTACACGACGGGCGGCGGCGCGCGCATTCCGGGTCTCAACGACGTGCTGGGCGCGCGGCTCAAGGTGGCGATCGAGCTGGCCAATCCCGTGCAGCGCTTGCGCGTGCGGGACGACGTGTTCGAGACGGTGCCGGTGGACGAAGTCGCGCCGCTGCTGATGCTGGCGGTCGGTCTGGCGCTGAGGCGCGCCGCATGATTGAAATAAACCTACTGCCGGGAAAGAAGCGGGCAGCAAAGGGCGCGGGGATGAAGCTCTCGCTGCCCGACTTCAAGGCACTGATCGCCCAGGTCAAGGATCCATGGTTGATCGGGGCGATCATCGCCTGGGTGATCGTGGGCGGTGGTGGTGCGGCGCTGTTCATCACCGAGCGCGCGCGCCTGGCAGCGGTGGAAGCGCGCCTGGAGAACATCCGCATCGAGAAGCGCCGCTACGACATCGTGATCGCGCAGAAGCGCCAGGCCGAGAAGGTGCGCGACTCGCTGCTCTACCAGATCCACGTCATCCGGGACATCGATGCCGACCGCTACATCTGGCCGCACGTGCTCGACCAGGCGACCAAGGCGCTCCCGCCCTACACCTGGATCACGCATGTGCAGTCCGTGACGGCGATCGTCGCGCCGGGCGCGGGGCCGGCCGTGAACGGCCCGGTCACGATGGAAGAGGACTCCACCGGCCGCTCCTCGGTACGCGTGTCGATTGACGGCCGCACGGTGGATATCCAGGCCTACACGACGTTCCTGCGGCAGCTGGCCGCGTCGCCGTGGTTCACCGAGGTGACGCCCGCGAGCTCGCAGACCGTCATCGAGGCGGATCGCCCGGTGACCGCGTTCAACGTCACGGTCCGCTATCGCATTGCGGACTCGGTCTACATCCGCACGGTGCCACTCGTGCAGGCGGTGAGGTAGCCATGGCGCTCGGTTTACCGACCGATCAACGCGGCCAGATCATGGCGCTGCTCGTCCTCGTCGCGCTGGCGGGGGGCTATCTCTTCTGGACGCAGGTGCACAAGCCGACCATCGAGAAGATCGGCGCGGCGCGCAGTGAGGCCGACAGCCTCGAACGCATCGTCGCGGCGGCCAAGGCCGATCTCGCGAGCGGCAGCATCGAGGACCTGCGGCGCCGGGTGGAGGAGTATCAGGGCTCGCTCGAGCTGATGCGCCGCCTCGTGCCGGACCGCAACGAAGTCCCGACGCTGATCGACGACATCTCGACCAAGGCCAAGGTCCGCGGCGTGACGCTCGGCAAGATCCAGCCGCTCGCTCCCGAGCCGGGCAATCCGTTCGACACCTATCGCTACCGGCTCGAGGTCTTCGGCCACTACGACCAGATCGGCGAGTATCTCGCCGACATCGCGTCGCTGCCGCGCATCGTCGTGCCGCAGGACGTGACGCTGTCGGCCGCCACGCCCGCCGCGCAGAAACTGCTCGCCGATACCGCGGGGGCGTTGCTGCTCGCCGAGTTTTCGATCCGCACGTTCGTGAAGTCCGCCGGCCCGCCGCCGGGGCAACCGAAGCCGGGAGGCGCGCGTGCACGCAGCTAGGATCGCGCTGCTCGTCGCCGCGTTCGCGGGCCCGCTCGCTGCGCAGCAGTCGGCGGCAGCGGAGCGCGACACCAGCTCGCGGCCGGCGACGCTGCTGCGCGAAGTGTTCGCCTACGAAGGCGGCGGACGCGATCCGTTCATGTCGCTCCTCAAGTCGGGCGACGTGCGGCCGCTGATCTCCGACTTGAAGCTGACGACGATCGTGTACGACGGGCGGTTCGCGGCGCGCAGCGTCGCGGTGCTGCGTGACATCACGAACCGGCGCATCTATCGGGTGAAAACGGGCGACATTGTCGGGCGCTTGAAGGTCACGCAGATCCGGCCCCGCGAAGTCGTATTCACCGTGCAGGAATTCGGGTTCGAGCGGCAGGAGACGTTGTCGCTCGCCAAGCTGGAGGAGACGCCATGAAGCGCATTCTTCCCTTCGCGGCGCTGCTTGCCGTCGTCGTTCCCCGGGCCCTTGCGGGGACGCCGATGGCAGGCGGCAACCGGGACGGCGAAGTCCGCGGAGTCAGCGTGCTGCCGGCCACGGGCAAGGTCGAGATTGTGATCGACCTGCAGGGCGCGGCGCAGATTGTGGACTTCACGCTCTCGAATCCCGCACGCCTCGTCATCGATCTGCAGGGCGTGCGTCTCACCGCGCCGGCCACGCTGTACGACGGCCAGAACCGCGGCGGCGTCCGCAACGTGCGCTACGCGCAGTTCAAGCCCGACGTCGTGCGGGTGGTGATCGATCTCGACGCGCTGAAGGATTACCAGGTGGAGCGTGTCGCCGGGCAGGTGCGGGTGCGCATCGGCACGGAGCGCACCGGCTTCGCCGCGTGGTCGAGCAGCACCGTCGCGCCGTCGGCGCCGGTGAGTGTAGCGAGTCGCGCCCCCGCCCCCCCCCCGCCCCCGCGGTGACCGGTGGGCCCGAGCAAGCGGCGCGTGTCACGACGCCGACCGTCGGCCGGTCGCTGTCGATCGAGGAGTATCTCGCGGTGCACCGCGCCGACGCGCAGCAATCGCAGGCGCCGCGGATCACGGTGCAGTGGGACAACGCCAGCATCGAGGACGTCGTCGCCGGCTTCGCGGCGTTCAGCGGGCGGACGATCATTCTGAGCAAGGACATCAAGGGCAACGTCACGGCCGAAATCAAGAATCAGCCGTGGGACCTCGCGTTGAATGCGGTGCTCGAGTCGCAGGGACTCTCGGTCCAGACGCTGCCCGGCGGCATCCTCAACGTCGTCAGCAAGCTCGAGCTGGCCCGCGCCGACTCGACCGTGCCGATCACGACGCGCCTGGTGCGCATCAACTATGCGAAGGCGACGTCGCTCGTGCCGTCGGTGGCTTCGATCCTCACCAAGCGCGGCCAGGCGGTGGCGGACTCGACGAGCAACTCACTTGTCATCACCGAGGTCAGCTCGCGGATCGAGGACGTGGTGGAGTTCGTCAAGGGGCTGGATCTGCGCACGCCGCAGGTCTCGATCCAGGCGAAGATCATCTTCGTCGACCGTCTCGACATCGAAGAGCTGGGCGTCAAATACGACCTCGGCTCGACGACGCAGTTCTTCAACAAGCTCATCCAGCGTCCCGACCCGTCGTCGGCGCAACCGGTGGATACCGACCTGGACGGAGTCCCCGACGCGCTCGTGCCGACGAAGAACTTCCCGTCGACCGAGAACATCGTGTCGCTGGGCGGGAACTCCCTGTCCGCACTGGGCAACGCGAGTCAGGCCGTGGTGAACCCGGCGCTCGATCTCATCTTCTCGACGGCGATCGGCAACTTCGACCTGACGGCGTTCGTGCAGGCGCTGCAGCGCGTCGAGCTCGCCGATATCCAGGCGGAGCCGACGATCACGACGCTCGACAATCGCCAGGCGGAGATCCTCGTCGGCGACCGCGTTCCCATCCGCGTGATCGACGTGAGCGCCGTCAACGCGGGCGGGGCGGGTGGGACGAACGTGCCGCGCGCGACGGTGCAGTTCCAGCAGACCGGTATCAACCTCCGCGTCACGCCGCACGTGACGGCGAATCGCCAGATCCTGATGGAAGTGCACGCCGAGCGCTCCAGCGTCCGGCCGGCGGCCGTCGACATCGGCTTCACGTTCCAGACGCAGCAGGCGGACAACCAGATCCTGGTCAATGATGGGGAAACGGCCGTAGTTGGCGGACTTACGGTGACTGAGGTCACGGTGACGAAGTCCGGAATTCCGTTTCTTGTAGATCTGCCGATTCTGGGCAAACTGTTCGGATTTACGTCCCAACAGGAGAATCGGCGTGATCTCCTGATTCTGATCACGCCACACATCATCGACGATCTGATCGCGCCCTCCGGGCAGTAAGCGCGGCGGGTCGGCCTACATGCTGGGAGAGGGATGATATGCGGCTGGTCACACGCAGCAGCGCATTCTGGGGCATCAGCGCACTCGCGCTCGCCGTCTGGGCGTGCGAGACGGCGACGAACATCGGTGGCCGCCAGCCTGACACGCAACCGCCTTTCATCTCCCTCAGCAATACCGCGGGCGATACGCAGGACATCGCCGGCGGGCTGCGCTTCAGCGTGTCGGCCCTCGACAATCTCGGGCTCAAGCATGTCAATCTGACGTTCAGCGGCGGCCTCATCGCCACGCTCGATACGACGTTCACCACGACGGTGAAGACCTACGCCGCCGCGCACACGATCAACTTCGGGTCCGGTTCTGGTGCGGGCGGCAACATCATGATCGTCGGCCGCGCGAGCGACGGCAACGGCAACTTCTCGGAAGACACGCTCTTCATCTTCCTGGCGAACGTGCAGGCACTGCGGGTGCGGCTGGTATTGCCCTCGCCCGGCGCGCTTGCCTCCACCGGGAAGGGAATCCCGGTCGACGTGATCGCCGTTCAGGCCGGCGGTATCAAAAAGATCGGGTTCCTCGTGTCGCCGGCGGCGAGCGTGACGAATCCGACGACCCCGCCCAACGACTCGTCGATGTTCGCCGCGCCGCTGGCGGACTCCGTCGAGTATCAGGATACGGTGGTCGTCGTGCCGTCGAGCGGAACATTCAACGTCGTCGGCTTCGCTGAGGACTCGGCGGGCCGGCGCGGATTCACCAACGTCGTCACCGTGCAGATTCAGTCGGTGGCGACCGATAACACGCCGCCCATCGTCGCGCACCGCATTGCGCCCCGCGTCGAAGTGGACGATACGATCCACGTCCGCGCGCAGGATCCAAGCGCCATTTCCTGGATCGGGTTCATCGTGGACACGAACGGTGTGCGGATGAAGTTCGACACGGTGAATGTCGCGGCGGGCAACTTGAGTGACGTCACCCGCCACTTCAGCCTGGGCCTGCAGGGGCTGTCGCCGCTGCCGCACACGATCGTCGTCAAGGGATACGCCTGCGACGGCGCCGTCGCGCGCAACTGCGACTCCACCAACAGCACGACGCTGATTCCGAGCGCCCCATTCCGTTCCCCGGGCTTCAGCGGCGGTGGGCCGCTGCTGGCCCCGGCGGGGCTGATCGACACCGTGGTCGTCGTCTCCGGTGTCACGAGTGCGTTCCCCTTCGGTGGCCGGATCGCCGACGCGATCTTCAACGGCAACGACTCGAGCCTGTATCTCACGAATCCGACGCTCGGCCGCGTCGAGATTTTCCAGGTCGCCAACACGTCGTTCGTCGCGGCCGGCATTCCGACCGCCGGTCCCATGCCGTGGGGCATCGCGCTGTGGCCGCGCGACACGCTGGGGAATTACGGCGATTCGATCGTCGTGGCGAACGCGGGCGGCCTCGAGCTGTCGATCATCGACGTCCGGGCGGCCGTGCGGCGCCTCGTGTGGCGCCAGGACTTGCCGGACTATCTGATCGAGACCTACCGCGTGCTGACGTCGCCGATCCGTGAAGAAATCCATGTGTTCGACGTCTCCGACCGGCCGCAGTACGTGGGCACGGTGTGCCGCGTCATCAGCGGCTCCTCGACCTGCCACGCGGACTCGATCTTCGCGATCTATTCGACCGAGCCGACGCTCAGCAGCTCGGTGCCCTTCACCGGCCGCGCGACGCTGCGGATGGAGAAGCTGATCAATACGCCGGACACCACGCTGCTCTTCAGCCACTTGTTCTGGGAGCTCGCTGGTGACAGCACGCTGTCGAGCGACAGTCGCGATACGCTGCGCATCGAAATGCGGCGCGGCCGGCCCTACAATCAGCAGCAGTTGCAGCTCAGCGCCTGCCAGGGCGTGACGATCGTGCTCGCGGAATTCGGGCTCGGCGATTCGACCTACGTGCGCAACTCCGGCAACTTCACGCACGCGATCATCGGCGAGGGCGGGCACATCACGACGAAGTTCGCGAGGGTGATCGGCTACACCACGAAAGCGGCCCTGCTGCACGGCGACGGCACCGCGCGGCGCTGTGACACGAGCCTCGGCGGTATCACCAGCGACAGCGGCCGGAACGAGCGCGACCTCGGCGTCACGCCGGCGATCGACGTCAGCGACTTCATCAGCAACACCGGCGTCAACATCCATTCCGTCGCGACGAACTTCAACGGCGGTACGAACCTGGTGCGCGCCGACTCGATTTACTTCCTCGATGAGGGGATGAAGCTGAAGGGCACGGCGCCGGCGCCGCTGGGTGCGTTCGGCATGGACATGAACTACAACCATAACTTCCTCGCCGGCGACCCGGGCACGCCCACGTTCCCGCCGGGCACCGGTAACCCCAATGACCGCATCGCATTCTCGGCGCGGCCTGACGGCAACATTGATGTCTGGGATACTTTCTTCTATGGTCAGATCGGGACGATCGTCGTGCGTGATCCGGTCATCGGGCCGTTGCGGGTCGCCCGGAACAGGGCCAATACACGGCAGTGGCTGTTCGGCGTCACGCCGGCCGGTCTCGTGATGATCGAGTTGCCGGTGATCACGAACCCGTTCCCATCGAAGCCGATGTGGGGGCCGCCGATCCCGATCAAGTGAAGCCGGTGCCTGCGGGCCCCCCAGGGTGCTGCTTGCGCGAGCCCGACGCACGTCGGGCTCGCCCTGTTATAGGAGGCAGTGAGACGAGATGACATTCCGGTTCACGACGGCAGGCGAATCGCACGGCCGCGGCCTGGTGGGGATTCTCGAAGGCATCCCCGCCGGCCTCCCCGTGTCCGCCGCCGACGTGGACGTGGAGCTGAAGCGGCGCATGGGGGGCTACGGCCGCGGCGCGCGCATGAAGATCGAATCGGACCACATCGAGTGGCTGTCCGGCGTCCGCGCCGGCGAGACGCTCGGCTCCCCGATCGCCATGTTGATCTGGAACCGCGATTGGGAGCACTGGCAGGACGTCATGGCGGCCGAGGCGGACGCGACGCCGGACCCGCTGGGCCGCCGCCGCCAGGTCACCAGACCGCGCCCCGGTCACGCCGACCTCGCCGGATCTCTCAAATACGACCGTACCGACGCCCGTGACATCCTGGAGCGCGCCAGTGCACGCGAGACGGTCGCGCGCGTGGCGTGCGGCGCGGTGTGCAAGAAGCTGCTGCGCGAGTTCGATATCGAAATCGGATCTTACGTCGCCGAACTCGGCGGAGTCACCGCAAAGAACATCTCCCCTCTTCCTTCTCCTCTGAACGAGGCAGCCGATCAGAGCCCCGTGCGGTGCCTGGATAAGGATGCCGAGGCGGAAATGATCCGCCGCATCGACGCCGCCAAAGCCGCGGGCGATACGCTCGGCGGCATCGTCGAAGTCATCGCGCTCGGCGTACCGGTGGGACTCGGGTCGCACGTCTCGTGGAATACCAAGCTCGACGGCCGCCTGGCGCAGGCGCTGATGTCCATTCCGGCCGTGAAGGGCGTCGAGCTCGGCCTGGGATTCGAAGCCGCGCGACGCAAGGGATCGGAAGTGCACGATGAGATCCTGCCGGGCTTCGCGCGCGCCACGAACCGCGCGGGAGGAACGGAAGGGGGAATGACGACGGGGGAGCCCGTCGTCCTCCGCGTCGCGATGAAGCCGATCTCGACGTTGATGTCGCCGCTCAAGACGGTTGACCTGAAGACGGGTGGGCCGGCCCAGGCGCAGTCGGAGCGCTCGGACGTCACGGCCGTGCCCGCGATGGGCGTCATTGCCGAAGCGATGGTGGCGATCGTCCTGACAGAGGCGCTGGTGGAGAAGTTCGGCGGCGACGCGCTGAGCGAGCTGAAGCGCAACGTGGACGGCTATCTGGCGCAGGTGCGCGCGCGCACGCCGCAAGGAGCCGCGTCGTGAAAAGACACGTCGTGCTCATCGGCCTGCCGGGCGCCGGCAAGACCACGGTGGGACGCATGGTGGCCGAGCGGCTGCATGCGGGATTTGTGGACATCGACACTATCTTGATCCGCAAGGAAGGCAAACCGATCGCGATGATCTTCGCGGAGAAGGGTGAGCCGGTGTTTCGGGAGATGGAGCGCAAGGAAGTCGACGCGGCGCTCGGCAATGCACCGGCGGTGATTGCGCCGGGTGGTGGATGGGCGGCGCAGCCGGGCGCGCTCGATGCCGCAAAGCCACGCGGGTACTTCGTTTATCTGAAGGCGCGTGCCGAAGTGGCGGCGGGTCGCGCGGAGGTATCGGGAACCCGGCCCGTTTTAATGGGTGATGACCCGGTAGCCCGCATGCGTGAGCTCTTCACGGCGCGCGATCCGTCCTATGCGAAAGCGGACGCCACGGTGCAGACTGAGGCCAAACCTGCGGAAAAAGTCGCCGATGAGGTCGTCCGGCTTGCGCAAACCAGCGCCGGTTGGTAAAGAGATGCACCCACTTACGATTGACCTGAGGTTGATAGGTGCCTGATAAAGAAGAAGAAGTGAAACCCAAAAAGAAGAGAGCGCCCCGCAAAAAGAAGGACGCGGAGGCCACTCTCCCACCGGCGGATAGCGAAGAAACCGACGCCGCTCCTGCAAAGGGCGGCGTACTCGTCATTGTCGAGTCCCCGACCAAGGCGAAAACGATCGGCAAGTATCTCGGCCGCGGCTACACGGTCAAGGCGACCGTGGGGCATCTGCGCGACCTGCCCAGGCGCGAGCTGGGCGTGGACGTCGAGAATAACTTCACGCCCAAATACGTCACTATTAAGGAAAAGGCGAAGACCCTGGCCGAGATCAAGAAGGCGGCCAAGGGAGCCGACCGGGTGCTCCTGGCGACCGATCCGGACCGCGAAGGGGAAGCGATCGCCTGGCACGTAGCGTCCCAGCTCAACGGCGACGGCAACAAGATCCGCCGCGTCTTATTTCACGAGATCACCAAGGACGCCATCGCCGAAGCATTGTCCAATCCGCTGGATATCGACCAGCGCAAGGTGGACGCGCAGCAGGCGCGGCGAGTCCTCGACCGGCTGGTCGGCTACAAGGCCTCGCCGGTGCTGTGGAAGAGCATCAAGACCGGCCTCTCGGCGGGTCGCGTGCAGACGGTGGCGCTCCGCCTGATCATCGAGCGCGAAGAGGAAATCCGGAAGTTCGTGCCGCAGGAATACTGGACGGTCGCCGCCGACCTGGAAAAGGACGGGCAGGCATTCCAGGCGCGGTTGCAGAAGCTCGACGGACACAAGCCCGAGATCAAGACCGAACAGGCCGCGCGCGACATCGTCGCCGAAGTTGAAAAGCTGCCGTTCGTGGTCACGTCGGTCTCGACCGGCGAGCGCCGCCGCAAAGCACCGGCACCGTTCACCACCAGCACGATGCAGCAGGAGGCCGCGAAGCAGCTGGGTTTTTCGGCCGGTCGCACGATGCGCGCGGCCCAGAAGCTGTATGAGGGCGTGGAGCTGGGCGACCAAGGCTCGGTCGGTCTCATCACGTACATGCGCACCGACTCCGTACGCGTGTCGGATGCCGCGATCAAGCAGGCGCGCGAATTCATCAACGCGCAGTTCGACAAGCGCTATCTGCCCGACGAGCCGAACGTGTATAAGGGCGGCCGCGGCTCGAAGGTCCAGGATGCGCACGAGGCGATCCGGCCGACCGAAGTGGGTTTCAAACCCGACGACCTGAAGAAATACCTGGAGCGCGACCTCTTTAAGCTCTACCAGCTCATCTGGCGGCGCTTCCTGGCGTCACAAATGACGCCGGCGGTCTACGAGGCCACCAAGGTGGACTTCGACCTGGCGAACGGCCGCTTCCTGTTCCGGGCCACGGGCTCACGCGTCGTATTCGACGGCTATCATGCGCTCTACAGCGAAGCTCATGAGGCTGAAGACGCCAAGACGTTGGACAGCCTGGAGCCGATTCCGCCGCTCGCGCAGGGCGACCGGGTGACGCTCAAGCAAGTGGTCCCCAGCCAGCACTTTACCGAGCCACCGCCGCGCTTCAGCGAAGCCAGCCTGGTGAAGGAGCTGGAGCGACTCGGGATCGGGCGGCCGTCGACGTACGCCGCCATCATCTCGACGCTGCGCATGCGCTGGTATGCGACGGCAAAGGACCGCCGCTTCCAGCCCACGCCGCAGGGCGAGACGGTCTGGAAGGTCCTGAAGCGCTCGTTTCCCGAGGTCTTTGAAGTGGGATTCACGGCGCAAATGGAGAACGAGCTGGACAAGGTCGAAGAGGGTGATCTCGATTGGCATGCCGTGTTGGGCGATTTCTGGGGCCCGTTCAATCGCGCCCTGGAGGCGGTGGACATCAACAAGATCATCCACGAAGTGCACGACTTGACCGGACTCGACACGGAAAAGTGTCCCAAGTGCGGCGCTCCGCTCGAAGTCAAAAGCGGCCGCTTTGGGCCGTACATCGCGTGCTCGCGCTATGCGTCGAAGGAGTGCGACTACTCGCGGTCGATCAAGAAGGACAAGGTCCCCGACCGGCCGTCGGACGAAATCTGCAAGGACTGCGGCGCGCCGATGGTGATCAAGACGGGCCGGTTCGGTGAATTCCTCGCCTGCACGCGCTATCCCAAGTGCAAGTACACGCAGCCGGTCCCGCTCGGCATCAAGTGCCCCAAGTGCGGCATCGGGGATCTCGCCGAGCGTCGCACCAAGCGGGGACGGACGTTCTACGGTTGCCTGCGCTATCCCGACTGCGATTATTCCACCTGGAACAAGCCGGTCGCCGTCCCGTGTCCCAGCTGTGGCTTCGTGGGGATGGAAGAGATCAAGTCCAAGACGACGGGAGAAACGACACGCAAGTGTCTCAAGTGCGGGCATCAGATCAACGTCGAGGAATCGGCCCCCGAAGCGGAAGAGGTGACGACGTAGGGACATCCCCGGCAGGGGCGCAGCATGCTGCGCCCGTACTTGTCATTGGTGGTGGCCTGGCGGGTTGTGAGGCCGCGTGGGCGCTGGCCGAGCGTGGCGTCCGCGTGACGTTGCACGAGATGCGCCCAGTCCGGATGACCCCGGCGCATCAGACCGAGACCCTGGCCGAGCTGGTCTGCAGCAACACCTTCAAATCGGTCGAACCGATGCACGCGCACGGCCTGCTCAAGGCTGAAATGCGGCTGCTCGGCAGCATCGTGCTCCAGGCCGCGGACCAGGCACGCATCCCCGGCGGGAGCGCGCTCGCCGTCGATCGCGTTGTCTTCGCGAAAACGGTCGAGGCGCGCGTGGTGGGCCATCCCAACGTCACGCTGGTCCGCGGAGAGGTGACGTCGCTGCCGTCGCCGGCGGTCATCGCGACGGGCCCGCTCACATCGGACGCGCTGGCCGAGGCGATTGCCGCCCGCCTCGGCGTCACGTCACTCGCGTTCTACGACGCTATCGCGCCGATCGTGTCCGCCGATTCGCTGGACTACGGCCGGCTGTTCAAGGCGTCCCGCTACGGCAAGGGTGGGGGAGACGACTACTGGAACGCCCCGCTGACGCAGCCCGAGTACGAAGCCTTCGTCGCGGCGCTGATCGCCGGGGATCAGTATCAGCCAGGCCACGAGTTCGACAAGGTACCGTATTTCGAGGGCTGTCTGCCGGTCGAGGAGATGGCGCAACGGGGGCTCGAGACGCTGCGCTTCGGCCCGATGAAGCCGGTGGGGCTCGTCGATCCCAAAACGGGACGCGAGCCGTACGCGGTCCTGCAGCTGCGGCAGGAAGATCGCGCCGCGCAGATGTGGAACTTCGTGGGCTTCCAAACGCGGCTCAAGACGGGCGCGCAGCAGAAGATCTTCCGCACGATTCCGGGCCTCGAGCAGGCGGAGTTCCTGCGTTTCGGGAGCATTCATCGCAACAGTTACCTCAACGCCCCGCAGGCGTTGACGCCACATCTCTCGGCCCGGGACGATCAGCAGCTGCTGTTTGCGGGGCAGCTCACCGGTGTGGAGGGCTACACGGAGTCGGCGGCGACGGGAATGCTGGCGGGACTGAATCTGGCCCGGCTGCTCGCCGGCGAGGCGCCGGTGCTTCCTCCAGCGACGACGATGCTCGGCGCGCTGTACCGCTACCTGCGTGAGTCGGAGCCGGCGCGGTTCCAGCCGATGAATGCGAATTTCGGATTGATGGATCCGCCTGACCCGCCGATCAAGGACAAGTTCGCGAAGAAGGAGGCGCTGGCGCGTCGAGCGATGCAGGACATGGCGGCATTCGCCCAGGAAGTGGTGGAGATCCCGGCGTGACTGAGATTGCCGAATTCATCACCTTCCTCGAGAAGGAGCGCAACGACTCTCCCCATACGGTGAAAGCGTACGAACGAGACCTGGAAGCCTTCGCCGCCTTCTGCGAGAGCTATTACGGAGGGCCGTGGTCGTGGGCGGGCGTGGATCGGCTGGCGGTACGCGGTTTCCTCGCGGCCGAGCAGCGGCGCGGCCTGGCGAAGCGCTCCGTCGCCCGCGCGCTGTCGGCGCTGCGCACGTTCTACGGCTTCCTGAACGCGACGCGCGGCCTCGAGGTGAACCCCGCGCGGGCGGCGCGAACTCCCAAGCTCGAGCGGACGTTACCGACCTACTTGGATCGTGGCGAGATGAACGAGCTGTTCAAGCAGGCGGAGGCGCGCGCGGCCGCCGGGGGATTCCGCGAGGCGCGCGATCTCGCGATGCTCGAGCTGTTTTATTCGACCGGGATGCGCCTCTCCGAGCTCGCGGGGCTGAATGATCCCGATGTCGACACCGTGTCCGATCAGGTCAAGCTGCGCGGCAAGGGAAAGAAGGAGCGGCTCGTGCCGCTGGGGTGGCACGCCACGCTGGCGCTGCGAAAGTATCTGCCGCAGCGCGACAGCCGGCTGGCCGGATTGCGAACGGGAACGCGGCCCGTCTTCGTGAACATGCGCGGCAAGAGGATTACGCCTCGCGGCATTCAGCTCGCCATGAAGCGGCTGTTTGATACGCTGGCTCGCGGCAAGGAGCTGCATGTCCACGCACTGCGGCATTCCTTTGCCACGCACCTGCTCGATGCAGGCGCCGATCTCAGGGCGGTGCAGGAGCTGCTGGGTCACGCCTCGTTGGGGACCACGCAGGTGTATACTCATACGTCGGTCGAGCGGCTCAAAAAGGTCTATCACCAGGCACATCCAAGGGCATAGCGAAAGCATGTTGCCAGTCATCCATAGCACGACGATTCTCTGCGTCCGCCGCGACGGCAAAGTCGCGATCGGCGGCGATGGCCAGGTCACGGTCGGCGAGACGGTGATGAAAGCCAACGCCAACAAGGTGCGCACGCTGCGGGGCGGCAAGATTCTCGCCGGCTTCGCCGGTGCGGCCGCCGACGCCTTTACGTTGTTCGAGAAGTTCGAGGAGAAGCTGGAGCGCTATCCGACGAACCTGCCGCGCGCCGCGGTCGAGCTGGCCAAGGACTGGCGGTCGGACCGCGTGTTGCGGCGGCTCGAGGCACTGCTCGTCGTGGCGGACAAGGAGCATGGTTTCGTCATCAGCGGCTCCGGCGAGCTGATCGAGCCGGACGACGGCGTGCTCGCGATCGGCTCGGGCGGCTCGTTCGCTCTGGCCGCGGCGCGCGCGCTGCTCGCCGCGACGAAGCTGAGCCCTGCGGAAATCGTGCAACGGGCGCTGGAGATTGCGGCCGACATCTGCGTTTACACCAACACGCACATCACCGTACTCGAGCTATAGATGCCTCCCAAAGCGCCAATATCCAGACCTCCAGAACCTCCACCATCCTCCACCACACCTCCAAAGCCTCCGGAGGCTGAGGAAACGCTCCCGTGGCTGGAGGAGATGCCGCCGAAGAAAATCGTCGCCGAGCTGGACCGCTACATCGTCGGCCAGGAAGCGGCGAAGAAGGCCGTCGCGATCGCGGTGCGCAACCGCTGGCGCCGCTCGCAGGCGCCCGAAGAGATCCGCGACGAGATCATGCCGAACAACATCATCATGATCGGCCCGACCGGCGTGGGGAAAACCGAGATCGCGCGCCGCCTGGCCCGCCTCGCCGGGGCGCCGTTCCTCAAGGTCGAGGCATCGAAGTTCACCGAAGTCGGCTATGTGGGCCGCGACGTCGAATCGATGGTGCGCGAGCTGGTGGACGTCTCGATCAACATGGTGAGGTCGGAGCGCGAGGATGACGTCTATCCGATGGCGGAGCAACGCGCCGAAGAGCGCTTGCTCGATTTGCTGTTGCCGCCGCTTCCCTCGCCGCCCCCCGGCGCGACACCGATCCAGGGAGCAGGGAGCACGGAGCAGGGAGCGGCAGGACGCCCGCTGTTCGTCGTCTCCTCGAAAGGCGACGTGCAGCCGAAGATTCCCGAGGCGGAGACCGAAGCCAGCGAGCGCCGCCGCCGCACGCGCGAGAAGCTGCGCCAACAGCTCAAAGACGGCCAGCTCGAGGAGCGCGACGTCGAGATCGAAGTCCAGCAGCAAAGCTTCCCGTTGCTGGAGATGATGCAGCCGCCGCAGGGCATGGAAGGGCCCGACATCAACTTCGGCGAGGCGCTGCAGGAGCTGATTCCCAAAAAGAAGAAGCGCCGCACCGTGCACCTGCACGAGGCGCGCCGCATCCTGATCGACGAAGAGCTGAAGAAGCTCGTCGACATGGACGACGTGGTGAACGAGGCGCTCGACCGCGTGGAGAACCACGGCGTCATCTTCATCGACGAGATCGACAAGATCACCGGCCAGCGCGGCCAGAGCACCGGCCCCGACGTGTCGCGCGAGGGCGTGCAGCGCGATCTGCTGCCGATCGTCGAAGGATCCACCGTGCAGACGCGCTACGGCTACGTGCGCACCGATCACGTCCTCTTCATTGCGGCCGGGGCATTCCACATCGCGAAGCCGAGCGACCTGATTCCCGAGCTGCAGGGCCGCTTCCCGATCCGGGTGGAGCTGTCGTCGCTCACCGAAGAAGACTTCGTGCGCATCATGACGGAGCCGGAGAACGCCCTCACCAAGCAGTACGCGGCGTTGTGTGCGGCCGACGGCGCGACGCTCGAATTTCGTCCCGACGGCATCAAAGAGATCGCCCGCATCGCCGCCAAGGTGAACGAGCGGATGGAGAACATCGGCGCCAGGCGCCTGCACACCGTCATGACCACGCTGCTCGAAGATGTGATGTTCGAGCTGCCCGATTATCCCACGAAGCACATCGTCTTCGACGGCCCGGCGGTGCGGGAGCGGCTGATGCGGATCGTCGAGGACGAGGACCTGCGGAAGTACATTCTGTAGGGCTATTCTGACGGGCCGGTCCCCGTGATGGCGGTCACGGGTTTCCCTCGCGGGACGTACGATATTGGAACGACAATGCCCGCCCGCCATTGCCTATTGCCCGTGCTACTCGTCCTCGCCGCACACGTCTTCCTCGTAGAACGCGCTGTCAGTCAGCAGCCGGGCCCGTCATGGCATCCGACGATCCGGCTGCAAAGCGAAGTCCGTTACGACAACAACCCGTTTTTGCTCGACACCGCCCGGAAGGCACGCCTGGAAGCACCCACGGCGGCCGATTCGGTGAACGGTCGGTTCCGCGACATGAGCCGCGTGACGGACGTGATTCCGATTCCGTCGCTCCAGCTCGGGCTCGCGGGTCCGGGCATCGGTGGCCGGACCCTCGCCGTCACTACCGACGTCACCTACGAGACCAACATCCATAACACGGCTCGGCGACACGCGGAGCTGCAGTTCCGCGTCGAGCAGTCATTGCCCCACAGCGGCGGATTGCGCGTCACCGCCGATTGGCGGCCGAGCTACTTCCACAAGAACTACCTGGCGGACGCCGTGGATCTGAACGCCGACAGCAACATCTCCGGGTCGGAGAAGATCTATGAGGCCGCGCGGTCGCACGAGGTGGACCTGGCCCTGCGCTATCGCTACCGGCTGCTCAAGTCCACCGATCGACGCCCACTCGGCGTCACCGCCGAGTTGCAGGGCGGCTACCTGGGCCGCACCTACGACGCGCCCTTCGCGGGCCGCAGCCGCAACGGCCCCGACGTGGGCGGCGGGCTCACGATCCAGATGGGTCCGGCTTGGTCGCTGGGCGTGGCCTACGACGTGGCATCGCTCAAGAGCGACGTCAGCACCGCGGTCCTGATCCTCGACGAAAACCTGTTCGGCGTGGATTTCAACGGAAATGGGAGCGTCATCGATCCCAACGCCCGTGCGGCTGTCCAGGTGGATTACTCCCGCGTGGAGCGCCAGCTGGGCGCTACGCTGCAGGCGATCGCCGGCGCGGCCACCGTGTCGGCGGGCTACGGCCGGCGGACTCGCAAGTTCGGCTCGACCCAGCCGTACGATGTCGTCAACCGGGACCGGCGCGACGTGCTGAAGGAGCTGATGCTGGATGTGGACGTGCGCCTCGCCGCCGGGGTTCACCTCGACCTGGGCGCTAAGCGCGCCACGCAAACAACCGATCGCGCGGCTGATCCGGGCTCCACCGGCGAGGTAGCCGATTACAGCCGCTTCATCGCGTCGGCCGGGCTCCGCTGTCGATTTTAGGGTTGCTCGCGCCAGTCAACGGCCCCACTATAACTCGAGGAGGATCAACGATGTTCAGCATCCTTGCCTTAGCGGTCGCGCTGTGGCCCCCGCAGGCGCCGCAGCCGCTGAGTTGCCACATCAGCCTTGCCGCGGGAGCCAAGAGCGCGCGCTGTGAGGTCACCGCGCCCACCGGGCGCGCCGTTCGCCACTGCAGCGACGCGGACCGCCAAGCGAAGCATTGCACCAAGGATGGCGGGACGCAGTACGTCGCCTGGGTCGTCCACAGCGGCCCCGGCCATTGCCGGATCACGGACAAGAAGACCAACTGGAAAAGCGGTGTCGTATCCGCGAAGGTGAGTAAGACGAACGGCGCCGCGGCGACCTGCGATCTCTTCGTCGAGGTGCAGTGACGCGCATCCTGTTCACCGGCTACGCGCCCGTCCATTTCGTTTGTTTCCAACCGGT
>Ga0137409_10002459_pt1 | contig 19833 bp, 13 predicted proteins | sample CZODoug1_16funga_FD_122059 | JGI IMG/M metagenome (GOLD analysis project Ga0137409, IMG submission 122059) | Vadose zone soil fungal communities from Angelo Coast Range Reserve, California, USA - CZODoug1_16fungal (Hybrid Assembly) | ecosystem: Environmental > Terrestrial > Soil > Vadose zone... | reverse complement strand
CGTTTACCTGCCATATGCCAGTTTAATTCCTTTCTCGTCGTCCTGTCCGTCGTGTTCGCGGTTCTGATTTCTCTCGCTGCGCTATGGATTACCTTTCACTTCCGAGATGAGAAAACAGGGATCGGCTGGGAAAAGTTAGCCGGAGCCGTCGTCATGGGTGCCGCGATCCCCGTCATGCATTACACCGGCATGGCCGCCGCAAGTTTTACCCCCTCCGGCATACCGAGGGACCTGTCTCATGCCTTAAGCATCTCTACACTTGGCACCGCCGGAATTGCCGCCGCCACCTTTATCGTCCTCGGGCTGGCTCTGCTGACGTCCTTGGTTGATAGGCAATTCGCTACTCAGACCTTGGAAGTACAAGAAGAGAAGCTGCAGCGAAGCGAGGCGTACTTGGCGGAAGCTCAAAGGCTCAGTCATACCGGGAGCTTCGGCTGGAGGCCCTCCACCGGCGAGATCCTCTGCTCAGAGGAAACCTTTCGAATCTTCCAATACGACCGAGCGACGAAACCGACCGTGGAACTTGTTCTCCAACGGGTTCATCCGGAAGACGTCGACCTTGTGAAGCACACCATCGATCGCGCGTCGCAGGATGGGAGGGATTTTGAGCATGAATATCGCTTGGTGATGCCGGATAGTTCCGTCAAATATGTCCATGTTATGGCTCATGCCTTAAGCCATGAATCGGGCGGCGTGGAGTTTGTCGGAGCGGTAATGGACGTCAGCGACCGTAAGCGTGCGGAAGAGGAACTCCGGCGAAGCGAAGCTCTTGCGGAACAGCGTCTTCGGCTTGTGGTGGACACAACTCCCGCGATGCTAAACAGTTGTCGTCCTGACGGTTACCTTGATTACGTGAATAAAGGCTGGCTGGATTATTTCGGGTTTTCTTTGGAGACGGCACTGGACCGTGCTGACGTGATGAAAATGTCCATGCCTTCGAAGACCGATTTGCACGGTTCGGACTGGCAGCCGGTAATCCATCCTGAAGATCTTCCAGGGTTTACGGATCACTGGAAATCGATGCTGGTGTCCGGTAAACCGGGCGAGCGCGAAGCACGCATGCGCCGGTTCGACGGAGCGTATCGCTGGCACCTGTTTCGCGCTGTGCCTCTTTATGACGAAACAGGGAAACCGGTCAAATGGTATGCATCCGCCTTTGATATCGAGGACCGTAAGCGGGCGGAAGAAGCGTTGCGGCGGAGCGAGGGTTACTTAGCGGAAGCACAGAGGTTGACCCGTACTGGGAGTTGGGCATGGAGCGTGGCCACCAGACATAGTGTCTACTGGTCACAGGAAAACTACCGCTTGTTTGGCTTCGATCCGGAAGGGGGTATACCGTCAGACGAAGCGTTTTACCAGCGCATTCATCCAGAGGATCGAGATAGGGTGCGCAGAGAAGTTTTTCTTGAAAGGCCAGACGAAGGCTCCCACTTTGACGTGGAATTCCGAATCGTTCTTCCGGATGGAGCAATTAAATACGTTCGCTCGACAGGGCATCCCGTTTGTAACATATCCGGCGACCTCCTGGAATATGTCGGTACATCAATAGACGTGACCGAACGCAAGCGGGCGGATGAAGAGCGCGAGAGATTGCGTCAGGCGCAGGCAGACCTCGCGCACGTGAACCGGGTGACCACCATGGGAGAGCTGACTGCTTCGCTGGCACACGAAGTGAATCAACCGATTGCCGCCGCCATCACCAACGCCAATACCTGTATGCGCTGGCTTGCCGCCGACACACCAAATCTCGAAGAGGCGCGCGCGGCTGCCATGAGAATCGTAAAAGACGGAACTCGCGCGGCGGAAATCATCAAGCGGGTCCGGCTGCTCTTCAAGAAGGGTAGTCCAGAACGGGAGTTGGTTGATTTAAACGAAGTCGTTCGAGACATGATCGTCCTCTTGCGCAGCGAGGCAACGCGATACTCCATATCCGTACGGACGAAGCTGGCGGCGGATCTTCCGGAGGTCGTGGGAGATCGTGTGCAACTGCAGCAGGTGCTGATGAACCTCATGATCAATGGCATCGACGCAATGAGGGATGTCGATGGGCCGCGCGAGCTAGTCGTCAAATCGGAGCGAGGGGAAGACCAGCAAGCTCTGGTGTCCGTCAGCGATACTGGCGTGGGGCTGCCACAGCAGCAGGCGGACCAAATCTTCAACGCGTTCTTTACCACCAAATCTCATGGCACCGGTATGGGACTTCGGATCAGCCGCTCCATCGTGGAATCGCATGGCGGCCGCTTGTGGGCCGCGGAGAACTCTCCGCGCGGCGCGAGTTTTTACATCACCCTACCTACCAAAGCCGAGGCGCTTGAATGACGGCCGCAGACGCCCCTAGGGTATTCGTCATCGATGATGATGCCGCTATGCGTGCGGCCATCCAAGGCCTGCTGAAGTCGGCGGGCTTGCGCTCAGAGACCTTCGGAGCGGCGGAAGATTTTCTACGCAGCAAGCGACCGGATGGGCCGAGTTGCCTGGTTCTGGACGTAAGCCTTCCGGGAATCAGCGGTCTCGACTTTCAGCACCAGTTGGCTGACGCGGGCATCCAAATCCCCATCATCTTCATTACTGGTCATGGAGATATTCCGATGACGGTGAGGGCCATGAAGTCAGGTGCCGTGGAGTTTCTGACCAAGCCTTTCCACGACCAGGACTTGCTGGATGCGATCCGCCAGGCTTTGGATCGCGACCGTATGACACGCCAAAGGCAGAGCAACCTTGCCGAGCTGCGAAAACGCTATGACGCGCTTACCGCACGCGAGCGCGAAGTCATGGGCCTGGTGGTTTCCGGCATGCTCAATAAGCAAATAGCTTTTGATCTCGGGACTAGCGAAATCACTGTCAAGATTCATCGCGGCCACGTGATGCGGAAGATGCAAGCCGATTCGCTTGCAGAATTGGTTAGAATGGCGGCGAAACTAGAGCTTCCACCCGGCAAAAAGTAGCCTAATGCCAACGCGCCGGTGTTACACAGGCCGGTTTGCCTGTTAGTAGTCCTCCCTTTTTAACTGCGCCTTCTTAAGCCTCTCTAGATTGGTGATGCCTCTCTGATCAGGGCCACATTCGAGCTCCGTAGCCTCATACCAAAGTATAATTGCGCCACTTTGACGACGCTGCTAGGTTGCTGCTATGGACATTCAGGGAAACACCAAACTGGTAGCGATCGTCGATGACGATGATTCGATGCGCAGCGCCCTGCAGGGCCTGCTGAAAGCGGTTGGCCTGCCGACACAAGCGTTTGCGTCGGCGGAGGAATTCCTGAGGTCCGGCCAACACCGCGAAACCGCATGTCTGATAGCGGATATCCGCATGCCGGGAATGTCCGGTCTCGAACTACAGGCCAAGCTGAACGCTGAGCATTGCAGGATTCCGACCATCTTCATCACAGCACATGGCGACGAGAAAATGCGGATGCAGGCGTTGCGAGCAGGCGCGGTGGAGTTTATGGCGAAACCGTTCAACGACGAAGCACTGCTCGAGAGTGTTCGGGTGGCTCTGGAAAGTTGAGCCCGCTAAATAGAAGCGTGCATCGGGGTGCGCAAGGAGGTCCTCCGTGGCAGCTGTCGCAAGATTCGGGTCCGGTGGTCAGGACCGTAATCCGCGCAGATTCGAGCAGATCATAGGCAACAGTCCTGCTCTGGAGGTGGTGCTCGAACAAGTCGAACGCGTCGCGCCTACCGATTCCACTGTTCTTATCGAGGGAGAAACGGGTACCGGCAAGGAGCTGATCGCGCGCGCGATTCACAATCTCAGCTCGCGGTGCGGACGACCGTTCATAAAGTTGAATTGCGCTGCCATTCCGTTCGGTCTACTGGAAAGCGAGCTTTTTGGCCATGAGAAAGGCGCTTTTACAGGCGCTATCGCGCAAAAGGTTGGTCGCTTCGAATTGGCTGACAAAGGGACGCTCTTCCTGGATGAGGTGGGAGATATTCCACCGGCGCTGCAGCCCAAACTGCTGCGTGTGCTGCAGGAACAGCAGTTCGAGCGCTTGGGCAGCAACCGGACTCACCAAGTGGACGTCCGGCTCGTGGCTGCGACCAACCGAAATTTGGCGGATATGGTGAAGAGGAGCGAATTTCGCAGCGACCTCTACTACCGTCTGAATGTGTTTCCGATCCCGCTGCCGCCGTTGCGGGCGCGCCGCGAAGATCTTCCGGCGCTGGTAGAACATTTTGTCGAGATCTATGCCCGCCGGATGGATAAGCAAATCGAACACATTCCTCCGGAAACGATGTCTGCACTCAGCTCGTACCAGTGGCCGGGGAATATTCGCGAGCTGCAGAATTTCATCGAGCGGAGCGTAATCCTCAGCTCGGGGGACGTCCTGCGCGCGCCTCTCGCGAGCTTGAAGACTGCCACCGAAACGGAATCCCTGGGGGTGGTTACCCTGCGGGACGCGGAGCGAGACCACATTCGCAAGACTCTCGAGCAGACCAGGTGGGTTGTCGGCGGTCCCAACGGGGCGGCTGCACGTTTGGGAATCAAGAGGTCTACGCTTTACTTCCGGATGCAAAAGCTTGGGATCTCACGTACCAAGAGAGATCTCCTTCCGGCGTAGCACAGTTGAAATGACGTGGGAAGCGACCCTCCAATCGATTGACCCTTTCGATGCATTAGTTATTGGACGCACCACCGCTCACATCTCCGGCCGACCTGAATCGGCGCCGTAGCGGATCCCGAACGATACGTGACGTTGCTGGTTGCGGAAATCGACACACATAAACGGATACTCCACTACGTGAACTGTGGCCATAATCCCGCGCTTCTGTTTCGAGCAAAGACGAGCGCGCCCACGCGCATGGACTCGTCTTGCCCACACATCGGACTATCTCCAGATGAGATTTGCGAACTGGCATCAGCTGACCTTACCGGCGGCGACGTGCTGGTTTTACACCGATGGAGTCACTAAAGCAGAGAATCGGCTTGGCGAAGAATTCAGCATGGAGTGCCCTTCCGCGCTAGTGCGAGATGCTTCTTCGCCCTCGGCGGAAGATCTCACGACCAATATCTTTAACAGCGCGGCAAACTTCTGCGACGACGTTAGTTTCCATGATGACGTCACCATTGTCGTGGTCTATGCCACCTCGACGGCTCTCCCGGCATGACTGCGTAACTCCGAAGCATGATGGTGCGTCCGGTACAGACAGTGTGACCTAGATGACTGGATAGAGAAGCGGCTGGTCCCTGGCAGCTGCAGATCGGCGTCCTCAAGGAGGTAAGGTGGACTCGATCTTGTATTGCTCGCGCCATAAACCAAAGAATCGAGGACGTTTGATACCGACGGCACAACTGTTACAATCGGGCTACACGGGTATGAACAGCGCGCAGCGCAGGCCGTGAAGGAAAAAAGAAATGGGATCAACGATATGCTTCCGTGCTTCGGTTTAAACGATGGAATTCGCAGATTTCGTAAGCCAAAAAGGTTATTTGGCGGCCAGCGTTGATGCGCACCGGCGCGCACTCCCGTTCACCGGGCCGATAATTTTTGGTCGTGCGTGCCGGGACCTGCCCGGTGACGTGCTTAAGCTCACTTATGAATCGTTCATCCACCTCCAGAACTAAGGGTATCGGCGATCGGGGGACCAGAAAATTGCCCCTCTTTTGGATAGCCGTCTTATCTGGTATGGGGTCACTCCTGATCATGGTTGCCGTTCTGCAATACCGCTGGACCAAGCAGCTGAGTGTGGCCACCGAAGCGCGCATCGGAAGCACTCTCCAGCCGTTAATGATGAGGTGGCATCTTGATTTTTATGGTGAGTTGTCAGCGCTCTGCGTTGCGTTGCAGGTCGGTCCCGATTCAGGCGCCCGCGACAATTGGAATGACTATCTTCGACGCTACGTGGACCTGAGCCACGCTCCGATGAGTCACGAGTCGGTTGAGAACATCTATGCGAATCCGGGCTTGATAGAGAACATTTACATCTGGGATTCGAGCGATAGTCGGTTGTTGCGTCTCAATGCCGATACGGCGAAAATTGAGATTTCCAGCATACCCCAAGATTTACAGCCTCTACTTGCTCGGCTGCAAGCAAAATCGTCAAGTCTTTCCACTGCTTTGCGCGCTTGGGAATTCCCGGACTCATCAGCAGAAAAACGCTCCAGAGGCCACGATGGGCTCGCATCCTCAGCTGCACAGCGAACCGATAAATCGTCTGGATGGCAGTTTGATAAGAACATTCCGGCGATCGTTCACCCAATTGTGGACCGCGATCCCCGTTCGCTGTGGCCCGACACACAGCCTGCAAACGGCCAAAATCGAGTCGATTGGGCCGTAATTATCCTCAATCTTGATTACATTCAGAGAAGGATGCTCCCCGACCTTACGAAACGATACTTCAGCGGTCCGGAAGGACTCGAATACAAGCTGACGGTTATCGCTACAGAGAAAACGCCACGGGTGATCTTCTCTTCTGACCCTGATTTTCCAAGTAGCAATCACGGTGCCTTCGATTCGAGAATGAACATCTTTGGCCCCCCACCGGAGAGCTTAGAGGGCCACTTTTGGCAGTTTATTGGGAACAGCGAATCCTCACGACGTGAGGAATGGCGCAACTTTTCGGCGCCGGTTTGGTTTCCCGTAATCCAATACACGTCTCACGATGAGCCGTGGATGCTACTCCTACAGCATCACGCGGGGCCACTCGAAGCCATTGCGGCGAGCATCTGGCACAGGAACTTAATAACTGGCAGCATTGTGCTCGTGTTGCTCACAGTTGACATGGGTTTGATCATCTTCGCTAGTCGGCGAGCGCACAAGTTGGCGAAGCTACAGTTGGACTTCGTTGCATCAGTTTCGCATGAACTGCTCACGCCGCTGGCTGCTATTTATTGTACCGGTCAGAATATCACAGACGGCCTGGTACAGACAAAGTCCGATTCGATCGCGCATGGGTCGATCATCACTACTCAGGCCCGCCGACTCACAGATCTGGTAAAGGAAATTCTGCTATTCGCTACCACACAGAACGGCACGAATCGCTATACCTTGCGCCCGCTGCAAGTTTTAGGAATACTTCAATGTGTTCGCAAGAACGTTGCCGTGCTGGTTGAAGGAGCTGGTTTCAATGTTGAGCAGCAGGTACAGGCAGGAATGTCTTACGTCATGGGCGATCTGCCCGCACTTTCTCACTGCCTGCAGAACCTAATCTTAAACGCGGTTAAGTATAGTGGTAAGAATCGCTGGATCGGTATTTCAGCCTCGGTTCATGAGGCGGAAAACCATCAGAAAGAAGTCCGCATCAGCGTACAGGATCATGGTTCTGGTATCAGCAGTTCAGAGTTGGCACATATTTTCGAACCGTTTTATCGTAGTCCAGAGGTTGTGAATGCACAGATTCACGGAACTGGTTTGGGACTAGCCGTGGCAAAGCGTATTGCAGAGGCAATGGGAGGACGACTGTCGGTAACGAGTGAACTGGGCGTGGGGAGTACTTTTACTCTGCACTTACCGGTCTCGTTGAAGTCGGAAGCAGAAATGGCATTGGTTGCTCCGGAATCGAATTAGGCGTACAGAAATGAATGAGAACATTTTGTTGGTGGAAGACGAACAGGCATTGAGGACTGCACTCGAAGTCCGCCTTCGCTCTGAAGGCTACGTTGTTGATACTGCCGAGGATGGCGAAGAGGGACTGCGGAAGGCAACTAATCTATGCTTCGACTTGATTATCCTCGATGTCATGCTGCCGTATCGCAACGGGTTCGACGTCTGTCGCGGCGTTCGGCAACTAGGGTTGGCGACTCCCATTCTGATGTTGACTGTCCGCGATCAAGTCGTTGACAAGGTGGTGGGGCTCAACCTAGGTGCTGACGACTACATGACGAAACCGTTCGAGGCCGCGGAACTCATTGCTCGTGTCCAGGCTCTATTGCGACGCGTACCAATCCGTACCGGACAAGGCGTTCACCAATTCGGTTCGATCCGCGTAGACGTCCGGCGAGCAGAAGTTACTCGAGACGGAAAGCCTGTTTATCTCACGGCTCGCGAGTTCCAACTTCTTTGCTACTTGATGGAACGCACGGGAAGTACTGTCCCTAGAACTGAACTGTTGCGGTCGCTGTGGGGCTATGAGGCCGGTGCGTTCACTCGTACAGTCGATGCGCACGTGGCCGGCCTGCGCCAAAAGTTGGAGGAAAATCCGGCCCGGCCCGAGCTTATTCTTACGATCCCTGGAGTCGGCTACAAGTTTATGGGATTAAGTCAGAATTGAACTGGCCCAGCCTCGATCTCCGCTCGCCAGAGCCGCCTCAGCGAAGCCTCCGCTGATCCCTTAAGTTCAGCACGCACCCCACTCCCCGAGCAGGGGACATGGTCGGACGCTCACGATCGAATTTATAAAATGTAAAGTTAATCGCTGCGTTGTAAAGCTGCTTTACAGATAGTTTCAATAGCAACACAAATGCAAAGAAATAGAATTGCCTATAACTTGCAGTCGTATCGCTAGCCACATGTAACTTCCTTGTGAAATACCGTTCTCTCGCTTGTTTACTTTGCTCTGCAACAACACACAGATTTAGCAAAGCTCCTAATCTCGTGCCTACTACACGCCGGTGGTTCCTTGGCGGAGAAGCAGTAATTGAACTTGCCGTGAAAGGCTTGATGGTTGCTTATGTTCTCGAGAGGAAAGTGCAAGAAAGAAAGCAATCGCACAAGATCATCATCGAGAACGGGTCGCTGAATCCTAAGCCGCATGATTCTCGCTTCGCGGACCGAAGATTAAATCAGCGCTTGACCGGTGGTTCCCGAGAAATATTTCAGCCAGTGCATGGAGACCCGTTATGACCGAGACGACGCAGCAAAGTCCGTTGTTGGAAATGTCTGAACTATTTGCGGATCTACCTATCTCCGTCTGTGCAGATATCGTATCCATGGCTCGGACTAGAGACTACCTTTGCCGCCAGGTGATGTTTTTGGCGGGTGGCCGAACAAAGGAAACACTCTTGCTAACAGACGGTCGTGCGAAGATAACGCAGGTGGGTGAGAGTGGCACCGAAGTCATTCTTCGACTGATTGCCCCTGGCGAAATGATTGGCGAGGTTGGTTTGGTGCCCGGCCACCGGCACTCTTCGACAGCGGTCGCGCTCCAGGAATGCAAGGTACTTGTGTGGGGTGCAGAGATCTTCCAGGGAGCTTTAGACCGCTTTCCTATCCTTCGGCGCAATGCAAAACGCATCCTTGAACGGCGCTTAGATGAACTGGAAACCCGTTTTTGCCAGGTATCCACTCAAATGGCGTCCCCTCGTCTGGCTCATGCGTTGCTTCGTCTAATTGATCAAGTGGGTCGCAAAGTGAATAGCCATGTCGAAATCAACGTCTCGCAGGAGGCGCTCGCGCAGATGACCGCGATGACCTCGTTTACTGTGAGCCGGCTGCTTACCAACTGGGAAAATCAGGGTCTCCTGAGAGTTCGCAGGCAAGCCATTGAAATTTCCAATTTTCTGCCCCTCATGGGACTGTGTAAGGGTAGATAATCACCCGGCTCGGTACGCAGCTGGTCGGAATGGAGGCTATGGTTCCTGAACGCATAGCTGGAGTTCGGTCTCCAAACGGGCCGCGAAATTGCAGTCGCAAGTATCGAGTTTACCTTCTGCCTCCCTCTGCCGAACTGCACCTATTCCTTCAAAGCACGTCAGGAGATGGACCGGATCTCTTTGTAACGCAACCACGAAGCCCGAACATTGCAAGAGAACGGCGCCACACATAGCCTATATTAGTTTGCCGTGAATTTCCGACCGCTGGCGCGAGCCGCGAATACACCAGACGCTAACACGCCAGCCCCCAAATGACTCAAAGGGTTCAAGCACGATTCCTCCTCGCCAGAGCCGCTTCAGCGAGGCCCTAGTTCCTGTTCCCGTTGATCTTTGAGCTCAACAAAAGAATTCCACTGGCCGGGTCGGCCGCTGACCGTCGGATCGATCAGATGTAAAGCTATTCGCGCATGTGTAAAGCACTTTTACAACATCATCTAGAAACTAGCAGAATACGAAGACATCTAATTACTTGTAAATAACCGTCATCTCCATGAATACATGTAAGTTCGTTGTGAAATACCGTTCTCTCGCCGTTTACTTTGCTCTGTCGCAACACACCGATTTAGCAAAGCCCCTATTCTCATGCCCACAACACGGCGGTGGCTCCTAGCGGTAAGCAATAAAGACGGTGTTCGGCGACGGAAGCAGAGTTTTGAGAGTTTTGCAGGTTAGCAGGTCAGGTAAGGAGGCGGCATGGTCGTAGGAAAAATGTTTTATCGGTTCTGGTTGCCCGCGTTTCTCTTGTGTTTCACAACTCTTTCCGCGAGGGCTCAGTCGTTCCAAGTGCAATGCCCAAACACCACCATCACTCACCCGGCAGCCACCAATAATTCGGAGCCGACCTACGTCGGTCCGACTTATACGGGCACCAGTGGTTATCCGGCAGCGCCCACCCATGTGAACGGCGCCATAAAATGCCAACAGATCTCAGGCGGCGACGGTTTCGCGACGATGGGCGACGGCACCCAGACCTATCTGTTTGCCTTCGGTCCTCTGTCCGGATTGGCGGACATGTCGAAAGGGCTGCCCGGCACACAGTTCCCGGACGTCTTCAATACCGTCGCTCCTCCGTTGGTGCCCGGTGATCCTGCCACGTCTGACGGGGCAAGTCAGTCGCCATATTCGTTCGGCAACCCATCGCTATTCACTTACAACGGCGCCGTCGGACTGGCTCCTGATTTGGACGCCATCGCGGCCGGCACTTGCGCCGCTCCGTGTCTCGATGGGCACGTCGATCCGCGCCCGATCATGGATGTTGGCGTCATGAATGGCAACATGCCGGCGCCTCTGATGGCCATCGACGAAGATGACGAGTTCTTTCTTACGCTGACGAACGTCGGCCAGGTAATGCGCCCGGACCTGTTCGAGCAGCATACGGTTCACTTCCACGGCTATCCCAATGCTTCCGCCTTCTATGACGGCGTGCCCGACGCTTCGGTCGCCATTAACATCGGCGGCAGCTTCACCTATTACTATCTGGCGCCCGATGCTGGCACTTACTTCTGGCACTGCCACATCACGCCCCCAGAGCACTTGCAGATGGGCATGGTCGGCCAGCTCTATGTGCGGCCACGTCAGAATCGGGTCCCAAACACTACGACGCTTTATGCCGCACTCCAGGCACAGCAGCTGGATCCGCGCACGAAATGCGATTCCAGCGACGTCCTCTGCAGCAATCCATTGCCGGCAGTGAATACGGGTGCAGCAGGGGGTGCCAAGTATGCCTATAACGATGGCGACGGCACGACCCGATACGACGTCGAGTATCCCCTCCAGATCCACGGCTTCGACCCCAATTTTCACTTTGTGGGCATGACGTTTAACCCGGAAGGGTTCACAGACATGAAAGACAAGTACTTCTTGTTGAACGGCCGCAGTTATCCCGACACAGTGCATGATGGGCCGTTGGCGACGCAGACGACGGATGGCGCCCTGCATTACGCGCAGCCGATGTCTTCGATCATCAACATCCCCGTCGGCGGAAGGGCACTCCTGCGCATTGCGGACCTGGACGTCACGGAATATCAGACGCTGGCCTCCCTGGGCATCCCGATGCAGGTAATTGGGCTCAATGCCAAACTGCTGCGGGACCAATCGGGAAACAATCTCTACTACAACACCAACTCGATCACGTTGGCGGGCGGCGAATCACTCGATGTGATTCTGGATGCGAGCGACACCACCAAGTATCCCTCCGGAAGCGTGTTTTACCTCTACACCCCAAATCTTGACCACTTGTCGAACGATGCCGAGAACTTCGGTGGCCTGATGACCGAAGTCCGCATTAATTAGGAGAGCAGCAATGAGGACGATGAACATGAAAAAAGCGATCTCGAAAACACAACTGCTTCTCGCGACGGTGGTGGTGGCAATGGCATTGTTGCTGACTGCCCCGGCGTATGCTGCGACTCCCGGAATCACGGGTACGACCTTTAACCTGACGGCACAATCGGCTTTCCTCAGTCAGCCTGACGGCCAGTCTGTGTACTCGTGGGGATACGGCTGCGCAACTGGGCCTTCCCCGAGTTTCGCCGGGATCTCTACCGGATTCTGCAACACCATGCAAGTTCCCGGACCTACCTTGATCGTCACGGCAGGACAGACGGTCACGGTTACTCTGGCGAATAATCTCCCCACGGCCGCGGGCAACACATCCATTCTGTTCCCCGGCTTTCAAGTGGCGACGTCGGGCGGCGTAGCGGGCCTGCTGACGCAGGAAGCGGCGCATTTAGGCAGCGTGACCTACACGTTCACCATTCCTTCCACGGCGGCGGGAACACACGCTTATTACAGCGGAACGCAAGGCGACCTGCAGGTCGAGATGGGCTTGTATGGGGCAATCATAGTCCTCCCGTCTGAAGTCCCCGCTCCCTGCAATGACGGAGTGCACGCTTTAAACCTGACGGCGAAGGGTCCAACTTCTTTAGCCCACCCGGGCGTAACTGAACCTGATTTCCGGCTTGCGCACGCAGCGTACAACCACCCCGGCGCCTGCTACGACCGGGAATACATCTTCCAGTTCTCGGAGATCGATCCCAGGATTCACCGCCAGGCGGAAGAACAGTCCGCCAGGGCCTGCACTGGTTGTATGAACGTTGCCACCGAGCCTTACGTTCCCGCTTACTTCATGATCAACGGCCGCTCGATGCCCGACCTGATGGACCCAAATTATGCCCCTGAATATCCGCACCAACCTTACAACGGCAACCCGCACATGCATCCGGGCGAATTGGTGCTGCTGCGCATCATCGGCACGGGGCGTTGGCAACATCCGTTCCACGAGCACGGCAACCACGTGCGCGTTCTGGCGCGCGATGGCAATTTGATTCTCAGCGCGACCAACCCTAACGATCTTGCTGGACCGTTGCTCTTCACCACGACAACAACTCCCGGCCTCACGATGGATGGAATCTTCTACTGGACCAGCAAAGGTCTGAACTGGGATGCGTATGGTCACAACGCTGCCTCCGGATCTACGCTGTCCTGCACCGCGGATGGGAACGGCTACAACACCAGCGCCCCCACTGCAATCAACTATTTCGAGTGGTGCCAGGATCACAACAAGCCAATGCAGGCGCACCCATTCGGCGACGTTGCAAGTGGCGGTCCGACAACTCTGCCGGATCCGACCATCTTCGCGAACGGTCCCTGGTTCGGCGGCAGTCCCTATCTCGGTCCGGATGCAACGGTCCGCGCTGTCGGCAACACCGGCACCACGCCGCCTTCCGGCACGGTCGCGAATCCACCCGATTCCGAAGCCGGGTTTGCCTTCATGTGGCACTCGCACAACGAGCGCGAAATCACCACCAACAATGTTTTCCCGGGCGGAATGCTGATGATGATGCTGGTCGATTCCCGGGAATTTGTCATCGACGAGTCCAACTAACTAACTACTGAGGAACGGGAGAGAGCGATGCGATTCAATTATCTCAAAGCGACTTTAAGAACAACGGCAGTGGCGGTATTGGTTCTCCTCCTTGGAGCGAGTTGGGCCGTGGCCCAGCAGCAGGTCAACCTGACCGCGGGACCGACCAGCATTACCTTGCCCGATGGCACGGTGGTCCCGATGTGGGGCTACACTTGCGGCGCGGCCGTGAGTGGCTCGACCGCAGCGTGCGCTGCGTTGCATCCGACGGCGCTCGGCTGGTCTCCAGTGGTGATTACAGTGCCCACAGGACAGACCCTGGTGATTAGCCTCACGAACAGTCTGACCTTCGGCGCCAACAGCGTACCTACTTCGCTGACCATCGTGGGTCAGTTGGGAGGTGGCCTCGGAGCGACGCCGACCCGCACAGCGAGTCCCGATCACGCTGTGCAAGGCGCCACATGGCCGGCCGCGGACCCCACCACAACGAATACTCCGCCACCCCAGGAGCAACGCGTGCAGTCGTTCTCCACGGAAGTGGCAGCGGGACCGGTGGCGACAAGTCTGACGTGGACAACGCCTCGCCCTGGCACGTACTTGCTTGAGTCGGGCACGCACCCTTCAATTCAAGGGCCCATGGGCCTGTACGGCATGGTAGTGGTCACCGACGCAACCACCGGTACTGCGTACCCGGCAGTCGGGACGACACCCGCTGTGACTTACAACGCGGATGCATCATTCCTGTTCAGTGAAATCGATCCGGTCCAGAACAACGCGGTCAGCACCGCGGTCAATACGGCTAGTTTCAGCGAGACGAGGGTCTGGTCGGGACAGCCAGGCGGCTGCGGAAACCCATCCTCGGGCGCCGGGGTTTACCAGACCTGCTATCCGCCGACCGTGAACTACACGCCGCTGTATTACCTCATCAACGGAGTGGCGTTCGACAAGAGCAACCCCTCGACCTCGCTGTTCGCGGCTGGGCCAGCCTCGGGACTCGCTGGAACCGTATTGGTGCGCCTGGTGAATGCTGGCCTGCGCATGCACGTGCCGTCGATCGTTGGCGCCCAAACGGGGGCCGCGGTCTCGGGCTTCGGGCTGATTGCGGAAGACGGCAATCCACTTCCCGGCGTAACCCGAGTGCAGAATGAAGTGTTTATGGCCCCGGGTAAGACCTATGATGTAATGATCAATGTACCCACCACTGTCGGGACTGCCCTCCCCATTTTCGACCGTCAGGGGAGCCTATCAGGCAACGCGACCAGTCGCGACGCCGGAATGCTGGCTTACATCAGCATCAATGGCGCGGGACTGCCAGCCGCTAGTGCACTCGGCGCGGCGGTAGCCAACCCCGACACTTATAATGCCGTGATTACGGGCAAGACGCTCACCGTGTCGGATCCAGCCAAGGGTCTGATCGCGAATGACTTCAATGTTTACGGCGTCCAAGTCTCCGGCACGGCGCCGGCCGGGCTGACTCTCAACGCGAATGGCACATTTTCGTATACCGGGGGTTCGACTAGTTTTACGTATTGCGCGAACGGCACGACCACGGTGTGCGCCTCGGTTACACTGGGCGCGGCGCCGATTGAGGCAGCGTCCGGCATTACCTGCACCGTCCCTACGTATACATCGAATGTGGCAACAACTCTGAGCATCAAACCCCCGGGCGTCCTTGCGTTCTGTAAGGACGCGGCGGGCTATCCGCTCACCGTTGCCGCATCCCCTGCTCCGGCTCTAGCAGGCGGAACAGTTGCTATGGACGCGAATGGCGGGTTCACCGCGACCGTTGCCGCATCCGGCTCGCACTCTTTAACTTTTTCCCCCCAGAACTCTCAGGGAACAACAATCGGGAGCCCAGCTGCGGCCACGCTCATCTTCGCAGCGCCGAGCAATCTTCAGGTGACGCTGGTCGATGGCGTAACCAAGGCTGCACTTAGTCCGCAAGACTACCGCTGGATTATTGAGGAAGACCGCACTTTCTTTGTCGACCCCAATTGCCAAACCAACCCCCTGCCGGCGACCTGCCCTCTAGCCACTCCCCAAGGGACCCCGGCCATCTTTGGGACGAACTTCCACGCCAGCTACATGCCGGTCGTGGCGCAGGGCTGCGTGGGGACGACTTCCTGCGAAAGTGGCCAGTCCGTTCTCGGCGTGTCCGCAGTGTGCGATATTGGTAATGGCGCTTGCAGGCCTGGCGCCACAAAGACGTCGCTGGATCCCAGCCAGGTGGTTCTGGATCCGACCAAGCATTACTACATCTCGGTCCTGCCGGGTGATGCGATGGATCCGGGACATGCCATGGGCGGCGCTCAGATTGCGCCGGCCTGCACGCCGGTTCCGCCAGCAACAACGTGCACCGGTACTTTCGCCGACGTAACAGTCCTTGTCGAGCCTGAGAACCAGCCACCGTCCCAACTCTCGGTGTTTGTATTCCAAGACGACCATCCGCTCAACGGTGAGCATGATGCCAGTGGTGGAATCGACACGTTGTCACCCAACGAAGCCGGCTTGGGAGGATTCAACATCACCATCATGGATTTGGTGGGCATGTCGGGCGACTCTGCCGGACAGATGACCTACGACGAGTTCAATCAACCTTTGTCGAACGCCCTGGCGGGAACCATCGATCCGGTCACCCATCAGGACGCGTGCCCGATCACGGCAAATCCGAACACAGGATTTGACGGCACCACGAACAATGCGGGCATCACGGGCGTGATCCCTGTCTGCCCGAAGTACGAGGCGGACGGCACCACTCTGTCCCCGCTGGCCGGCCAGGCGCTCGTTAAGAATATGCCGCCCGGAAGGTACGGCATCGTAGCCACGCCGGCGGCTGACCGGATTGCGGCCGGTGAGGAGTGGCTGCAAACCAATACTCTGGATGGCGGCAAGGACCACGAAGCTTTTATCAAAGTCAACGAACCGAGGTACTTCCAGGAGTTTGGACCGGCTGGATACCACGTTTCCATCGGCTTTGCCAATCCGCAGTTCATCAAGGATCAAGGAACAGCGCTTTGCACCGGCCCCGGCGCCCCAGCCTGCACCCGGACCGTGAGCGGAGTAGTCACGGGAGCACGCATGAGTCGGCCCTCGGATCAGAGGCTGTACGGCAGTGGGAGCCGCGATACCTTCGGTTACACTCAGTGTTACGCGAGTTTGGGAAGTCCGGACGGCGCTGACATCTCTTTCGCAAAGTGTGATCCTGTCACTGGGGCGTTTACGCTGACGGGGATCCCCGCAGGCGATTGGAGAGTCACCATCTTCGACCAGTGGAACGATCAGATCGTAGACGGGATTTCGACACCCGTCCGCGTGGGTGCTGGCAACGTCGATATGGGAGAAATCGGCGTTCACGGCTGGAAGAACAACCTCTCTACCCGCACTTGCTTTGACATCGGCACGGGCGCTCCCGGAAGTCCTGGATACGGTGATGGCGTCTGCCAGGACACCGAACAGGGCCTCTCGCTGGTACCGACCAACATCCGGTACCGCGACGGCAGTATCTCCAACCTCAACAGCACCGACTTGCAAGGTTTCGCCGGCTTTAACGAGGTCTTCCCGATCTTCAACTGGTACGTGGTGGAAACGGATTCGAACCGTTATAAGAACACCGGAACGCACGTCATCAACGATGCGGGCGGACCGGTTGACGGTTCCACCGGCCCCTACGCGTGCGGCCAGGGGGGCTACCCGTCTTGCGGGACCTCCAGCCTAATGCTGAACATGGCCAGGACGGCTGAGGATTTCCCCGTGCCCGCGAACTTGCGGGTTCCAGGTGCAAGGTATTGCGCCAATGCAGATTGTCCTGCTGGCGACACGGCTGGCGGTTCCACCGGTCGAGTCGATCCGGCTTGGGTTACCAGTTACGGATGGCAGAGCTTCATGGGGCAGAACCAGCTACTGGAATTCGGCAAGAAACCTTTCGCTGCTGGCGAGAACGGCGGCATCCGCGGCCATGTCGTGTATACCTCGACGCGTCCCTTTGACGATCCGGCACTGCTGCTCCAGCTCACTTGGGAGCCCCAGGTTCCGCATGTCACGATTAACCTTTACCGGGAGGGTTTTGCACCGGACGGAGTAACCCCAACCCTCACGATGGTGGACAGCACCGCGACCAGCAGTTGGGACGATTGGGCGCAGGGCTTCCGCTCCGACGGCATGCCGAACATGAACTGCCCGGGCCAGTCAACAGCTGATCCCTTCTATTACACGCTGTTGGGCCAGCCCAACTTACTCAACCCCGGCACTCCGCTGCCCAACAACTCGCAGTACAAGTGCTATGACGGCATGCACAACTGGAACCAGCTGCAACCGGCTCCTTATGACGGCATGTATTCGTTCCCGAGCGTTACGTCTCGCAGTCCAGCCACCGGACTGCCTGCCGGTACGAATTGCACGATTTGTACCGCCAATCCGACCGGCGACGGTACGCAAATGCTGCCGGCGGGCAAGTATGTAGTCGAAATGGTTGTTCCCCCGGGCTACGAACTGGTGAAGGAAGAAGACAAGAACATCCTGCTCGGCGACACTTACGAGGCGCCAGTAACCTCGCAGTTCGCCGGCTTCGGCAACATTTTCATCATGCCGGACCAAGCCGCAGTGGCTGCGAGCTACAACCCCAACAATCCCCTGATGCCGACGACAAACCAGGGTGTAACGCCTCGCCACGAGGGCGACACCGGAAGCGTCGAGACCTTCTGGCCATGCGTGGGCGCGACCCGTATAGTTCCCGACTACATGAGCCTCTTCCCGATGTCAGGGCAGAACGCGCCGTTTGCCGGAGCTTCGCGGCCTCTTTGCGATCGCAAGGAAGTCACGCTCGAAGAGCAGATGTCGGTGCTGGCGAAGTTCTACGTCTTCAGCTCGACCCACATCGCCGCCCACTACACCGGCATCATCACTGACGATTTCACCTCGGAATTCGACCCGTTCTCGCCTTCTTTTGGCGAGAAGTTCTCGCCCCCCAACTTGCCGGTAGGGGTTAGGGATTGGGCCGGAAACGAAATCTCGCGCATTTATTCCGACCAGCATGGAATTTTCAACGGTCTGACTTACTCCACTTTCGCCGTGAACCCGCCCGACCCAAGCGGATATATACCGAATGTGCTGGACATGTGCATGAACGACCGTGGCAGTGGCGTGACTCCGGATCCCTTCTACCAGTCGGCCTACAGCCAGTTCTGTTATGAATGGACTTTCATGCCAGGCCAGACGTCGTACTTGGATACGCCGGTGATCCCCACGGCGGCCTTCGCGGCGGAATACAACCATCCCGACTGCGCCTACCCGGATGCCACCCCGGCGATCAGCGAAGTGGATGGCGACGGCGTTGGACCTTGGGTGAGTGCAGGTGGTCATACCATCACGATTCACGCGTTGGGCGACCAGGCTGTGACCAACTACGGTTACTCCGGGCCCGCGAGCACGGCACCGCCGTTTAACCAGAAGACTGTTACCCGCCATTACGGCTTTGGGCCCGCACCAGCGGGTGGTTGCAGCAACGGCAATGTCAATGCGGCCTGCCCGAGCGTGACGGTAGGTGGCATACCCCTTCATGGAGTGAGCTGGAGCGACACCACGATCACGGGTACTGTACAAGCGAACGTGCCGCTGTGCGGCATTCAGCAACAAGCGCAATACGGTGGCTCAGCCGCGCGGTGCGGTGAACTGGTCATCACGGCAGCCAACGGCAAACGGTCGATCGATACGGTGACCGTAACGGTTGGCGGTAAGGCTCCCACTAGACTGGCGGCTGGCCAGTCAATTCAGTCGGCGATTGACGCCGCCCGTCCCGGCGACATGATCATTGTGCCTCCCGGTACCCATCATGAATTGTTGCTGATGTGGAAGCCGGTCCGGCTGCAAGGTGTCGGAGCTGCCTCCGCCATCATCGACGCAAATACGCATCCTTCCGGCGTTCTCCTCAATGATTGGCGGCTGCGGGTGGTTTGCCTGTTCGGGCTGGCCCCCTCGGGCGTACCGGACGGGTATAACCCTGCCTGTGGGACTGGCTGGAGTGACTTCACCCCAACGACCTTCAATCCGCAGGTGGATCGCTTGCCGCTGGAGGCCACGGTCGGGTGGGATGCTACTCTGAACGGTAACCTGGCGGAACAACTGCAGGAACCAACCCTAATGGGAGCGTACGAAGGAGCGGGAATCACCGTGCTCTCGAAGGGAGTGAATTTCCCATCGGATCCGTTCGTGGCCGATATTTTCCCGGCCGGCACCACGCTCCTGACGAGCGCCAATTGCACTGCCAGTCCCAATCCATTCCCCAGCAGCTTCCAATGCAACCCATCACGTATTGACGGGCTGTCTGTCACCAACAGTTCCCAGGGCGGCGGCGGCATCTACGTGCATGCATGGGCCCATAACCTGGAAATCGCCAACAATCGCGTCTACAACAATCAGGGAACACTGGCGGGCGGCATCTCGGT
>Ga0137409_10002458_pt1 | contig 19836 bp, 14 predicted proteins | sample CZODoug1_16funga_FD_122059 | JGI IMG/M metagenome (GOLD analysis project Ga0137409, IMG submission 122059) | Vadose zone soil fungal communities from Angelo Coast Range Reserve, California, USA - CZODoug1_16fungal (Hybrid Assembly) | ecosystem: Environmental > Terrestrial > Soil > Vadose zone... | reverse complement strand
GGGCTCAACTACGTGGCGCTGGACGGGGACATCGGCTGCATCATCAACGGGGCCGGGCTCGCCATGGCCACCATGGATATGATCAAGCACGCCGGCGGCGAGCCCGCGAATTTCCTGGACATCGGGGGCGGGGCGAGCCCCGATCGCGTCGCCGCCGCCTTCCGCCTGGTGCTCTCCGACAAGGAAGTGCGCGCCATCCTCGTAAACGTGTTCGCGGGGATCAACCGCTGCGACTGGGTGGCGCAGGGCGTCGTCCAGGCGGTGCGCGACGTCCACGTCTCCGTTCCCTTGGTCGTCCGGCTGGCGGGCACGAATGTGGAGGAAGGCCGCCGCATCATCAGCGAGAGTGGTCTGCCCATTCTCACAGCGGACACGCTGTCCGAGGCCGCCGAGCGGGTCGTTGCGGCCCGGCGGCCCCAGGGCGCCAAGATATCGGAGCCCGAATGAGCATCCTGCTCGACGAGAAGACTCGCGTCATCGTCCAGGGTTTTACCGGCGACAAAGGCACCTTCCACGCCAAGGAGATGATCGCCTACGGCACGAACGTCGTGGGCGGCGTCACGCCGGGGAAGGGCGGCACCAAGCATCTGGGGCGGCCGGTGTTCAATACGGTGAAGGAAGCGGTCGCGGACACTGGTGCCGCCGCGAGCCTGATTCTCGTCCCCGCGCCGTTCTGCGCCGACGCGATCATGGAGGCGGCGGACGCCGGCATCCGCCTGGTCGTGACCATCACGGACGGCGTTCCCGCGCAGGACATGATGCGGGTAAAACGCTACCTGTGGCGGTATGCCAAGGAGCGTCGCACCACGCTCATCGGGCCGAACTGCGCCGGCATCATCAGCGCGGGCCGGGCGATGATGGGCATCATGCCGGGCCACATCTACGCCCGCGGGCCCGTCGGCGTTGTGACCCGCTCGGGCACGCTTGGCTACGAGGCCGCGGCACAGATGAAAGCGCTCGGGGCGGGGATGACCACGAGCGTGGGCATCGGCGGCGATTCGATCAACGGCAGCTCGTTCGTCGACATGCTGGCGCTGTTCGAGGAGGACCCGGAAACCGAGGCAGTGATGATGATCGGCGAGATCGGCGGCCCCCAGGAGGCGGACGGGGCGCTGTTTGTGAAGGAGCAGATGACGAAACCGGTAATCGGCTACGTCGCGGGCCTCACCGCGCCCAAGGGCCGCCGCATGGGGCACGCCGGGGCAATCATCTCGGCATTCGGGGACACGGCCGCGGAGAAAGCGGAGATCATGCGCTCGGCCGGGCTGATCGTGGCGCCGAGCCCCGCGGAGCTCGGGGCCACGGTGGTCCAGGCGCTCCGCCAGCTGCCGTTGCGGCCGGTGATGGTGCAGCAGTGAGCGCGGGGCGGTCCGGCCGCCCGGTGGTCGTGGTCACGCGGCGGCTCCCCAGCCCGGTGGAGGAGCAACTGACCCGGGAGTTCGACGCGCGGCTGAACCCGGCCGACCGGCCGTTGAGCGCTGCGCAGCTCGCGGACGCGCTGCGAGGCGCCGATGCGCTGCTACCCACCGTCACCGATCGCCTCACCGCGGACGTGCTGGGCGTCGAGCCGCTGCGCGCCCGGATCATCGCCAACTATGGCGTCGGCTTCAACCATATCGACACGACCAGCGCCAAAGCGCGCGGCCTGGTCGTCACGAACACCCCCGACGTGCTCACCGACGACACGGCGGACGACGCCCTGATGCTCATGCTCATGGTGGCCCGTCGGGGAGCCGAGGGCGACCGTGTGGTACGCGCCGGTGCCTGGAAGGGGTGGGGGCCGACCCACATGCTCGGCACCCGGGTGAGCGGCAAGACGCTCGGCCTCGTCGGGTTGGGTCGGATCGGCAGAGCGGTGGCGCACCGCGCTCATCACGGTTTCGGGATGCGGGTGATTTTCCACGATCCCTATCCGCCACCGGCGGCGCTGGTGTCCGAGCTGGGCGCGGAGCCGAGGGACAGCGTGGACGACGTGCTCCGCGAGGCGGACTTCGTGTCGCTGCACTCGCCGGCGACTCCCGAAACCCGCCATCTGATCGACGCCCGGCGGCTGGCCCTCATGAAGCGGGGCGCGTTCCTCATCAACAACGCCCGGGGCGACATCGTGGACGAAGCCGCGCTGGTCGCCGCCCTCAAGCAAGGAACGATCGCGGGGGCGGGCCTCGACGTGTTCGAGCGCGAGCCCGCGGTGACCCCCGATTTGCTGACGATGGAGAACGTCGTGCTGCTCCCCCATCTCGGCAGCGCCACGCACGAGACGCGGATCGCCATGGGCCTCCGCGCGCTCGACAACCTCAAGGCGTTCTTCTCAGGCGCCTCACCGCGCGACCGGGTGGCGTGAGCGACGGGGACCTCGCCCGCACGGCGGGCCTCCTGCACGACTGCTTTCGCGACGTCATCCGGACGCATCAGCCGGAGATCGAGCGCGTCCTCGCCGGCGAGCACCTCGACGCGCAGGCCCCGCCCGAGCTCGTCGCGCGCGCCATTCAGGCGCAGGGTATGTGGTTCCAGCTGTTGTCGATCGCGGAGCAGAACGCGGCGATGCGGCAGCGGCGCCAGAGCGAAGTGGAGCGAGGGTACGACCAGCTGCGCGGCACCTTCGCGCAGGTCGTCTCGGCGGCGGCCCGGGCCGGGGTCGCGGCGGACGAGATGCGCGCCGTGGTCGCCAACCTGCGCGTGCGCCCCGTCATCACCGCGCACCCCACGGAAGCCAAGCGCGTCACGGTGCTCGAAAAGCATCGCCGGATCTACCGTCGGCTGGTGGACCTCGAGGCCCCCCGCTGGACCCCCCGGGAGCGCAGCGCGCTGATCGAGAGCCTGCGGACCGAAATCGAGCTGCTGTGGCTCACGGGCGAGCTGCGGCTCGCGAAGCCCACCGTCGATCAGGAGCTGGCGTGGGGCTTGTACTTCGTCAACGAGAACCTGTTCGAGGTCGTGCCTGAGCTGGTGAACAAGCTCGAGCGCGCGCTGCAGCAGGCGTACCCGGCGGACCGCTTCGACGTGCCGCCGTTCTTCCAGTTCGGCTCGTGGATCGGCGGCGACCGGGACGGCAATCCCTTCGTGACGAACGACGTCACCCGTCGTACCCTGTTCGACAACCGCATCGCGAGCCTGCGACGCTACCGCCAGCGCGTCGCCGATCTGTTGCGCGCCTTGAGCGTCACCGAGCGTGCGACGCCGATCGCACCTGAGTTCCGCGAGGCGCTCGCGCGGGTGCTGGCGGCGTCCGGCGACGGCGAGCGGATCGGGCGGCGCAACCCGGGCGAGGTGTATCGGCAGTTCGTGACCTGCATGCTGCGGAAGCTCGACGCCGCCCTGATCGGCGCGGAACGGCGCGACACCGCGCCCGAGCCGGCGGCCTATCGCACGGCGGACGAGCTGATCGGGGACCTGCACACGCTCGAGGCCGGGCTCATGGCGGCGCGCGGCGGGCGCGCCGCCGAGCTGCTCGTCCGCCCGGTGCGCCGGGAAGTCGAGGCGTTCCGGTTCTCGACCTTCCGGCTCGACGTCCGCGACAATTCGCCGCGCGTGAACGCCGCCGTCGCCGCGCTGTGGCGCGCCCAGGCCTCGGGCGAGCCACCCGCGCCGGCGTCGCCCGAATGGCGCGCCTGGCTGCAGAGTGAGCTCGCGCGCCCGCTCCGGCCCGACCGATCCGAGTCGCCGCCAGAGGCGGCCGAGACCGTCGGGCTATTCCGCCTGATTCACGAGGTGCGGGAGTGCCTCGACCGCGAAGCGGTGGGCAGCTTCATCCTGAGCATGACGCACGACGTGGCAGACATCCTGGGCGTGTATCTGCTCGCCAAGGAGGCGGGACTGTTCGCGGACGCCGCCGGGGTTGAGAGCTGTACGCTCCCGATCGTGCCGCTGTTCGAGTCCATCGACGACCTGCGCCGGGCGCCCGAGATCGTGCGCGACCTGCTGCAGGTCCCGCTGGTGCGCCGCACCGTGCGTGCCCAGGGCGGCGTGTTCGAGGTGATGATCGGGTACTCCGACTCGAACAAGGACGGCGGCTTCCTTTCGTCCAACTGGGAGCTCGCCAAGACCCAGCTGCGCCTCACCCGCCTCGGCCGGGAGTGCGGCGTGCCGATCGCCTTCTTTCACGGCCGGGGGGGTTCGGTGAGCCGGGGGGGCGCGCCCACCGGCCGCGCCATCGCCGCTCAGCCCGCCGGCTCGATCGAGGGCCGGCTGCGCCTCACGGAGCAGGGCGAGGTCGTGTCATTCAAGTATGCGAACCGCGGCACCGCCGCCTATCAGACCGAGCTGCTCGCGGCCAGCGTGCTCGAGCACTCCCTCAAGTCCGAGCGCGAGCAGGCGCTCGTTCCCACCGCCGAGTTCGACGAAGCGATGGAGGCGTTGTCGGGCGCGGCCCACGCGGCCTACCGCCGACTGGTGGAGCACCCCCGCCTCGTGGACTACTTCCAGGCGGCGAGCCCCGTCGAGGAGATCGCACTCCTGAACATCGGCTCCCGGCCCGCGCGCCGGACCGGCATCCGGACGCTCGCAGACCTCCGGGCCATTCCCTGGGTGTTCGCCTGGACCCAGAACCGCCACTTCATTCCCGGTTGGTACGGGCTGGGCACGGGCCTCGCGACGTTTCTCGACGTGCGGGGGAGCCGGGGCGAAGCGCTCCTCAAGCGGATGTTCAACGACTTCCGCCTGTTTCGGCTGGTGATGGACGAAGTCGAGAAAACGCTTGCCTACGTCGATCTCGACCTGGCACGGGCGTACGCCGAGCTGGTCGCCGATCCGTGGCTGCGGCAGGAGATCTTTTCGCTGGTCACCGACGAATACCATCGGACCGTCGAGGTCGTGAGGCGCCTCACCGGGTGCTCCGAGCTCGCCGAGCGCTTCCCCCAGTTCCGGCAGCGCCTGGCCAGCCGCCTGCCCACGCTGAACCAGGTGAACCGCCAGCAGATCGAGCTGCTGCGGCGCTATCGCGCGACGGCGGCCGACAAGCCGCCGGACGATCAGCTCGCGGCTCTGCTTTTGTCCATCAACTGCATCGCCGCGGGGTTCGGGACGACGGGGTAGGGCGTGTAGATTACCGCATGCACGACAGCCTCTACTTCACCGATCATCACTTCCAGGTGCGCGACATGGTGCGCGACTTCGCGCAGCAGGTCGTGAAGCCGAGCGCCCGCCGCTACGACCTCGCCAGCGAGTTCCCTTGGGACAACGTGCGACAAATGGCCGACCTCGGCCTGTTCGGCATTCCCTGGCCGGAGGAGCTGGGTGGGTCCGGCATGGACTACCTCTCCTACATCATGGTGATCCACGAGCTCGCGAAGGTCGACGCGAGCCACGCCATCACCGTGAGCGCCCATACCACGCTGGGCACATCGCCCATCGTCGACTTCGGCACGCCGCAGCAGAAGCGGCGCTACGTCCCGCTCCTCGCCGCCGGCAAAGTGCTGGGTGGGTTCGGGCTGACCGAGCCCGGGGCCGGGTCCGACGCCGGCGGCACGAGCACCGTGGCGGAGGACAAGGGCGACCACTACGTCCTGAACGGCTCGAAGATCTTCATCACGCACGCCGGCGTCGGCGAGATCTTCGTCGTGACCGCCCGGACCGATCCCGCTGCCAAGAAGACCCGGGGCATCACGGCCTTCATCGTGACCAAGGACACGACCGATCTCGAGGAAGCGAAACGGGTCGGCGTGGGCCACGACCCGTCGCTCCCCAAGTGTCGCGGCGTGATGGCGGCGAAGAAAGAGGACAAGCTTGGCTGGCGCGCGTCGGATACCCGCGAGCTGGTGTTGCAGGACGCGATCGTCCCGAAGGAGAACGTCCTCGGGGCCGTGAACAACGGCTTCCGGCAGTTCCTCCATACGCTCGACGGCGGTCGCATCGGCCTGGGGGCGCTCGCCCTGGGCATCGCCGAAGGCGCGCTGGAGGAATGCCTCCGCTATACCACGACTCGCAAGCAATTCGGCAAGCCGGTCGCCAGTTTCCAGGGCGTCCACTTCGCCCTCGCCGACATGGCAACCGAAATCGAGGCGGCCACGCACCTCGTGTATCATGCGGCATGGCTCAAGCAGCACGGCCGGCCGTTCAAGAAGGAGGCGGCCATGGCCAAGCTGTACGCCTCCGAGCTCGCCATGCGCGCCACCACCAAGGCCGTCCAACTGCACGGTGGCTACGGCTACACGACGGACTACCCGGTCGAGCGGATGATGCGGGATGCGAAGATCTGTGAGATCGGCGAAGGCACGAGCGAGATTCAACGCATCGTGATCGCCCGCCAGCTGCTCGGAGACCTCGTCGACTAACTAACTTTCATCACTTCATCTCCAGATTTTTCACCAAGAACGCCATCCGATCCGCTTGCTCCTCGATGAGCTTGCTGGTCGGCTTGCCCGCGCCGTGCCCCGCCTTGGTTTCGATCTCGATCAATACCGGCTGTGGCCCTGCCTGCGCCGCCTGGAGGGCCGCGGTGAACTTGAAGGAATGCCCCGGTACGACGCGGTCGTCGTGATCTGCGGTCGTGACGAGCGTGGCGGGGTAGCGGGTGCCCGGCCGGATGTTGTGCAGCGGCGAGTACTTGTAGAGATAGGGGAACTGCGCCGCGCTGTCGGCAGACCCGTAATCCGTCACCCACGCCCAGCCGATCGTGAACTTGTGAAACCGTAACATGTCCATCACGCCGACGGCGGGAAGCGCCGCCCCGAACAGGTCGGGTCGCTGCGTGATCGCTGCTCCCACCAGAAGCCCACCGTTGGACCCGCCGGCGATGGCGAGCTTGGGCGCGGACGTGTAGCCCTGGGCGATCAAGAACTCGGCCGCCGCGATGAAGTCGTCGAACACGTTCTGCTTCTTGTCGTGCATCCCGGCCTGGTGCCATTCCTCACCGTATTCGCCTCCGCCCCGCAGGTTCGGCACGGCGTACACGCCGCCCATCTCGAGCCACGCGAGCACCGCCACGGAGAAGGCCGGCGTAAGGCTGATGTTGAAGCCACCGTAGCCGTACAGGTAGGTCGGGTTCGAGCCGTCGAGCCGCAACCCCTTCTTGTGCGTGATGAACATCGGCACGCGGGTGCCGTCTTTGCTTGCGTAGAAGACCTGTTTGGTCTCGTAGCCGGACGGATCGAAGTCGATCGTCGGCGCCTTGAACACGCTCGTCGCACCGGTCTTGAAATCGTAGCGGAAGATCGTGGTGGGATACAGGAACGACGTAAAGGCGTAGAACATCTCGTCGTCCTTCCGCTCCCCGCTGATGCCACCGATCGAGCCGAGCGTCGGGAGCTCGAGCTGCTTCACGGGTCGTCCGTCGAGCGCGACCAGGCGCAGCCGGGACGAGGCATCGTGCATGTACTGGGCGACGAATGTGTCGTGGATGATTTGGATCCCTTCGAGCACGTCCGCGCTCTGCGGGATCATCTCGCGCCAATGGACCCGCTCGGGGTGCCGGGTATCGATCGCGATGACGCGCTTGCGGGAAGCGTCGAGGTCGGTGAGGAAGTAGAACACGGGCCCGTCGTTCCCCACGAACGAATAGCTCGCGTCGAAGTCGTCCAGCAGCCGCACCACCTCACCCGTCACCTTGGGGCGCTTTGCTTGCTTCAGGTCGAGGTAGTAGACCCGGTTCCGTCGATCGGTGCCGAGCCACACCTGCAACACCGCGTAGCGCCCATCGTCCGTCACCTCGGCGTTCATTCCCCAATCGGGTTGGTCGGGCCGCTCGTACACGAGGACGTCCTGGGCCTGGTCGGTCCCGAGCCGGTGATAGTAGAGCTTCTGGAACCGATTGACGTCGGTGAGTGCCTTGTCCGTGGGCTCCGGGTACCGGCTATAGAAGAACCCGGCGCCGTCCTTGGTCCACGAGGCTCCGGAGAACTTGATCCACTTGAGATGGTCGGGGCGGTCTTTCCCCATCGCGACATCGCGCACGCGGAACTCTTCCCAGTCGGAGCCGCTCGCCGACGTGCCGTAGGCGAGCAGCCGCCCGTCATCGGTGACAGCGAGGGTCGAAAGGGCCACCGTGCCGTCTTCAGACAGGAGATTCGGATCGAGCAGCGTCTCCGGCTGCGCCGTGAACGACGCCTGCTTGTAGAGGACCGATTGATTCTGAAGACCGTCGTTCTTGAAAAAGAAGTAGCGGCCTCCCTTCCGGAACGGCGTGCCGTACTTCGGATAGTTCCACAGTTTCGTCAGTCGGTCGCGAATGGCCGTGCGCGCCGGGATGGCGGCCAGGTAGGCTTCCGTCAGCCGGTTCTGCGCCTCGATCCAGGCGCGACTTTCCGGCGAGTCCGGATCCTCGAGCCAGCGGTACGGATCGGGCACTCTGGTCCCGTGATAATCGTCGACGACGTCGCTCTTGCGAGCGGTTGGATACTGGAGCGTCTGGGCACCGGCGGGCGCCGCGCTCGTGAAGATGCCGGTCAGGAGGAACCCTCCCGCGAGGGAACGCAGCAAAGAAGTGGTCATTTGCCTTATAAATCTCGGGGCAGTTGACGTAAGTTGCAAGCCCACTTATATTTACAACATGCATTGGATCTCGGGCTTGTCCGCGCTTCGTGGCGTGCTCCGCACGCCGCCCGCGGACGACCAGTCCAATCGGTTCAGCTCATCCTCAGCCGATCTGCGTGGCATGAGTTCTTGCTGGAACAATCGTAGGATCCCGACCGGCTGTTGGCCGACCGGGGTCGAGGGCACTTGCTTTGAAACGGGAAATACTCATCAGCGGGACCGCACGCGAGACGCGCGTCGCGATCCTGGAGGACGACCGCCTTGTTGAACTCCTGGTGGATCGTCCGGACGCCCGCCGCATGGTGGGCGATATCTACCTCGGCACGGTCGAAGCCGTGCTTCCGGGGATACAGGCCGCGTTCATCAACATCGGGGCGGAAAAGAGCGCCTTTCTCCACGCCTCCGACCTGATCGAGGCGGAAGACGAAGACGAGCCGTCCGATCACGACGATGATAACGGCCATGGTGGCGGGAGCGGGGTGGCCAACGGCGGTACCCGCACGGCCCGGCGCCGGCTGCCGAACATCGCGGACGAGCTGAAGCGCGGCGAAGCCCGCATCGTCCAGGTCATCAAAGAGCCCATCAGCACCAAGGGTCCGCGCGTCACCGCGCAGATCTCCCTCGCCGGCCGGTTCCTCGTCTACATGCCGTTCGCCTCCAAAGTCGGCGTCTCTCGCAAGATCGAGAACAGGGAACAGCGCGCTAAGCTGCGCGAAATGGTGTCGAAGCTCGTCCCCAAGGAAGCCGGGGCGGGGGGCTGGATCATCCGGACCGTTGCCGAAGATCTCACGGAGCAGAGCTGCAAGCACGAAATCGAACATCTGTACGGCCTGTGGAAGAAGATCAAACGCAAATCCGGTTCGGTCCGGGCGCCGGCGCTGCTGCAGCGGGAGACGTCGCTCACCCGCGGCATCATCCGCGACGTGTTCTCGGACAAGGTCGACTCGCTGCTGATGGATTCGAAGGTGCTGCACACCGAGGTGGTGCAATACCTCAAACAGATCGACCCCGACTTGCTCGACCGGGTGAAGCTGTACCAGGCCGAGACCCCGCTGTTCGACGAATACGACATCGAGGCGGAGATCCGAAGCCTCTTCAAGCCGCGGGTGGAGCTCCCCACTGGTGGGTACTTGATCATTCAGCCCACCGAGGCCCTCACCTCGATCGACGTGAACACGGGCCGCTACACCGGCAAGAAGGACCCCGAGAGCACCATCCTGAAGACCAATGTCGAGGCGGCGCGCGAGGTGGCGCGGCAGCTGCGGCTGCGCGACATCGGGGGCATCATCGTCGTGGATTTCATCGATATGGAATCGCGCGGCAATCGGGACAAGGTGCTGCAGGAATTGCGCGCCCATCTGGGACGCGACCGGGCACGCACCAAGGCATTCGCTGTATCCGAGCTGGGGCTGATCGAGATGACACGGCAGCGGGTGCGCCCGTCGCTGTGGCAATCGATGACCGCCGAATGCCCCACCTGCCACGGCACGGGTCGGGTGTTCCGACCCGAGGTGGTGGTGCGGCGCATGGAGCGCTCGCTCAAGCGCGCCGGTGCGGACCACAAGGAGCGCCAGCTCGCCGTGCGGCTGCACCCCGATGTGGCCCTGTACCTCGTGGAGCAGGAGCCTAACTTCCTGCGACAGCTCGAGAAGCAAACGGGCCTGGAACTCGAAGTGCGCGACGACCCGATGATGCGGCTGGATGAATTCCGGATGATGGCCAAGCCGGCGGGGAGAGACGTCACGGAACAGTACGCCGTCGCGTAGGTTGAGGAGGTTTGGGAAGGTTGGGGGAGGTTGATCATCAGCGTCTCAACCTCCCAAACCTCCTCCAACCTCCCCAACCTTGACTATCCGTATGCCCCTCTTTAGCTTCCGCGCCCAATGACCTACGCCATTTTTGCCACCGGTGGAGCCCAGTTTCGCGCCGAACCGGGCGTCACGATCAAGATCCCGCTGCTCGAAGCGGAGCCCGGCAGCAAGGTGACCTTCGACCGGATCCTGCTCGCGAGCGACGGCAAGCAGGTGCATGCCGGGAAGCCGGTCGTGAAGGGCGCGAAGGTCACGGCCGAGGTGGTGCGACACGGGAAGGGCGAGAAGATCAAGATCTATCGGTTCGCGCGACGCACCGGATATCGGCGCCATGCCGGGCACCGGCAGCCGTTCACCGAAGTGAAGATCGCGGACGTCAAGCTCAAGGACTGAGTGACGCTGGTATGGCACACAAGAAGGGTGTCGGTTCCTCCCGCAACGGCCGCGACTCCGGGCCCAAGTACCTCGGCGTGAAGCGCTTCGCCGGGGAGTTCGTCACCGCGGGGACGATCATCGTGCGGCAGCGGGGTACGAAATTCCATCCCGGCACGAACGTCCGGCGCGCGTCCGACGACTCGCTGTTCACAGTGGTGGACGGCCAGGTCAGGTTCGAGCACAAGAACAAGAAGCGATTCCGGGTGAGTGTGCACCCGGTGGCGGCGGCGAAGAACTAGCGGCTAAGACGGGCGGCAGAGGCGGCAAGGGCGGCAGGGTCGAACCTTGCCGCCTTTTTACGTACCCGGCTGCGCGTTAGGGAGTGCGGATTCCGGACCTGATCTGCGTAGTCTCCCCGCCCATGGCCTCCTACGAGCGATTCGCAGCCTGGAAACTATCCTACGACCTGGCTCTCAAGGTCTACGATGCCACCGATTCGTTTCCGAGTAGCGAGCTGTACGGGCTGACCTCGCAAATCAGACGGGCTGCCTTTTCAGTGGCCGCGAACATCGCTGAGGGAGCGGCAAAGCGCGGTAGACGTGAATTCAGGCGGTACCTCGACATCGCGCTCGGCTCCGTAACCGAGGTCGAAGTCGCGTTACGACTGGCTCGCGATCGCCGATACTTAACGCACGAAGCCTGGGAGCAGCTCGAGCGACTCCGGAACCACGCAGGGGCGGTGACCTGGCGTCTGTACCAGGCCGTGCGATGACCCCTGCCGCCCTTGCCGCCCCTGCCGCCCTAGTATGTCGGCGGCAGCTTCTTATACCGCTCGAACAGCTCCGTCTGCCGGCTGGTGAGCGGGACCTCCTTGCCCCGAATGAACACGTGTTCTACGCCGGTCGTGAACTCGAACGGGTCTCCCGACCAGACCACGACGTTGGCCACCTTGCCGGGCTCGAGCGAGCCGTAGCGATCCGCCACCCCGAAGATCTCCGCCGGAGCCAGGGTCACGGCGCGCAGCGCCTGATCCCACGTCATGCCATAGGACACCGCATTCCCGGCCTGCTGGCGCAGGTTGCGTGACTTGTGGGTGTCGGGCTCGAGCAGCGCGACCTTGACGCCCGCCTTGGCGAGCACCGCGGCGTTGTCGTAGCGGATGCCGAGCGCGTCGTAGCTCGGGATGTTGCTCAGCGGCTCCACCAGCACAGGGACGCCCGCCGCCGCGATCGCCGGCGCAATCTCCCAACCCTCCGCCGCGCCGGTGAGGATCAGCTTGAGCTTGAACTCCTTGGCGAGCCGTAACGCGGTCTCGATGTCGCTCCGCCGGTTGGCATATGCGATCAATGACACCCGCGCATGGAGCACCGGCAGGAGAGCCTCGAGATCCGCGGCCGACGCCGACAACGGGCGCATCTGCGCGCGACCGAAGTCGACCTTGCGCCGCTCGTACTCGAGCGCGTCACGGAACACGCCGCGCAACCGGTCCGCCACCGCCGCCCGCGAGCCGCCGGCATTGTCCTTGGCGCGCTCCGACAGGTCGGCCACGATGCCGGCAGGGGACTTCACCAGCATCTGCTCGATGGTGGCTCCGTCCAGGTCGATCAGCGCCGCCTGGCCGCTCACGAGATTGCCGGTCGGAACGGCGAGGGCGGTGGTGATCCCTTCGATGCGCGTGACCGGGATGAGCGTCGAGGCCGGGTTGATTCCCTCCGCCACGTTGAAGGCGGCCGCGATGGTGTCGCCCTGCACGCTCGCCTCGCGCGTCCCCGGCACCGCGCTGATCTCCACCAGGCCGAGCTGGCCGGTCCCGTCGATCAACCCGGGCGTGATCCATTTTCCTGCGGCGTCGATGCGGGTCGCCCCGGAGGGAATCGACACATTCGTTCCCACGGCGACGATCCGGCCGTCGCGGATCAGCACGGTGGCATTGGCGAGTCTTGGGCCAGAGACGGGATGGACCGTCCCACCGGTGATGGCGATGGTCTGAGCCAGTAATAGCGCGATCATCGGTCGCTCCCCGGCGCTGGCACTTCGCCCAGCTCGAAGTCGGTGCGCGGCTGGTGCGCGGGATCGGCGCGGTCGTACACGAGCCAGCCGTCGTTGTAGACCTGCACGGCCTTCGAGTAGACCGAGAACGGATCGCCGGACCACACCACCACGTCGGCCATCTTGCCCGGCTCGAGCGTGCCGACGATCGAGTCGAGCCCGATGGCCCAGGCAGGGTTGACGGTGATCCAGCGGAGCGCCTGATCGCGGGTGATCGGAATGCCGGAGCGCTGCCCAGCATACATCGCTTTGGCGGCTTCCTGGTTGAGCCGTTGGATGCCGCCCGGGTCGTCCGAATGGATGATCGGCCGCCCGCCCGCCTGTTGGTTCAGGGCGGCGTTTTGCTGGATTCCGTCCATCGCCTCTTCCTTGAACCCCCACCAGTCTGCCCACACCGAGACCGAGGTCTCTTCCTTGGCGAGCAGGTCGGCGATCTTGTACGACTCCACGGCGTGGTGGAACGAGCGGATCTTGAATCCGAACTCGTGCGCCAGATCGATCATCTGCGCCATCTCGTCGGCCCGGTAGCAGTGGTTCTGCACGTACATGTTGCCGCGCAACACTTCGGCCAATGATTCCGAGCGGAGGTTCCGCTCGGGCGGATCGCCCTTGTGATCCTTGTTCCACGCGTCCCATCTACGGCGATACGACTCCGCCTGAACGAACGCGGCGCGGTAGCCCGCCATGTTGCCCATGCGTGTCGAGGGACCGCCCTTTCGGCCGTACACGCGCTTCGGGTTCTCGCCGCAGGCCATCTTCAGGCCGTAGTGGGCGCCGGGGAATTTCATTTCCTGCACCGTGCGCGCCGGAATGAGCTTTAGAATCGCGCTCCGTCCCCCGATCAAGTTCGCCGAGCCCGGCAGCGCCTGAATGGTGGTGATGCCGCCGGCCATCGCCAGCGGGATCTGCGGGTCCTGCGGCCAAAACGAGTGCTCGGCCCACACCTCGGCCGTCACCGGGTTCGTCGCCTCGTTGCCGTCCGACTCGGCATCGGTCCCCGGCGCGGCGTACACGCCGAGGTGTGAGTGGTCGTCGATCAGCCCGGGCGTCACGTACTTGCCCGTCCCGTCCACCACCACGGCGCCGGCGGGGGCGTCGACCTTCGCGCCCACGGCCACGATCCGCCCATCCTTGAGCACGATCGAGCCGTTAGGAATCTCCTGGCCGGTCGCGGTCATGATCGTGGCATTGCGGATCAGGACCGGCGGGTTGGGATGTCGCGCGTAAGTGGACGGGTACTGTAGTCGCTCGACGCTGGTGCTCTCCGACTTGGCGGCCGAGGGCGCGGTGGCTGGCGCCGTGGGCGCGGCAGGCGCGGGCGCCTGCGCGGCGCTCGTCCCCTTGCCGGCTGACGCACACGCGCCTGTGAGTGCGAGCAGCAGAGACAACGGTGGCCGCATGCTGCGATCCCTCCGGGTTGTGGTCTACTTGACGAGCTCGATGACCACCGGTTGACCAATGAATTCCTGCTTTACCACTCGGTGCGGCGAATCGACGGTGACGTACAGGACGAACGGGAACTTCGAGCCGGTCACGTCCACGCGATACGCCTGGAACGTGCCGGCGGGAACGACCACGCTCTCCGGCTGCCCCACCTTGAACGTGAGGACCTTGGTGCTAACCTCGGAGGGCGTGAAGACGGTGAGCTTGAGCATCGCTCCCGGGGCCGGGACCAGGGACGACCCGACGAACGGAGCGACGTTCTCGTCGACGATCCCCGAGGGCACGGCCGTATCGACGGGGAATTCCTGCAGGGTCCCGTCCGGCTGCGGTACCAGGCTTTTGCCCTTCACGCGCCCGCCGGCATAGATCAAGTGGGCTTCGCCCTTGACTCCCTGCCGGGTCATGACCTGGTCGAGCCGCCGCGCCGACGCATCGGTCGCCGAAAACACCACGGTGGTCTGCTGCTCGAATGCGCCACCGCCCAATTTCGAGCGCTCCGCGTATACCACGGAATCGCCCGACTGCCGGATATCCGCCACGGTGAAACCGAGCGGCTTGCCTTGCATCAGAACTTGCGAGCTGTCGGTGCGTGAGCCGAGTTGAGCCGGATCCAACGTCACCGCCGCCGTCGGCGGGCTCAGATCGGCCAGCGTCATTGGCTTGCCGTCCACATCCACCAGTCGAACGGGGGCGATCCCCTGGAGTCGATCGTACAGCTTCACGGCGTCGCCCACCACGACGATGGTGAGCGCGCCGCGCCGGTACAGCCGGGCGGCGGCCGCCCGCGCCTGAAGGGCGGTCACGGCACCCAACCGGTCGCGGTACAGCCGGAGGTAGTCGTCGCCCAGGCCGAGCAGCTTCACGTTCGACACCTGGCCCGCGATCTGGCTCGGCGTCTCGATGGTAAGTGGGAACGTGCCGACGAGGAATCCCTTCGTAGCCGCGAGCTCCGAGTCGGGAATCGCCTCGGTCCTGATCCGATCGATCTGGTGCAAGGTCTCGCGCAAGGCGCTGTCCGCCACGTCGGTGCGGACTTCCGCGGTCGCCTGCCAGTAGCCCAGTCCGCGGTAGCGCTGGAGGGAGGCGTATGCGCCGTACGTCCAGCTTTTCTGCTCCCGCAGGATGAGGAACAGGCGCGAGTCCGCCCCACCGCCCAGAACCTGAGTAGCGACGCGGCCGGGATAGTAGATCGGGTCGGTCGGCAGGATGGTCGTGTTGCCGAGCGCAATGTTCGCCTGTGCCGAGCCCGGCCGGTGCACGAGCAGGATGTCCGTCGCGACCCGCGTGGCGGGAGCGGGCAGGGCAGGGCTCGGCGGCGGCGCGCCGCGCCAGCCGGCGAATGCCTTCGCCGCCAGCTCCCGCACCTGAGCGTCGGTCACGTCTCCCGCGACCACGAGCAGCGCGCCGACCGGCCGCAGCCGTTGCTGGGCGAACTTGATTACGTCATCGCGCGTGACGGCCGCATAGGTCTCGCGCGTGGCGCTGCGGCCGTAGGGGTTGCGGCCATAGATCTCCTTCCCGAAGAACCGCTGCGCCACGGTGCCTGGCTGGGACAGCTGCAGCGCCAGCGCGGACAGCGCGCGTGTGCGCGCCAGCTCGAGCTCGCTCGCCGGGAACGTCGCATGCAGGGTCACGTCCCCGAGCAAGTCGAACACGAGCCCCGCCTCGTCGCTCAGCGCATCGGCCGAGATCGTGAGGAAATCGTCTCCCGAGGTCGCCGAAAGCGATCCGCCCACCCCTTCAATCGTCGCCGCGATTTGCTCTGCGCCGCGACTGTCAGTGCCCTTGGAAATGAGCTCGGCCGCCAGATCGGACAGCCCCTCCTTGCCCGCCGGGTCATAGATCCCGCCGGCGCGGAAGGAGAGAGTCACGGAGACCACGGGCTGCTCGTGGTGCTCGATCACGACGACCTGTAGTCCGTTGGCGAGCGTCGCCTCCTTGAACGGCGGGAAGCGGACCGGCGTGAGACGCGTGGGCTTGGGCGCCGTCGTGGGAAATCCCTGGGCGGGCACGCGGACCGTGGGACCGACGGTCAGCGCAAGCAACAGCGCCACCGCGCGCCGGGTCCGCTTCATTGCGCCCCCCCGCCCCCCGCCGCGGCGGGCTTCACGATGATCACCACCGCGTTTGCCGGATCGAGATACTTCGCCGCGGCCCGACGGACATCCTCGGCGGTCACCGCCAAGACGTGCTCCAGGTCGGTGTTGATCTCCGCCAGCGACGAATGGAACATGTCGTAGTGATGCAGGTCCTCCGCCTTCCCCAGCGTGGTCTCGCGAGTGTGCACGAAGCCCGCGCGAAACGTGTTCTTCGCCTTCGCCAGCTCTTCCGGCGTGACGCCGGCCACACGGATGCTGTCGAGCTGGGCCGTGACCAGGGTGTCCAGCTTGAGCGGGTCCACGCCCTGGTTGGCGATCGCGAGGACGAGCAGCACGCCGGGCCCGCGCCGCGACTCGAACGGGTTCATGACCACCTGGGTGCCGAGTGCAGCCTGGTCGCGCCGCACCACCGCCACGTTCAGGCGCGAGCTCTCTCCCTGGCCCAGGATGACGTTCAAGAGCTCGAGCGCGCGCGTGTCCGGGTCGGCGTGCGGCGGCGCGCGATAGATGCGCAGCACGGCCGGGAGATTGGCGTGCGCGTCGGTCACCTCGCGTCGCCCGATGCCCGGTGAGACGCGGCCGGTGCAGCTCACGCGCGGCGGCGCGGCGTGGCGCGGGATCTCGCTGAAGTACTGGTTCACGTAGCGCCGCAGCTCGAGCGGCCTGAAGTCGCCCACCACGACCAGCGTGGCGTTGTTGGGGGCGTAGTACGTATCGAAGAAGGCCTTGACGTCGGAGAGCTGGGCGGCGTTGAGGTCGTCCATCGAGCCGATGACCGTGTGCGCGTAGGCGAAGCAGCCCACGCTGTCGAACGGCCACGTCATGCCTTCGATGAAGGCCGGCGAATACGGCTGATTGTCGATCCGCAGCCGGCGCTCTTCCTTCACCGTCTCCCGCTGGTTGTGGAAGTTCTCTTCCGTGATAGCGAGCGACCGCATGCGGTCGGCCTCGAGCCACAGCGCCAGGTTCAGGCGATTGGCGGGCAGGGTCTCGTAGTAGTTGGTGCGGTCTTCCGCCGTACTGCCGTTGTCCGAGCCGCCGGCGCGCGAGATCAGCTGGAAGTGCTCGCCTTTCTTCACGTGGGCCGAGCCCTCGAACATCATGTGCTCGAACAGGTGCGCGAAGCCGGAGCGGCCCGCCCGCTCGTTCCGCGAACCGGTGTTGTACCACACGTCCACCGTCACGATGGGCGTCGAGTGGTCCTCCGAGTAAATCACGCGCAGGCCGTTGGGCAGGGTGAACGCTTCGTAAGCAATCTGGCCGGCCTGGCCGAGCAGTGCGGGAGCGAGCGAGGCGCCGAGCAACAGCACGCCTCCGACGACGGACGGGACGCGCATGCGACCTTTCATTGGGCGGTCGGAACCACGGGGCCCGAATGCACCAATTCGAACGCAAAGCCCCCTTCCAGGGTCTCGCCCTTCACCACGCGCCGCGGCCCCGTACGGGTCGCGTAGATCCGGAAGCCGCCGCTGCGTAAGGGCAGCACGTCGAATCGCCCGGCGGGGACGTCGATCGCGGTGGGCGACTCGGCGACGAAGGTGAGCGTGACGAGTGAATCATCGAATTCCTTGTACGCCGGGACGGCCAGCGAATCGCCCGGCATGGCGTTCGAGACGGCGCCCGCGAGGAATACGTAGTCCGAGAGCACGGTGCCGGGGGCGAAGGGCCGGCTCACGGGAGTGATCTTCACGCCGCCGCTCCTGGTCCCCACGCGACGGCGACCGGAGATCTCTTCCCGCTTCACCTCCAGGTCGTGCTCCACCATCACGGTATCGCTGCGGGGCGAAAAGAGGTCGATGTGGTGGAACGTGGAGAGTGGCTGGCCGGTCAGCCGGTCGACCACGATGCGCAGCCGCTCTTCCTCGACCGGCCGAAACTCCGACGTCGCGCTGTAGACCACTTCCTGGGTCGTCTCGAGCCGACGGATCTCGTATTGCCACACCGCCCACCCCCGTTCCTCCCCGCGCAGGCGAAACACGAACGAGTCGCGCGTCGCCGGGACCTGGGCGATATCGAACTGGAGCGACTTGGGGCGGGGCTGACCGGACGTCTGGGCGGCTGCCGCCGACACGAGCAGGGGGCTAGCGAGCAGCAGGAAACAGAGCCAGCGCATTGGTCTCGAGAATCGCCTTCTTGTGCGGGTCGCTGAGCGGCAGCGCCAGGAACTGGTCGATGTTGTTCCGCATGTCCTTCACACCCGGACTCGGCCAATCGGTGCCCCAGAGGACCCGATCTGCCAGCTCCGAGAGACGCGGAAAGTACTCCAACAACCGAGCGGGCGGTATCCCGGAAACGTCGAGCCGCATTGCTCGGTGGCGTCGCAAAACGAAAAACGCCTCCTCCATGTACAACGGGCGACCGCCGTGCGCCATCACAATGCGGAGATCGGGAAAATCGATCGCCACGTCGTCGAGCTCCATCGGGTTGCCGTACTTGGAGCGTGCCCCGGGGAAAATACTGGTGCCGGTGTGGACCATCACCGGCAGCCCGCGCTCCTCGCACCGCCGGTAGATCTTCCCGAGGGCGTCGAGCCCGCCCGTGTACGCGTTGGCCGCCATGCCCTGGTGCGGCGGATGGATCTTCACGAGCCGGATGCCCAGGTCGGCGAGCCGGTCCACGTCCCCCGCCGGGTCTTTCGTGAAACGGGGGTGCACGCCGCCGTACGGGACCAATCGCTCCGGATCGGCCTGCGCGTACTTCGCGGCGAACGCGTTGGCCGCATCGGTGAATCCCATCACATCGGGCGAGGGGTAATTCACCAAGCCCACCCGCCACACGCCCGCACGGTCCATGATCTGGAGCAATGCGCGCGGGTCGTCCATCACCTGGATCATCAAGTCCCGATCGGTATCCTGGCCGCGCCACATCATCTCGAGCACGCGGGGCTTGAGCTCGCGCCACGGCTGCACGTGGATATGGACGTCGGTGATGCGACTCGGTGAAAGAGGAGTTGCCGACGGAGGACGGCTCATGGGGCGCAGAAACTACCGTATGACAGGGGCGCATTCAACCGCACGTGCAGGACTACGACCTCGCCGCGCCGAGCCGCTGCAACACCGCGAGTTGCGCGGCCGCCACACAGCGGCGTCGTGACCCTCCGTTGCTTGAGTGCAGCATGGAGGTGCGGAACTTGCGCCGACGCCGCAGGAACCGAGAACCACGACAACACCCGGAGGCTGCCCATGAGCGACAACGTTCCGCACACCCGTGGCGCACAAGTCCCGCCGAACAGCGAAAACCGGCGGCTCCGGCGATCCGCTGGCGTCAGCGTGCTGTGGTGCATGTTGTTCCTGGCGTCGTGCAACGAGCGTCCTCTTTCGTCACCCGCTCCGGCGAGTGCCATGGACGCGCAGGCGGTGAGCGGGGGGCCGTTCACGTTCGAGAACTTCGAGCTTGGCGCGGCGACCGGGACGGTGTGCCCGGGCTCGTCGGCGTGCACGAACGGCGCCGCAGAGCCGGCGATTCGCGCCGACAACACAGGGACGTTCTACGTCTCGTCCGAGCTCGGCCTCTCGTCCGGCACGCTCGCCTGGAAGTCCACTGACGGCGGGCTGCATTACACGGCGCTGACTTCGCCGAACCAAATCTCCCAG
>Ga0137409_10002457_pt1 | contig 19837 bp, 18 predicted proteins | sample CZODoug1_16funga_FD_122059 | JGI IMG/M metagenome (GOLD analysis project Ga0137409, IMG submission 122059) | Vadose zone soil fungal communities from Angelo Coast Range Reserve, California, USA - CZODoug1_16fungal (Hybrid Assembly) | ecosystem: Environmental > Terrestrial > Soil > Vadose zone... | reverse complement strand
CCTAGTGCTGCAGCTCGCCCTGGATGCGCCGGACGCGGTCCACTCCCTCGCGCTGCTGGAACCGGCGCTGATGGCAGTGCCGAGTGCGCAAACGGCAAGAGCATTCCTTGCGACTGCAGTGCAGCGTTACGCTGCTGGCGACAAAGCCGGCGGTCTCGACACTTTCTTACGAGGGACCTGCGGGCCGGGCTACCGCGCCGTACTGGATCAGGCGCTCCCTGGCGCCTTTGACCGATACGTGGCCGACACTGAGACATTTTTCAGCCGGCAACTGCCCGCCATGCAACAGTGGTCCTTTAATCGGGAAGATGCGAGTCGCATTGCCCAGCCGGTCCTGGCTGTTATCGGAGCGAAGAGCAAGCAGATGTCCCCGATCTGGAATGAGCGACAGGAGCTGCTGCTCGACTGGCTGCCAAACGTCGAGCCCTTCGTTCTCCCCGACGCAACGCACCTGCTGCAGGTGGATAATCCGCGTGGCATGGCGCAGGCTCTCGCTGCCTTCTTTCTTCGTCATCCGATCTCAGCGCTGTCCTGACGTGTCGAGTTCGACGCTCGCTGCCTAGGCGTGGCCACTACATCCTCACTTGCTGGATAGTCGGCTACTCGTAGATGTGACCCAAAAGAGATTACCCGCCGAAAGTCGCCAAGGATTTATCCATCCGGCGGACAACGGATTCCTCGTCGCTGCGGCGCTTATCATGGTCAACGCATTAGCATTCAGCACCGAGCCGCGCTTGCCGCCTCTAATGCCCCTTCAGCCTATTCCGATAGCACTGTCGCCGATCTCATAGTGAACGGCCGTTTCAAAGAGGTTGCTGAACGGGCAGAGCAGCAGCAGCTCGGCTCCTTCGATGGGACTCCATAGCAGGTGCTCGTCGATTTGCGCGAAGTATTCGGGTTGATAGTCGCCAAGCACGATTGCGCCTTAGTGAATCCCGAAGTACCAGAGCTGGTTGTCGCCGCCGTTCCATGGATAGACCTGCAGCCTCACCTGGTCGTCGGTGCTGGCCCACGGGACATCGACCACGCGGCCGCCGTAGGCCAACACGTTCGCGTAGGTGTTGTCGACATAGGTGATGCGAAACAGTTGCGTCGTCGACGACGAGCAAGTGCTCTGGCGCAGCTGGTTGTTGCCGTCGACGTCAAGGCACTTGCCGCTTTGCGCACTGACGATACGCATGAATGGATAGTTGGTGTATTCGTAATACCAGTTCTGGTTCAAACCGCCGTTCAGGTGGAACTGGTTCACCGCGGTGTTGGGCAGTAGGCTTGCGTTGGCGACGTCGAATGCTTTTCCGCTGCGCTTGTTGATGATGCTGTAGCTGTAATGGCCCCACTTGAGCATATCGAGGTGGATCATGTCGACGATCCATTGCTGGACCGTGTCCTGCTCAGCTTCGCCGGCGGCGCCGGTACCAATGATACCCACGCCGCTGCTGACGCCGGCCGGGCTTGACCAGGGCGTGCTGAGCACGCCAACGAGGCGCTGCACGCCGTTGCTGCCGAGCGAGGAGTCGTAGCAGGGGCCACCCTCGTCGCCGATCTGCGTCGTGTTGATCGAAGAACTGACCGTGTAGTTGCTGCCGCTGCCGCCGACTCCGAACGGCGCGTCATGGAGCACGGTATGGTTGCCGCCGCCAAAGCCGTAGCAGATGACGCTGGTGTTGTTTGTCGGCCGCAGGGTGGCGACTTCCGGGAAGAGGTTGCGGTTCGCCGGCGTCATCGGCGTCGACAGGAGCAGCAGCGCCAGATCCTGAGACGGGTGCGCTATCACTTCGCGCACGGTCGAGGTTTGCGACGTGCCGGCTTGCGTGTTCTCATTCTCCTTTGGAAGGTGCCACTTTGGAGTCGAGGTTCTCGCTCGACTCAAACGGTACTGGGGGAGTTGCAGGAAACATTTCGGAAGGACGGGATTTTTTCGGGGGTCTTCGGGGGCGGGTCGACATCTGGGACTGATTGCAAGGTTTGGAGTCGGCTAGTTGCCAATTTATCCATCCTCCTTGCTGTTCAAAGTTGCAAAGTATTTAGGTATGCATCAATAAACGAAGCGGCGGTTCCTGGCGGGGGTCCTGTAAGCTTAAAGGACTGGAGATATGGATGTTCGAACGATGTACGGAAAAAGCGAGGCGTGTGCTTTTCTTCGCTCGTTATGAAGCCGTCGAGTTCGGTAGCGGGACGATCGAGAGCGAGCACTTCCTGCTGGGCATGTTGAAGGAAGATAACAGCATGGTCCTACGATTTGCTCCCGATTGGCCATCGTTCAAGGAGATTGTGAGGGAGATTACGAACCGTGTCACGATCGGAGAAAAGCTGGCCGCTTCGGTGGATCTCCCTCTTTCCAATGAATGCCAGCACATCTTGAGCTATGCGGGAGAGGAAGCAGCATTAATGAGTCACCGCAACATCGGTACTGAACATCTTCTGCTTGGTATGCTCCGCGAAACAAACAGTCTTGCAGCCGAAATCCTTCGCGCCCATGGTTTGAGCCTGGCTCCGACCCGGGAACAGATCGCGCTTGGCCCAGAGCCTCAGGATGTAAGAAAGCCGCCGAAGCTCCCGGAAGCCGGCTGTGTGCCGGACCCGGAGACTGCGATGCGAATTGCGGAAGCGGTATGGATTCCCCTCTACGGAGAGGATATGGTGAAACAGCAAAGACCGTTGCAGGCGGATCTTACTGCCAGTGTTTGGACGGTGAGAGGATCGCCTCCCCCAGAGCAGGCGGCAGTGACGCTCGTAGCATTCATATCCAGGACAGACGGCAGAATCCTCAAAGTAGGCACTTCGTTTTTCAGACGCGAATTCCCAGGGCAACAGTTACCTTAGCGGCCAGCAGTATACTTAAATTGGTTTGCCGCAAACTCCTTGAACGTCATCTTAGCCGTGGCGGCCATAGACTCGGCCATCGCCGTCGCCAGAGCGCGAGACAGGTCGTTCATCTCACTCCTGGTGCATGTAATTCTGGAGTTCTCCACACAATGTCCGAAGTCAACCATGGCATCGCTCACAGTCTTCGTTTCAACCAGGATCATCTTGCCCTGATAAAGCCGCCAGAACTCTTCCGCGGCCTGTCTTTGCCTTTGAGCGTTGTCAGAATTCGCTACCGTTGCGGCGGCGGACAGGGCTTGCTGGTAGGTCTCTCGCTGGCTTTCGAGCCACGGCTTCATGAATTCCCGCTCCCTGCTTTCCTCTTCACGGAGAGATTGTTTCTCTTGCTCGAGCCGGTTCTTCTGTTGTTCGTCCTGGTATCGAATGAGTCCCCACCAAAATCCTGCGATCGCGATAAGTGCGGTCACTATCGGGACCAGCTGTGTCATCGCGTGGTACCAGGGTTTTCCTTTCCTGACGTCGGCGAGTTCGAGCCCGAGCTTTTCATTCTGCAGGCGTATTTGCTCCAGCTGGGCTAACTGCCGTTCTCGTTCCGAGGTGTTTTCTGCTGGCGTCACTCCAACCCTTACTTCTGTTGATTCCTTTGGAGCGCGCGCTGCCGCCGCTCCTCTTCAACAGCGGTCAGGCGCTGGGGAGCTGCGGGTAGAAGCTCGGTTCCGTCTGCCCGGACGATTTTCTTAAAGAACATTCTCTGGGAACCTGTATGGGTCGGATTACCGATCACCGTGATGCGCTCGCCGGCCTTGATGGATTCGGCTGTCCAACCGACTCCGGAGAGATTCAGCCTGCCGGCGAACTCGACCACCCAATTCACGACCTTACCGGAGTCATCGGTGACGTCCATGAACATCATCGCGTGGGGATTCATAAATTTGAACTGAGTCACGACGCCTGCAACCGTAATCACTCGCTTTTCATCATAGACGGGTGAAAAGGCATGATGCGCACTGGCCACTGCCACGCACATCAGCAGCGTCGGGATAACGAAGAACCACTCGCGTAAAAGTCTCATGGCTTTACCCTCTTGAACTCGGTTGGGCGCTCGCAGTTCTCGTACGTCGTGATTTTCTCTTCCGGCGCCCAACGCCAGATCTTTTTGACGACCAGCGGCTCCCGCAAACTCCAGGGGTCCTCCATCGTCGCGGTAAGCTGCAACGTCGCTCCGTCTTTTGCGCGTGTATAGCGCTCGACCAGCCGCAGTTGATCGCTGTGGTCGCCCCGCCAGCTCGTTATGTTGGCGCGGAGGCCGGAGGTCTCGATAACCAGCGTATCGCCGTCCCAACGACCCACCGAATATCCCAACGGGCTCGGGGCCTGATTGGCGGGCCGCGCCCGGCGATCCAGATAGACCGTCCGCAGGGCGTCCCATTCCCCATAGCGCATTTCGATTCGGTCATTGCCGCGCTGCCGGATCTCTAATTGGTGTAGCGAAAAGATCTGCCGCGCCAGACCCCACGGCTCACAACGCAGAAACCCGGGATCGTCCGCGGGATCCAGAGGATATGTTTTAAGGGCCGCATCTGTCAGCCGGGGACGAAGGTATTTTTCTCGTTGATAGGTGTCGGCCTCTGTCTGAAGTTCCGCAAACGGACGAGAGTCGTTGGCCGGATCGTCCAACAGCGCATTCAGGCGGTTAATTCCTGCGTCGGTACACCAACCCTGGCAAAACACGCCCACTATCGTCTTGGGCGCGTCGCTCCACATGCCTTCCAGGTTCGGGCGCGGTGATTGGGCTTCAGTCGCGGATGTAATCGACGTCAGCAGGATCGAGACCAGCAGGAACAATTGGCGGACAGCGCGGTTTAAACTCGGTTTGGCCATTGACTTCCTCCTGAGGGGCTTACCTGCGCCCGGTGTCAGTTGGGTGAGCCAAGTATCAATCGAGTGTGGATAAATTAGCCACTAAAAACATTTCTCTGTATGTGCTTCAAACGTAGTCGCGGGCTTTAGCCCGCGTTCCCTGTCAGTTCGCGAAAACTCAAGGAACGCGGGCTAAAGCCCGCGACTACATTTAAGGCATGCGTAATTCATGGGAGGCCACGCAATTTCAGCAATGGACCCTTCAGTGATCGTCGGCGTTTTCGCATGCCGGACCACAGATCGCCCGCTTCCTTGATGCGGGCGGCCATGTTTCTCAGTGTGAAGGTTCGAGGCTCGACCTGACCGCTTTCCAACTCTTCCCAGGTGCACGGCGCGGATACCGGAGCACCGGGCTTCGCACGAACGGCGTATGCGGCCGCGTGCGTCGCGCTCCAGCCGTTACGGCCGGTATCGACAAGAATTCGCCTCCCTCGATCCACCTTGTGAAATTCCTGTGTGAGATTCTTCGGATCGCGCCTCACCAGGAGCGCCCCAACCTGATGCGCGAATCCAGCCACTTCTTCCATGTTCGCCTTGCCGTCGAGCGGAACGGCAATGTGGAAACCCTTGGACCCGGAGGTCTTCACCCAGCTTGGAAGGCCGAGTTCGTCGAGCAGATCGCGAACCGCAAGAGCCGCGGCGCGCAGCATGCCTGCATCGTCGACAGACGGATCGAGGTCGAACACACAGATATCCGGGTGGTACACATCAGGCGCGCGCGATGTCCACACGTGGGGCGTGATGCTGTTCTGATTGACAAGCCAGAGTAAAGATCGCGTGTCAGTCACGATTGGATGATGCACGACGCCGTCTTTCTTGGGGACTTCGACCCGCTGCAGCCATTCCGGAAACCCTTTCGACACGTCTTTCTGGAGAAATCCCTTTTTGCCGATGCCGGCCGGAAAGCGTTCCATGGTGACGGGACGGCGAACGATATGCGGCAGCATGACGGGCGCAATCATCTCGTAATAAGCGGCAAGGTCGCCTTTTGTAATCCCGTCATCAGGGAACAGGACCTTTTCGGGATGGGTGATCACCACGTTTCCCTGACAACCTCCCGTGGTGATTTGTCATGGCGAATGCCCACCAGCCGGGGATGGCGCAGCTTACCGTGCACAGTCCATTCGATGAAGGCTACCTGCACAACAATTTCGGGCTGGACCCAATGTGCGCGAATACGTGGCAGCCCTTTCGCTTTCGTGAAGGGCGCCTTCGGGATTTCGAGTTTGTCCAGCCGCGCGCGCAGGTCCAGCAGGAGCTTCGTGTCGAAACCGGTGCCGACTTTGCCGGCAAAGACGAAATCATCCCGATCGAAGTACCCCACGAGCAGCGCGCCGAGACCGACGCGGCTGCCCTGCGGATCCGTGAATCCGCCGACGACAAGCTCCTGCGTAGCCTCGCACTTCATCTTCAGCCAGTGAGGCGAGCGGCGATGCTCGTAGGGTGACGTGCGAAGCTTCGCGACCACTCCTTCCCACCCTTCGCTGCACGCGCGCTCCCAGGGTTTGTTGTCCGTGACCTCAGGAACGTGCGCCAGCGGAGCGCGGAGCCGGAAATCTTTCAGCAATGCGCGCCGCTCTTCGAACGGCAACGGCATGACCGAACGGCCCTCGAGCCAGAGGATGTCGAATATGTGATATGCGATCCTGCTGGCTGAATCCCACGCCGCTTCGCCGTCGAGAATCACATCGCGGACCGGCAGCCTGGCGATCGCCTCGGCAACGGCCGGGTAGTGCTGAAGCAGACGGTTGCGGGAATAAAGCTTCACGTCAGTGCCGTTTTTGAACGCGAGCATCCGGATCCCGTCGAGCTTCCGCTCGAAGATCCATTCTGGCCCGGTGAACCGCTCCTGCGTCAGCGTCGCAGCCATCGGCACAACCCATTCGGGGAAGGATGTTGTTTCCTGGTTTTGCATGCCAGCGGATGAGGGAGAATCCCTACGCCAACGTCACCATACCGCTCCAGAACTGCGTCTTGCTGCCGGCATCAACATCATACTTGCGCGCGAAGGCGAGTTTGCCATCGTTGCCAATGCGGAAGGCGGTGAGGCCGGCGCTGAGCGTCTTGACGATCCCGCCCTCGCGCACCGGAAGCGGTTGAATGCTGGCTGCAACCATCATGCGGGCGCCCGGATCGATCGCGAAGGTGCGCAGCTGGATGCCGTGCCCGTCGATGTTCTGGATCAGCGTGGGCTCGCCGGTGCTCTGGTCGATCGAGAACACCGCGATGCTGTTCTCACCGCCGGCGAACACCTTCCTGCCCTGGAAATCGACCGTGGACGACGCGCGGTTCGCTTGATAGACGAACCGGCCATTGGGATGCACGTGGACAGTACCCGCACCCTGCCGGAAAGGAGACTTCGGATCGGAGAGCGTTTCCTTGACGAACATCGGCTCGCGCGAAAGCCCGGTTGCCGGCTCTCTCCTGTAGACATAGAGTTTGTTCTGGCTCTCGATCGACACATAGACCCACGCCTGCGTCGGATGAAAGTCGAGATGGCGTGGCCCAAACTGCATTCCGTTCCCAGGCTGGATCGCCGCGAGATTCGTCAGCACGCCGCTCTTGAAACCGTAGGTCTTGATCGAACCCGGGTTCACCGGGTTGTCGCCCGGGGCATTGTTGCCACGCGTAACCATGATGACTTGCTGATTGTCCGGGGTTGCGCGGATCTGATGCGCGTATTTGCCGGTGTCGAGCTGGTTCGGCTGATTCACCCGGTCGCCGATGGTTCCGTCCTTGTTGATATGGTGCACCGTAAGGGAGCTCGGGTCGTTGTAGGCTGTGAGCAGATATTCGCCCCTCATATCGACGCTTGTGTGGATCGGACGCGACGGCAGGTTTTGCGGCTGACCGTGCGGAGTCAGCGCGCCCGTGGCTGGATCGATTCGGAAGGCATGGGCGAAGTTTTCGTTGCTGGGGATACCCGGACCACCGGCGCTGGACACGATGTAGAAGTACTGTCTCGAAGGATGCGGCCACGCGTATTGGATATTGGCCGGGATCGTCACGGTGTTGCGCTTGATCAGCGAAGCAGCGTCGACGTCCATGCTGTAAAGCGCAAGGTCGCCTCCAACGGCGGAATAGAACACTGTCTTGGCTGTGGCCCCCGGACTTTGCCCCCAGGACAGCCTGTGTGCCGCGATGGAGCCGGCCAGCGACGTTGCGAATGTGCGGCGATTCATCGTGCGAGTATACTCCAGGCAAACAAACCGGAAGGAAAACATGCCTGCACGTCGCACGTTCATCAAAAGCGGGGCGCCAGGGCCTGTTGCTCAAATGAAATCAAGTTGGGTTTAGCACGTAGCCGTGGGCTTTATGCCCGCGTTCAAGTACCGCCAGAAGAATTCTTTAATTGTGTTTGAACGCGGGCATAAAGCCCACGGCTACGTGCAGACCGCCGATGTTTTCCTTTTGGGCAACAGGCCTGCGAGCCCGGGGCTCTGGCGCCGCTACTGCTTCCCGAAGTAGGCCGGCAGATCTTTCCTGGTATCACGCAGAATTTCGACAATAGCCTGCCTGTCCGCGGGCAACAGGCGTGTGTACTTCTTCTCCTTTTCGGCCCCGGACAGGATTTCCCACATCCTTTTGTAAATTGCGTCCTTCGCCGCAGCGGGCAGGTTGTCGAAGGCCTCGCTGTAAATCATGTAGCTGCATGGATAACGCATGAGCCGCCGTTCGAGGTCGAATTGCCGCAGCGACCGGCCTTTGCTATCGCGCGGTCCCATCGCAGCGAACTTCTCGGCGAAACCGGACGTGCCCTGGATCCTCGCTGAAAGCGGCGCCTTGTCGACGAAAAACAAATAGTCCACGAACTCCCTGGCGGTTTCCCGCAGCGTCGGAGCATCAGCCGTGACGCGGGCCTCCCAGCCGGCGCGCGTAATCAGATTCATCATCCGCATCTGGTGCTCGAAAATCATGACGGCAACGATGTCGCTGTAAGGTGAAAGATAAGCGGTCGTATCGAACTTCTCCTTGAGCGACTCCAGATGAAGCGTTTCGTTCGTTACCATCGATTCCGGTTGTCCCGGATTGATGATCACCGCATTGCCGAGATGGCGGCCGGGACTGGCCCTGCTCGTCACAATCGCGGGATGATCCGGCGACACCTCGACGGCATTCCCGCCAAACTGTCCAAAGGCGAGAACGGAGCCGATGATCAGTCCAGCAATGAGTAAAACGATGCGCATGACTGCCTAATAATAGTCGTTTTTCTTGCCTGCGATACAACGTGAACCCATAATCGACTCACTGAGGCAACCATGAAACACGTTTGGCAAGATCTTATCTATGGCTCCAGGATGCTGTTGAAGAAGCCAGGCTTCACCATCGTGGCGGCATTGTCGTTAGCCCTGGGTATCGGCGCCAACACTGTCATCTTCAGTTTGATCAATACCACTCTGTTGCGGCCGCTTCCGTTCGCCGATTCCGGAAAACTCGTGGTTATCTGGACGGTTCCGCTCAAAGACCGTACCCAGCGGAATAACGTGAATATCTCGAGCTATTACTCGCTCCGCGACAAGACCCAGTCACTCGAATCGCTGGGAGCGCTGACCGGCAGCATCAAGAATCTCGGTGCGGAAAAGGATGGCGCGCCCGCCGAGAGGATTACGGGTTGGGGTTTCTCGCCGGCAGTGTTTCAGGCGCTCGGCGTGAAGCCGGCGCTGGGCCGCTTCTATACCGAGGAGGAAGATCAGGTCGATAACTGGGCTCCGGTCATTGTTATTACGAATCGTCTCTGGAAGCGGCATTTCAACAGCGATCCCAACGTCATCGGTAAGGTTCTCACTCTGGATCAGAAGCCCGTTACTGTCATCGGGCTGCTGCCGGAAGACTTCAGCTTCTTCGGTGATGAGGTGGATTTCATCTGCCCTCTGGAAATCAATCGCACGCAATCGCAAAGCAAGCAGGGGTTCATTCTCGTTCTCGGCCGGATCAAGAAGAATGGCTCGATGAAACAGTCTCAAGCCGAGATTGATACGATCGCGGCACAGCTTGCCTCCGGCGATCCCGAGCGCAACCAGGGCAATGGCGCCCAGATTCAGCTTCTGCAGGAAGCTGCTTACGGTTATTTCCGGGGTCCACTGCTCATCCTGCAGGGCGCAGTTGCGTTCGTCCTGCTGATCGGCTGCGCCAACGTGGCCGGTCTCTTATTGGCTCGAGCGGCTTCGCGGCGGACCGAAGTTGCGGTCCGTACTGCGCTCGGCGCGGGCCGCGGGCGAATCGTCCGGCAGCTGATTACTGAGAGTTTCCCGCTTTCGCTGGTGGGCGGCATTCTCGGCATGGCTCTTTCCTGGGGAGGGTTGAAGCTTTTCGTCGCTGCCGCGCCTCCGGGTTTCCCGCGCTTGAATGAGCTTACTCTCGATATGTCGGTTCTCGGATTCACGGCAGTGGTGGTCGTGCTTACCGCCGTCATCTTCGGAATTGTACCGGCCGTGCAGGCTTCCAGGCCTGACCTGGTCGCCTCGCTCAAGGAATCGGGCCGCAGCGGTACCGATAGCGTCGCACGCCAGTACCTCCGCAGCGTTCTGGTCACGGCGCAGATCGCTCTTGCGCTCATCCTGCTCATCGGCGCGGGTCTGATGATCAACAGTTTTATCCGCGTCCAGAAGAATGACCTCGGCGCCGATCCGCGAAATCTGCTGACGTTCGATTTCCGGTTTGCGCAAACCGACGCGATCAAACCGTACGGAAGGTACCGGGGACTGGGGCTATGGGACGTCAGTCCGGTTCCGGCGCTGACGTTCGACAGAGTTCTGGACCGTGTGCGCGCAATTCCGGGCGTTCTGTCGGCGGCTGCCGTTAGCAGGCCTCCTCTGAGCTCGGGAGGCATACAGATGCCGTTCCTGATCGAGGGCAAACCCGCTCCTCCGCCGAGCGCGGCGGCCGACGGGGGATCGCAAGAACAGGGACAAACCGCGAACTATTTTTCGATCTCTCCGAACTTTTTCGCCACGATGAAAATCCCCATCCTGAAGGGACGGGATTTCAACGCGCAGGACACGGCGTCCAGCACGCTGGTGATCATCATCACCCAGACCATGGCTCGCCGGTTCTTCGCGAATGAGGAGCCGATCGGCAAGCGCATCACCCTGGACTTCGTCCCGGATGAACGGCCGCGCGAGATCGTCGGCGTTGTTGGGGATACGCGGACGAGCCGCTTTCAGCAGGAACCCGTGCCTACGATGTACGTGCCGCATGTGCAGCAGACGCCTCGCTGGATGGGGCCACAGTGGAACGATCGTGCGGGAATGTTCTTCGTCCTGCGGACCTCGGGCGATCCAATGACCTTCGTGGAGACGGCGAAGCGCGCGGTTGCGGACGTCGATCTTACGCGGCCGGCGTCCAACTTCCGCACCATCGAACAGAACCTCAATCAGCAAACCCAGTATTTGAGGTTATACATTCTTCTGCTCGGGATCTTCGGCGGTATCGCGGCGACACTGGCGGCCATCGGGATTTACGGTGTCATGGCGTATTCGGTTGCGGAGCGCACCCGCGAAATTGGCATCCGCATGGCGCTGGGAGCAGGCTCGGCCGATGTGCTGAAGATGGTGATGCGGCATGCGCTGCTCATGCTGGGTATTGGATTGACGATAGGACTGGCAGGCTCGTTTGCGGTGACCCGGCTGATCAAGAGCGGCCTTTACGGCGTAACCGCCACCGATCCCCTGACCTACGTCGGAATTTCCCTGTTGCTGATTTTCGTGGCATTGACTGCCAGCTTTATCCCAACGCGTCGCGCCGTGCGGGTTGATCCGACCACCGCGCTGCGCTACGAATAATTCAGTACCTGGGTTAGTCTACTGTAGCGGCGGTCTGTGACCGCCGGTTTTTCCAAAAATACGGGACCGGCGGTCATAGACCGCCGCTACAGAGGATCTTGTGAGAAGAATTACTGCTTTTGCCGTTCTTACAGTCACGCTTGCGGTTTTGCCCGCCTGCAAGCCGAGCTCCCCAACCCCTGCGACTTCCACCAGCCCTGCAACGGGGGTCGACCAGGCGGGGATGGACAAATCGGTCGCACCCGGTGATGACTTCTACGCATACGCCAACGGTGGTTGGATCAAGTCGACGCCGATTCCGGCTGACAAATCCAGCTACGGCATCGGGACCATTCTTGCTGACGAAACCCGTAAGCGCACCGTGGCGCTCATTCAGGAATCGGCCGACGCGGGACCGAACGCTAGTCCGGAGGCGCGCAAGATCGGCGACTTCTATTCGAGTTTCATGGACGAAGCGGGCATCGAGTCGAAGGGAATCGCTCCACTCAAGCCGCAACTCGATAGCATCGCTGCCATCACCGACCGTCGCGCGCTTGCGCGCGTGATCGGCGGCAATCTGAGGGCGGACGTCGATCCGCTCAATAACACAAACTTCCAAACTGAGAATTTGTTCGGCGTGTGGGTCTCGCAGGGATTGACGGATCCGGAGCACAATACACCGTACATCCTGCAGGGCGGACTCGGGATGCCGGATCGTGATTACTACATCTCGACCACTCCCCAGATGGTCGAACTGCGCAACCAGTACAAGCACAACATCGCGTCCGTGCTGAAGCTGGCGGGTTTCGCAGACGCGCCTGCTCGCGCGGATCGAGTATTTGCGCTCGAAACAAAGATGGCAGGCGTTCACGCCACTCGTGTTGAGTCTGCGGAGGTTCAAAACGCGGCTTCATGGAAGCGCGAGGAATTCGCGACCAGGGCTCCCGGCCTGGACTGGCCTGCATTGCTCGATGCCGCTGGTTTGAAGGACGCGCCGATTTTTATCGTCTGGCACCCGAAGGCAATAACCGGACTCTCGGCGCTGGCGGCGAAGGAGCCGCTCGATGCATGGAAGGACTGGCTCGCTTATCATGCCGTATCGCGGGTTGGTGGTTTCCTGCCGAAGGCCTTCGTCGACGAGAACTTCACTTTCTACGGAAAGGCGCTGAACGGAATTCCCGAGCAACGTCCGCGATGGCAGCGCGGAGCCGATAACACGAGCCTGGCCCTTGGAGAAGTAGTCGGCAAGCTTTACGTCGAACGCTATTTTCCGCCCGAAGCAAAGGCGAAGGTGCGCGCCGTGGTCGACGATCTGGTGAAAGCATTCGATCGCCGAATCGACGCGCTCGACTGGATGTCGCCCGACACGAAGACCAAAGCGAAGGAGAAGTTGAAAACGTTATATGTGGGAGTCGGCTATCCCGACAAATGGACGGACTACTCCTCCCTTGAAATCGTCAAGGGCGACGCGCTCGGCAACCTTCAGCGCTCCGAATTGTTCGCGTACAAAAGGCAACTGGCGAAGCTTCACCAGGCGGTCGATCGCACCGAGTGGTGGATGACGCCGCAGACGGTGAATGCAGTGAACCTGCCTCTCCAGAACGCGCTGAACTTTCCTGCTGCGATTCTGCAGCCGCCATTCTTCGATCCTGCTGCCGATGCCGCCGTCAACTACGGTGCGATGGGAGCGATCATCGGTCACGAGATCAGTCACAGCTTCGACGACCAGGGCAGCCAGTTCGACGCCAAAGGCCGCCTCGCCAACTGGTGGACGAAGCAGGACCTCGATCACTTCAAGGCAGCGGGCGAGGCGCTCGCCGCGCAGTACGACGCCTATCATCCGTTTCCCGACCTTGCGGTCAATGGACATCAGACCCTCAGCGAGAACATCGCCGACCTGGCGGGGCTGGCCGCTGCGTACGACGCTTACCACCTTTCATTGCAGGGCAAGCCTGCACGGGAGCAGGATTTCTTCATCAGCTTTGCGCAGAGCTGGCGCGCGAAGGCCCGTGAGGAGTCTGAGCGCCGGCAGATCGCGACGGACGGTCATGCTCCGGACGAGTACCGCGGCGCCACTGTCCGCAACCTGGATCCCTGGTACGCCGCGTTTTCTGTGACTCCCGGTCAGAAGATGTATCTCGATCCCCAAAAGCGCGTCCGCGTGTGGTGAATCGTGGTGTGAATGAAAGAGGGGGTGTTAGCCGCGGATTACGCGAATTACGCGGATGGGCGCGCAGTAATTCCACAGAACCGGATCGAGTGTGCCGGCGCGCCCATCCGCGTAATTCGCGTAATCCGCGGCTGGAAATCCCGGCTAAGGTTGCGACACCAGCTTCGGTGCCAGATAGCCGGCCTGGCTGAATCCCATGAGAGCCACCAGCGGCCACGGGACTTCCCATATCGCGCCGTCGAGGATGCTCTTGGACAGAAAAATCACGAGCAGGAGGATTGTCCAGAACAGCATCTGCGCTTTGGAGAGTGAGAGGTCGGGTGGCTGTCCCGGCGTGAAAACGCGAACGAGATCTCCCCACGCCGGCGTGCGCGGAGCGGGAGGCGGGCCGGGAGCGGCTGCGGCCGCTGCCTGTTGTTTCATATCCTGGAAGTAGGCGATCCCTCCGGTGGCGAGTGAAGCGCCCATTAATGCGAGAAGTGAGGCCGGAATATCCGGGATCTGCAGCCGGACAAGACCATAGCCCAGGACGACGCCTCCCACGACAATCGTCCAGCATGCGACCTGGGTTTGCGAAAGTGAAAGGTGGCCGTCCACACCCGTCAGAAACAGAAGGGCGCGCCCTCCGGATCGCCGCGCCAGCAGGATAAGAAGGAGAAGCACCGCACCCACAACCAAAACGGTCCAGGCTATCGCGGCAACGATATTCCCGATGTTGACCTCGCTGTCACCCACGAGGAGGCGGCCGGTGGTGCCGTTGGTCCACGACAGCACCGGCCTTACACGAAGCATCGCCTTCCCGCCGAAGTTGAGGCTGCTGATATCGAATAGCAGAAGCGTTCCCGAACGGCGCACGTCCTGGCCGCTCACAGACTCGATCCACTCCTGACCGGGAGCCACAACACCCGGTTCCCACATCGCGGCTTCATCGACGTCTTTCTTCGTCACGGCGTGGCTTTCCAGCAGTCGGAGGCGGGGGGCCTGGTTGGGCAGGATTTCCCCCGTCACATAAACCCGAAGCGAGTGCGACTTCAGCTGGCCGTCAGGCATATAGAGCCTGAGAGTCGGCGGATTCGCGGTCGTGTCCGCAGCAGGCGAAGACTGCGGGAAGGCGAAAAGACTCGCGCCCTTAGTCACAACCAACACGCATACGACAATGATCAGCCTCTTCATCACTCCTCCGGATTCGGGAGGTCCTAACAGGTTGCGGAAAATGTTTCAAGGAGGCAATCCGAGCTGTAGCGGCGGTCTATGACCGCCGGTATTTCGTTGATTCCAGGAAAAACCGGCGCTCACAGAGCGCCGCTACAGTTGCTTGATCCGAGTTTTTCCGCAGCCTGCTAATCCTTCTTATCCTTCTTATCCTTCTTGCCCTTCTTGTCGTTTTTGTCGTTCTTGTCCTCCTTTTCTTTGTGCACGCTTTGGAACGAATTGGCGATGATGTAGTTGCCGATAGCAGTTCCAAGTTTGATGGCGTCAACGTCGGCAGTACGGAAATGAATACCCGCGAGGATTCTTGCGTTCACAAGCTCGTCGAGCGCCGCCGGAACGTCCGGGAAAAAGCGCACGACTCCGGGCATTCCATTGGAGTCCACCGTGAATGAAGACCTCTCTCCGAACTGGTGTGCGATTACGGCCAGTGCCGCCGAGCTGACGGACAGAAGACCTGAGGGATATTCTGGATATGGAGGCGTCACCAGAAGAGGCGTCCAGCCGGCTTCGGTGGAAGTTCCGGCGTTGCCGTCGTCGTCCGCGTTTTGAATCGCCGTAAGCGGCCGCCAGAATGCAAACTTGTATTTCCCGTACCAGGCCGCGATTACCGCATCGGCGAGGGCGATGTTCACCATGGCCAATATACGAGCGTTCTGCGAGAGACTCGTGCGGCGCTGGGCGCCTAGAGAAACCGCAACACGATCCCAAAAGTAATCCGGACCGCTGAGGGACGACTGCCAAAAGAGCGCCAGGACTGTTTGATCCGAGGTGCGGCTCGGGCTTGTAGCGCTGCCCAACAGCTTCACTTCGTTGAAGTCCGTAGCGTACTGGTCACTGGTCAGCGGCGGAGGTCCCGCTTGAGGAAACTGCGCGCCCGATCGGATTACGAAAGGAGTCGCATTACCCAACAAGGGCAAAAGCCCAGGGGCAAATGCCGGCGGCGTGGGCCGCCACTGGCCCGGAGCGGATCCTCCTAAAAACGGGGGTGCCGTGTCGGCAAAGCCGTCCGCGCTCCGCCAGGCCAGGATCCCATCGGCAACGGTCTGGCCCCATTCGATGCCCCGAGCCATGGATCGGCTGTCCTGGTTTTCGTCGTCATCTTCCTTCTCGTTTTCATCGTCCCCACCACTAGAAATGGCTGCAAGAGAGGCGGCGCGACTGGCATCCAAATCGCTCTGTTGAGTTGGAAACAGTTTAACGAGAGTGGCATACGCCGCCTGGACCGCAGCGGTGCGCAGCGAAGCTCCTCGCGGAGCCGCCGGTGCAACGTGTATTGGCGTGAAGGTTCCATTGATCCCGTTAACCGCATCGTAGACAGCCGACTGGACAATAGCGCCGACTCTTATAGAAGTAATCGGCGAGGCACCTGCCTTCCGCAGTGTGTCGAGCATGATCTGGTTCCAATCGGTTACCTCGTCGGCATACGCAATCGCCGTCAGATTACCGGCCGCGAGGACAAGCAACAGGCAAAATTTGATCACTTTCTTCATATCGTCATCGTGCTCCTTTCTGGAGAATTCGAATCGGCTGACAAAAAGAATTTGCGGTGTTCTCGCCTTAATGGCGTCCCGCTTAGTGTGTGGAGAAATACATTCCGCTTCGTGAGGCAGTGCGAAAATTTAACCGTATTTAGCCACCGGGACTGGTGTTAGTCAAACTAAAGCGGATTGGAAATAGTCTTCCTGCCTAAGTTGTGCGCTTATAATTGCGGACCGTCGGCAGAGGACACCAGGAGCTCTTGTGGACGATTCCTACAACCTCCAGCGTTTCGTGGACGCCCAGGATCCTGTTTACGATCAGGTGCGTTCCGAGCTGCGGCAGGGATGCAAGACCAGTCACTGGATGTGGTTCATCTTTCCTCAGATTCAAGGTCTCGGGCACAGTTATCTGGCCAGGAAGTTTGCGATTTCTTCCCCGGAAGAAGCCAGAGCGTACCTCGATCATCCTGTGCTTGGCGCGCGCCTTGTCGAATGCACAACGCTGGTTATCAACGTCACAGGACGTACGATTGACCAGATTTTTGGCTATCCCGACGATCTGAAGTTCCACTCCTCTATGACGTTGTTCGCCCGCACCACCGGCGACAACCACATTTTCGAGGACGCACTGCAAAAATACTTCGGCGGCGAACACGACCGCTTAACGCTGGAGCGCCTGGGGAGTAATTAAATTACTTCTGCAAGATTTCCATGAAAGCCGCATCTGATGAGGCAACCCATTGGCGGCGGCTGATGCCAGTAACTCACTCGTTTAATTCGGCAAACGCCTCGGCGAACCCCTGGCAGTCTTCTTGCTTGAAGCCCTGCGGCTGCTCCATGTTTGGAATCACAGTGCGACAACTGATTTTCGGGACAATCCTGGGTTCCTTGTTGTTTGCGTTGGCTCAATGCGCGCCCGTCTATTTCTATGCCTGGGAGTTCGACGATTTCATCAAAGACGAAGTGAAATTCGCGCCGCTTCGGGAGAGCACTTACGAAGATCACCTCAGAACGCACATTTTAGATTTGGCGAGACACTACAAGTTTGACCTCGACCCGAAGCAGATCCGGATCAGCAAAACGCCAACGATTCCGGGAATGAGCTGGCAGACTCTCTCTGTGGAGGTGACCTACAGTGCCCCGGTCGATCTCGACCTGTTTACCAGGGAACTCCACTTTCACACGATGGCGTCGATTGCCTACTGACCTCTTTGCGCCTCAGATATATCATGATGTTACGTGTACGAGGAATTCTACGGACTCAGTGAATCCCCATTCAGCCTGACACCGGATCCGAAGTTCTTTTACCACGGTGCCTCGCACATTCGCGCGTTCGAGCTGCTTCGGTACGGCATACACCGTGGTGAAGGCTTTATCGTGGTTTACGGCGACATCGGTGCGGGCAAGACGACGTTGTGCCGGGCCGTGATGGAGAACCTTCAGGATAATGTCTACACGGCGCTGCTGCTGAATCCTTTCCTTTCGGAGATCGAACTTCTCCGAGCGATCCTGCGCGATTTCGGCGTGATCTCGCAGGAGTCATCGCCCAGGATCCGCACTGCTTCCAAAGATGACCTGATCGCCAGTTTGAACACATTTCTGTTATCCATCATGGAGTTGGACGGAAGAGGTCTGGTGGTCATCGACGAGGCGCAAAACATTCCGATCGGTACTCTCGAACAGATTCGTATTCTTTCGAATCTCGAGACAAACAAGCGGAAACTCTTGCAGATCGTCCTGGTCGGCCAGTCTGAATTGAAGGACATTCTGGCGCGGCCCGAATTGCGGCAGTTGGCTCAGCGGGTTTCACTACGATGCGAGCTGGCACCCTTGTCGGTGGAAGAGACGGCGAACTATATCAGCCATCGAATCAAGATGGCTTCCAATGGGCCGCCACGCGTGGCGTTCACTTCAGGCGCCGTGAAGATGATTTACAACTACTCGAACGGCACTCCAAGACTCATCAACCTGATCGCAGATCGTTGCCTGACCGCCGGATTGATCTTACAGGCAAGAGAAATCAGCGTCCGAATTGTAAAGGAGGCTGTAACAGATCTGGAACTTCCCAAAGCCCGGAGATGGACGGCGCCGGTTCGAGCGGCCATTGTGCTGGTGGCCGTGGCCCTGTTCATCACATTGCTTTGGGCGGGTACGGGAACCCTTCAGCACTGGTTGAATCTGCGGTAACGTTCAACCGTTCTTGCGATCGCGTGTTTTGAACCGCGCTGCCGCGTCGTTGAACGCCTTCTGTAACTCGGTCCAGGCCTTTTCCAAGCCTGGCTTGAAATCTTTCCAGGCCTCAGAACTCGTCTGCTGCAGGTGATCCAACTTTTCCCGCGCCGCTTTCAGCTTTGGCCGCAAGGCTTCCACCTCTTTGTCAATCCCGGTCTCCAGCTTGTTCACCAGTTCCGCGATCTCCTTGTTCAGCTCGTTCAATTGAGCTTCCCATTTTCGCCGGAAGGATTCTTTGTCGTTCATGCGCTTGTCCTCCACCTCTCTATTTTGAGCTATACTCGTGCCAACCCTCCCCGTCAAAGTTCAAAAAAGTTATCCGCTGTGTTAGATTCCTGACTTCTCACAGGAGGAAACATGAAGATGTTTTCCAGATGCATGACGAGTACGGCCCTGGCTGCCTGCCTGATGATGTGGGCGTCCACACCCGGCACCGGGCAGTCCGGCGCGAAGAACGGAGAGTGGCGGAACTACGGAGCAGATCTCGGAAACACCCACTACTCGCCGCTCGACCAGGTCAACGCCGACAATTTTTACAAAATGCAGGTGGCCTGGCGATTCAAGACAGATAACCTCGGTCCAAGTCCGGAATACAACCTGGAGTCGACGCCGCTGATGGTGAACGGCGTTGTGTTTTCGACCGCCGGAACCAGGCGGTCCGTGGTTGCGATCGATGCGGCCACAGGCGAACTGCTGTGGAAGCACTCCGAGCGCGAAGGCGCGCGCGGTGATGCAGCGCCGCGGCAACTGTCCGGCCGCGGGCTGTCGTACTGGAGCGATGGCAGGGAAGAGCGAATCCTGTACGTCACGCCCGGCTATCGCCTCATCGCCCTGGATGCCAGGACTGGAAACATGGTGCCTGGCTTTGGCAGGAACGGCGTCGTCGATTTGAAGCTCGATGACGATCAGGAAATCGATCTCGTCACCGGAGAGGTCGGACTCCATGCGACACCCGTTGTAGCAGGCGATACCGTCATCGTCGGTGCCGCGCACAGGCCGGGCGGAGTACCCAAGGTGATGAAGAATGTCCATGGGTACGTTCGAGGCTTCGACGTCCGGACGGGCAAGCGGCTCTGGATCTTCCATACCATACCGCTGTCGAATGAGTATGGGTATGAGACGTGGGAGAGCAAGTCCGCCGAGAATACAGGTAATGCCGGCGTCTGGGGCCAGATCAGTGTGGACGAAGAACTGGGAATGGTCTACATACCCGTTGAATTGCCGACGGGCGATTACTA
>Ga0137409_10002455_pt1 | contig 19843 bp, 15 predicted proteins | sample CZODoug1_16funga_FD_122059 | JGI IMG/M metagenome (GOLD analysis project Ga0137409, IMG submission 122059) | Vadose zone soil fungal communities from Angelo Coast Range Reserve, California, USA - CZODoug1_16fungal (Hybrid Assembly) | ecosystem: Environmental > Terrestrial > Soil > Vadose zone... | reverse complement strand
CAGGAAAAACTCGGCGTCGGCGGGCAGCCGGCGGTGTACCTGGATGTGACGCACATCCCGCGGGAAACGCTGGACCGCAAGCTCGAAGGGATTCTGGAAATCTACGAAAAGTTCTGCGGCGTCGACCCTCGCAAAGAGCCGATGAAAGTTTTTCCGGCGATGCACTACACCATGGGCGGGATCTGGGTAAATGGCGAAGATCAGGCCAGCAACGTTCCCGGAATTTACGCGGCGGGCGAATGTGAATACCAGTATCACGGGGCAAACCGGCTGGGCGCGAATTCGCTGGTGTCGTGCATTTTTGGCGGAGGACTTGCGGGCCCAGCGGCGGTGAAGTACGCGACAAATCTTGAGAAGGGCGCGGAATCCACGGCGTCGGCGGTCTTTGACGCGGAGAGAAAGCGTCAGGAAGAAAAAAATCAGAAGCTCCTCAGCCAAGATGGTTCGGAGAATCCCATCACGATTTGGCGCGAACTGGGAGACGTGATGACGGAGCACGTGACCGTCACGCGCATCAACAAGAATCTGGAGATGGCCGAAAGTAAGATCCGAACGCTGCAGGAGCGGCACAAGAAAATCAACCTGAGCGACCGTTCGAAGTGGTCGAACCAAACGCTGAATTTCGCGCGCGAACTGGAAAACATGATTGTTCTGGCGCGGGTCATTACGCTCGGCGCGCTGGCGCGCAACGAATCGCGCGGGGCACATTACAAGCCGGATTTTCCGAACCGCGACGACGCGAACTGGCTAAAGACCACGCGCGCGAAGTGGGTAAACAACGACATCCAGCTTACGTATGAGCCGGTGGACATTTCTTTGATCAAGCCCCGGCCACGGCGTTACGACGCGGCGAAGTAAAACGCAGCAGCTTGAGTTCGCGGGTCTGGGGCGGGTGTTAGCTGAGGGATTATGGCAGAAACAAAACAGGTGATCGTCAAAGTAAAACGGCAAGCGGGGCCGAAAGAGAAGGCGCGCTGGGAGGAATTTGCTCTCAAATGGCGGCCGTCGATGAACGTGATCATTTGTTTGCGCGACATTGCCGAAAATCCGGTGACGCGCGACGGCAAGAAAACCACTCCGATCACCTACGATTCGAATTGCCTGGAGGAGATTTGCGGATCGTGCGCGATGCTGATTAATGGCAAAGCGCGAATGGCGTGTTCGGCGCTGTTGGATCAGCTCGAGCAGCCGATTCGAATCGAGCCGATGTCTAAATTTCCGCTGGTGCGCGATCTGGCAGTCGACCGGCAGTTTATGTTTGAGAGCCTGAAGCGCGTGAAGGCGTGGATTCCCATTGATGGCACTTACAATCTCGGCGAGGGGCCGCGCGTGTCGCCGGAAGTTCAGGAAAAAGGTTATCCGCTTTCGAACTGCATCACTTGCGGGAACTGCCTGGAGGTTTGCCCGCAAGTGAATGAGCATAATCAGTTCGTGGGCGCGGCCATCATCAGCCAAGTGCGGCTGTTCAACATGCACCCGACGGGAGCGATGAACAAGAGCGAGAGGCTTGCGGCGATCATGGGGCCCGGCGGCATTCAGGAATGCGCGAATGCGCAAAACTGCGTGCACGCTTGTCCCAAGGGAATTCCTTTGACGGAGTCCATCGCTGAAGTAAACCGCGATGCATGGAAGCAGGCGCTTCTTGGCTGGCTTGTCGGTTAGGCACTTGGCACTCTAAAGTTGTTTCCGTTACCATCAATCGTTTCACTTTGGGCGCTTGACTGGGGGAAAGCATGGTCCGTGCATTGCTGCTGGTCGCAATGTGTGTCTGTTCGGCTTGCATAGTTGGACTCGCCGTCTCCGGCGATTCCATTTCTGAAAGAGCGCGCAAGCTGCACTTCTCGTCCCTGGTGGTGGACACACACGACGATACGACCCAGCGGTTTCTCGACGGCAAGTTTGACCTTGGCGGGCGCGGCCCCATCGGTAGCATTGATATTCCGCGGATGCGCGAGGGGAATCTCAGCGCGATTTTCTTTTCGATTTGGATACCCAGCAAAGTGACCGGACCGGAAGCGGTGGATCGCGCGCTGGTTCAGATCGACGCGGTCCGCGAACAAGTTCGCAAGCATTCGAATGATATGGTTCTGGCTACGACCGCGGCGGAAGTTCGTGAAGCGCGCAAGGAAGGCAAGATCGCCGCGCTGATGGGAGTCGAGGGTGGGCACATGATCAATTCGAACCTCGGTGTGCTGCGCAGTTACGCAGCACTGGGTGTGCGGTACATGACGTTAACGCACAGCGGCAATGACGAATGGGCCGACTCGTCAACCGACAAGGCGGTGCACAACGGCCTCACGGATTTCGGCAAGGATGTGGTGCGTGAAATGAACCGTCTCGGCGTCATCGTGGACATCTCGCATGTCAGCGACAAAACGTTTTACGACGCTCTGGAGGTCAGCAAAGCGCCGCCGTTCGCTTCGCATTCCTCCTGCCGCGCTATTTGCGATGCGCCGCGCAACATGACGGACCAGATGATGAAGGATCTCGGCGCGAAGGGCGGGGTGGTGCAGATCAACTACCACGTTGGCTTTCTGAGCCAAGAATTTCGTGACGCGGAAAAGGCCGACCCGGAAATCAACAAGGCTATCAGCGCGGAAGTGATGAAACGCTGCGGGGACAATCAAGGCTGCCAGCTCATCGAAGGCGACCGCATCACGCGGGAATACGTCGAGCAAGGCAAACTCCCGCGCGTGGATTTCGCGAGGATCATCGAGCACATCGACCATGCAGTGAAGGTGGCCGGCGTTGACCACGTGGGCCTGGGTTCGGACTTCGACGGCGCGAATATGCCGTACGGCATGGAGGACGCGACGAAGCTGCCGAAAATCACCGAGGCCCTGTTGCAAAAAGGCTATTCCGAGGGTGACGTAAAGAAGATTCTCGGGGAGAATACTCTTCGGGTGATGACGGAAGTTGAACGCGTCAGCCGCGAGATGAACTCTGCATCGAAGAAATGACCCGCGAATTCGATAAACTAACAGAATCAGGAGAGAGGGAAGGGAAATGAGAAAACTTGCAGTTTTGGCCCTGATGGGAATGTTTGGAATTTGCATACAGACTTCCGCGCAAACTCCTGCGCCGGCTCCCGCAAAGCCCAAGGCGGCCACCAATCCGAAAGCCGGTACCGGCGCAAAGACTGGAACGGGCGCAGCCCGCCCTTACGACCGCGCTTTGCTGCGCCCCGCGCTGTTGAAGGAAAAAGCTCCGGAGACGTTTCAAGTCAAATTCACGACCACGCGGGGCGACTTTGTTGCGACCGTGAATCGGTCCTGGGCGCCCATTGGCGCCGACCGTTTCTACAATCTGGTGAAGCACCACTTTTATGACAACGCCAGCTTCTTCCGGGTGGTGCCGGGCTTCGTGGTGCAGTTTGGCCTCAGCGCTTATCCGCCGGTTTCGGCGGCTTGGGAAAAGGCCAATCTGCAAGACGAGCCTGTTATTCAGTCCAACAAGCGTGGCTATTTGACGTACGCAAAAACGAGCATGCCAAATACGCGCTCGACGCAGATCTTCATCAATCTAAAGGACAACGCCAGCCTGGACCGGCAAGGGTTCTCCCCCTTCGGGTTCGTGGATGCCCAAGGGATGAAAGTAGTCGAGATGCTCTACGACCAATATGGCGACAGCGGTCCGGACCAGGATCAGATCTCCAAGCTGGGTAAGCCCTATATCGACAAAGGCTGGCCGAAGCTCGATTCGATTAAAACCGCGACGTTAGTGGTAGCGGCACCGGAAGCCGCGAAGTCCAAATAATCTTTGCTTTTCACTGATTACTTTTTTGGATGCAGTGCATCTAATCTTTGTAGGGCGGTCCCTTTGACAAAGGACCGGCCGGGGAAGTATTCTGCACCTTCATGATGACCTGTTGCCAGATGATGTGTTGCTCCTGCGCATGTAACGCTGCGTGTCGCATGGCACGCATCTCTGGCCAGAGGAGTTTCCGGACTTAAGCAGCATCATCAAGTTCCGAAGCCCACATGCCAGAGCACCTGGTTATGTGGGCTTTTTGTTTTGGATTAAGAATATTTCAGAGCCAAAGATTTGGGAGCCAGGAATTATGAGTGTGGCAGCGTTAACGGAAGTTGAAGAACGGCATAGCCGCGAAGCGATCGAAGCGGAGATCGTGCGTTTTGAAGAGCGCGCGCGACAACTGCAGAGCGGCGCCATCACTGCGGAACAATTCCGCCCTTTCCGGCTGAAGCACGGTACGTATGGCCAGCGGCAGCCGGGATTCCAGATGCTGCGCGTCAAGATCGCTGCGGGCGTGCTCGGGCCGGCGCAGCTTCGCGTCCTGGCGGATATTGCGGATGAATACTCGACCGGCCGCGGGCACCTGACCACGCGCGAGAACGTGCAATTCCATTTTGTAAAACTGGAAAATGTGGGCTCAGCCATGCGCCTGCTCGCCGATGCGGGCCTTACCACGCGCGAGGCTTGCGGCAATACTGTGCGCAACGTGACGGCTTGCCCGGTGGCCGGGATTTGCCCCGGGGAAGCGTTTGACGTGACGCCATACGCTTTGGGCGTTTCGCGATACCTCTTGCGGCATCCCGATTTTCACGACCTGCCGCGCAAGTTCAAAATCGCGTTCTCGGGCTGCGAGGACGATGGCGCCTGCGCAGTTGCGGGAATCCATGACGTCGGGCTGATCGCGCAAGTCCGTGGCAATAACGGCACGTCGCGGCGCGGATTCAAAGTTCTTGTCGGGGGCGGGCTGGGAAGTTTGCCCACCGAGGCGGCGGTCCTGACGGATTTTCTGCCTGAGGAGGAATTACTTCCCACGATCGACGCTGTTTTGCGGGTCTTCACGGAGACGGGGAACCGCAAGAACAAGCTGATGGCGCGATTGAAATTTGTCTTGCGCGCAAAGGGCATCGAAGAGTTCCGCCGGCTGGTCGCTGAGAAGCGTAAAGTTTCGCAAGCGCCCGCGGAAAGTTTTACTGTGGCTTCTCCCATCCGGCCGTCGCTGGTCACGATTGCGCCATTGCCGACACTGTCTGCGGGAACGGAAACGCAGAACGATCCCGAATACGACCGCTGGTCTGAGCACAATCTGATGTCTCAGCGCCAGGCAGGATACGGCGCGGTATGGATCAAGCTTCCGGCCGGAACGTTTCACAGCAATCAGATGCGCGGCCTCGCGGATGTTTTGGAGAAGAATGAGTTAAGCGGCGTGCGGATTGCGGTCAACCAAGATCTGGTGATTCCGTGGGTGCCTTTTGACCGCGCGCGAGCGATTTATGATGAGCTTCGCGGTTTGGACCTGGCGATTCCGGGTGCCCGGACCATCTCTGACGTTACCGGATGCCCTGGGGCCACGACTTGCAATCTGGGAATTACGCGGTCGCTCACGCTCGCCGACGTGCTTTCGCGCGAGCTGGACGGTTACACCGATCCAGAAATTCAAAAGTTGCGCATCAAGATTAGCGGCTGCCCCAATTCCTGCGGACATCATCACATTGCCGATATCGGTTTTTACGGGAACGTGAGGAAAGTTGGGGAGCAACAGGCGCCCTACTATCAGCTTTTGCTTGGCGGCCGCGTGAACGCAGACGGCGTGCGTTTTGCGCGCCAGATCATGTCTGTGCCGGCGCGGCCCATCCCCGCGATCATTCGCGAACTGCTGGCCTTCTATCAGACGGACCGGCAACCGGTGGAGACGTTTTCCGCTTGGGTGTCGCGCACGCCGGACAAAACGATCAAAGACCGGCTGCTGCCTTTGGCGGAAGTGACGGCCGCCACTGAGGACCTCTTCGTGGACTGGGGCGACACGGAGACGTATTCGCTTAAACTGGGCCGCGGCGAGTGCGTGGCATGAGAGGTAAAGTCTATCTTGTTGGCGCGGGACCGGGTGACCCCGAGCTGCTCACGTTGAAAGCGGCGCGGCTGCTCGCTGCGGCCGATGTAGTTCTACACGACGCGCTGGTCAGCGATGCCGTTCTGGCGATGATTTCGCCCGCTGCGGAGATCATCAACGTGGGCAAGCGCTCCGGACACAAACTTCTGACCCAGGATGAAGTCAACTCGCTGCTGGTTTCGTATGGCCGCACGCGCATAGCCGTGGTGCGATTGAAAGGCGGCGACCCGGGGATTTTTGGACGTGCCGGGGAAGAAATCGAAGCGCTTCATAAAGCTGACATTGACTACGAGATCGTTCCGGGCATCAGCGCCGCGCTGGGAGCCGCAGCGGCGGCGGGAATTTCGCTCACGGACCGCCGTGTGGCTTCGCAGATTGTGCTCACTACGTTTTCGCGTGGAATCGACGGCAGCGCGATGGATTGGGGTTGCGTGACGAGCACGACCACACTGGTTCTGTACATGCCGGGCGCGGATTATGCGGAAGTTTCGGAGCGATTGCTGGGAGGCGGGCTTCCGGGGGACCTTCCGTGCGTGATCGTCTCGCACGCGACTGATTTGCGGCAGCAAGTGCGGTGGTCGAGCGTCGCGCGGCTCGCCAGCGAGGAAAGACTTCCGGCGCCTGCTTTGTTGATTGTCGGCCGCGTGGCGTCGCACGACGTTGCGGAAATCAACGCGTCGTTTTGGGGCGCAATTCGAAGAGATTCTGACTTGGGGCAGGCATCGGCCATTTAGTTCGTGAGGAGCATACCTATGAGTGCAGAAGTCGCAGCAGGGAAGTCTCGGAGCCGCTGGAAACTGTCGCTCGATACCTGGGCAGTGCTGGTGGCTTTTCTACTGGCGTTGCTGGTGCGTACGGGCGTTTTCAAACATATCCCCTGGTGAAGATTCTGAGGAAATGGAGATAACGAAATATGGCTGATGTAATCTCAGTTCCACAGGTTCAACCGGTCCAACCAGCGCTACGATTTCTGCGCGTCATCCCTGGCGTACTACTGCTCGCCGCCGTCGGCTATGCGGGCAAGTTGCTGGAGCAAAACGTCGGCGCTTACGCTAAAGCTCATCACTGGACGTTTCCGAATATTGAATACGTGCTCTGGGCCATCGTTCTGGGGCTGGTGATCTCGAACACTGTGGGCATCCCGGAGATTTTCCGCATTGGCGTCGCCACGTACGAGTTCTGGCTGAAAGCCGGAATCGTGTTGCTTGGCGCGCGTTTTCTTCTGGGCGATATTTTGAAGCTCGGCGGAGTCAGCTTAGTGCTGGTCGCCATCGAAATCGTTGGTTCGCTCGCGTTTATGACTTTTCTCGGCCGCCTGTTCAAGCTCAAGCCCAAGCTCACGACACTGCTTGCCGTGGGCTCCGCGGTCTGCGGCGTCAGCGCCATCATCGCCACGAAAGGCGCGATTGAAGCCGACGACGAAGATTCGTCGTTCTCGATCGCGGCAATTCTGGCGCTTGGCGCGCTGGCGCTCTTCACCTTTCCGCTGATTGGGCATGCTCTGCATCTCAGCGACCGCGCGTATGGCCTGTGGGCGGGTCTTGGTGTGGACAATACCGCGGAGGCTACTGCTGCGGGGGCGCTATACTCGGACGCCGCTGGAAAACTCGCCGTGCTCGTCAAGTCCACGCGAAACGCGATGATTGGATTCGTCGTCCTCGGTTACGCCATTTACTGGGCCGGCAAAGGACAAGCGCAGAAAGTGGGGAACAAGGCCAAGTTTCTCTGGCAGAAGTTTCCGAAGTTCGTGCTCGGATTCCTGCTGATCTCGGTTCTTGCGACGTATCACTTCTTCAATAAGGACCAGGTCGGGGCGCTCGCCAATCTTTCGCGTTGGGCGTTTTTGCTCACTTTCGCAGGCGTCGGCTTGCGAACCAACTTCGGCGAAATGCGCAAGCAGGGCCTGCGGCCGTTCGCGGTGGGAGCTATCGGCGAAGTGGTGATTGCGGGATTTACGCTGGCCTTGGTGTACGGTGCGAGCAAAATTTTTCGCTGGTAAAGATAAATAACCGTGCCCGGTGACTTAGAGTCCGAGCACCGTCACCAGTTCACGCACCGACGCTGAGGATTTTTGCAGCGCCGCATTTTCTTCGGGTGTCAGCTTTATTTGAATAATTTCTTCGACACCTTTGGCGCCGAGTTTCACGGGCACGCCGACGAAGAGTCCCTTGATCCCGTACTCGCCCTCAAGGTAGACGGCGCAAGGGAGAATCTTTTTCTTGTCCTTAAGAATCGCTTCCACCATCTCCACGGCGGCGGCGGACGGCGCGTAATAAGCTGAGCCGGTCTTAAGCAAGTTCACGATTTCGGCGCCGCCCTTGCGCGTGCGCTCCACGATGGCGTCAATGCGTTCCTTGGGCAACAGATCGGGGAGGGGAATTCCCGCCACGGTCGAATAGCGCGGCAGCGGTACCATGTCGTCGCCATGGCCGCCTAGCACGAAGGAATGTACATTTTCTACGCTGACTTTGCACTCCATCGCCACAAATGTGCTCATGCGCGCGGAGTCCAGCACGCCCGCCATTCCGAGCACGCGATTCTTCGGGAAGCCGCTGACTTTGAGCGCCGCCTGGGCCATGGCATCCAAAGGATTCGTCACCACGATGATGATGCAGTTCGGCGAATGCTTGACGATTTGCTCGACGACGGCCTTGACCACGTCGTAGTTGGCTTTGAGCAAGTCGTCGCGGCTCATTCCCGGCTTGCGTGGAAATCCCGCGGTGATCACGACGACGTCGCTCCCCGCCGTTGCGGAATAGTCACCGTTGGCGGTGGAAATGCCGGTCGCGCGCGAATCCGTCCGCGTAATGGGCCCGGATTCCATCATGTCCAGCGCTTTGCCGGCCGGCGGGCCGTCCAAAATGTCGGTCAGCACGACGTCGGCTAGTTCCATGTCAACGATGCGCTGCGCTGTGGTCGACCCGACGAATCCGCCGCCTACTACGGTCACCTTTTTTCTGCTCATGCCGCTCCTTGTCTCGAACGAAAGTCGTCTGCGCAAATCTTCCGCGTTCTCTGCGCCGCTGCGTTAGAATTGCTTTCTGGCTAGCGCCCCACTGCAACACCCTTCATGTTTTCAATGATGGCCGAGGCAAACGCGGAGGTCCCAACTTTGGTTGCGCCCGGCATCAGGCGCTCGAGGTCGTATGTCACGCGCTTTTGCTGGATGGTGCGGGCAATGCCATCCTCGATCAGGGTGGCGGCTTCCTTCCAGCCCAGAAACTCAAACATCATCGCGCCCGAAAGCATAACGGAACTCGGATTGATTACATCCTTGTCGGCGTACTTCGGCGCGGTACCGTGCGTGGCCTCGAATACGCCAAATCCATCTCCGATATTTGAACCCGGCGCCATGCCAAGACCGCCCACCTGCGCCGCGCACGCATCCGACAAATAATCTCCGTTCAAATTCGAGGTCGCCAGTACGCTGTATTCATCCGCGCGCATTAGCACTTGCTGAAACACGGAATCGGCGATGCGGTCGTTGATCATCAACTTCTGTTTCCACTGTCCCTTGCCGTGGGTCGCGTAAATCGAGTCAACTATCTGCTTCACTTCGGCATAAACCGTTTTCTTGAATGCGTCCGTGGCTTGTTCCAGCCCCGGCTCGATCATCGCCGCGTTCTGCTCGAAGGTGAGCGCGGAATTCTTGTCGAGATTATCGATGATCCAGCTTTCGCGCTCGGTGATTGTTTGTGTGCGGAACTCTTCGCGCGCCAGTTCGTAGCCCCAATCTCGGAACCCGCCCTCGGTGAACTTCTGAATGTTGCCCTTGTGCACCAGCGTCACGCTCTTCTTTTTGTTTGCCAGAGCGTACTTGATGGCCCTGCGTACCAGCCGCTTCGTACCCGTCGGTGAAATCGGCTTGATACCCACGCCGGAATCCCACCGAATCTGCTTCTTTCCGCCTTTCAGCATTTCGTTATTGAGAAACTCCAGGAGCTTCTTCGCTTCGGGAGAACCGGACTTCCACTCGATACCGATGTAAACGTCTTCGGTGTTCTCGCGAAAAATGAACACGTCCATTTTTTCCGGCTCGCGCACGGGAGACGGCACGCCTTTAAAATACCGGACCGGCCGCTCGCACGAGTAAAGATCCAAAAGCTGCCGCAGCGCGACGTTCAGGGAGCGTATGCCGCCACCAACAGGAGTGGTGAGCGGTCCTTTGATGGCCACGCGAAAATCACGGATAGCGTCAACGGTATCGTTCGGAAGCCACTCATTGAACGCCTTGAAAGCTTTCTCGCCGGCGAAAACTTCGAACCAGGCCACACGCCGCTTTCCGCCGTAGGCGTGCTCCACTGCCGCGTCGAATACGCGCCGCGACGCCTTCCAAATGTCGCGCCCCGTACCGTCGCCTTCGATAAATGGAATGATGGGCGTGTCTGGAACTTGCAGTTCACCGCCGCCGTAGCCGATCGGCTTGCCTTCGGACGGAACTGCCTTCCCGTTATACGAACTCTTCATGAATACGGCTCCTTGGAATAATTTTGACCCTCTGGCGGTTCACGAGGAGAAGAGTGCGTCGCGCCGCGACAACCGCCTTGCAAATTGGCGGGTTCGGGTGAACTGGAGAAGATATCACATTCACGAACGTAGAGAGTATAATCGCGCGCGATTCTGGATTCACTCGATAGGAGAGAAAACCATGATGATGGACTGGAACAAATACCACCAGCAGTTTGGAGCACGTGTCGGCGAATTGATGAAGCTTTCGCCGGACACCGTCAAAGGCTACCAAACTCTGAGCGCTGCCAATTCCGCAAATTCGAAGCTCGGAGAAAAGACACGGCAACTCATTTCGCTCGCCGTCGCCATCACCACAAAGTGTGACGGCTGTATCGTTCACCACACAGAAGCTGCTCTCAAGGCTGGAGCCAGCAAGGAAGAGATTGCCGAAGCTCTCGGCGTCGCCGTCGGAATGAACGCGGGAGCTGCCCTTGTCTACTCCACTCGCGTTCTTGACGCTGTAGAAGCGAAGTCCTCGGCGGCACATGGCGCGTAGTGCAACCTAATCGTAATACTCCTGCCCAAGGTGGGTGATGAGATCCTCGCCTTTCATCCAGCGAAGGGTGTTCTTCAGCTTCATGGACTGAATGAACAGGTCGTGCTCGGGGTACAGTCCCGGCGCAGTCATCGGCGACTTGAAGTAGAAGCTGAGCCATTCCTGAATGCCGCGCATTCCGGCGCGCTGCGCCAGGTCGAGAAACAGTACGAGATCGAGAACGATCGGAGCGGCCAGAATGGAATCGCGGCAGAGGAAGTCCACCTTGATTTGCATGGGGTAACCGAGCCAGCCGAAAATGTCGATGTTGTCCCAGCCTTCTTTGTTGTCGCCGCGCGGCGGGTAGTAGTTGATGCGCACCTTGTGGTGCATCTTGCCGTAGAGCTGCGGGTATAGCTGCGGCTGGAGAATGTATTCCAGCACGCTGAGCTTGGACTCTTCCTTGGTTTTGAACGAGCCCGGATCTTCCAGAACTTCGCCGTCTCGGTTACCGAGAATGTTCGTGGAAAACCAGCCGTCCAGCCCCAGCATGCGCGCTTTGAACGCCGGCGCAAGAACGGTTTTGAGAAGGGTTTGTCCTGTCTTGAAGTCCTTTCCGCAGATGGCCACATTGTGATCGTGCGCGAGCTGCTGAATCGCTGGTATGTCCACGCTGAGGTTCGGCGAGCCATTCGCGTAGGGCACGCCGCTGGTCACCGAGGCCCAGGCGTACAGCATCGAAGGCGCAATCGCCGGATGATTGGACTGCATCGCCTCAACGAATTTTTCCGGCGTGGAGTGCACGTCTTCCGGCTTAACGAAGGATTCCGTTGAGCCGCACCAACAGGTCACCACCCGAGATGCGCGAGAAGTTTTGCGAAAATTAGCGATGTCTTCCTTGATCTGCAACGCTAATTCGTACTTGTTCTTGCCTTTTTTGATGTTGGGGCCATCAATCAGCTTCACGAAATCGCGGTCGAACGCGGCCTTCATGGGCTTGATGGTGGAAAGAAACGGCTTCACCTTTTCCAGGTCCTGCGGATTGAGGACGCCCGCATTTGCCGCGGACTGATAGGCGTTGTCCTTGAAAATATCCCAGCCGCCGAAGGTGAGGTCCGATAACTCGGCGAGAGGCACGAATTTCTTGATGAGCGGGGAACGCGCGTCCGTGCGCTTGCCCAGGCGAATGGTGCCCATCTGCGTAAGCGATCCCACGGGCTGCGATTTTCCTTTGCGGACAAGCTCGACTCCGGCCATAAAGGTCGTGCTGACAGCGCCCATGCCCGGAAGCAAAATTCCGAGTTTCCCCTTGGCGGGCGCGATTTTGGAAGGCTTTTCCATGCCGCTCCTTTGGTTGAACGATCAGAATGCGATCGACAGTAAATATGAATTTAGAATACGAATTGCCGCAGCGGAAGCGTGCTGCGTCCCCAAACAAACTAATAATGATGAGGGAAGACCTCCGTATTTGCAAATCAGAGCGGCAACAACGAACGCGCGCTGCCAGCGCTCACTTGTGCGAAGGCAAAAGATCCCAGATGGCAGGGTCTTCCGTCCCGAGAACCCAGGAGCAGAATCCCTGCAGGCTGCGGTCTTTCACCAGCGAATAGCGCTCGCGAAAGGTGTGCGCGTCGGTGAAAAAAATCCATTCGCGCAGGTCGTCGCGATAAAAGAAAAACCACGAAGAACGGTCGACCGAATCCCATTCCACGCGGCCTCCATAAGCCCTTGCGAGATCCAGCGCGTCGTCGGTCGCGATGTACTCAGCGCTGGGGTTGGGCTTGTCCGTGGGAGGGGATCCGGGCTGCGCAGGTGCTTTTACAGGTGTGCCGGCGAACCAATGATAGCCATAGAGCGGGATGCCCAGCGAGAGCTTCTCCCGGGGCACGAACTTGAGAGCGTAATCGAGGTTGCCGGTGGTCCACGCCCATCCGGCAACGGGACCCGGCGCCGTCCAGCGCGTGTGCTGGTCATAGGTCATCAGGCAGATGAGATCCACGCTTTGCGCGAGCGACGCCAGGTCGTACGCGCCACGCCAATTCTCGTAGATCCAATTGGAAAATCCGCCTTCGCCGGGCGCACCAGGAGCGTTTGGCACCGTTGCGATGCTAAGTTGTAGTTTCGCGCTATGAAACTCCGAAGCGACGTTGGCAACCATGATCGAGAGCGCGCCGCGGTCCGTCCAGCTGACATTTTCGAAATCGAACTGAATGCCGATGTAGCCGTTTTCTTTGCAGGCGGCCATAAGCCTGCTGGCCATGGTTTCGTAGGCCGCTCGATTCATAAGCAGTTTATGGAAGTCATCTTGCGAAAATTCACCGTTGACGACGATAGGCATGATAGGGACATGGTGTTGGCGGGCCGTTTCGAGAACGACCGGATTTGGCCCGCCGGAGACCAGGCCATTCGCATCAACGGAATACCACGTGGGAACGAGAATGTCGATCTTGTCGGCATGAGCGAGGAACGAGCGCACGGACTTGGGGTCACGCGTCAGGTAGAAAAGGGCCTTGGGCTGTTCAGCCCGTACCGGGAAACCAAAAAAGATGATGGAGACCGCCACGAAGAATCTGCATTTCATAGACCTCGAAGTTTAGCTGCCTTTACTCGCGAAGCGCAACGGACAACGTCGATCGGCAATCACCATTCCACTGCTGGAAACGAAGGGAGAATCTGCCACCAATCCATGGCCCCCTGGCGCTGTAGACATTCAAGACAATCCCGCTTGGATTTGGCATTAACACGCATCGGCGTCAGGGTTAAAGTGGAAGAAATACTACGAAGGGCCTGCGCCCTGAAGGAGTCCTGAATGAAGCTCACAAATCGTTTTGCTGTGTTTCTTGCTGCCGTATTCATGGTTGCTACCGGTGCCGCCATCTTCAGCACGGGCGTGGGCGCTGAGGAAGAAGGCTGGCAGATCATACGCGCCGATTACGGCTTCCGGAATCAGCGCAATGACGTCACTGATATTCTCAAGGACCTGGTCGGACGCGGCGGCGTGAACGGCCAAGTTGCGGTCAACAATCAAACCATGGGCGGCGATCCAGCGGTCGGAAAAGACAAGCAGTTGCGCATCTTCGCAAGAAACCGTCGAAATGAACAGCGAGAATTCGACTTCAACGAGGGCGGCTTCGTGGAAGTGCGTATGTTTGACGTACGCATGATGAATGGCCGGCGCGATGATTGGGACGATCGCCGCTCGTACCCAGGTGACCGCGAGCGGGAAGACTGGAATGGCCTGAGAATCATCCGGGGTTATTACGGCGTGCAGGGAAGAACGGTGAACGTCACGGAGCTCCTTCGCAGCAGAGTTCGCGACGGCGTGCTGAGTTTCCCCGTCACAAATGGCGCCTTGGGCGGAGATCCCGCGATTGGCGCCGACAAGACCTTGATTGTTGTTTACCGCTATCAAGGCAATGAAACCGCCACGGCCGTGCGCGAAGGGTACACTTTAACGATTCCATAGAGCTTTGCCGCCCCGCGAAATTTGGCCAGTTGCAGGCTCAGGACCGCTTGGGAAAGCGGCGGAGCTCCAGCGCCAGGTATACAACAACGGCAAGATTAATCACCAGGGCGAGTACTTTGCCGAGGCTGGCATGTTTGGCGAGTTCGTAGATTTCCAGCGGGAGCAGGGAAGCAGTGGTAGCGATCGTAAGGTATTCAGCCCAGCGCTTCCCCAGGGCCAGACCCACACCTTCGGTCAGAAAAACGGCTGAATAAATGAACGTGCCCACACTGAGTTCTTTCAGCCGCCGGTCGTCCAGGATCGTCAACTTTTCGAGAAGCAGACGCACATAGTGGGCATTGGGATCAACCTGAAAAATATTGATCCAGTGAACGACCAAGGCCTCTACGTCCTTGTGGAGAAGATTGAGCGCGCCGATGCCCAGTGCGATCAGCGCGAGGCCTTTCAAGAGTTTGAAGACGGCGATGAGCCGCAGACCACGGCCGTGTGCTCTCTGGTTGGTCATTTTTCCGGGCTCGATTGTATATCAGGAGGCAAGTACGCCCTGCTGGTGGTGGCGAACGCGCGATCTCATCCGGTTCACAAGAAAGATCGGATGGGGAGGCGCCTGCGGTCAGGATGGATTCCTAGCGCCATTTTTTCAACCGCGGCCAGAGCTCCGCGAGGGACCCGAATTTTGGTCCATGGCAAAGGAAGACGGGTAGCTCGCGCTCCAATGCATAAGGATTGTCGGCGGACTTACCCACGTACTCGACGCGTTCGAAAAAGCCTTCCAAGGCCTCTCTGGAATCGTCTAACACGATCAGACAATTCCCCGAATAGTTGCGCGGACCCCACAGAAAATAAGTCTGGTGGCCGCTGAGGGCAGGCGGCAATCCGTAGCGGCGGCCAAAGAAGTCGATGGCGCCTGCCTGCCCGTAGTTCTGCGCGAAAATACCGCAGCCCGGGCGCTCGGCAGCGGGGATGCGATTCCAGGCGACAGCAGCTTCGTCGACGATTTCTTTCCAGCCGAACTGGTCAGAGTACCACTGCGGCAGCGCGGCCCGGGCGTGGGAATGTTCCATGACCGGGAGCTTGAAGGGAAGATATTTTGTGTAGGCCAGAAAGTCGTCAGGAGAAAGAACCGGCACCACCACCGGGGCAAGATGTACTCCGCTGGCCAGCAGGACGAGTGTGATGGCCGGTTTCAACCATAGGACGGCGGGGCGGGCATTTGCCCTGCGGTCAATCGCGGACTCAATCACCACAGCGCCGGCGGCCAGCAACATCGGATAAACCGGAGCCAGGTAGTAGTTCTTGCCGTGGAGCACGAAGAAGACCGTGTAGCAGACCAGATAGCACCAGCCCAGCGCGCGGTAGGGCTTGAGTCGCATGGAGAACAGCAGAGCGAAAAATCCCACGAGCCAGATCGGGGCGGTGAGGGGATTCACAAGCAGCGTTTGCTGGAAGAAGTAGGGAAACGGCCCCAGCACCACGTCGCGGCCTTCGGCGCGGATGGCCCGCATGAGTTGAACGAACGGCCAGTCGTACTTGATGTTCCAGAGCACATTGGGAAGGAAGATGAGGAGGGCAGCGAGTCCGCCGAGCCAGATCCACTTGTTGAGGAAGACTCGGCGTTGCTCCGTCAACAGCAGGCCGACGACGATGCCGAGGCCGAAGAGAGCAATGGAGTATTTCTCTTCAAGGCCGAAACCCGCGACCACGCCAAACCATAGCCAGTAGCGCGGATCATTTCGCTTGATGGCCAGGATGGCGAAGTAGGCGCAGCCCATCCACAAGCTGGGTTCGAGACAGTTGGTCCCCAACAGGCTGCCGTTGGATAGATATTGCGGTGCGATGAGCGCGCAGACGGCGCTGAGGACGAGGGCGTAACGGCGCCCCCCCAGTTCGCGGGCGATTGCAGCAGTCTGCACGATCAACAGGGAAGAGGCGAGTGCCGGGATAAAGCGAATGCTGCGTAGGGAGTCGCCCAGCAGGGCCCGGCAGACATGAATCAGGAAGGGGATGAGCGGGGGCTGGTCGACGTATCCCCAGCCGAGGTGATCGCCGCAGGACATGTAATCGAATTCGTCGCGAAAATAGCCGTACCGATTGTTGAAGTAGAGATGCAGCAGGAAGTTTGCGAAGGCGAGGATGAGGACGATGAGCATTCCATCCGCGACGAACGCGGGCTTCTGGTTGTTCTGAATGGGCGCTTGGTCAGTAGTCATTCTTGCCTGGACATCTTTGGCACCCGACATCGTGAAGGTGCTTCCCTCATCCGCTCTGATCATGGCAGCGTGAAGGCGATAACGTAGTCACCTTGCTTCGTGCCAAGTTTGCCGTGACCGCCAGCGGCGATGACAACGTACTGTTTGCCATTCAGCGTATACGTCATCGGAGTCGCCTGGCCGCCGGCTGCAAGTTCAAGTTTCCAAAGCTCCTTGCCGGTTTCGGAGTCGAACGCGCGGACAAAGTTGTCCATCGCCGCGGCGGTGAACACGATCCCGCCCGCCGTCGTCATCGGGCCGCCGAGTGTGATTGTGCCCGTATTCATCCCGGGAATGAAGCTTCCCAACGGCACGTCCCAAACCTTTCTCCCCGAAAACAGATCGACGGCGGCCACAGTGCCCCAAGGAGGCGCGTTGCACGGTAGACCGCTTGGCACCAGCAGCGGCGTGCGAAACATCGCGAACGGCGCGCCCGTCTGCCGCGCGAATTCGCCGTGCAACCGGTCGAGATCGCTGGCGTTCTTCCGCACTTCTGCCAGCTCATCCCTCGGGATCAGCTTCACGAAAATCGGCAACCGGTTTGTATCGACGAAAAGGAGATGCCGCTGCGGGTCGTATGCCGCGCTGCCCCAGTTCACTCCTCCAACATTGCTTGGGAAGACCAGTGTGCCCTGCAGACTCGGCGGCGTGAAAATATCTCCGCTTCGCGCGGCCTTGATTTTCTCCGCGCACCATTGCTTCTCTTGGGCGTCCTTGCCCCAGGCATCCTCGGGCGACAATTTCTCCGGCACGAGGGAAATGGTCGAGCCCGGCTGCGTCGGCCACGATTCTTCGCCCGGGATATCACTTCTGGGAACCGGGTGTTCTTCGACTGGGAAGAGTGGCGCTCCGGTGAGGCGATTCAGGACGAACACGCGGCCCATTTTCGTAGTGATGGCAACCGCCGGCGTGCCGTCCTTCCAGGTAAACAGCGCCGGTTGCGATGCGACGTCGTAGTCCCAGAGATCGTGATGAACCACTTGAAATCCCCAGACGAATTCGCCAGTGCCCGCACGGAGGGCCACGACCGAATTAGCCCATTTGTTGTCACCCTTTCGGAAACCGCCGAAATAGTCCGGGCTGGCGCTGCCCGTCGGGACGAAAATGAGATCGCGCTCTGCGTCCACGGAAATTGTTGACCAGGCGTTGCCCGCGCCGGTTCGCGGCGTGGTCTGATAAGCCCATGGCGCGATGGGGTCCCAAGTCCAGCGGAGATTGCCGGTGCGCGCATCGAAAGCACGAACAATACCGCGCTCGATGGTTACCGCGCGATTGTCGCCTATCGAAGAACCGGTGATAACCAGGTCCTTGAAAATCGCGGGCGCAGAGGTGACTTGATAGTCTCCGGGGTCGCGCAATCGTACGCCGTTCGTGAGATCCACTTCGCCGTCCACTCCGAAATCGGAGCAAGGTTTTCCCGTGGCGCCGTCCAGAGCAATTAAGCGCGCGTCGAGAGTGCCGATGAAAATCCGAAGCGCGCAAGGCTTGCCGGCTTTGGCATGCGAGTCGTGCCAGGCCGATACGCCGCGTGAGGTCACTTCCGAAGAACCATACGGAAGCTCGAGCTTGGGATCAAATTCCCAGACCCTAGTTCCAGTTTCCGGATTTAACGCGATCACGTGATCGTACGGCGTGCTCAGGAAGAGTTTTCCATCAACAAGAATGGGCGTGGCCTCAAACGCAGCCTTCTTGTCGAGTTCCGCGTCGTGCGGCAGCGCGCCGGTTCGAAACGTCCACGCCACCTTGAGTTGTCCCACGTTGCCACGGTTGATCTGCTGCGCCGGAGAAAATCGCGTTCCATCCGAATCGTTCGAATACGTCGGCCAGCCCGCGTCGCCCGTGGACTGGGCTTTCACCGTATCGACCACAGACGCCAGCAGCATGAACAGCAAGAGCCACCGGCAAGTGCAAAACAGTTGAAGGCTTTTCATAGTCCTGCTCATAACGCTGGTATTGCCGGGCGCAATTTCCATTCGACAACCGAGCTGTTTTTCAGGGACAAACGAGCTCATCGTGGCCTTGCGCGCCGTTCCATAGTGGGCTTGGAGTGCAGTCATATTCGGCCTGAGATTATGCTTTACGAGAGGCACCGGCGGGAAGAGGTCTCGCAGGACTAACTGCTAGTGGGGAACGACAACTCTCTGAAGAATTAACTCAGTGGCGGCGCGTGCGAGAGAAATCAATAGAGCTGATAAACGTGACTGCCACCAGCACGATTACAGCAGCGAGAAGGGCGTAAACGATCACCGCATTTGCTCCTGGACGCACTACATAAGATGCATGCGGGACGCCAGAGATACATGATTTGTTTTCAACGGGATACAAGCGCGAACGTATGAAAAGAAGTCGTCAAAAACGGACAAGTGTGGGTGCTAGCTCACATCAGTGAAGTACTGGAACCAAGTGACTTATCCTCTTCGCGTATTGCACTTATGAGTGACTCGGACTAGCCCTTGCTCAGCCGAATCGAGCCATCGCCCGTACGGATGGTTAGAGGCTGGCCGCCGCCGTTCATCTTGCCGTGAATCTGAGAATTGCTGAAGGTCCCTTCAACCGTCACGGGGATGCCCATGCTGATATGGCCATCGCCGGTGCTGGCGTCAATATTCGTCTGGAAGTCGGATGGGAGCACCAGGTCCACGCTGCCGTCGCCCGTCCGAATCGTCCAGCTTGTAGCCATCTTGGAGCCCGGCAAAACGCGGGTATCCACGCTGCCGTCCCCCGTTTTCACGTTCAGCGCATCGAACCGGCCAGCAATGCGGATATGCCCGTCGCCTGAGTCAGCCTCCACCTTGCCATCCAGGTTCCGTGCTTCGATCGAGCCGTCGCCCGTGCGCAGCCGAATTTCGCCTTTAAGGTTCTCGACGGTGATGCTGCCATCGTTCGTGTGCAGATCGATCGTGCCGTTCAGCGAATTAGCCTTCACGGATCCATCGCCCGTATGCACGTTCACAGTGCCATTGATGGACTCGGCCTGCACAGAGCCGTCGCCGGTGTCCACCTGCAGGTCGGCGTCGCGCGGCATGCGCACTTCAATGTGCAAGCGCCGCGAATTGTGGCCCCAGGAGAATCCCCAATGGCCGGTGATGCGGGCCGTCAACTGTACTTTGTCGCCGTCTTGATGAGCGTCGACGCGCAAGTCCCTGCCCAGCTCGTAGCCCTGGTATTCGACGCGAAATTCCACCTGCTTCGAGTCCCCCGACGTGACCCGCACGCTGCCGTCATTGGTCTCCACGCGCACGTTGGCGCGCCCCGACACGTTAAAAGTAAAGGACTTAGTAGGT
>Ga0137409_10002454_pt1 | contig 19855 bp, 17 predicted proteins | sample CZODoug1_16funga_FD_122059 | JGI IMG/M metagenome (GOLD analysis project Ga0137409, IMG submission 122059) | Vadose zone soil fungal communities from Angelo Coast Range Reserve, California, USA - CZODoug1_16fungal (Hybrid Assembly) | ecosystem: Environmental > Terrestrial > Soil > Vadose zone... | reverse complement strand
ACGCACTTCCGCGAGATCTGCGAGATCATGCGCGCCTACGACGTGTCGTTCTCGCTCGGCGACGGGCTGCGGCCGGGATCGATCGCGGATGCGAACGACGAGGCGCAATTCGCCGAGCTGAAGACGCAGGGCGAGCTGAACCGGATCGCCTGGGAGTACGACGTCCAGGTGATGAACGAGGGCCCGGGCCACATTCCCATGCATCTCATCAAGGAGAACATGGAGAAGCAGCTCGAATGGTGTCAGGAAGCGCCGTTCTACACGCTCGGCCCGCTGACGACCGACATCGCTCCGGGCTACGACCACATCACCTCCGCGATTGGCGCCGCAATGATTGGGTGGTACGGGACGGCGATGCTCTGCTACGTCACGCCGAAGGAACATCTCGGCCTGCCGAATCGAGACGATGTGAAGGCGGGCGTCATCGCATACAAGATCGCCGCGCACGCCGCCGATCTCGCCAAAGGCCACCCCCGCGCGCGCGAGTGGGACGATGCGCTTTCAAAGGCGCGGTTCGAGTTCCGGTGGGAGGATCAGTTCAACCTCGCGCTCGACCCGGTCACCGCCCGCGCGTACCACGACGAGACGCTGCCGGCCGACGGCGCGAAGCTCGCGCACTTCTGCTCGATGTGCGGCCCGAAGTTCTGCTCCATGGAGCTGACTCAGCAGGTCCGCGATTATGCGAACGCGGGGATGCAGCAGATGTCGGTGGAGTTCAGGAAGAAAGGCGACTTATACGTCGAACAGTGAATCGGGCGATCGGCGATCGGGTGATCGGCGATTGGATCGGTGATCGGGTGATCGGCGATTGGATCGGCGATCGGGTGATCGGCGATCGGATCGGCGATCACCGATCGCCCGATCGCCGATTCAGCGTTCAGTAACCGGCACGATCTGGATAAGCGTGGGAAATCTTGCGGGCTGTCCGCCCGGTTTCGGATTGGGATATCCCTGCGAGATCTCCGACTGATAGTCCTTGATCGTCACGCCCGGCGGAAACGCCATCGTCTCTTCGCGGTATTTGCCGACGTCGAACTCATGTGTGGCCGGCACCTCATAGACGAGCTCGCCCTTCTGCTTCAGCACGGTCCGGTAGTAGGCCACGAGTTCGACAAACGACGCCGGCGTACCAAAAATGTAATATCGCTGTCCGCGGCCTGCATCGTACGAAGTGATGAACTGTGCACCTGGAAAAATCGGCACCCCGAGCGTGGCTTCTGAGGGCGTCAGTTCCCCCGGCGCCTTCGTCGCCGGCGGCGGCACGGAGGCCGGCCGCCCGGGCTGCGCGGGCTGAGCCGATCCCGGCCGGGGAAACGGCTGCGGGACGGGTAGTTGCTGAAGGGACGACGACGCTCGAACCGCGAACCCGCGGAGCGCGTAGAGCAGACTTTTGTCCGCGGATTCGACGCGTTCTGCGCTGATTGTCGACGCCAGAACCAGCGCAACGAACATGGACACGATTATACGCCTGCGCGATTTCTGTCGCGCTGAGCGTGAGTGGCTGCTCGAGACCGTCAAAACGCTGACCTGCTTCGAGTCGCCAACCACCGATAAAGCGGCGGTCGATCGCTGCGGTGCTGAGCTGGCGTCTCGTCTCGAGGCGATCGGCGGCCGCGTGACGCGCTTGCCCCGCCCGGACCGCGGCGATCACCTGCTGGCGGAGTTCGGCTGCGGCGCCTCGCAAGTGTTGCTTCTAGGCCACTTCGATACCGTCTGGCCCGTGGGGCAGCTCGATCGTATGCCGTTGATGCGGGCAAACGGCCGACTGTATGGTCCGGGGATCTTCGACATGAAGGCCGGCATCGCCGTTGGCATGCTGGCCACGCGCGCCCTCCTCGAGATCGGCACGCCGCTGTCCCGCCGGCTCGTCATGCTGTGGACGACCGACGAAGAGATCGGCAGCCATTCGTCGCGTGCGGCGATTGAAGACGAGGCGCGCCGGAGCGACGCGGTGCTGGTGCTCGAGCCCTCGCTGCCAGGCGGCGCGCTGAAGACGTCGCGCAAGGGGTGCGGTGCGTACCACCTGGTGGTGAATGGGCGCGCGGCCCACGCCGGCATCGAGCCGGAAAAGGGGGCCAGCGCCGTGCATGAGCTGGCGCACCAGATTCTGCGGATCGACGCCCTGCAGAATCTCGAACGCGGCCTCTCGGTCAATGTCGTACAGGTGTCGGGCGGTCTGCGGTCGAACGTCATTCCAGACCAGGCCCGGGCGACTGTGGACGTGCGCGTTCCGACGGAGGAAGCGGCGGCGGAGATTGACGCTGCGTTCCGGCGCCTCTGTCCGGTCGACGAGCGCACAACAATCGACGTGAGCGGCGGTTTGGAGCGGCCGCCGCTGGAACGCACCGCCGGGGTCGCGCGTCTGTATGAAGAGGCCCGAATCGTCGCGTTCGAGTTGGGCTACGAGCTGGCCGAGGGCGGGACGGGCGGTGGATCGGACGGGAACTTCACAGCGGCGCTGGGGGTTCCGACGCTCGATGGCCTCGGCGCGATCGGCGACGGCGCGCACGCGCTCCACGAGCATATCGACATCGATTCCCTGCCCGATCGCGCGGCGCTCGTCGCGGGGCTCATCATACGGATACAATAGACTTCTCAGCTGAAGGCGACCTGAAATGTCCAATACCATCAAGACCGCGGCGCTACTCGGCCTCATGAGCGCGGTGCTCATGGCGATCGGCGCGCGGCTCGGCGGCGAGTCCGGGCTCGTGGCGGGCTTCCTGTTTGCCGTCGCGATGAATTTCGGATCGTACTGGTTCTCCGACAAGATCGTGCTGCGAATGTACGGCGCGCAGGAGGTCGGACCCGGGCATCGCCTTTACGAAATCGTCCGCCGCCTTGCCGAGCGCGCCGGTCTGCCGCAGCCGCGCTGCTACGTGATTCCGGAGGCGTCGCCCAATGCATTTGCGACCGGACGCAACCCGCAGCACGCGGCCGTCGCCGCCACCGAAGGCATTCTGCGCATCCTCAGCGAAGACGAGCTCGAAGGGGTCCTCGCGCACGAGCTGGCGCACGTGAAGCACCGCGATATTCTTATCAGCTCTGTCGCCGCCACGCTGGCGGCGGCCATCATGATGATCTCGCGCTTCGCGATGTTCTTCGGCGGGAGCCGCGACGACCGTGAAGGCAGCAGCCCGATCGGCCTGCTCCTGATGATGATCCTTGCGCCAATCGCCGCGGTGCTGATCCAGGCGGCGATTTCGCGGTCACGCGAGTTCGACGCCGACGCCGGCGGCGCCGGCATCGCCGGCAGCCCGCACGGCCTTGTCAGCGCGCTCCGAAAAATCGAATCGGCCTCCAAAATCATCCCGCTCGACGCGAATCCGGCGACCGCGCACATGTTCATCGTCAAGCCGTTCAGTGCCAGCAGACTGCTCGGTTTGTTCAGCACCCACCCACCCACCGACGCCCGGATCAACGCTCTGCTTCACCAGGGCTGAGCAGAATAGGGCACAGGACGAACTGAAAGTGTGGCCGTTCGGCCACGGTTGAGCATTGGCGTACAACTTGCTCGCTCCATTCGCAAGGACGGAGGCTCACGGTGCAAGTAGACGACCTCGATATCTCACCCAGCAAGATCGGCGAATCCGCGCAGCGAATCGTGGACAGGGCGATCGAAGAGGCTCGTCGTCGTGAGCACGCGCTGCTGACCAACGAGCACATCTTTCTCGCCTTCGCGCAGGCCGAATGGGACATGTTCTCGGAAGTCATGCGGGATATCGACTTGAACCCGCATACCATTCTGCAGGCGATCGAAGAGCACCTGCACATGATGCCGTCGTTTGCCGGACGCGATCTGCGCGTCTCGCCGGCGACCAAGCTCGTTTTCAAACTGGCGCTCCATCACGCCGGCCGGGCCGGCCGTCAGACGATTGAAGCCGCCGACCTCTTTTCTGCCGTGTTCGAGGAAACGCAGGGCGTCCCGGTCTCGATTCTCCGCCGCCACGGCGTGGAGCCGGAAGTGCTCGTATCGCGGTTGAACACGCGGATGCGCGACATGGAGCTGCGCGAGGAGCGCCTGAAGAAGCGGTTCGAGCTGCCGCCGTTCCTGAAGCACTTCGCGACGAACCTGAACCTGCTGGCGCGCCAGGACAAGCTGCCGCCGGTGTTCGGCCGCGACAAGGAAATTCAGCAGGTGCTCGAAATCCTGTGTCACCGCGAGCGCGCGAATTCCGTGATGCTGGTCGGCGAGCCGGGCGTCGGCAAGACCGCCATCGCCGAAGGGCTGGCGCAGCGCATCGAGTTCGAACCCGAAAGCGTGCCGGTCCGCCTCCGCGACTGCCAGGTGGTGAACCTGCAGATGAACACGATCGTCGCGGGCACGATGCTGCGCGGCATGTTCGAGGATCGCATCCAGAACGTCATCCGTGAGATCAAGGAGCGGCCGAACCTCATCCTGTTCGTCGACGAGGCGCACACGATGGTCGGCGCGGGCTCCGCGCTCGGTGCGCCGTCGGATGCGGCGAACATCTTCAAGTCGGTCCTGTCGCGCGGCGAAATCCGGATGGTCGCCGCGACGACGCTCAGCGAGTACAAGGAATACATCCAGGAAGACGAAGCGCTCGCGCGCCGGTTCAGGTGCGTGACCATCTGCGAGCCGACCATGGAAGAGACGCGACGCATTCTCTTCAGCCTGCGGCCGCGGCTCGAGCGGAACTACTCGGTGCGGCTGCTCGACGAGGCGATCGAGACCGCGCTCGACCTCTCGCCGCGCTACATGCGGCACCTGCATCTGCCGGACAAGGTGATCGGCTGGCTCGACACCGCGGCGGTGCGCGCGGAGATCGATCGCCGCTGGGAAGTGAAGAAGGAAGACATCGTCTCGGTGATCTCTCACGTGGCGCAGATCCCCGAGGACATGGTGTTCCGCGACGTCACCGATCGATTCAAGGACATCGAGGAGACGCTGCAGAAGCGCGTCATCGGGCAGCGCAACGCGATTGACGCGGTGGCGCGGCGACTCGTGCTCAACAAGGGGCCGCTGAAGGACGGCTTCGATCGTCCGGACGGCGTCCTCCTCTTCCTCGGTCCGACCGGCGTCGGCAAGACCGAGCTCGCGAAGGCGGTCGCCGAGTTCCTGTTTGGCGACGAGAAGAAGATGATCCGCGTCGACATGTCCGAGTATCAGGACGGCTCGGTGTCGGTGGACAAGCTGATTGGCATGCCCCGCGGCATCGTCGGCAGCGAGCGCGGCGGCGTCCTGACGAATCAGCTGAAGGACAATCCGTACTCCGTCGTCCTGCTGGACGAGGTCGAGAAGGCGAGCTCGAATACGCTGAACCTCTTCCTGCAGGCATTCGACGAAGGCTGGATGACGGACGGCCGCGGCAAGCGCGTGTATCTCTCCGATGCCGTGATCATCATGACGTCGAACCTCGGCGCCGAGAACTTCCGGAAGCTCACGAGCCCGCTCGGGTTCCTGAATCGCGCGGTGGGCGTCGAGCAGGTGCAGGGCGAGGTGATGCGCGAGCTCGAACGGCGGTTCACGCCGGAGTTCCGCAACCGCATCGACGAAGTGGTGCTGTTCGCGCCGCTGAGGCACGACGAGGTGCGGCAGATCGCGAAGCACTACCTGCAGCAGGTCAGCCTGGCGCTGGCGAAGGCCGGCAAGACGTTGCAGGTGAGCGACGACGCGCTCGAACTGGTGGTCGTCAAGGGCTACAGCATGGCATTCGGCGCCCGGTTCCTGAAGCGCTTCATCGACGAGCACGTCAAGCTGCCGATCAGCGCGCGCTGGAAGGACGGCACGCATTTCGACGTGAGCGCCCGGGACGGCCAGGTCGTGGTCGAAGCCTCGGTGGCGACGGTGCCGAAGATCGCGACGGGCGACGCCACGCTCGCCTACGGCGATGTTGCTTGATGCTTGCCATGGCTGATGGCTGATGGCATCAGCCATTAGCGATTAGCCAGGCTTCACCACGCAAACCCGACCTGCTCGGCGCCGCTCGTTCCCTCCGCCAGAGTTTCCCGGACCGCGTTTTCGCGCTTCGTGAGGCCGTACCGGTCCTGCAGCACGCGGACCATCCCCTGCACCTGCTTGCGATAGTCCTCCGGCGCGTACTTCTTCTCGTAAAGCCTTTCGTAACGTGGCAGCCACGATGGAAATTCGCGCTCGAGGAACTTCATGAAATGGGCGCGCGTGCCACTCTCGAGAAACATGACGTTGCACCCGACGAAGCGGGCGCCATGATCCGCGATCGCCTTCACCGTGCGTTCGAGCTTCGCCCGAGACGAGGTAAATCCGGGGACGATCGGGTTCATCAGGACGCCGGCGTTCACTCCCGCGTCCACGAGCTCGCGGACCGCGCGGAGCCGCTGCAGCGGATGCGCGGTACCCGGCTCGAGGCGCGACCACGCCTGTTCGTCGACGGTCGGCACGCTCATGCACACCGTGCACGTGGCGACGCGTGACAGCTCCAGGAGCAGATCGCGGTCGCGGACGATCATCGGACCTTTGGTGATGATGCCCATCGGGTTGCGCGCGCGAAGCAGCGCTTCAATCGCCCGCCGCGTCAGCTTGTAGTGTCCTTCGATCGGCTGATAGCAGTCGGTCGCCGTGCCGACGGCGATGTACTCGCCGGTCCACCCGGGGCGCGCGAGCTCGCGCGTGAGGACCTCGACGAAGTTCTTCTTCACGAGGATCACCGACGCGAACTCGTCGTCGGCGTTCATCTCGAACTGGACGTGGTAGCGGCGCGCGTAGCAGTAGTGGCAGCCGTGCGTGCAGCCGCGATATGGGTTCAGCGTCCACTCGAACGGCATGCCCTTCACGTGGTTGAGCGCGGACCGGCAGGTGACCTCCTGATAGCGGGCCTCATCCGCGCGGCGTTCCGCTGCGGTCAGCGCGGTGGTGCCGCCGGCTTTGACGGTCTTCGCGATGTCGCGGGTGGTCGGCTTCGCGGAACCGAGGTCGAAAAGGAGCGGGAACGAGGACATGGCCGGGCCCCTGGCAAAACGCGGAGGTTCGCCTTTGTTTCGCCTATCATCGCGGCCAGCGCCGCGGGGTGTCAAGCCCTAGCTGCTAGCGAGGCTTGGTCGTCGGCCGCCGTTTCGCCGGCGATCTGGTCGCTCCCGTCGACTTTTTCGCGCGTCCTTTCTTCGCGGTGGATCTCTTCGCGGCGGAGGTCTTTGCGGTGGACCGTTTCGCCCGCGCGCCCGTCCCGGCCTTCGGCGTGGCTGCGTCCTTCTTCGCCGGCGTCGCTGTTGTGCCGGTTGTGGCGGCAGCCCCGGACGTCACGCGCGTCGAATGCTTCGTCCGGTGCCGTACTTTCTTCGGCGCGGCTTCGACATTCGAGGCGAGCGTGAACGCCGCCAGCAACGCCACGAGCAACCTCTTCATCGTTGTGCGAATCATCACGCTGCCTCCGGTGCGCTACGATAGCTCATCCGCAAAGTCATTGTGTCTTTTTTCGTGACCTGACGCTGGCCCATGAGATGGACGAAACATTGATGCGAACCGTTCGCGTGGCAATCTACGCGAGCCTTGTCGAGACGGGCACCGCGCCGCCGGCGGCCGCCGTGGCGCGCGCGCATGGACTCGGCGACGAGGACGTCGAGCATGCCTACCGTGCGCTGTCCGATGGTCACGTCATCGTGCTCGAGCCCGGCACGCTGAACGTGCAGTGGGCGCCGCCGTTTTCCGTGCCGCCGACGCCGTTCCGATCGAGCACCGGCAGCGCGTCATGGTACGCGCCCTGCGCCTGGGACGCCTTTGGCATTCCTGCGGCGCTGAAGCGCGACGCGGATGTCGAGGCGCGATGCGCATGGTCGGAGGAACCGATGGACTGCGGCGTGCGGAATGGCGACGTGTATGGCTATGGCGTCATGCATCTGCTGGTTCCCGCCGCGCATTTCTGGGACAACATCTTCTACACGTGAGCGAACATCCTGCTCTTCCGGTCTGAAGAGCGTGTCGCCCTCTGGTGTTCTGCGCGAGGTGTGATCCCCGGCGCAGTCCTGACCCTCCGGCAGGCATGGGACCTCGCGAAGCAATGGTACGGCACGAGGCTCGAGCCCGATTTTCGCCGACCGACCGCCGACGAGGCACGCGCGATCTTCGCGAGCGTGGGATTGACGGGTGCCTTCTGGCAGCTGTAGCACGCGGCTGAAGCGCCTGTGAAGACATGCCACGCTGCGCGCTACAAGAGGTAGGCGAGCGCGAAGCCGATCTGCGCGACGAACATCATGCGGTACATGTGCGCCCACGACACGTGGTTCTCTTCGACCGCGAGATCTTCCGGCCGCCGCAGCATCAGATAGAGGACGTACACGCCGTAAACGGTCATCACGGCGCCGAGCAGCTGCAGCAGCCGGAAGTTGCCCGTGAGGACATGCAGCGCAGCGCCCACGTTGATCATCAGGAACGGGACGACGAACGACGGGGAGATCATCCACGCCGCGCGACGCACGCCGTATTGAATCGGCAGTGTCCGGCAGCCGCCGCGCCTGTCCCCGTCCATGTCGGCGAAGTCCTTCGTCGTCGTCGCGCCGAGCAGGAACAGCCCGAAGATCGCGCCGATGTACCAGGGTTCGACGCCCATCATGGTCCTGACCGACGACCAGCCGGCGACCTTCAGGAGTACTCCGCGGGGAATGGCGATCGTCACGTTGGCCCAGATGCCCAGCCGCTTCGTGCGCAACGGCGGCACCGAGTAGACGTACGTGCAGACGACCGCGGCCGCGACGAGCCAGAAGCATTCGTGGCGTCCCCCCGGCGCGACGAGCCACGCCAGCACGAGCGACACGGCGTAGGTCGCGATGGTAAATCGCCGAGCCTGCGCGATCGTGAGACGTCCGCTGGTCAGCGGCCGCTTCGGCTTGTTCACGCGATCGATCTCGAGGTCGTAAATCTGATTGAGCGCGTTGTTGCCCGCGTTCAGCAGCGCCGCCATCAGCGATCCGATCAGCGGCGCGACGAGCAGCGCCGCCGACCACGGCAGGCGCGGGGCGGCGCCGATTGCCGTCAGCGCGCCCGAGACGAACCCGAGCGCCGGGGCAACCAGCGTGAAAGGGCGGGCGAGATCGACGTAGGCCCGCAGCGTTCGCCGTTGGCCGTCCGAGGTTCGTCGTGCGGCGCGCGTGGTGCGCCGATCGTCGTTCGCCGTTCCGGTCACGCGATGACCAGCGCCACGGCCGCAGCGACAGCCGTGTTGATGAAGTTCAACATGTCGTTGTTCAAAATACCCGGCGCTTCGAGCGTCGCCGCAAGCACGCTCTCCACGAGCGCGCCGGCGGTCGCGCCGACGACGACGGCGAGGGTGGCCGAGCCCGGGATCAGGGCGAGCGCAACGCCGGCGGCCGCGAGCCCGAAGGCGGCGACGATCCCCGCGGCCGTCCCTTCGAGCGACATCGCGCCCGGCGTGCCGGGCTTGACGCGGCGCAGCGTCGTGACGAGCAACGTCGAGCGGCCCCACACCTTCCCGACCTCGCTCGCGACTGTGTCGCTCCCGCCCGCCGTCAGCGCCGCGACGAGCGCGAGCAGCGAGGCTGCGGTATGGCGCGTGGCGATCGCGGCGATCGCGGCGACCGCCGCGACGCCGCAATTCGCGATCGCGTTGCCCGCTCCGCGCCGCCCGCCGCGCTCTTCGGCAATTCCGAGCAGCACCTTCCGCTTCAGCCCGAACCGCGAGGTGACCGACGCCGCGAGAAACGTGGCGAACAGCAGCGCCCAGGCGGAAGCGCCGCCGCCGACATAAATGATCGTGCCCACGACGGCTCCGGCGACGGCACCCGATCGTGACACGGTGTGCGCGCGATACCCGAGCCATGCGGCGAGCACGTTGACGCCGAGCGCCCACGGCGCGGCGGCGACCACGGCATTGCGCGCAGCGGATACGGCGGCCGCGTCCATCAGGCACGCGACCCACAGCACCCCTCCGGCCGTCGCGGGCACAGTGATGTTGTCGTCGAGCCGCACCGGCACGGTTTCCGCGAATGCCGCCGCGACTGCCGCAACCAGCGGCGCGACGATCGTGAACGCCATCGGGGGCGGCGGCGCGACGGCGGGCCGCGTCCACCACGCGAGCGCCACGCCGGCCATCCCGCCGAAGACGACGAACGCGAGCGTGCCGGCGATCGTCTTGTCCGGGTTCCACGGCAGGTGTCCACGCTTAACCGCGGAGCTCGCCGAGCGCGCAGAGAAACGTGTTTCTGCGTTCTCTGCGATCTCCGCGGTTGGACGTGACGCGCGGCCGACGAGCGTCGCCGCGCCGTCACCGAACGCCAGAATCCCCCACGCCGCCGCCACGATGTCGAGGCGGGACGGAAAGATGAGGATGAGCAGCAGGACGGCGAGCGGATAGATCAGGATGCCGAGCGGAAACCCCCGCGCCTCGTCGACCGGCCGATACAGCCGCCGGCCGCCGATGCGCGGCAGCAGCAGCAGGTTGAACGCCAGAGCGAACGCCGCGAGCGCTGCCGCCTGCCACCACGTGAGCAGGCGCAGCAGCAGCGCGAACGATCCCGATCCGATGTGGACCCACTGGCGCGCCTGTTCCGAATAGGTCGTCACGGGCGCGCGAGCTCCACCCGCGGCGGCGCGTCCCTGATCGACGCGACCGTCCGGCGAACACCGTCAGCCAGCGGCGTGATGGCGTACCCGAGATCGCGGATCGCGTCGCTGCTGTCGAGCGACCAGTCGTGCCGGAAGATCTCCACCGCTCCACGCGTGATCAGTGGCGTGCCGCCGAACAGCCGGACGCGCACTTCTTCAGCCGCGCCCAGCAGGCTGGCGACGGGAAACGGGATCCGCGCCGGTGGCCGGCGACCCGTGAGCTGCTGCACGAGCTCGAACACGCGCAGCTGCGGCGCGTTTTCGCCGCCGAGCGCGTAGCGCCCGCCGACGCGGCCGCGTTCGAGCGCCGCGCAGTGCCCCGCCGCCACGTCGTCCACGAACGCGTACGACCACGGAAGCCCGGGTCCGACCAGGCCGGGCAGCCGGCCCCGGAGATGATCGGCAATCAATCGGCCGACGAGATTCCCTTCCGTGAACGATCCAGGTCCATAGACGACGCCGGGATAGATGCGAATCAGCGGACGGCCGTCACGCACGGCATCGTCGGCCAGCCGATCGGCGACCACTTTCGTTCGCTGGTAGTCATTCGCCTGGAGCGACTCGCTCATGCCGCGCGGCGGCAGCGCGACGAAGGACGAGGTGTAGAGCACGCGCGAAATCCTCGCGCTGGCCGCGACCGCAAGGACGTTGCGGAGGCCGCCGACGTTGACGTCGTCGAAATCGGCGCGGCGGCGCCGCCAGATGCTGACGAGCGCGGCCGAATGGGAGATCGCGTCGCAGCCGGCCGCGGCCCGCTCGAGCGCGGCGGCGTCGCGGACATCGCCGTCGACGGCGGTGCCGGGCAGGCCGCTGCGCGTCGCGCTGCGCGCGAACACGACGAGGTCGTGGCCGCGCTCGTGCAGCGCCCGAACGAGGGCGCGGCCGAGATATCCAGTGCCGCCGGTCACGAGCACTTTCATTGAGGCCGTCTCCGCCAGTATTCGAGCAGGTCGTCGAGGGTCTGGTCGAGTGGAATCTGCGGCGTCCACCCGAGCTCGTTGCGGAGGCGGCTGGGATCGCCGAGCAGCAGCGGCGTGTCGTTCGGACGGTAGCGCACCGGATCGACTTTCACCATGATCGGCACGCGCGCGCGGGCGAGGAGTCGATCGAGAAGCTCCCGAATCATCAGTGCACGGCCGGAGCACACATTGTAGGGACGGCCCGGCTGGCCGCGCTCCAGAATGAGCTGGTACGCGCGCACCGTGTCGCGGACGTCGGTGAGGTCACGGCGCGCGTCGAGGTTGCCGACGGCAATCTCCGGCGTCCATCGCCCGAGCTCGATGTCGGCTATCCGGCGGGCGAAGCCGGACGCGGCGAAGAACGGATCCTGCCGCGGCCCGAAATGGTTGAACGCGCGCGCTATCGTCACCTCGAGCCCATTCTTTCTGGCGCCGAGCATTTCCTGCGCGAGCTTGCTCACGCCGTACGGGCTCGCCGGCACGAGCGGATGCGACTCGGTGAGCGCTTCATCGGCTGCGGCGTACACCAGCGCGGAGCTGGGGATCAGGACGCGCGCATCGATTCCTGCAACCATCAGCGCGTCGAGCACATGATGCGTGCCGCGCACGTTGATGGCGAACGTCGGCTCGGTCGATTCCCATGCCCGTCCGACGTGCGCCTCGCCCGCGCAGTGATAGACCGCGAATGGCCGCGCGCGCGCCATCGCCTGCCTGACGCCATCGCGATCGAGCAGATCCACCGCCTCCCACTGCACTCCCGGCGCGTCATGCGGCGCCGCGCCGCCGGGCCGCCGCCAGGCGACGATGCGATCGCCGGGGGCGCCGTCGCGGAGCAGCCGATCGATCAGGTGGCTCCCCGCGAAGCCGGCCGCGCCGGTGACGAGAATCGCCCTCGACATCTGTTGCGTCGCGTGTCTGTCGGCTAGCGGGGCACGCCGCTCAGCGCGCCGTTGAACGGCGAGAAGTTCCCGAGGCCGGCGAGCGTGAACGACAGGAAGAACCGGTGGTCGGCCGGAATCGGTGAAATCGAGCCGGCGCCGTAGTTGTACGTCTGATACTCGAACGCCAGCCCGCAGCACTGCGCGTTGTAGAAGGCGGTCACCCGCTGCTGCGTCAGCGCGGAGTGGAGGACGTTGTATTGGAACGAATACTGCGCCCCGTACTTGTTGTCCGATGTGCGCACGTTCGACGAGCCGTTGATGTAGTGGTCGAGAAAGCGTCGATCGTTGAATCCCACCAGCTCCGGGATATAGCCGTTCTTGCTCCAGCCGATGTTGGTCTGCACGAACTGCGACGAATAGCCGCCCTGCGCCGAAATCGTCCGGAGCGCGTGGTAGCGGCCGTCGAACTCGGCTCGCGCCGTGGCATTGATGTCGTTGGTGGGCATCGCTCGGACGTTGAGCGCGATCGCCGAAAAATGACTGGCTGTCTCCGACGTTGTCCCCAGCGAGGTCTGGGTCTGATATTGACGGTCGTACAGTGACTGGCGCTGATCGGTGTAGTAGCTCTGCGACAGCTCGACGTCGAAGATCTCGCGCGATTGCGCCGGCTGGCCGGGTGCGAGCTGGCGCTTCGCATAGAAGCGGTTGTTCAGGCCGTACGTGTACCTGGTACCGCCCACGTAGCTGTCGATGCCGTCGAACACGACGATCCGCTGGAAATCGTCCACAGACGAGGTCCGGTCGATCGTCAGCACCGGCTCGATCGTGTGCTTGAATTTCTCGGCGTAGCCATTCTCGGGCGTGTCCCACACCCGGTTGAACACCGGGCCGACGATCTGTGCCTGAAGGATGAGGATCGGGCGGTTCAAGCCGACGTCGACCACGTTGGTCGTCGGGCTGCCGTCATCCGCCAGCGCATAGCTGCGCGTGTAATACGTCTCACGCCAGCTGACCGTCGAGTTCACCGTGAACCACTGCCATTTCTTGAACGGATAGCGGATCTGCGGCGAGAAATCGAGCCGGCTGAGGCTTGCGTCGATCTCGGTGTCCGAGCTCTTCGAGTCGCGCAGCAGCCGGCCGTATTCGCCAGTCACGGAAAAGTACGCCTGCGAATTCCCGATCGGCCGCTCGTTGCGCATGAGGGAGACGCGGGGCCAGCTGCCGCTGATCGACGAGGTGGTCGTGTCGTAGAAGTATTCCGAGTGGTCGAGCGTCGCGTTCAGCGTGTAGTTGCGCCACGCGCCGACGACGTTGCCGCCGAACGAGCGCTGGTTGCGCGAGATGTCGTAGATGTTCGTGTTGAACGTCTGCGACGACACGATGCTGGAGAAGTAATTCACATTCGCCCGGGCGCGAAGATTGCCGGGCAGCATCTGGTTGGCATTGCCGCGGATATCGTAGCTGCGCTGCGCCGAGGTCGGTAGCCCCGGGCTGCCGTCGGGCTGCGTGTACGTCGTGGAGTGCTCGTCGAGCATGTACGCGCGCAAGTCGCCGTCCATGCCGGAGCCGAAGTTGTAGCGGTATTCGGTCCCCACGCCCTGGCCCGTCTTCGAGAACCAGTCATGCAGGACGGTCGCGTCCTGGCTCCGATTGATCGCCCAGAAGAACGCATTGTGAAACGTCTGCCCGCGCAGCGTCGAGGAGCCGTAGGTCGGAATCAGAAAGCCGGTGGCCCGATCCTCACGCTTCGTCGGGTAATACAGGATCGGCAGATACAGCATCGGCACGCCTTTGACCGACAGCACCGCCTGCTTCAGCAGCGTGTAGTGATCGACGTTCAGGACGACGGTGCCCGCGTGCAGATCCCAGCGCGGCGTCGGCTGGACGCACGTCGAGAAGCCGCCGTTCGTGATCCGGTACTTCTTCGGGCCGATCTTCTCGATCTTCTCGCCGAAGAAGTAGACCACCGTGTCCTGGCCGGTCATCGGCGGCGGCGCGATGCCGCCGGGCTGCGCCCGTTGCGGCTGCGGCTTCACGCTCGACAGGCCCCACGCGTGATAGAAGGTGCCGAGCCGCGTCTCCGTGTCGAATTCGGCGCGCTCCGCCGAGATGCGGTTGTTGCCTTGCGCGAAGAGAACGTTGCCTGTCGCGATCGCCTTGTTCTGTCCGGTGTAGACCCAGACGTCCTGCGCGTAGATTTTCGTATCGCCGCCGCGATCCATCTCGACGTGGCCGATGAAGTGCCAGTCCTTCTGATCGTTCGACCCCTCGCGGCGATCGCTGACGGTGGTCTCGGCGACCGGACCGGGCGCGGCGACCGTCACGGGAGGGATCGCCAGCGCAGGCGTCTGGGCCGGCTGCGCGGGAGGAGCGACTGGCTGGGCGACCGCTGGAGCCGCGAGGCAGAGGCACGTCAGAAGGGCAACACTCTGAAACAGGTTCAGCATCCAGGCACGCTGGGGGCGTCATCGAAGCGTATCACGATGCGTCGATCAGCCTGAGGATGTCGCCGAGCAGAAAGATGGAGCCGGCGGCGACGATTCTCGGGGAGTCGCGCCACGCGCGCGCGAGTGCCCCGGGCATCAACGGTTCGACGTCGATCGGCACACTCGGGTCGACGGCGCGCGCGATCTCCGCCAGGCGCTCCGGCTCTGCCGCGCGCGCGTTCGACGCGCGCGTCACGACGAGCCGGCTGACGACGGGAAGGAGCGCCGAGAACATGTCCGCGATCGCTTTGTCGCGCATGACGGCGAATACGAGCGGCCGGGGCGCGCCGTCGCGCATCAGGTAAGACGCGAGCGACGCGGCGCCGGCCGGGTTGTGCGCGGCGTCGAGCAGCAGCTCGCGACCGTCGGCGAACCGGCGCACGTCGAGCCGTCCGGGCCACTGCGGCTGCGCAAGGCCGGCTGCGATGGCCTGCGGCGACACGGCGATGCCCCGGGCGTCGAGCACATGCAGGATCCGGACGGCGATCGCGGCGTTCGCGCGCTGGTGGGCGCCCAGCAGTCCGAGCGCGAACCCCTCGACGTCGGACGGTGAAGTATGGATGACCTCGGCGTCGAGGGTGGCCGCCACCTGTTCGATCGCGGCGGCCGCCTCGGCCTCCAGCGGACCGACGACGACCGGCACGCCGCGCTTGATGATGCCGGCTTTTTCGAGGGCGATCTCGCGCAGCGTGGTGCCGAGGTACTTCTGATGATCCAACGCGATCGACGTGATCGCCGTCACCATCGGCTGGACCAGGTTGGTGGCATCGAGACGGCCGCCCATTCCCACCTCGAGCACGGCGATCTCCACGTTCGCGCGCCGAAACAGCTCGAACGCGACCGCCGTGGTCACTTCGAAGAACGTCGGCTGGACGGCGAGCGTGCCTTCCCGGCGCAGCGTGTCGATTGCGCCCCGCACGTCGTCGACGGCGGCAGCGAGCGCGTCGGCCGAGACCGGGCGCCCCTCGATGACGAACCGCTCGGCCAGGTCGACGAGGTGCGGCGACGTATAACGCGATGCACGATGACCGGCGGCGCGCAGCGCCGCATCGACCATCGCGGTCACCGAGCCCTTGCCGTTGGTGCCGGCGATGTGGACCGATCGGAACGTCCGTTCGGGGTGGCCCAGACGCTCGACGATCGTCGCGATGTTGTCGAGGCCGAACTTGATCCCGAACTGTTCCAGAGAGAAAAGGTAGGTCAGGGGATCCATCAAAATGGCTGATGGCTGATGGTTATTGGCTGACGGTTGGATGGTTGACGCGGGTGTTCAGGTCTGCGGCGCGGGTTCGGCGGCGACTGTCGCCGGCGACTCGACAACCACCGGACGCGGAGTCGCGCCCATGAACCGCAGCGCGTTCACGATGACCGCCTTCATCTCCCGCCGATCGACGACGAGATCCAGCATGCCCTTGTCGAGCAGGAACTCACTGCGCTGAAAGCCCTCGGGCAGCTTCTGCCGGATCGTCTGCTCGATGACGCGCGGGCCCGCAAAGCCGATGAGCGCCTTGGGCTCGGCGATGTTCAGGTCGCCGAGCATCGCGAAGCTCGCCGTGACGCCGCCCGTCGTCGGATCGGTGAGGACCGAGATGAACGGGAGCCGGGCGCGGTCGAGCCGCGCGAGCGCGCCGCAGATCTTCGCCATCTGCATCAGCGAGAGCGCGCCTTCCATCATCCGCGCGCCGCCCGAGCAGCAGACGACGACCACCGGCACGCGGGTCTCGATCGCGCGTTCGATCGCGCGCGCAATTTTCTCGCCGACCACGACGCCCATGCTGCCGCCGATGAATCCGTACTCCATCGACGCGATGATCGCCTCGATCCCGTCAATGGTCCCCGAGGCGACGATCGCCGCGTCCTTCATGCCGGTGCTCGCGATGCCGGCCTTCAGCCGCGCCTTGTAGGGCTTGGTGTCGGTGAACTCCAGCGGGTCGGTCGAGACGAGATCCTTGTCGTACTCGACCCAGTCGCCGTCGAACAGGATGCGCAGCCGCTCCACCGCGTTGATGCGGAAGTGGTGCGCACACTTCGGGCAGACGCTCAGGTTCGCGGCGAGGTCTTTGTTGTAGATGACCTGGGCGCAGTCCGGACATTTGACCCAGAGGCCTTCCGGCACGCGGCTCGGCTTCTCTTTCACCGTCGCGGCCATCGGCTTGCGCGTCTTCTTGAACCAGGCCATTCGGGTCAGCTTAGCATTTCAGATTGCAGATTCAGATGCCAGATTACCTGGTTCTCGGCACGTAGTAGCGCGTGCCGGGACCCATCGCGCGGATCTGCTTGATCAGATCGTCCAGCGCTTCGTCGCTGGCGTCGGAATCGAACTGTGACGTTTCGACCACCAGCAGCGGCGTGGCGTTGTAATGAAAGAAGAAGTGCGTGTAGGCCTCGTTCAGCTCTCGCAGATAGTCGTCGTCGGGCTGAAAGGCGACCGCCTCGGCATCCATGCGCCGGCTGTGGACGCGCCGCAGCAGCACGTCGGTCGGCGCCTGCAGATAGACGACGAGATCGGGCGCCGCGACGTCGCGCGCGAGCAGTTCGTAGAGGCGTTGATAGATGAACAGCTCGTTGTCGTCGAGGTTGAGGTAGGCGAAGATCTTGTCCTTGTCGAAGACGTAGTCGCAGATCGTCGTCTGGCTGAAGAGATCGGCCTGCCGCAGCGCCGTCTGCTGCCGGTGGCGGTTGAGGAGATAGAAGAGCTGCGCCTGGAGCGCGGAGCCGGGACGGTCGGCGTAGAAGTCGGCGAGAAACGGATTCTCCATTTCCTCCAGCACGACGGTCGCGTCGAGCCGCGTGCCGAGACGCTCCGCCAACGCGGTCTTGCCCGCGCCGATCGGGCCTTCAATCGCGATGTAGCGGAACTGCAATGCGGCCCGATGATATCATCGCGCAGTGAAGATCGAACGTCTGGAGCTGCGTCTGCTGAAGCTCCCGCTCGTCCACTTCTTCGAGACCAGTTTCGGCCGCATCGACGAGAAACACTTCATCATCGTGCGCGTCGACGGCGAGGGCGCCACCGGCTTCGGCGAGTGCGTCGCGGAGCAGGATCCGTACTACAGCGCGGAGACCAACGAGACCTGCTGGCACATCATCGCGGATTTCATCGCGCCGCGCGTGCTCGGCGCGACCTTCGGGCACCCGCGCGAGCTGTTCCCGGCGCTCAAAGCCATTCGCGGCCACAACATGGCGAAGGCCGCCGTGGAAATGGCGGCCTGGGATCTCTACGCGAAGCAGCGCGGCGAGCCGCTCGGCCGCGTCCTCGGCGGCACGCGCGATCGCATTGCGTCCGGCGTGTCGATCGGCATCCAGCGCTCGCTCGACGATCTGGCGGCCACGGTCGAACGCGAGCTCGCCGCCGGCTACCGCCGCATCAAGATCAAGGTGAAACCCGGCTGGGATGTGAACATTCTCGAAAAAGTCCGCGCGCGCTGGTCTGACATCACGTTGAGCGTAGACGCCAACTCCGCCTACACGCTCGATGAATTCGAGCACCTGCGTAAGTTCGACCAGTTCAACCTCCTGATGATCGAGCAGCCACTCTGGAACGACGACATTTACTACCACGCGCGGCTGCAGAAAGAGTTGCGCACCGCCATCTGCCTCGACGAATCGATCGAGCAGGCCCGCGACGCGGCGTGTGCCGTCGAAACCGGCGCCTGCCGGGTCATCAACATCAAGGTTGGCCGAGTCGGTGGCTTCACCGAGGCCAAGAAAGTTCACGACGTCTGCCAGGCAAATAATGTCCCGGTGTGGTGCGGCGGAATGCTCGAATCCGGCATCGGACGCATGCACAACGTAGCCGTGTCCACGCTCGACAACTTCCGCTTGCCCGGAGACGTTTCCGCCTCCCGGCGCTATTGGAAGGAAGACATCATCGAACCGGAAGTCGAAGTATCGCGGGAAGGGCTGATTACGATTCGCGACGAGCCCGGAACCGGCTACCGCGTGCGGGAGGATCTGATTGAAAAGCTGACCGTGAAGAAAGAAACGATTCAGACGTAGAGACCCGGCTTGCCGCGTCGCCGCTGGCGTCCGACAGAACCTCTGTCCTTACTTCTGGCTCCCCGCCCCGCGACCGATCTCCGCCAGCCCGCTCTCCTGCTTCTTTAACAACTCGACTCCCTGAGCGAACGTGAGGCCGCTCGGCACCGGATGGAAATCGCTGAAACTCTCGGTGGACTTGATATCGATGCGCTTGAAGAACAGGAGCTTTCCCGTGAACATGAGACCCATTCGCTGAATATCCCACGAGCCGTCGCCCACGTCGCCTTGCTCCACGAGAAAGCGGCCGCCCCGATCGAGATGGCCAAGAATCCCCCAGCCGAAGCCCACTTCCTTGAACAGGGTGCCATCGATGCGCGCGATGCGGTATTTGTTAGGGTCGATCAGGAGGTACCCTTGCATGCCCGCGAGTACCTGCTCTGTGCGCGTGGGAGGATCGTACCGGGGATTCGGCTTGAATTTTAGGCGAACGAGTTCGGATCCCTGCTTGCCGATGCCCGGCTTACCCGGTTCTACGCCATCGTATTCGAACAGAAACGCGTCGGGCATAGCCCTGACAATTCGGCCCACCCGTTCGGCATCATCTTTCTCCCGCTGTCGCTTTCTCTTCAGTTCCTCCGGATTGTTCATGAGGTCCTTGAGCCGCGCCTCTTCTGCCTGACGTTGTTCGATGGTGAGGGGCTTGCCATCATTGGCGATGGCCATCCCCGCCATGGCGTCCTTGGTCTCGCAGTACAACTTGATTTGCGATCCGTGAGCTGTTTCCTTGCGCGATGTGAAGATGTGGGGCACGGACTCGCCCTCGGATGCTCTGACCTCGTTCTGTACGGTCTTGCGAACCAACTCCCCCGGCGGAATCGGCGGCAACTGTGCTCCCGGGGCAAATTGGCCAAGCCACACCACGCTGGCCATCACCGCCAGTCGTCCGCACCCGCCCCTTCGCTGTTGCAGCATCGAAAACCTCAATCTCCGCTAGTG
>Ga0137409_10002452_pt1 | contig 19861 bp, 17 predicted proteins | sample CZODoug1_16funga_FD_122059 | JGI IMG/M metagenome (GOLD analysis project Ga0137409, IMG submission 122059) | Vadose zone soil fungal communities from Angelo Coast Range Reserve, California, USA - CZODoug1_16fungal (Hybrid Assembly) | ecosystem: Environmental > Terrestrial > Soil > Vadose zone... | reverse complement strand
TCCGGCTGTTTCGTAAGGTAATTGATCCCGTCGTTGTGATAGAACCGCGCCGCGGGCACGACGCGCTCGCCGCCCGGCCCGACCAGCATGTACTCCGCGCCCAAGGCCACCATCACCGGCGCCACGTCGGAGGAGCTGACGGCCCAGCAGCGCGGGGACGAGGGCGCCACCCAGCAGACGTGCCCGTCCTTCTTCATGCAGAAGTCGATCGCTTTGCGCCACTCGTACGTCTGATTGTAGTAGTTGCAGCGCGTGTCGAGGCAGAGATTGCCGCCCAGCGTCCCCATGTTGCGAAGCAGCGGCGTCGAAACGAGCTCGGCGGCGTGCGCCACGGCAGGGGCGGCCTCGCGCACGGCCGCACTGGCGGAGAGGTCGGTCAGTGTGATGGACGAGCCGAGTGTGCGTCCGTCCGCACGCCGCAGCTCGGGTATTCCCATCAGCGTGATGACGACCTTCGGTTCCTGGTGGCGGCGCTTCATGTTGGGGTACAGGTCAGTCCCGCCGGCGACGAACATGCCGTCGGGTCCGGCATCCGCCTTCATCACCAACGCCTCCTTCAGCGTCCTCGGCTGCAGGTAGGTGAACGACGGGAGTCTCAGCATCAGTCCCTTGCCGCCCTCGCCCTTGCCGCCCTCTGCCCTTTGCCGCTTTCCACCGCCCTGCCGTCTCCCCCCTCCCACGGCGGCGGGACCCGCGTCGGCTCAGGCCACGCAATGTCCGGGAACGCCGCCGGTCCGAACCGTGGGGCTTCGCCCTTTTGCTTGCGCCGCAGCGCCTTGAATACTTTTTCCGGCGTGATCGGAACTTCGTCGATGCGCACGCCGACCGCGTCGTACACGGCGTTCGCCACCGCAGGCGGCACCGGAAGCAGCGGTCCCTGGCCGCACTCCTTGGCCCCGAACGGGCCGTTCGGATCGGGATCTTCGACCACGTAGGTCACGACGTCGCACATCTCGAGCGTGGTCGGGCTCTTGTACTCGAGCAGGCTGGGAATCTTGTGGACGACGTTGCGGTTGCCGCGGTACGCCATCTCCTCCATGAGCGCTTCGCCCAGGCCCATATACACCGAGCCTTCGATCTGGCCCATTACGGTGGTGGCATTGATCGCGCGGCCAACGTCGTGAGCGATCCAGATCTTCGGCACCTGGACGATCCCGGTCGCGGGATCCACGTCTACCTCCGCGACACAGGCACTGTAGGAGTAGGCGGGTGAGGGCCCCACGCCCGCGCCGCGGTACCTGCCGGCAGACGGGGCCGGCGTGTAGGAGCCCACAGTACCGATCGTTCCCTCCGCCGCTTCGGCGAGCTGCACCGCCTCTGCGAACGTGAGCCCGCGCTCGGGATCCTGGACGTCGAACACACGCCCCTCGGCGAACGTGAGGCGCTCGATCGGGGTCTCGAGCTTCTTCCCGGCGTGGAGGGCAATGACGTCGCGGGCGCGCTCGGCCGCCTGGATCGCCGCGTTGCCCGTCATGAGCGTGACCCGGCTCGAGTAGCTGCCCAAATCCACCGGCGTGAGATCGGTATCGCCCGTGACCACGGCGACGTCGAGCGGGTCGAGGCCGAGCACTTCCGCGACGATCGTGGCGAGGATCGAGTCCGAGCCCTGCCCGATCTCGGTCGAGCCGCAGAACACCGTGACGCCCCCGCCGCGGTCGCACTTGAGCTGCACGCCCGAGTGCGGCATCGCGTTCCAATAGATCGGCAGTCCCGCGCCGGTGATGTAGGACGAGCACGCGAGTCCGATCCCCTTGCCGTGTGGGAGCTGCTTGAACCGCTCTTTCCACTTCGAGCCGCGAACCACCTTCTCGATGCAGGATCCGAGTCCCATCGAGCCGATGCGCAGCCAGTTGGCGGTGAGCGAGTTCGGCGGCACGAGATGCTTGAGACGCAGCTCTGCCGGATCTATGCCGAGCTGCTCGGCGATCTTGTCGAGGTGGACCTCGAGCGCGAAGCGCGGTTGCGGCGTCCCGTGGCCCCGTTTCGGTCCACACGGCGGCTTGTTCGTAAAAGCTCTTGCGCCTTGAAACTTGTAACGTGGAACGTGATACGTGACGGTTTGCAGCGCCCCCGTATAGTACGTGCTCGCGACGCCGTAGGACCCGTACCCGCCGCCGTCGAGCAGCGACTTGAAGTGCATACCGGTAATGGCGCCGTCCTTTTTCACCCCCGTCTTCACCCACATGAGGGTGGGGTGGCGCCCGCGGTGGCAATAGAAGACCTCTTCGCGCGTGAGGGTGATTTTCACCGGCCGCCCGGTGACCATCGCGAGCTTGGCGGCGGCGATCTCGTGGCTGAAAGGATCGCTCTTTCCGCCGAAGCCGCCCCCGTTGGGACAGGCGATCACGCGGATGCGCGCCGCCGGGAGCTCGAGCACCTTGGCGAGCGCCCGGTGCACGTAGTGTGGTGTCTGCGTGGCGCTCCACAGCGTGAGCTTCCCGTCCGGTCGGGGAGACCAATCAGCCACCGCCGCGTGCTGCTCCATCGGCAGGTGGGTATTCCCCTCGAAGAAGAACAGGTCCTCGCGCACGATGTCGGCCTGCGCCAGGCCCGCCTCGACGTCTCCGAACTCGAGATCGATCAGCTTGTGGATGTTGCCCGCATCGGCGTAGTCGTGGATCGCCGGCTCGGGATGCTCGACGGCGTCGAGCGCATCCGGGAAGGCGCGCAGCATTTCGTAATCGACGGTGATCAGGTCCAGGGCCTGCGCGGCCGCTTCCTCGGTGGTGGCCGCGACGGCGGCCACCGGATCGCCCACGAAGCGCACCTTATCGAGCGCCAGGGCGTGCTCGTCCTGGCTCACCGGCAAGATCCCGAACGGGATCGGCAGATCCTTGCCCGTGAGCACGGCCTTTACGCCGGGCAGCGCGGCGGCTCGGGAGCCGTCGATGGACCGGATCCGCGCGTGCGGGTGAGGGCTGCGGAGCAGCTTGGCGAAGAGCATGCGGGGCAGGAACAGATCGTCGGCGAACCGCGTGACTCCGGTGACTTTCGCGGTCGCGTCCACCTTGCGGTGGGCCTTCCCCACCACCCGGAACCCCGTGGGTTTCCTACCGGACGCCATATAGGGTCTCCGGCGCCGGCTTCGCGTCCTCGCCGCGCATGCGGGCCGCCGCCAGCTCGACGGCTTCGTAGATCTTGATGTAGCCGGTGCAGCGGCAGAGGTTGCCCGACAGCGCCTGTTTGATCTGGTCGCGCGACGCGCGCGGGCTCGACGCGAGCAACGCCTGGGCGGCGAGCAGGAACGCCGGCGTGCAGTAACCGCACTGCGCCGCGCCCAGCTCGGCGAATGCTTCCTGCAGAGGATGGAGCGTCCCGTGCTGCGCCATGCCCTCTACGGTTTTGACCCCGTGACCGGCGCAAGCGAGGCCCAGCACCAGGCAGGACAAGATCGGCGTGCCGTCGAGCAGCACGGTGCAGGTGCCGCATTCGCCCAGCTCGCAGCCGTGCTTCGTGCCCGTGAGCCCCAGATCCTCGCGCAGCACCTCGAGCAGCGTCTTATGTGGTGCGAACGCCACTTCGACGGGCTCCCCGTTGAGCTCGAGTGCGATCTTCGCTTTGGCGTTGGCGTGGAGCATAGGTTCCGAAACGTAATCTTGATAACGGGGCGGTAGGGCGCCAGCTTTCGCGCTCCCCAAGCCGACGAGCATCACATGCGCGTGATCTGGAAGGTGGCGGTCGGGCTCGCGTTCCTAGTGGGCCTCCGTCCGGCCGAGCCCCTGTGCGCGCAGGACTACCGCGCCCAGGCCCTGCGCATCCTGAGCACGGTCCCGCTCGTCGACGGCCACAACGATATCCCCGATGCGATCCGCGAGCGGGGCGGCCTGGACTCCGTGGATTTCGGCGTGCTCCAGCCGAAGCTCATGACCGACATCCCCAAGCTCCGCGCCGGCGCCGTGGGCGCGCAGTTCTGGGCGGCGTACGTGCCCGTCACCACGCTCCATGGGGGCGAGCATCCGGCGGTGTACGCGCTCGAGCAGATCGATCTCGTGCACCGGTTGTGCCGCAAGTACGGGCAGGCGTTAGCCCCGGCGGAGACGGTCGCGGACGTCGAGCGGAACTTCACAGCGGTACGCGGCAGCCTGAGCGGCTTGAACTTCGAGCGGCCGCGCTCGCCGCGCGACTCGAAGGTTTCTTGCCTCATCGGGATCGAGGGCGGCCACGCCATCGAGAACTCGCTCGGCGCCCTGCGGATGTTCTACCGCCTAGGCGTGCGCTACATGACACTGACGCACTGGGAGACCATCGATTGGGCCGACGCGGCCACCGACAGCGCGAAGCACGGCGGGCTCACGCCGTTCGGTGAGGAGGTGGTCCGCGAGATGAATCGGCTGGGCATGCTGGTCGATCTGTCGCACGTGTCGGACGCCACCATGGTGGACGCGATCCGCGTGTCTCGCGCGCCGGTGTTCTACTCACATTCCTCCGCCCGCGCGCTCTGCAACCACGTGCGCAACGTCCCCGACTCGATCCTCAAGATGGTCAGGGCGAATGGCGGGGTGGTGATGGTGAACTTCAACCCCGGCTTCGTCTCGGAGGCGGTGCGGGTGTACGAGGACAGCATGGCCAGACGCGCCCGCGTGCTGCGTGCCGCGGGGGTCGACACCACGGCGGTGGCGGATTCCCTGAAGGGCTGGGCGGCGCGGGGTCCGAAGGCGACTCTCTCACAGGTGGCGGATCACATCGAGCACATCCGCGACGTGGCGGGCGTGGACGCGGTCGGCCTCGGCTCCGACTTCGACGGCATCACGCAAGTGCCCGTGGGCCTCGAGGACGTGTCGAAGTTTCCCGATCTGCTGGCGGAGCTCTTGAGACGCGGCTGGAGCGAGCAGGACATTCGCAAGGTCGCTGGGCTCAACGCCCTCCGTGTGCTGCGAGCAGCGGAAGGGGTGGCGGCGTCGAAACGGTAGTCCCGGCGCCGGTTACTCGGTGTTGGCCTTGGCCGGTTCTGACGCCTGCTTCCCTGCGGACTCAAAGCCTTTTCTGGTCATCTCTCCCCACGTCTTTTTCTGCCGGAACACCGACCAGAACGCCTTGAGGCGCCACCACACCGTCCGCTGCCGGTAGCCGAAGTTCTCGAGCGTCGCGAACAGCAGCAGCCGGACCAGATCGCCGACCCGGCGATACCGCTGGAAACTCACCTCCTCGAGCACCACGGCCCAGAGCGACAGCAACATCCCGTAGCCCCACGCCACGAGCACGAAGAGCAACGCGAAGTTGGCGTTCACGACGCCCACCAGCAGGCCGCCCACGGTGATCACGTACCCCACCACCTCGACGAGCGGGGCGAGCATCTCTCCGAACGTGAAGAAGGGCATCGCGATCAATCCCACGCGGCCATAGCGGGGGTTGAAGAGCATCCCCTTGTACTGCCACATGGCGGCGATCAGGCCGCGGTGCCACCGCTCCCGCTGGCGCGACAGGATGCGCCCGGACTCGGGGACCTCGGTCCACGCCACCGGGTCCGGGATGAAGGGGATTTCGTAGCGCCGCTTGTGCTGCCGCAGATAGCGATGCAGGCGCACGACGAGATCGAGGTCCTCGACCACGCTCGTCGTGCGGTACCCGCCGATCGCGTGCAGGTATTCTTTGCGGAACAGACCGAAGGCGCCGGAAATGACCAGGCTGCCCCCCAGCCGGTTCCAGCCGAGCCGGCCGAACAGGAAGGCGCGCAGGTATTCGACCACCTGCACGCCGGGGAGGAAGCGGCCGGAGACTCGAGCGTCGATCACGCGTCCGTCCTTCACGGTGCACCCATTCGCGACGCGCACCGTTCCCCCCACCGCCGCGATGTGGCGGCCGAGCAGGAATGGCCGCGTGAGGCGCAGCAACGCATCGGGCTCGATCAGCGTATCCGCGTCCACGGCGATGACCAGGGGGAACCGGCTCGCGTTGATCGCGGCATTGAGCGAATCCGCCTTGCCCCCGTTCTCCTTGTCGAGGACCAGCAGGCGCGTGCGGGTGCGCGAGCGGTACAGGGCCCGCAGCGGCTTGGTGGGGATCGTCTCCGGATAGGTGCGCGGCACCTCGTAGAGGTCGAAGGCGTGCCGCAGGCGCTCCAGCGTATCGTCCTTGGACCCGTCGTTCACCACGATGATCTCGAAGTTGCGGTATTCGAGGGTCAGGATGGCGGTGACGCTCGCCTCGATGGTGGCGATCTCGTTGTGGGCAGGGACGAGGATGGTGATGGGCGGCAAGGCGTCGCTCTGCATGAGCCGCTGGAAGTCTTCGTCCTCCGCCAGCCGGGTCTGCTCCCAGATCTCGGGGATCGAGAGCACGAGCAGGAGTGCGTAGCAGGAATTCAACACCAGGAAGTAGAGGAGGATCGCGAGGTCGCCGCCGTGAATGACGGAGCTCACGCCGCGTACTCAGCCAGCGCCTGCGGGGAGAGGCCGAGCACCAGCCGCGCCATGTCGCGGCTCGCCTGGTGCCCGCCGACTTCCGCGGCGAGCAGCACATTGCGCCCCGCCGTGCCGAAGCGGGGGAGCGCCAGCCCCGCCCGTAAACGCACCCACCAGTCGTTGTCGCGCAGTGCGTCGCGCACGACCGGCAGCGTAGCCGGGTCGGCGATCATACCGAGCGAGCGGACGGCCTGGGCCCGCACGGGCCAGACGCGGTCCTGCGCGAGCAGCCGCAGCGCGGCAATCGAGTCCCCGTGGGGGTATTTCCCGAGCGCGCGGGCCACCTGGCTCCGGACCTCCTGGTCGCGGTGGGTGGCGAGCGCGGTGAACGGCTCGCGCAGGTCCGGATGCTCCAGGCGCGCCGCGAACTCGACCACGCGGGGGAGCCGGGGATCCTCGCGCCGCGCGAACAGCTGCTGCAGGTGGCGCACCACGGCGGGACGCGCCTTTTTGAGCGCGCTCGCGTAGTACGCCTGCACCGTGGGGCCGAGCTGCGGCAGCTGATCGAGCGCCGCGGTCACCAGCACAGGACTGGTCAGGCGCTCGAGCGTGGTGGCGGCCGCGATCTGCACGGCGGGATGGTGGTCACGCAACAGGCGGAGCACCCGGCCGATGTCGTGCGGCGTCGCGGCAACGGAAAGGAAGCGCGCGCACTCGAGCCGCTTCCACCAGCGCGCCGACCGGCTGTTGGTGCGCAGCACGCGCGCCCACCACTGGTTGGCGAGCAGCCGCGACAGGTCCTGCCACCGTTCGCCCGGCACCCGGGCGGACCACGTGACGAGGGCGTCGACGGCCAGCGACACCGGCAGACGCGCCAGGGCCCCCACCACCTCGGCCGCGGGCGCCTGTCCCATCGTCCAGCGATGCATCACCGCTTCCAGCTCGCGCCGGCGCGGCTGCAACCGGGCGCTGCGACGCACGCGAAACCAGCGATTCAGAATGATGAGAATGATCAGCGCAACGAGCAGGATTCCCTGCGCGACCGCCACGACCCAGAGGAATTGCAGGCTGGTCACCGGCCCACCCAGCGCTTGATCTTCTCCAGTGCCACGCGCAGGCTGATCGGCTTCACGAGATAGTCGAGCGCCCCTGCCTCCAGTCCGCGCAACTGCTCCTCCTCGGTGCCGTGCACCGTCGTGAACACGACGCGGTACGTCCCGGGGCGCTCCCGCTCCAGGGCGGCGAGGATCGAGTACCCGTCCAGGGCGGGAAGATCGACGTCCAGGAGGAGCAAGGGACGCGTGCCCCGTGCGTCCAGCGCGAGCAGCTCGCGCAGCGCGTCCCTCCCGTTACGATACGCCAAAAACCGATACCCGTGGGCGCGCAACCCGTACTCGAGCAGCTCCGCGAGCGCCGCGTCGTCCTCCACGTAGATCACCTCCGGCACCAGGACGGCGTCCGCCGGTGGGACGACGGGCTCCGCCGGCTTCGGGGGCACCCGGGGAGGAGCGGCGCGCACGGAGGTCGCCCCGGGCCGTTGTGTCGGGGGTCGCGGCCCCGGCCGGGGCGGCGGGCCGACGCGTGGCAGGGACCCGGATCGGACTGGCGGCGGAGCGGCAGGGGCGGCGCTCGCGTCCGGGACTTCAACTCCGAGCAGCTCCGCGAGCCGCTTGACGAACCAGCGGGCGAGAGAGCCGCGCTCCACGTCCGGGTCGTCCGGTCGAGCGACCCAATCCTTTACGGTCGCCTCCATCCCGGCCGCGAGGCGCGACGCCTCCATGAACCCGTACGAGCCGGCGGAGCCGTGGATTTTGTGGGTCTCCCGTCGCAGCTCCTCCAGCGCCTCGCGGTCGGCGCCTGCCGCCAGGAGCCGCTCGGCAATCCCCGCGAGGACGCTGAGCTGCCCGCGCGCGCTCTCGAGGTACTCCGCGAGCAGCCCCGGGGGCAGCTCGGGTGGGGGCGACGTGGCGTCGGCGGCCATGGACTACCAAGATGGGGAACCGCGTGGTGAAAATGCCATAGCCGGCGAGCCAACCGAGGCATGATATTGCCCGTCATCGACGACTCGATCGGTCTCTGCCTCACCTGCCGCTGGATGCGGGCGGTGACGACGCGACGCGGCTCGACTTTCTACCGCTGCGGCCGCGCCGACACGGACCCGCGCTTCCCACGCTACCCGCCGCTGCCGGTGCGGCAATGCGTCGGGTACGAGGAGGGTCGCCCGGAAAACGACAAAGGAAGAGAGGAGAGTGCAGCGGTTCCTTAAGCACGAACCGGAGCCCGCCTATTGCGCGGGCGGGCCGGTTTCCCCAGTTTGATTTTTGCGCCCCTCTAACACCGCTTACGCTCGAGGTATCTCGTGGCTCAACCGCGTCCCCTGGAGCGCGCCAAGCTGTTCTTCTTCCGCCACTTCGAGCGGATCTTCGTATTGTTGCTGGTGCTCGCGATGGCGGCGATTCACGCCCTCGTGGACCAGAAGTTCGCCTTCCTGAGCTTCTATTATTTGCCGATGATTCTCGCCGGCTTCTACGGCGGCCGACGCTTCGCGGTCATGGCGGGCGTATTCGTGGTGGCGCTCGTCTTCTACTACCAGTACTTCGTGGGTCTCGACATGCTGCCCGGCTTCTACGCCGACGCGCTGCTCGCGCTGGTACCGTGGGCCGGCTTCCTCATCCTTACCGGCTACGTGGTGGGCGCCCTCGCCGAGCAGCGGGCGGTGCGCCTCGCCGAGGTGAAGAACGCGTATCTCGCGACACTCGAGCTTTTGACCTATCACATCGAATCCGCCGAGCGGAACCAGCAGGGGCATTCCAACCGGGTGGCCGACGTGGCGGCGGCGATCGGGCGGGAGTTGAAGCTCACCGATGCCGACGTCGAGAACCTGCGGGTGGCGGCGCTGCTGCACGAAGTGGGGACGCGCGACCAGCGCCTGCTGCGGCTCCTGTCGCGCTCAGTGTCGAACACCTCGGTGGGCGTGGCGCGCGCCATGCGCGGCGCCGCCGAGATCATCGGTGAGTACGGGCACTACTATGAGATCGTGGGTGAGGACTGGGACATCGAGGCGCTGCCGCTCCCCATGACCGTGAAAATCCTCGCGGTCGCGGACGCGTTCGAGACCCTGCAGATGGCGACGCCGGTGCGTCCGGCGTTCCCCAAGTGGACCGCGCTCGAAGAAGTGGAGAAGGGGTCGGGCAAGACGTTCGCGAAGGATGCCGTTCGGGCGTTGCGCAGCGTCGCGGGGCGGCCGGAAGCCGCGGCGCCGGAGGCGGGCCTGAGGGTCGTCTAAGACCCGGGCGGGAGTTCAGGCGTGCGCCGCCCGCTCGCGACTCCGCCAGCCACTCCCACTCCGAACGCAGCCGCAGTCCAGATCCCCACCGGAAGGAGCACCCCGAGGGGGAGCGCCACTACGCTGGCGGCGAGCCCTCCGGCGATCCCCGCGACGAGCGGGGCCGCCGGACTCCGCACCGCATCCACGAAGCGCAGCCGGCGCCGCACGAAGTTCCGTGTGGCCGCGAACCCCCCGCCCAGCGCGGCCGCTCCTATTAACAAGCCCAGCACCATGGTGGATCTCCTTTGTCGCGCGCCCTACGCAACTTGCGCGAGCGCGGTTTCCCACGCGATTGTGCAGCCGGGGGTGGTAGTTTTCGCTGCAACTGTTTGCTGGAATCCGGCGTCTAGAGGAGCCATGACGACTCGCATTGCCACCGCGACGGCCGTGGTGCTGGGACTCTGGTCTGCCTGCCCGCCCGTCCGCTTGTCCGCTCAATCGCTCCGTGTCCCCTACCAGACATTCACCCTCCCCAACGGCCTCCAGGTGATCGTACATGAGGATCACTCGGTTCCGGTGGTGGCGGTGAACACCTGGTATCACGTCGGCTCGTCGGATGAGAAGCCAGGGCGCACCGGGTTCGCCCATCTGTTCGAGCACATCATGTTCATGGGCTCTCAGCACGTGCCGACCGGTGAGTTCGACCGGCTGCTCGAGGCCGCGGGCGGCGACAACAACGGCTCGACCACGGAAGACCGCACCAACTATTACGAAGACGGGCCCGCGAACGCGCTTCCCCTGATGTTGTACCTGGACGCGGACCGCATGGGGTTCCTGTTGCCCGAGATGACGGTGGAGAAGGTCGACCTGCAACGCGGCGTGGTGCAAAACGAGCGGCGGCAGAGCTACGAGAACCGCCCCTACGGCCTCGCCGAAGAGAATATCCTGCAGCGACTCTATCCCGCGAACCATCCCTATCATTGGCCGGTCATCGGCTCGATGGCGGATCTCCAGGCGGCGACCCTGGAAGACGTGCGCCAGTTCTTCCGGACGTACTATACCCCGAACAACGCGACGCTCGCGATCGCGGGCGACATCACCACGCAGGACGCGCGCCAGCTCGTGCAGCGCTACTTCGGCGACATTCCCCGGGGGCCTGCGGTAACCCGCACGCCGCCGCCTCCGGTGCAGGTGGCGGGCGTGGTCCGCGCCGTGCTGGAAGACCGCGTCCAGCTGCCACGTGTGTACGATGCCTGGCATACGGTGAAGGCGTTCAGTCCCGACGATGCCACGCTGGACGTCCTGGCGAACGTGCTCGCCGGCGGGCGGTCGTCGCGCCTCTATCGCCGACTGGTGTACGAGCTGCAAATCGCGACCGACGTCGTGGCGTTCCAAGACGGCAGCCGTATCGACGGCAAGTTCGAAGTGTACGCCACCGCCCGCCCCGGCCACGATCTGGGCGAGCTGCAGCGGGTGATCGACGAAGAGCTGGGGAAGCTCGCCGACCAGGGCCCGACGCCGCGCGAGGTGGAGCGGGCCCAGAACACGGTCGAGGCGCAGTTCCTGTCGCGCATGGAGCGCGTGGGCGGCTTCGGCGGCAAGGCGGATCAGTTGAACTTCTACAACTACTTCGTCGGAACCCCGGACTACTTCCAGAAGGACCTGGAGCGGTATCGGCGAGTGACGCCCGCGGCGGTGCAGCGCGCCGTGCGCGCGTACCTCTCGCCGGCTCACCGCGTGGTGCTCAGCGTGGTGCCGCAGGGCAAGCCGGAGCTGGCGGTGAAGGAAGGGGCGACGCCATGAAGGCGGCCGCCGCACTCGTCGCGCTGATACTCACCGTCTGTCCGGCCTGGGGTCTCTCCGCCCAGGCCGTGGATCGCAGCAAGCCTCCGGAACTGGCACCGCCTCCGGCGCTCAAGCTGCCGGGCGTGCAGACCACGGTGCTGCCGAATGGCCTCACGCTCGCCGTCGTCGAGATGCACAAGGTGCCGGTGGTGGACGTGCAGCTACTGATCGATGCGGGTGCGGCCCGGGATCCTTCGGGCGCTCCCGGGCTCGCGACCTTCACGGCGACGATGCTGCAGCAGGGGGCAGGCGCCCGCAGCGCCCTCGACGTCGCGGATGAGGCGGCGTTCCTCGGCGCCCAGCTCGGCACGGCGGCAGGCTTCGACGGCTCCAGCGCCTCGATCCACGTGCCCAAGCGGCGGCTCGAGGCCGCGCTCGATCTGCTCGCGGACGTGGTGCTGCGGCCCGCGTTCGCCGACTCGGAGATCGCGCGGCAGCGGGAGCTCCGCGCCGCGCAGCTGGTGCAGCAGCGCGATGAGCCGGTGTCAGTGGCGAACATCGCGTTCCCCGCCATCGTGTACGGTCGCGAGCATCCATACGGGCATCCGCTCAACGGCACCGACAGCGCGACCGCCCGGCTCGCGCGCGAGAGCGTGGCCGAGTTCTACCGGACCTACTACCGGCCCAATGGGGCGCGCATTCTGGTCGTGGGCGACGTGACGCTCGCGGAGGCGCGCCGGCTGATCGCGGCGCGGTTCGGCGGCTGGGAGCGCGGTGACGTGCCCACGTTCCCAAGTCCTGCCGCCGCACCGCCCACGGCGGCCCGCACGGTGTATCTGATCGACAAACCGGGGGCGGCGCAGTCCGTGGTCCGGATCGGCCACCTCGGGCCGGCCCGCACGACCCCCGACTGGTTCGCGCTCGAAGTCTTGAACACCATCCTGGGTGGCGCCTTCACCTCTCGCTTGAACCAGAATTTGCGCGAGACCCGCGGCTACACCTATGGCGCCTTCTCCCAGTTCGTGCCGCGCCGGCTCAGCGGGGCGTTCGTGGCGCTCGCGTCGGTGGTGACCGCCAAGACCGACAGCGCGCTCATCGAGTTCCTGAAGGAGCTACGGCGGATCCGTGACGAGACGGTGGCCCCGGCCGAGCTCGCGAAGGCGAAGGCGTATCTCACGCTCGGCCTGCCGGGGGACTTTGAGACCACGGGCGGCGCCGCGGCCCGCTTCCGCGAGCTCCTCTCGCTCGACTTGCCGCTCGACTACTACGACCGCTACGTGGACCGCATCAACGCCGTGACGGCCGCCGACGTGCAGCGCGTCGCGCGGCGGTACATCGATCCCGACCGCTTCGACATCGTCGTGGTGGGCGACCAGACCAAAATCGAGGCGGGCATCAAGGCGTTGAACGAGGGGCCGATCGTGTACCGCGACGTCTGGGGGCAGGAGCTCAGGTAGACCGGCCGGCCGCCTACCCTAGCGCCGGCCCGCCAGGACAATCCGGAACCCGGCGACAATCTCGGCGGAGACCGCCCCGTCCTTCAAGAGCTGCAACTCCGCGAACGGTTGCAGAGTTCGCAGCCGGGCTTCAACGCCGAGCTGGCCGACCAATCCCACGTCGGTCTGGCTCGCGACACCCGGTGCCGAGCTCCGGGACCAATACGGGCCGACCCCGACGTAGGGGGCGAGCTTGGAGACTTGCGGTGCCCACTGGAGCGTCGCGCTCGTTCTCCAAAGGTTGCCGCTGGTGAGGAGGTACGACTGAACACCCCCATAAACGGCGAAACCCGCCGGCAACCCCACGAGCAGGTGCCCGCCCAGGGCCGACTCGCTCAAGTCGCTAAAGTTGTACGCGGCCTGGACTCCAAGACAGACCCGACCCCGCGTCTGCGCTTCGATGTGGGGGGCGGCTGAAACGGCGGGGACCAAGAAGCCCGTCAACGTGCTGAGGAATTGCCACCGGTGGACCATGACGCCCTCCCGACCGTTGGGTTCGCGACGGTAGGAGCGCAGCAAAGAGCGGGCCGCGACGCCAGCCCCTCCCAGACGTGTGCCGACGTCCTCGGGTTGGGTCAGACTGTGTCGCGAGCTACCAGCGGATCGCCGCGCTGGCCCAGGTGAACCCCGAGCCGAACGCGGTCATCACCAGCAGATCGCCGCGGTTGAGGCGCCCTTCGCACAGGGCTTCGTGCAGCGCGATGGGAATCGAAGCGGCGGTCGTATTGCCGTATTTCTGGATGTTCACGTAGACCTGGTCGTCGCGCAGGCCGACGGCCTTCTGCACCATCTCGAGGATCCGCAGGTTCGCCTGGTGGGGGACCATGAGCTTCACGTCCGCGGCCGTGACGCCGTTCGCCTTGAGGGCCGTGGCCACCGACTGCGGCATCAGGACCGAGGCGAACTTGAACACCTCGCGGCCCTCCATTACCGCGCGGTGCTTCCCCTCTTCCATCAGCTCGGTGCTGATAAAGGGGTCGTGTGCCAGCCCTGGCGCATCGACCCACAGCTTCTCGGCGTGCCGGCCGTCGGCGTAGAGGTGGGTCGAGAGCACGCCCCGCCCGGGGTCGTCGGTGGGGCCGAGGATCGCGACCCCCGCGCCGTCGCCGAACAGCACCGCGGTGTCGCGGCCCCGAGTGGTCCGGTCGAGCCCGCGGGAATGCACCTCCGCGCCCACGAGCAACACCCGGCGGTACTGGCCGGCCCGGATCCATGCATCGGCCACCGACAGGCCGTACACGAATCCCGAGCACTGGTTGCGCACATCGATCGCGGGGATGTCGCTGATCCCGAGCTCGCGCTGCAGGAACACACCGTTGCCGGGCTCGAAGTGGTCGGGGGTGCAGGTGCAGTACACGATACAGTCCAGATCCGTCGCCTTCATTCCGGCCTTCGCGAGCGCCTGCAGCGACGCCTGCCGTGCCAGCGAGGCCCCGGTCTCGCCCTCCGACACCCAGTGCCGCGTCCGGATCCCGGAGCGCTGGGTGATCCATTCGTCGGAGGTGTCCATGATGCGTGAGAGATCGTCGTTGCTGACGACGCGGTCGGGAACGTGGAATCCGGTGGCGATGAATTCGGTGCGTGGCATCGGGATTCCTTGCGAGAAAGGTGCGCCCGGAGGAGATTTCGCCCCCGACGCGAGGCTTGGCAAGGGAGTCATGGATCTTACGCTCACCCGGGCGCAGTACGACGCCGTGCGCGGCGCGCGGCACCTGCCCGACGTCCTCAAAAAGGTGTTGGACAGCGCCACGCGCCCGAAAGGCAGCGACGGCTATGTCCTGCACCTCACGTATGAGGAAGCCACGGCGCTGAACGAGCTGTGCGCCTGGAACGTGCACACCGACGCGAGCGGCGGGGTGAAGCCCGAATCCAAAGTGTTCGACGATCTCGTAAAAGCGATTCTCACGCATCCTGACTACTAGGCGCCAAACATGAAACGCATTACTGGCCTGCTGCTGTCATGCTTGCTCGCCACGCTGACCCCGCCCCTGGGGGCCCAGAAGCGAGCGATAACCGTCGACGACTATCTCGCGCTCAAGTCGGTGGGCAACCCGCAGTTGTCGCCGGACGGGGAGTGGGTCGCGTATACGGTGACCGAGCCCTCCCTCAAGGACAACCGGGGCATCACGCGCATCTGGCTCGCCGAGGTGGCGAGCGGCTCGGCGCGCCAGCTCACCGCAGGCCCCGAATCGGATCGGCAGCCGCGCTGGTCGCCCGATGGCCGCACGCTCGCCTTCGTGTCCACCCGCGAGAACGGCGCGCAGCTGTGGGTGCTGCCGGTCGCGGGGGGCGAGGCGCGGCGGCTGACGAGTCTCGCCGACGGCGTGTTCGATCCGCTGTGGCTGCCCGACGGCACGGGGCTCATCGTCACGAGCGACATCAAGTGGCCTGCGGCGCAGGAAATCGACGGGCGCAACGGCGACTTCCCTACCGACGCCCGCATCTGGACCGGCCCCATGTGGCGGCACTGGGACGATTGGCGCGCCGGCAAGCGCCAGCACCTGTTCACCGTCGGGCTCGCCGATGGCGCCACCAGGGACGTAACCCCCGTGGACCACGACGTGCCGACGATCGCGACCGGCGGCGATGGCGATGTGAGCGTCTCACCCGACGGGAAGGAGATCGCGGTCGCGATTCATGGCGACACGACCGTCGCCGACAATACGAACGTAGACGTCTACATCATGGGACCGGATGGCTCCGGGATGCGCGCGCTGACCACGGGACGTGGAGCCGACAACACGCCGCGCTATTCGCCCGACGGCAAGTGGCTCGCCTACCTGTCGATGGAGCGGGCCGGGTTCGAAGCCGATAGACAGCGACTGATGCTGGTCGCCCGGTCGGCCGGCCGGCCCGGCGGACCGCCGGTCGAGGCGACCAGGGGCTGGACGCTGTCCGTCGGGTCGTACACGTGGTGCCCCGATTCGAAATGCATTTACGCCGTGGTCGATGAGCGCGGGCGAGACAACGTGTACCGCATCGATCGACCGTCGTTCCGTCGTTCGGTGGCCGTAGGCAATAGTGGGGTCAACACGGACGTGCAGGTGATGCCGGACGGTCAGGGCCTCGTGTACCTGCATCAGAGCAACACGCAGCCCAACGAGATCTGGCTCTCGGGCCGCCAGCTCACGCATCACAACGACGCCGCGCTCGACGCGCTCGATCTCCGGCCGCTCGACGAGTTTGGCTTCGCAGGCGCGCTGGGAGATTCCGTCTTCGGGTGGCTGCTCAAGCCGCCCGGCTTCGACCCCGCCAAACGATACCCGCTCATCTATCTGATTCACGGCGGGCCGCAGAGTGCGTGGACCGATTATTGGGGGGCGCGCTGGAACTACGCGTTGTTCGCGTCGCGGGGATACGTGGTGGCGGCGGTCAACTTCCACGGCTCCACGGGCTACGGCCAGAAGTTCACCGACGCGATTTCCCAGCATTGGGGCGACTATCCCTACCAGGATCTCATGAAGGGCCTGGACGTCGTGGCGCGCCTCCCCTACGTCGATTCCACGCGCATGGGCGCGGCCGGGGCGTCGTACGGCGGCTACATGATCTATTGGATCGCCGGACACACCAACCGCTTCAAGACGCTGGTGTCGCACGACGGCGTCTTCAATCCGGTCAGCATGGCGGGCACGACGGAGGAGCTGTGGTTCATGGACTGGGAGTTCGGCGGCACGCCGTATGCCAACCGCGCGCTGAACGAAAAATGGTCGCCTTTCAACTTTGTACAGAACTGGAAGACACCAATCCTGATCGTCCACTCCCAGCTCGACTACCGCGTGGACCTGTCGGAAGGCTATCAGGCGTTCACCGCCGCCAAGGTGCAGGGCGTGCCGGCCAAGTTCCTGTACTTCCCCGATGAGGGCCACTGGGTGCTGCGGCCGCGCAACCGCCGCCTGTGGTGGGGAACGGTGCTCGACTGGATCGATCAGTACCTGAAGCCCGCGCCCCCCCCGGCCGGGGCCCGCTGATGGGCGAGCCATTGATCAAGACACTGACGCGGAGCGCTCTCGTGGCGGGCGCGCTGGGCAGCGTACTTCTCCTCGCCCTCCCCCGGCACGCCTCGCTCGCCTTCGACTTCGTGGATGTGTTCAGCGTGGCGTTCTGCTTCACGTTCCTGGGGCATTACATCGATCGGCTGTTGCTCGCTCTGCCCGGGATCCGCACCGGCGTGGGACCGCTCATACGCGTGCTCGGCTGGTTCGCCGGGGGGCTCTGGTGCTATGTGATTGCGCGCTGGCTGTGGATTCATTACGGACGCGATCTGGGGGAGCTCCCCGGCTTGATCTGGGGGGGTGTGTTTTTGGTAATCGTCAACAGCGTTGCCCGACGCCACGACGCTACGCCATAAGTCTTACAACGTGGCGTCGTAGCGTCATGCAGTGCCTCTACGGTTTCGTCCACACGTTATTCCCCCGCCGCACATCCGGGAAATTCTGCCGGACATCGATCTCGACCTTTACGACATCGGCCGGGACAGTGCGCCGGTAGGTATAGCGGTTCCCCAGGTACCAGATCTCGACGGGCAGACGCACGTCCTCCGTGGCGCCGTTGGCGTAGGTAAGTCGCAGGTCGACGGGCATCGGGAGGGCACCGAGGCTCGAGAGGAACACGAGCGCGCTGGCCCCCGTGGAGTCCGTCCGGGCGCGCACTGAGTCCACCGCCAGGTCTACGACGTCGGATCGGTAGAACCAGCCACGCCAGAACCACGAAAGGTCCTCCCCGAGCCCGTCCTCCATGGAGCGGAAGAAGTCCGCCGGCGTGGGATGCTTGTACGCCCAGCGCCGGATGTATTGGCGAAATGCGGCGTCGAATCGCGCCGTGTCGGCGAGGATGTGCTCGCGCAGCAGATAGAGACCCGTCGCGGGCTTGTCGTATTCCGCCGCCCCCAGGAGCGGCGGGGGAACCCGGTCCGCCGGGAGCATGGACGGCACATCGTGGCCCGTAGCGACGAAGCGGGCCCACTCCGCCGCGCTACCGCGGTCACGTGGCGCGGTGTCGTGATAGAACACGAGCGTCGAATAGATATTGATGAACGTGTTGAACCCCTCGTCCATCCAGGCGTACTGCCGCTCGTTCGATCCCACGACCATGGGGAACCACTCGTGCCCCAGCTCGTGGGTGGTCACGCCGAACAGGGCCCGATTCCCGGCGCGATGCCCGCAGAACACGATCATTGGGTACTCCATCCCGCCCACTGGACCCGCGACGTTGATCGCCGTGGGGTAGGGGTACGGAGACCATTTCTCGGAGTAGTGCTTGATCGAGTGGCGGGCGTACTCTGTGGAGCGCGCCCAGTCGGCGTTCGCCTCCGGCGGATAGAACGACTGGATCAGGATGCCGTCGTAGCCGCTCGCGTCCCAGATGAAATTGGCCGCGGCCGCCCAAGCCACGTCGCGCACGTTCTTGGCCGTGAAGTGCCAGGTGAGCGTAGACCGCGGGACCGCGGGGCGGGTGAGCGGCTGGCCGACCTCCGCCCTGGGGATGATGGCGATGGTCGTGTCCGACCGGACCGCCCGAGCGAGCCGCGCGCGCTGCCCCGCCGTGAGCACCTCGACGGCGTTGGCGAGCGTTCCCGTCGCCGCCACGACAAAGCTCCGCGGCACGGTGATCGATACGTCGAAGTCACCGTACTCGAGGTAGAACTCGCCCTGGCCGAGGTACTGCTCGGTGTTCCAGCCGCGCACGTCGTCGTACACCGCGAGCCGCGGGTACCACTGCGCGACCTCGTACAGCCAGCCGCCGGGGAACTGCTCCCGGCCCATGCGGTCCGACCCGTGCTCGGGCACCTCGAAGCGGTACGCCAGCTCGAGCTCCGCCCGCCCGCCAGGCGCGAGCGGCCGGTCCAGCTCGACGCGCAGCATGGTGCCATTTTCCGCGCTGGCGAGCGGGATTCGTCCAGACGCCTGGCCGATCCGCCGGACAGCCCTGATGTACTCGATCGTATAGCCGCCCTCGAATCCCCGACCCGCGAACCGGGCGTCGGTCGGGTTCAACGCCGCGCCACGGCTGTTGGCCTTGTAGATGTTCTGGTCCAGCTGCAACCAGACATAGCGCAGCGTATCGGGGGAGTTGTTGGCGTAGCGGATGGTCTCCGCGCCGGCGAGCACATGAGTCGCGGTATCGAGCGACGCCCGGATCGTGTAGTCGGCGCGTTGCTGCCAGTAGCGCGGTCCCGGGGCGCCCGAGCCTTCGCGCAGCTCGTCGGGCGTCGGTAGCGGGAGCCGTCGGAACGGCGACGTGTCGCCCACCTGAGGGGGGAGCGGGGGGAGTGGGGCCGCAGTCGGCTGTTGCAGAGAGAACAGGACGATGGCGAACGCGAGCATGCGGCGGTGTCCTCAGGGTTGGGTTGGCTTCGCTTCCTGCAGATACCCCGCTGCCACGCCGGCGACCACCATGGTGAGTCCGACCCAGCCGAGCGGAGACAGTTGCTGGTGGAACAGGAGCAACGCGAGCGCGGTTCCCACCACCGGCTCGATGGTCGCGGCCACGGCGGCGGGCGCTGCCTCGATCCGCTTCACGGCCGCGAAAAAGAAGAGGTTCGCCGCCAGCACCGATCCTGCCGTCAGCGCCGCCAGACCGCGCCAGGCGGCGAGCGAGGGCGGCGGCGTCGGCATCCGACCCGCCAGGGTGAGCACGATGCCCAGGATCACCACGCCGCCGACCGCTTCGAGGAAGAGCACCCGCACCGCGCCGTAGCGGGGGACGGCGAACCGGGCCATGAGCGTGGTCAGCGCGTAGCTGATGGCGGAAAGCAGGCCTCCCGCGACGCCGGCCCCGATCCCGAGCCGGGCCGCCTCGGCGCCGCTGTTGCTCCCGCCGGTGACCGTGAACGCGACACCCACCATCACTATCAGCGCGAGCAGCAACCGGATCGGGGTGAGCGCCTCCTTGAGAATCAGCCGGGCCAGCACGGCGACGATCACCGGCGCCGTGTAGAGCATGGCCGCCGCGCCGGCCACACCCGCGCCGGC
>Ga0137409_10002451_pt1 | contig 19867 bp, 25 predicted proteins | sample CZODoug1_16funga_FD_122059 | JGI IMG/M metagenome (GOLD analysis project Ga0137409, IMG submission 122059) | Vadose zone soil fungal communities from Angelo Coast Range Reserve, California, USA - CZODoug1_16fungal (Hybrid Assembly) | ecosystem: Environmental > Terrestrial > Soil > Vadose zone... | reverse complement strand
GGTCGAGGCGGTCACGTCGGTGGGCGGCATCGTGAACTCGGCGCCGCGGGCTTTGATCCGCTCGTAGTCGCCCTTGACGTCGTCGGTGAAGAACATGGCCGCAGGCTGGCCCTGCTGAAAGATCGCCTGCTGATACGCTTTGGCTGCGGGGCTGTCGTTCAGCGCCAGCTGCAGCTCCGTGCCGTCCGGCTCCTCGGGCGAGGTCACGGTCAGCCAGCGAAATGGACCCTGACTGAAATCGGCCTTCTTGGCAAAGCCCAGTACCTCCGTATAGAAGCGCAGGGCCTTGGCCTGGTCGTCCACGTGTACGCTGGTCAGTTTGATTTTCATTTCGTTTCTCCTTTGTCACGTTTGCGGTTTGTGCCGCGTGGTCTTCTCCTTGTCTTCCTTTTCGTTGGTGTTGACTGATCCATGCTGTCGAGATGGCGTTCGAGCGCATCCACGTGAGCGGACCACAACCGGCGGAACGGAGCGAGCCAGGCATGCACCTCCTGAAGCGGTTCTGGCTTCAGCCGGTAGAGACGGCGCTGTGCGTCCACCGTGGATTCCACGAAACCGGCCTCGCGCAGCACGCGCAGGTGCTTTGAGACGGTCGGCTGCGGCATACGAAGTTGACGCTCGATCTCTCCAACCGACTGTTGGGACGAGACCAGGAGGCTCAATATCGCGCGGCGGTTCGGCTCCGCAATGATGTCGAAGACAGATTCCACTCTCTTGGTATACTCCGCAGAGCATATACGTGTCAAGGTATATAAAGCTCGCGAACGCAATGGCCAACAAAACGTCCGGCGCCGCCTCGACGCGCTCATCGTGCGCACCGTCCCGGACGTGCGCAAGGCCGTCAAGTGGAACTCGCCCTTCTCTAGCGCCGACGTTGCTGCGAAAAGACTTCTGAGCCTAGCCGGGAACGACCGCGAGCCGCGCCTTCGAGAGCTGGGTGTTCTGCCAGCCGGGCTCCTTGACGCCGCCGCCGAGCAGCGCGAGAAACGCCGCAATGTGTTTCTGCGAGACCGAGTCGTTGTCGGCGAAGACCAGCATCACCGGCATGGGCAGTGTTTTCACATCGGCGGACCAGTCGAAGGACGCGCCCGTCATCCTGCCCATCTTGTCGAAGAATTGCGCGAAGCGCTGCGGCTCGGGGCATTGCTTCGAGAATTTTCCAGTGGGCGTCTGCATCATGTGTTCAGCCATGGCGGCGCCGACCTGGCCCATGCCTTTCTGCGCTTCAGGGTACCAGCCGCCCTTTGCGTACGGGCTGGAGATGACGACGAGCCGGCGGACCTTTTCCGGATGCTGGATCGCGATGCGCAGGCCGACTGCAGCGCCGAGCGATAAGCCGACGATGTCGGCCTCAGGAATGTTGAGCTGGTCGAGCAGCGCGGCCACGTCGTCGCCCATGGTCTCGAACGAAAGGGGGCGGTCGGTGTCGGCCGTGCGGCCGTGGCCCTGCAGTTCGACCGCGATCGCCTTGCGCGTCTTCGCGAAGGGCTCGAGCAGCGCGGACATTTCGCCGATCGTCATCAGGCCGCCGTGCAGCAGGACCAGCGGTTCACCCTGTCCGTAGATCTCGTGATAGAGCGTGATGCCGTTCACATCGGCATGTCGTTGCAGTGTGTGTCGTCCCGGCATATCTGCCAACGGCCAACGACGGTGTCACCGTTTATCAGCGAAGCTGCCTGTAAACCCTTCGACGGCTATGATTCCGCCAGTTTCTTTTCAGGCGGACGGGAGAAGACGTCATGAAACGCACCTGGACGATCTCACGAAGGCGAGCCGCTCCGCCGGCTCGAGCGTCTCCAGCACCACGAGGAGCGCGAGTCCGACCGAGTCGGCGAGCATGGCGTCGGACTCCGGATCCCGGTCGGCGCGAGTGATGACGGGATCGGGCACGTGCACGGAATGCTCGTCGAGGGGATCCTCCCGGCGCGATGTCCGCGTCCGCAAGAGGTCCAGGCACACACGCGCGACGACGGTCGTCAGCCAGGCGCGCAGGTTCTCGACGCCGCTGACATCGGTCCGGCCGAGTCGAATCCAGCCTTTCCTGGACCGCATCCTCTGCGTCGCTCGCCGACCCGAGCATCCGGTACGCGACCGCGCGCAAATGCGCCCGGTGTTCTTCGAATTGCTCAGCGAGCCACTCAGGTGTGGGCATCGGTCACATTCCTCCGTCGCGATCCGTCATGGTAGTGACGGATGAAACGTCGCTGATGTGACAAAACAGGAGGCGAAGATGAAATACGTGCTGCTGGTCTACCAGGGGTCCACACCCCTGCCTGGTTCGGATCGCTGGCAAGCGCTGTCGGAGGCGGAACAGAAGGCGGTCTACGCGGATTACGCGGAGCTCAACAAGACCGAGGGCATCACGACAGGGCTTCCACTCGGGCTCCCTGAAGCCGCGAGGACCGTGCAGGTGCGGGACGGAAAGACCCACGTCAAGAACGGGACGTATCTGGCCGAAGGCGTGGGCGGGTACTCCGTCTAGGAGGCCGAGAGCATTGAGGCCGCGATCGCGCTGGCTGCGCGGATCCCGGCGGCGCGGCTGGGCGGTGCGGTGGAGATACGGCCGGCCGAGAAGTACTGGTGATCAATTCTTGCCTCTCTAGCCGAATCCGCCTTCGTCGAGCGCCGCTATCCGCGCATGGCGAGCAAAGGATCGGTGCGCGTCGCGCGCCACGCAGGTACCAGGGAGGCGACCAGCGACGCCAGCGCGATGACCACGAAGGCGAATCCGAACGCCAGCGGATCACGCGGGCTGACGTTGTAAAGCAGATACCCCAACAACCGCGTGACCTGTAGCGCAACGGCGAGACCCACGGCGATGCCGACGGCCGTCAGGAGGACAGATCGAGACATCACGAGGCGGAGCAAGTCGGCGGTGTCAGCGCCGAGCGCGATCCGCAGCGCGAGCTCACGCGTGCTCTGCGAAACCGTCGCGGCCATGACACCGTACAATCCGACCGCTGCGAGACCGAGCGCCAGTGTCGCAAACACGACGAGAATCGTCACGCCGATTCGTTGCGGCGCGGTTGTGCGCTCGACCTGCTCGCGCATCGTAATCACTTCGCTCGGCGCGACGTTGGGATCGAGCGCGTGGATCTCGCGAACCAGCATCGAGGCAAGCGCAGCCGGTCTTTGCGATGTTCGAATGTGCAGCGCCACGATGGGCGAAACACTCTGTCGTAGCGGGACGTACAGGAATGGACGCGGTGCCTCCAACAGGTTGCGATATTTGGCCGTCCGAGCGACGCCGACGATCTGCAACCACTTGCCTCTCACCTGTATCCGCCGACCGACGGGATCGGCGCCGCGAAAGAACTGAGATGCGGTGGTCTGGTCGACGATCGCCACCGGCAACGCGGTCTCATCGTCGGCGCGTGTGAACTCCCGTCCAGATACCACTGGAATCCCCATTGTTGCCAGAAACGCTGGACTGATTTCGTTGTACTCGGCGGTCGGCTGTTGATCTTTGGGTGCATCGTAGCCATCCACGGCGATTGGCGCAGACGAATACGTTCGATAACTGAACGGCGTAAAACGAGAGAGCGCGGCCGAATCGATGCCGGCGCGCGTCTGCAGCCGATCGATCAGTTCGGTTTGAAAATTCTTCGCCCGCTGCGTGTCGTAGCCTGCGGTGAACAGGTCGATGGTTGTCGTCAGCACACCGTCGGTCGTAAAGCCGGGATTCGCGTGCCGTACGGCCTGCAGCGTCTGAATCAATAAACCGGCGCAGACGAGCAATACGAAACTCAGCGACATCTGGATCAGGACCAGGGTGGAGCGCACCCACGATCGCCCGTGCGATCCGACGACGCCGCCTCCCTCTGCGCGGAGGGCGCCCGCGAGATCAACCCGCGTCGTCACGATCGCAGGAACCAGCCCGAACAGCATCGTCGCGGCGATAGACACGCCGCCGCTCAACGCGAAGACACGCCAATCGAGCGCACCCGGCAGCCGCAACAACACCCCACCACGCGGGGGCGTCAATAGTGCGATCGCGTCCCGCAGCCAACGCGCCACGAGCAATCCGCCGATGGCCGCGATGGCCGAGAGGAAGATGCCTTCTGTCATCAGCTGCCGTACCAGCCGAAGTCGGCCCGCCCCGATGGACACACGGATCGTCATTTCCTGCTGACGCGCCAATGCGCGCACCAGAAGAAGATTCCCCACATTTGCGCAAGCGATGAGCAGAACGGCCATGACGACGGCGAGCGCGATACCGAGGGTGGGCAGCATCGCACCGGCGTTGTTGAACGGCGTCTGCCACAACTGGTACAGCCTGACGCCGCGTCCTCGATTGGCCTCGGGATACGTCGCTTCGAGGCGGCCGGCGACCGCCGACAGCTCCGCTTGTGCCTGATCGATCGAGACGCCGCGCTTCAGCCGAACGAACCCTTCAATCCACCGTGCGCCGCGATCCTCGAGCTTGTAGGCACCGGCATCGAATTGCGCCTGCATCGATGCCGGAACCCAGAATTGAAATGCGTACCCGACAAAGGTGCCGTAAAACCCGTTGGGAGCGACACCGATGATCGTATGCGGCAGACCTGCGAGCACTTGCGTCTTGCCGATGACATTCGGGTCGCCATGAAACCGGTCTTGCCACATTTGGTAGCTGATCACCGTCACTGGATGCGAATTGCGACCGATGTCCTCGCCGACTTCGAAGCCGCGGCCGAGTGCGGGATGGACACCGATCGCGTCGAAATAGTTCGCAGACACCATGCTGCCGGTGACGCGCTCCGCGCGATCGCCGATGGTCAACGTCGATCCGGTGATCTTTTCGGCGATGAATGCGTCCGCGAGCGTGCTGCTGCGTTCGAGATCCTTGAAGTCCGGCCACGAGACGTCGTCTCGGCCCGATCCGCGGTTTGTGCCGGTGAGCGCGACCAATCGGTCCTGGTCGACGACAAGAGGATATGGACGAAGGAGGATGCCCTCGATCCAACTAAACACCGCCGCGGTCGCGCCGATCCCGACCGTCAGACACACCACCGCGAGGATCGAGAAACCTGGATTCCGCCGCAGCATCCGAAATCCGAAACGGAGATCTTGAAGCATGGTTGCTCTCAGGTCGTCCTGAAGGCGCTGACAAATGCGCGATCGGAGAACGCGACGATCGTGATGGTTGAAGCCCACAGCATGAGAAGGATTGCACTTGCCCCGAGCGCACGGATCGGACCGAACGTGATGCCCAACGACTGGTGCAACAGGTACTCCGCCACGGTGAATGCCGCCAGCGTGAGCAACGCCCTCGATGTCCACGCAGTCGCCGCCCTCGCGCAGCCGACACCGATCGCCGCCACAAAGCTCGCCGTGACGAACGCGCCGACGCTGTTCGCGTTCACCGACAATGCACACGCAGACACGATCGCGTAGCACCCAATCGACGAGAGCGCCCGCGACCACGTGAACGGCGCGCGCGTCGCTTCCGCCGCAGCGACCTGCGCTAACGTCAGGACGACGCCAAAACGTGCGGCGTGCGCGAAACCTGGCGACAGGTGCCATGCATCGGCGTCATTTTCGAGGCGTAGACCAGCGATCGCCTCAATCAGAATCCCGGCTATCGTGGCTGCGGCAATGCAGGCCCCGACCTTCAGGATATACAACAGCATGTAGTCCCGCCGGTACACCTTGCGCAGCGAATCACCGACACGAGCAGTGTTTCCGAAGCGCGCGACAGCATCCTGGAGTGCTTCCGGTGTCAGGCCGCTATCTTCAAAGTGGCTGCGCAACTCGCGGCGCAGCTCGTCTCGGCGTCGACGACTCGGGATCTGCGCGGCTGCAACGATCGGTTCGATGACAGCGTCGATCTCCTCACGCATGGCTGTCACCCAAGATCGACCGCATTGCGGCCGAAATCCGCAGCCACTGCTGACGTTTTGACTGGGCCTGGCGCCGGCCCTTCGCGGTCAGACGGTAGTACTTGCGCGATCGTCCGGTCTCGCTGTCACGCCACCGCCCCTTGAGCAGCCCGGATCGCTCCATATGATGGAGCGCCGGGTACAGCGTCCCCTCCTTCAGCTGAAAGGCGCTCGCACTGCGGCGCTCGGCCTCACGGAGAAGCTCGTACCCGTACATTTCGCGCTCACTCAACAGGCTCAGAATCAGAACGCCGACGGTACCGGTGAGAAATTCGCGGTCGTACTCCATGCGTTAGATTACCTTGGTGAGCAAGGTAACATACCTTGCTCACCAAGGTCCACACTGTATGACGCTGATCGATCGCGCCGCAGAGGCGGTCGGGAAGAATCGATCGGAGCTCATGTTCGACGCCGCAACGCGCGAAGCCACGGCGGTTCTCTTGGATCGCCACTTCTTCCAGCTCGATGCGCGGACATTCAAGCGATTTGCCGCGGCACTCGATGCTGCACCATCGGACAATCCGCGACTCTGCGAACTCCTGGATCATGGGCGACATCAACCGGCCTGCGCAGCTTGCGAGCGATCTCGAGGCGATCGACCTCGACATTCACGATCTGATGCACATCCGTTCGTTCCTCGATCACAACAGACCGTACGTGCCTCGGTACGATCGCGGAGTATCCTTGGGCGACGCGCCCCGAGGCGCGATGGAGACGCCCATGACGTACGAGCACAAGAGCAAACGGCGGCTGTCCCGCAGACAAATCCTGCGGAGCGGCGCTGCGGCGTTGGGCGGAACCGGCGCGCTGCTCGCGGGCGCGACCTCCGCCGCACAGAATCAGGGGCCCGCCGTGCTGACCGGGACCCAGATCGGCCGCACGTTCCGCGGGCTCGTCCGCCACGACACCACGCTCGACGTCCAGGAGCTGCGGCTCCTTCCGAGCGATCCGCGCCAAGTCGTGATCCGATCGCTGGCCGTGGCGCCGTGCTACACGATCGTCCGCGGCGCGCTGGGCACCAATCCGATCCAGCGCGCGGAAGTGCCGAATCATTGCGGCTTCGGCGTCGTGGAAGCCGTCGGCGCGATGGTGAAGCGCGTCCAGGTGGGCGACCGCGTCGTCGTGGCGGGCACTGCGCAGTGCGGCCAGTGCTATCAGTGCCTGCAGGGGCGCCCGGACTACTGTCAGTTCACGTTCTTCTCGAACGCGCCCGGCGTCGAGGCGTTTCCGCCGTTCGCGGAAATGCGGGACGGCACCCGCGTCTACGCGCAGGCGGGCATCGGCGGGATGAGCGAGATCATGACGGCGTTCGAAGAGTACTGCGTGCCGGTCTTCAGTGATCTGCCGGCCGCGGAGCTCACGCTGCTCGGCGATCAGCTGTCGTCGGGCTTCGCCGCCGGCCACGCCGACATGCATTTCCAGCCGGGATCGGACGTCGCGGTGTTCGGCGCGGGCGCAGTTGGTCTCGGCGCGATTCAGGCGGGTCGCGTCATGGGAGCCGGCCAGGTGATCGCGATCGATCCGATCAAGTACCGCCGCGAGTTCGCGCTCAAGATGGGCGCCACGATTGCGCTCGATCCCGTGGCCGAGGGCGACGGCCTGGTCGAGCGCGTGCGCGAGCTGTGCCGCGGCGCCAACGATCGCCGCTTCGCGGGCGGCGTCAGCTGGGGACGCGCCGGCAACGCGTCTATGGCGCGCGGCGCCGACTTCGTCGTCGAGGCCGCGGGGCTCCAGGCGTTTCCGCCGAAGGTCGAAGCGCAGCCGGATCCGACCAACGTGAAAACGGTGCAGCAGGCGTGGGATTCGACGCGCATGGGCGGACACGTGATGCTCATGGGGCTCACCGTGCAGCCGGTCTCGTTCCCAGGAGCCGCGCTGGCGCTGCTCGGACGGACGATTCATCCGGGGCAGCAGGGGGGGCTGCACGTGATGCGCGACATCCCGCGCTACGTCAAGCTGATCGAGAAGGGAAAAGTCGACGCGAAGTCGATGATCACGAAGCGCTACACGCTCGAGAACAGCCGCCAGGCCGTGCAAGATACGGCCGATCGCACCATCATCACCGGCGTGATCGACTTCGCGTAGAGCCTACTTCGCCCGTTCCTTGTAGCCCTGCGCGATCATCTGAATCGACCAGACTTGCGCCGCGTTGGCCACGTCGTTTCCTTCGGCATCTTGCGCGCCTCGCGCGAGGACGAACAATGTCTTCTTGTCCTTCCCGCCGAACGCACAACTGATGACCCCGCGTGGTGCGGGAATGACGCCGAGATGTTTGCCGTCGCGTCCGATCACCTCGACCCCCGCGCCGGTCGTCACGTAGAGGCGCCCCAGGGAGTCAACCGTGGCGCCGTCGCCGCCGCCGGCGGTGAACGTCGCGAACTCGCGTTGATTGGTCAGCGACCCATCCCGCTGCACGTCGAACGCCGCGAGCGTCGTCCCGTTGGTGACGTAGAGGGTCTTCTCATCCGTGCTGAGGATGATGCCGTTGGTGGTGAGGTTCTCGCCGTAGCGAGTGACCACGCCCTTTGCGTCCGCATAGAACAGCCCGCCCATCGTGAAGTACACGCCGCCCCGGCTGTCCGCGGTCACGTCATTGATGACGCCGCCGACGCAGTCGAGCGGCTCGCCTTGGAAGCTGTCCGTCAGCAGTCTCCGCCGCGGCGCGAGTTGCTCGACCTTCATGTGCAGACCGCGCTCGACGACGAACAGGTCGCCCTTCGAGCTCATCGACAACGCGCCGCCCGTGTGCGTGTCAGAGTACGCGACGGACGGCTTGCCGCTCGTCTCCAGCTTCACGACTCTGCTGCTGTCGTTTTGCGCCACCAACAGGCCGCCGTCATCGGTGCCGACGATGCCGTCGCCGTTGTTACCAGCCTGCTGCCAGACGAACGTCCACTTCCCGCCCGCCTTGATCACCCCGGGAATTTCCGTGACCGCATAGTCCCTGACGCCCTGCGGCTGAACGCCACGCCCGCCGCCCCGAGCGCCGCCGGGACCACGGCCGCCTCTGGCCGGCGGCGGCGTCTTGCACGCCGCGATCAGTGCCGCGTAGCCGGGATCGAGCGGTGCCTGCACCGACGCCACAGGCGGATTGGGGGGCGCGGGTGGCAGCCGTGGCGCTGTGGTCTGGGCGACCAGGAGCGCCGATGTCAGCACACACAGCCCCGCCACCAGGGATCGGCAGTGCAAATGCCACAGCATTTCTTCGCTCACTGAGGACCTCATTTCATGCGCTGAGACGATTTCTCGTTTTCCAGGCAGATCTCGTCAACGAGTTCCGTATCGACGGCGATTTGTTGTTTCAGCGTCACCGTCCATGGCTTCGTGTACGCCTTGGGATCGTCGACTGTGATTTCGATCTCGAGGCGTCCGAAGTCTGGCCGCCGGATGCGCTCCCGCACTTTGGCGGCCGACGTGATCATGCTTCCATTCCAATCGATCCAGATGTCGTCGCGAAAACCGTTTGAGTCGATGACGAGCGTGTCGCCTTCCCATTTCGCGGAAGAGTAACCCTGCCACGAGGGCACGGGATCGTCCGGCAGCGGCCGCCCATCCAGAAACACCATCCGGTAATTGGCGTTCATCTCGATCAAGTTGACCAGCAGGCCTGGCGTCTGCACGAACCTGACGAAATGCGGAAGGCTGTACGCGCGCAGGAATGTGTCCGGCAGGCAGCGAACGTGCGGATCATCTTTGGCGTGGTTGGCGGTTCGTTCCTTCACGAGCGCCGCCAGCCATGGCTGGTACGGCAACCCGCCCTGCAGCGTGGCGCCCATGTTGACGCCTTCTCTGCCCATCGGCAGCTCCACGCCGCACGTGTAGGTCCTCGGATTGAACTTGTCGCCGCACAGCGGGTTTCCCGTGAGCCAGATCCCCGAGAAGTCCGGCTTGCCGGCCGCCGTGCGAGGCGCCGGCGCGGACGGATCGACCATTCCGTCGGCCTTCCGCGGAACGCCGGCTGTGGGATACTTGATCCACTGTGCGGCGCTCAGGCTCGAGGCGCACGTCAGTCCGAACGCGACGACGACGGCGGCAGCGGCGTGGCCTGCGAGTCGATGCATACGAGCCCTCCCGTTGATCGGTAAACGTACTCCATCCGGCCGCCGAGCTGTCAACGACGTGAGCAAACCGGACGTTCGGATCCATACATCATCGGGCTGTTTACTCGATCGACACCGTTTTCCTGGACGACATCAATCGTCGGTGACGCCCTCCATCTCACTCGAGGTCATCTAGCGGCGGCTCGCGGGACCAACTGGTCGTGACCGGGGGCGGGCGTTGACAATCGGGCGCGCATACGTGAGACTCTCGCCATTTGCCCCAGCGATCGGGTGTTTCATCTGACGGCAGATCAATCTCAGGAATGGGCCTGTGACCGAGATCCTCTTCCTGGCCGGCCGCCTGCTCTTCGGCGCGCTGTTCGTCTACAACGGGGTGAATCACTTCAGGAACTCTGTGGCCATTCGCGAGTACTGTGCGTACAAGCACGTTCCGATGCCGGGGGCGAGCGCGATCATCTCGGGGTTGTGGCTCCTCGTGGCGGGCTCGAGCGTCGTCGTCGGTTTCCGGCCGGAGATCGGGCTGGTGCTCATCGTCCTGTTTCTACTCGGCGTCACGCCGGTGATGCACGACTTCTGGAATGTCGCGGATCCCGCGCAGCGCCTGGGCGAAGAGATCAATTTCACGAAGAACGCGGCGCTCATGGGTGCAGCCCTGATGATGCTGTTGCTGCCGCGACCGTGGCCATATTCGCTGTAAGCCACAGTCGCGACCGCAGAGGGACGTGAAATCCGAAAGCCAGCGCTCATTCCGCGGCGTCGCGGTGAATGGCGGTCGACGAAAGCGCTGCGCGCCGCGAGCACCTTTGTCGGCGATCGTATTCCCCCAAGGTGAATGCCAGCGTCGAAGCGAGCGGCCACGATGTCCGCTGGCCGTCGTTGCGTCGGCCCGTCATTTCGAGCAGTGATCCGTGCGACCTGGCCGACGATGTGCGCTCCGGCCCACTCGTCGGCGAGAACGCTCATTGCGGGGTCGACCTTGAGATCCGCTGCGTGGCGACAACCCCGAGCGCTGCATTCACCTACTCGACGGCTTGGGATAGGCAAACCGGTCAACGGCCCGCGCTAGGAACGTCACCTCGCGGTCGATCTCTGGCCAACACGTCGAGTATTTCGCTTGACCAGGTCTTGGTCAGAGAGCGGAGGTGTCGATTGGCCGATCACGGTGCGCTCGAGTTACGCGATGACATCAGGCGCTCGGTGACGGTCGGTGGGCGAGGATCGACGATCATCGCAGTGTAACGTGGCGGCAGAATTGGATCCATTTGTTGGACAAGACTCCGGTGACACTCACTTCCGGCGCGATCGAATGAAGAGGCGTGAAGAAATAGGCTGAGCCTCCTCGACGCGTACGTCGAACGTTGCGTGCAGCCGGCGGGACTGAAAAGCAGAAGTCGCTCTGCAGCCGCGTCGCGGTGCTGAAGACGCACCTGGGGCGGCGGCCGCTCGACGCGCTCGAAGAACTCGACGACATCAATCGGTTCAAGACCGAATCGGATTGGCGCTTCGCGGCTTAACCTCAATCGCTCGGCTGAGGCGGTTCCTTTATAGTTCTGGCCGACGCCGAAGCCGGATGTCTTCGCATGTAGGCTCTCACGAACGGACACACCGCAACGATCCGCAGGCCCTCGGAATGCCCGATGTCGAGCGCGGCCCTAACCAATGCGTCACCCACATGGCGGCCGCGGAGATCGTCGGGAACCTCAGTATGAATGAGCGTCAACGTGTCGAGCGTCCGTTCGTATGCAAGGAACGCTGTGTGGCCGCCGACCGTCAACTCGAGCCGTTTTGACGCGCGATTATCCGATACAGCGAAACGTGGAGAGGACGGCGGTTCGCCGGTGCGAATCCCCGTCTCGACGGTGTTGGCCGGCGCGTCGCTCGCGGGAAACGACTCGTCGATTGTCTCGTCCAACTTGTCCTGTTCCTCCCGCCGAGGACCATCCGTCATGGCGTTATTCGTCCGTCAGCCGCGTTCCCGTGGACCTAGTCTCTCACAGCGTTCAGCGCGCCGCGCGGGAAAGACTCTGCCAAATGGCTTTTCGACCCGGGTGCGGCGGGGTCGAAGATGATCCCGGCCTCTATCGGCGAACCCGTCACGTAGAATAACCGTGCAATGGCGCTGACGCCCGGCAGCCGCCTCGGGCACTACGAGATCATCGCCGGCATCGGCGCGGGCGGGATGGGCGAAGTCTATCGCGCGCGCGATCCGCGGCTCGGTCGCGAGGTGGCCATCAAGGTTCTCTCCGCCAGCTTGCGATGGATCCGGCGGGACTCGCGCGGTTCGAGTACCAGGCGATGAGTGTCGCGAAGCGGTCGCATCCCAACATCCTCTCCATCTTCGATTTCGTGCGGGACGGCGATACCGCGTTCGTCGTCACCGCGGGAACACGAACGCGGCGTCGATCATGATTGGCGAAAAGGCGGCGGAGATGATTGCCGTCGACCACGGCGTGAAGCTCGCGGAGTTCGTGGGTGTTCAAGCTGCGGGGCGCGTCGGATTGCAGTCATAGAATCACAAGCCGCCTGGAGCCGAGCTTGGCCTTCCCAATCAATTCGATCGAAACAGCGCGCCTCCTGCTACGAGTGCCGGAGCTGGCGGATGCGGAGGCCCTAATGGGCATCCTGTGGGATCCGGAGGTCGTTGAGCAGAAGCAGGTCACACTACGCGAGCCGCCTGGCAATCTCGACCTGGCGTTGAAGAACACCAACGACATGCTGCGCCAGTGGGAGCTGCGCGGATACGGTCAGTGGTCTGTAATCGAGAAAATGACAGGACACGTGATGGGCTGTGTCGGCTTTTACCATCCGCAGACGCAATGGCCCGGCGTCGATCTCGGCTGGATCATTCACCGCTCTCGATGGGGCCACGGCCTTGCGACTGAGGCGGCGACAGCCGCGCTCGGATGGGTCTGGGAATACACGCAGATCGACCGCATCGTCAGCCTCATTGCACCCGATGATCTTCGCTCGATTCGGATTGCCACGAAGATCGGTGAACGTTTCGAGCGAGCCGACGTGGACCCCGTGCATGCAAACCCGTGCATGTCTACGCGATCACTCGCGCTTGACCTTCGACACTGCGGGATGAGGGCCTCGTCCGGACCATTCCTCTGCAGGGCGGCAAGACGTCGCAGGCGTCTTAACGGCGGCCGGAGCCTCTTGAATCACACCGCCACGACCGACATCACGATCACCGCCAGGAGTTCTACGCGGAGCTCATGAAGCCGCGCGAGATGCGGCACGACGCACGGATACAAGAGCCGGTGCGCCAACGCAGAACCGGCGCCGGGTAGCCGGTGATGCGGAGACCGAGGTCCTGGACCGCGGCCACGGTTGACCCGGCCGTCCGTATTAGTGTATTAATACAGTGTGCTCCTGCACGTCAACCCGTCCACGGGACTGCCGATCTACCTGCAGATTCAGGCGCAGGTGAAGCACGCCGTGGCCGCCGGCGCCCTGCGGGCCGGAGACGCGCTGCCGTCGGTGCGGAAGCTGGCCTCGGACCTTCGGATCAACCCCAATACGGTCGCGCGCGCCTATCTGGAACTGGAGCGTGAGGGTGTGATCGCCGCCGTGCCAGGCGGCGGCACATTCGTCGCCGACGGTCCGCCGGGGCTGCTCAAAGTCGAGCGCGTCCGCCGGTTCAGGCCCCTGGCCCGCCAGGTCGCCGTCGAAGGAAGACAGCTGCGGTTGTCGCGCGACGAGATCGTGCAGCTCGTGGACGAGGAGTTGAAAGCACTCGGAGGGAAGTCATGACCGACCATGCCATTGCCACGCGCGGACTGGTGAAGCGCTATGGCCAGCAAGAAGCGGTGAACGGCCTGGAGATGCGCGTGCCGGCAGGCGCGGTGTACGGATGCCTGGGCCGGAACGGCGCCGGCAAGAGCACGACGATCAAAATGCTGATGGGCCTGGCGAGGCCAGACTCCGGGAGCGCGAGCGTCCTCGGATTCGATTGCGCGACCCAGACGGTCGATATTCTTCGACGTGTGGCGTTCGTGGGCGAGAACAAGACGCTCTACGGCGAGCTCACACCGGAGGAAATGGTGCGATTCACGCGCGGCTTCTACCCGCGCTGGTCGGCGTCGGCCGCTGAGGCAGGCGCACGACGGCTGGAAGTTCCGATGCGGCGGCGCTTCAAGACGTTATCGAAGGGTAACCGCGCGAAGGTCTGGCTGCTGCTCGCTCTGGGTCAGGCCGCCGACCTGCTGGTGCTCGACGAGCCGACGGCGGGGCTCGACCCCGTCACTCAGGACACGGTGCTGCAACTGCTGGCCGAGGGCGGCGGGGCCGGGACGTCCACCGTGTTCTTCTCGTCCCACGATCTCGCCGAGGTCGAGCGGATCTGCGACTGGGTCGGCATCGTGGACGCCGGACGGATGCTGCTCGAGGCGCGGCTGGACGACATCCGCGAGCACTACCGCCTGGTGATCGCGGAGGGACGCGATCTGCCGATGGAGCGAGCGGCGCCCGTCGAATCGGCGACGCGCAGAGGATCGTTTTCGCGGTACCTCGTGTCGCGCGACGCCGACGGCTTTGCCGCGCGGCTCAGATCGCTGGGCGCGGCGGTGACCGACGTGACGCCGCTGTCACTGCGAGACGTGTTTCTCGAACTCGTTCGCAAGGAGGATCCATGTACCTCTGGAAATGCTGGCGCGACACTCGCAGCGCCTTCCTTGGCATCGTAGCCTGCCTGCTCGCGATCGGGATCTTCGGCGCGTACGTACAGTTCGATCCCCTCGGCTGGATCGCCGCCAGGCCGGAATCGTCGCGGCTGCTCTGGCACGTGGGTTCCGACGCGCTCGGAGCGTCGCTGATGGAGTTGATCGCGGTGGCCGGGCTCATCCTGGGGGCGATGGGTGTGGGCGTCGAGTTCGAACGCGGCACCGCGGACTTCCTGCTGACGCGCCCGCGCTCCCGCCGCTCCTTTCTCTGGACCAGTTGGTGCCTCGGCGCCGCGCAGATCCTGACGCTGGTGCCGCTGGCCCTCGCGGCCAACTGGCTCACGCGGCCCGATTTGACGGCGGCTCGCCCCGGCTTGTTCCCCCGCGTCCCTCTCGCGATGTGTGCAGTGGCGCTTTTAATCTACAGCCTGACGTATCTGATGACGACGCTGGCGCGGAACAGCCGGAACGGGATCGGTCTGAGCGTAGCCGCGTTAACGGGCTATACCCTCCTGCACTTGTGGCTGATTCTCTGGCACGACATCACAGTTCCCATCGTGTGGGAGCTGCCTCAGCGCCCCGACCGTTACGACGCGGGCGTGTGGTTCGGCTCCCTGCTCGGCTGTCTGGCCGTCTGCCTCACGCTGATGGCGGCCACGCAGTTCCGCTTCGAGCGAGCGGAGGTGTAGGCAGCGATTTCGATCGACCCTCGCCCTACACGTCGCTTCGTGCCCGTGGCGGCCAGCGATGCGCCGTTGCTGGTCGTGCCGATCCCGTGGATCCCATTGACGGTTTCGCGCCAGGCGCTGGTGGCGCTCGCAGTCATTGCCCTGATGTGCTGGGTCCACGTCCGCGGCGTCGGACCGGGACGCATTGTCGGCAACGTGCTGGCCGCCCTGAAGGTCTCGGCGCTCGTCGTCTTCATCGCGCTCGGTCTCTCGATCGGGAGCGGTTCGATCGCCAACCTCCAGACGTCAGCCGGCGCGGTCAGTCCGGCCTCGTGGTTGCTCGCGCTCGTGCCCGTCATGTTCACGTACTCCGGCTGGAACGCCGCAAGCTATGTTGCGGAAGAGATACGCGTCCGAGCCGCAACGTTCCGCTGGCGCTCGCCATGGGCACCCTGGCGGTCGTCACGATCTATTTCTTGCTGAACCTGCTGTATCTGTACGTTTTACCGGTCGGCAGCCTCGCGGCCGTGAAAGGCAGCGTGCTCGACGTGATCGCCGACCGGTTGCTCGGCGCCCGCACGGGGGACGTCATGGGTGGAGTCTCGATTGTGAGTCTCGCTGCGAGCATCAGCGCCATGACGATCGCGGGCCCGCGTGTCTACTACGCCATGGCGCGTGACGGCGTGTTCCTGCCATCGGCGGCGCGCGTGCATCCGCGCTACCGCACGCCCGCGGCCTCGATCGTCACCCAGTCGGTGTGGAGCGGAGTACTCGTGTTGTCGGGCGGCGCGAGCGCGTTGATCCGGTACACGGGGTTCGCGGTCGTGCTCTTCGCCGGCGTCGCCGTCGCCGCGCTGTTCGTGCTGCGCTGGCGCGAGCCCGCTGCGCCGCGGCCGTTCAAGGCCCTCGGCTACCCTGTTGCGCCGGCTGTCTTCGCCATCGCGGCCTTCCTCATTGTCGCCAACGCCATCTACAGCGATCCGCGGCCTTCTTGTGCGGGCGTGTTGATCGTCCTCGCCGGTATTCCACTCTATCTGTTCTTCGCCCGACGCCAAGCCGCGAGTACCTGGTAGCTGTCCCCGAGAGGCCCACAGACCGTCTCGCGCTCCACGCCTTCGACGGCCTCAGGATCGTGCGACACCGGACCGGCGCCGATACTATCACTCCCCGAGACCGACGTTCAGTTCGCGATCGCGAACTCAAAGTCCTTCAGCAGCTGCGGCCGCGTCCGCATCACCGTGAACCCCCAGCTGAGCACGCCGTTCGGGGTGTCGTTCCACGTCGCGCCGCGGTCGAACAGCAGGTAGCTGTCCCAGAGCGCATCGACGCGCTGCGGGAACACGCCGTCGCCGCCGCGCGACGGACGCAGCGACTGCAGGTTCGTGAGGAACCAGCGTCCCGCCGTCTTCGGTTCGTCCCACCGGTGCTCGACCCGGGCGTCGGTCAGCAGCTCACGCGGCCATTTCGATTCCGCATCGCCCGGGTACATCCGGAACCAGATCACGAACACGCGAACGTCGGCCTTGGGATGCTTCGCGAGCAGCGCCTCCTGCGCCCACCGGGCGCCAGCCACGCACGCCGGTCACGTCGGTGACAGCAGAAAAATCAGGCGCGTGTGGCCGTTGAAGGTGTTGAACCAGCTCTTGAGCTCCTGGATGCCGCGCAGCTGTGACAGCGTCGTCGCCGCGGGTGCGGCGTGCGGCGCCGCAAGGACGGCGAGCGCGCACACCGCGACGATCGATCGCAGGAACTTCATCGTTTATCTCCCGAGCCCGATGAGCGGCCAGTAGAACGGCACGAGCACCAACAGGATCAGCATGGTGATGATCGACAGCAGCGCGCCGACCTTCAGCAGGTCCTTGTTGTCGAAGTACCCATAGGAGTACCCGACCACGAGGACGGCTGATTCGTACATGAAGAGCTTCGGCCCCGCGCCGAACGTCCAGATCATCCCGAGCGTCAGCGGATCGATCGCGTGCTGCTTTGCGTACGTCATCAGCGGCGGGATCGACGTCGCGAGCATCGCGATCTCATTGCCGATGACGATATGATACAGGAACGCCGCCCAGTACAGCACCAGCGTCGACACCCAGCTGGTGCCGATGAACGGCTGGATCCAGTTGAACAGAATCGTGGTCAGCACGTCGAGCGCCTTGCTCTGCGCGAGCACGTTGCTCAGGCTGACGGCGGCGGCGACGAAGAAGATCGGCAGGTAGTTGATCTTCCGAACGTCCTCCGTGTCGAGCACGCCGATGCGCGGCATGATCGCCAGCAGGCCGACGCCGAGGCCGATCATCGGCGCCGGAATCTGATGCAGGAAGTCGGTCACCCACAAGGCGATCCCGAGCGACATCAGCAGCGCGGCGCGAATCTCGACCGTCGACCAGGGTCCCATCGCGCGGATCTCGCGCTGCAGGTAGTCGGAGCCGCCGGGCAGCATCGCCGTTTCGGGCGGATACAGCCAGAGCGCCAGGCGCCAGGCGACGATCATCACGATGATGTCGCACGGCAGGTACGCCAGCGCCCACTGGCTCCAGAGGACGTTCACCCCTCCGAACCTCTCGATGGCGCCGCGCGCCGTGATGGACGATGCGCCAGCGATGACCATCTTGTCGAAGATCGTCGCCTGGTACACGAGGATGATGAACATGCCGCGCGCGATATTGCTGCCCTTGCCGACGCCGAATGCGTCGGTGAGCCCCATCGCGATCGCCGCCATGATCACGACGCGCGCGATGCCCGAGGGCACGACGGGCGTCAGCAGGAAGTTGGAAATGATCAGGCCGAGGAGCAGGCGTGGATAACTGTGCCCGACGGCGCGCATGACGCCGAACGCGAGGCGGCGCGCCAGGCCCGATTTCCCGACCATCAGCCCGAAGCACACGGCGCCGAACAGAAACCACGCGGATGTGTCCGCGAACCCGGAGAACGCCGTCTCGAATTTCGCGATCCCGAGCATCCAGAACAGGAAGCAGCCGAGGATGCCCGTGACGCCGTGGTCGAGCACCTGCGTCATCCAGGCGGCGATCATGAACAGGCCGACGGCGAGCGCCTTGTGCGCCTGCGGCGCTATGCCGAGCGGCAGGAACCAGAACGCGATCGCGCCGGCTGCGAGGATCGCGAGCAGACCGGCCGTGCGGCGATCGGACGCGACCGCGGTGGGCGCCGCCGTCGTGGCGGCCCGGACGGGCGCGTCGATCATCGGCAATGGTCTAACCAATGACGCAGACCGGATGGTAGGGTCGCGCTCCGCGGCTGTCAAGCGTTCCCTCGCGTTCAGAGCGTTGCAGGGACTCGGATCCTCATTGTAGCCCGACGGCTTCAGAGGAGCGTCGCCTATGCGACGGCTGCAGCCGGCACGAACCGCCCGTCGCGCATCGCGTGCACCGTCGGGAAGACTTCCACCATCTTCGGATCGTGGCTGACCATGATCACGGTCTTGCCGTGCTCGATCGCGAGCGACTTCAGGAGATTCACGATCGCGGCGGCGTTGGTGGAGTCGAGATTACCGGTCGGTTCGTCGGCGAGGATCAGCGCGGGATCGTTCGCGAGCGCGAGGGCGATGGCCACGCGCTGCTGCTCGCCGCCGCTCAACTCCTCCGGCCGCTTCTGCCCCTTCGCCTCGAGTCCGACGAGACCGAGCAGCGCCCTCGCGCGCGACTGGCACTCGGATTCCGCGACGCCGGCCATCACCATGGGCAGCTCGAGGTTCTCGATGGCAGTGATGCTCGGAATCAGGTTGAAGAACTGAAAGACGAATCCGACGCGCAGCAAGCGGTGCCTCTCGAGCGCGCGCTCGTTCATCTCGGTCAAATCCTGTCCCTCGATCAGGATCCTTCCGGTCGTCGGCCGATCCACGCCGCCGAGCAGGTTCAGGAGGGTCGTCTTCCCGCAGCCGCTGGGGCCCATGATGGCGACAGCTTCGCCCCTGCGGACCTCCCACGAGCTCTCCCGCAGCGCGTGGACCTCCTCGGCTGCCATCTTGTACAGCTTGCTGACGCCCGCGACCCGAACGTCGACGCCCTTGTGCTCAAACATCACTGAGTACCTGTAGTTGGCGACTTGGTGAATTCGTGAGTTGGCGATTTGAATTCACGAAGTCACCAACTCACCAATTCGCCAATTGCCTACGCGCCCTGCATGGACTCATGGGCAGTGTGCCTGAAGACCCACCAGCTGAACCCCGACGCGATGCCGACCAGGATCACGATCAGCAGCAGCGCGACCCACCCGGTGAGCGGCGCGACGACCAGGTGCGTTGGCAGCAACTGAACGACCGTGCGAATCTCGCGCAATCGCCAGACATAGTTCGCGAGCCCGAAGCCGGCAAGCACCGACGACACGGCGCCGAGCGCGAGGCCGACGAGCGCCGGCGACAGCAGCATCGCGACGACAAAGCGCCACATGGACGCCGGCGATGCGCCGCGGATGCGCAGCAGCGCGAGCGTCCGGCGATCTTCGCGGTAGTTCGCCATCGCGACCGCAAGGATCGCGATCAGCGCGAGCAGCAGGCCGCCGACGAGATAAATCCGCATGTTGGCGAGCGCCAGCGAAATGTACATGTCGCTGCCGACTTTGCCGATCTCCTGCGACAGGCTGTGGATCTCGAGCGG
>Ga0137409_10002450_pt1 | contig 19873 bp, 14 predicted proteins | sample CZODoug1_16funga_FD_122059 | JGI IMG/M metagenome (GOLD analysis project Ga0137409, IMG submission 122059) | Vadose zone soil fungal communities from Angelo Coast Range Reserve, California, USA - CZODoug1_16fungal (Hybrid Assembly) | ecosystem: Environmental > Terrestrial > Soil > Vadose zone... | reverse complement strand
CCGATACAAACTTGCGCGTCATCGAAATTCGGATGAAAGACCGGCGTAAGCATGCGACATTGCGGCGCGCGGCGCGGGTAGCCGAGGGAAAGATTGATTGCCATGACGTGGGCAAGGCGTTCGAGTATTTGGCCGTCGTGGGCGACGTAGAGGCCTTTGAGGTGGTACGCGATGCGATAGATTTCCGGCGGAATGCCGGCGGTGCCAGTGATCTGAATGACGGGCCAATTCGCAAGACGAGAGGTGAGCATCTCGTGGTCAAGCATGAGGCGGCGTGTGCGGGGCGATGGCATGTTCGAAAGAGCCTTAGGTGAGGATGCCGGTTTTCTTCCACTGGGCGATCCGATTGATATGGTACTGCAAGTAGACAATGCTGAAGAAGAAGGTCATGGCGCCGCTTAGAGTTAGGGCAATGTTCTCCTTGGAGTTGTAATAGTCCTCCATAGCGGCCCTGATTTTGAAAATGCCGATGAGGTAGGAAATCCACCCAGCGATTTGCAGGAAGCCAGCTACGGCGATGAGGCCCTCATTGTCCGCTGCTCCGCCCGCCCCCGCGGCGAGGATAGCAGCGAAAATTCCAGTCGGGAACATGGCCACAAGAACAAGTGCGGTGTTGTTGTTGATGAGGCGGCGAGCCCAATTCGCCAAGATGATCGCCCAAACGACAATGAACAGGAGTCCGAGAAAGGCGAACGGGAGAGCGATGAGAGCGGAGAGTCGCGCAAGAGCCAGACAAATAAGAATAATCACCCAGTGAATATTAGGCGGAAGGGGTACGAGGTTCTGCGGAGGCGGAGCGAGAACTTGCGCGGGAGCTGGGATTGGAATATTTCCAAGAATTTGCGAAACGGGAACCCAGTCGGACATTCCTTCGCTTTGCGCGAGATCCGTAAGCAAGACGCGGCCCTCCTGGACGTACTGCTGAAGTTCGGCGAGCGAGTACGGACCGAATTTTTGATCACCGCGCTGGATTTGATATTCCATTGGGCCTCCGCCTTCAGGACCTGAATTTAATTCCCTTTTCGTCGGAATCAATCGTTGAAACGTCTATGACCGCCCAGACCCAAGACATAGGGCTGGCAAAACCGAGCGAAAGAACGGTAATGCTGAGCTGGGCCACGGCTTTCTTGGTGTAGCCGGCATAAAAATTGTGGGCGCCGAATGCACCGAGAAGAACACCAAGAATGATGAAGGTCATACGGTTTTTGGCGTTGGGGTCGGGTTCGAATGAAAGAGGGGTTGCCGGGGCGGCGGTCGCTACGGCCGGGACTGGCTGTGAACCGAAGAGGACGCTGCCTGCGCCAAAGCGGGGCAGCGGTATGGACGCAGGCTGCGCGATAACGCCGGGAAGCGGGGGTGGAGGCGCCTTGGTGCGGACCGCGGGAGCTGGCGAGGCGACGGAAGTATTCGTGGGCAAACCAAGCGTGGGCAAATGGCTGCCGGAAAATGCATCTCCTGCGGCGACGGGAGGAGCGCCAGACGCGGCGATCTCACTTCCCGTGAGGCGCAACTTTGGTTCCTCGGGCGGCGCGGCGCTGCAACCGAAGACGGTGCAGCCGCCATTTTCGGCGAAACAATCGGAGTGATGGGGCGTTGAACAGCCCGGGCAGAGCAATACGTTCGTCTCGTCCGCAAGCATGGGTGCGCGGCAATAGGGGCAGATGGCTGCGCTCATGAACGATGCCTTTCTTTATAGCGGAAGGCGTAGCGGCCGATCTGTACGAGATCGCCGTCCTGGAGCACGCGCGTTGTGATGGGACTGCCCATCACATAGGTGGTGCCGAGGGCTTTGATTTGAACGCGCGAGCCGGAGATGGCGATGGCGGCGTGCTGGCCGAGAATGCTGGGATCCTTGAAGAGATAAATGTCGGATTTTTGTTCGCTGCCGATGGTGGTGAGCGATTTGTAAAGAATGAACTGTTTGCCGGCGAGCGGGCCGGACGTGACGTAGAGCCAGCGGTCTTTGAGAGCACTTTCGACCCAGCCCATCGCAGCGCCGGTGGCCGCACCAAACAAGGCGAAGCCGACGGCGCGGCTCAAGCTGGCGCGATGTACGGCCATGATGATGGGATCGAAGATCATGCCGCCGATGCCGGCTCCGATCAGTCCACCGATGATTCCGTACTTCGCTTTCTTCATCGACTGGCCGACGATGCCATAGACAGTGCCGCCGGCTAAACCGAAGACTGCCCAACCTACGCCACGCGCGATCCAAACTGCGGGATTGCGGGAACTTTGCACGCCCGCTTCCGAGCAGATGGCGAGACCGAGTGTGTAGATTATGTTAGCGATAAATTCAAAAACAAAACCGAGCACGACGCCCAGCGGCAGCGCAAGCAATCCGCGAAGAAGGGCTTTTTGAAGGGAGCGCTCGACGGCGCTTTCCGACATGCCGTAGCCGATGCACATGAACGTGACGATGGCGGGAATCATCCAAATGTTTCCCCAGCGGTGGGTCATGAGATCGTCGACAAAACCCCGTTCGCACAGGCCCCAACCCAAAAGTGCGCCAAGAAGGCCGGCGGCGCCGAGATAAAACCATCCCTGGAGAAAAATGCTCCCCTTTTGTTCGGCAATTGCGGGCGCCATTTCGGCCGCTTCGGAGATAGTGCCGTAGGATTTTGCGCCGCCTGCGGTCGTGCCTGCGGGGCCGACGGGTCCAGCGGCAACGTCCGGAAGGATGACGCGCGAGAGATCGTCGGCGGTGATCTTGAGCGGTTTGTCGTTATCGGTGGGCATCGTCCCTCTGTGGTTTGCTGGGATTGGGTTGAACTTGTTTTGAAGGAGAAGAATCCGGCGTCGGCGAATTCTGCGGAGGAAGTTCCTTAAGAATACCGATCACTTGGCCCGTGTACGGGTCCACGGCCAGATAGACAGTCCGATGAAAGAGATACCAGCCCAGAATTGTGCCAATGGCGAGAACGGCGAGGTAAGAAAAAACGGCATAGACGATGTTGGTGAGGCGCGAGATTTCATCGCCGCCGCCGTCGTCGAATTCGTCGAAGTCCTTGCGCGGTGAGGGCGGGCGTTTGGGAATGTCATCCCCGTCGGAATCATCAGCGGTAGCATGCGCACGGTCTGGCCTGTCCGACCCGCCAGCGAGTTCGCCGCCTCTGGCATCGACGAGATCAATGCGCGCGAGGCGCTTGAGGCGTTCGCCGTCCCAGCCGAAACACCCTTCTTCATCGGAATGGGGATCGTAAACCCACGCAACTTGTTGCGGCGAAGAGAAAAAGTTTTTGTGAATGAAGGTGTCGTGGTCGGAAAGGAAAACGCCGAAACCAGGATGTGAGTGATACCAGCCGACAATGCGGGCATCCGGAAAATCGCGGTCTTTGACTTTGTAAATGTGTTCCCAAGTATCTTGCGTGAAGGTGACGTGGGCACCGCCTTGCGCCGCGTTTTCGCCGGAGATGCAGGCTTCAATGGATGTGAGCCCTTCGGCTTCGCTGCCCAGCAAAACGCCGCAGACTTCCGTTTTGCTTTGTGAACGGGAGTGCTGGCGAATTTCGCGGGCGACATCGGCACTGATGCGGAGATGAAGACGATCAGCCTTTCTGACTTTGGCCATCAGGCGCCTTCCTTCGCGAGCGGACCGAGGACGAGGCCGGCGTCGCCGTTCAGCAGATAGCCGATTTCGCGGTCGGCGCTTCGAGCCGTGAAAATATCAAAACGCGGAAGACCGAGTTGGGTCAGTTTGCGCGAGCCAAAGGATTGCGAGCCGTCGTAAGAGTGGATGGCCTGGACAACGCGCATGTTGCCGTCGGCGGGGCAACGGCCGTCTTCATAGGAGACGCTGCCGACCGCCGCGAAAAGTTCCTGTTCCTGGTTGCATGCCGGGCAGGTAAGTTTGTGAATTACGTCGCGGCTGAATTCGATGACGATTTGATTCGAGGCGAGATCTTTCACGGCGCGCTGCCACAATTGGTGAAGGGTGAGATCGTTTGAACTTTCCGGAAGCGCGATGATTTCCGGCAAAGTGTAATGGCTCATGCAGTCGGGATTTTCGGTATATTCGACGCGGTAGGAAGTATGGTGCAAACCTTCAAAGATGAAGCCACGGCCGGAAAGAGTGGGCATGCCGTGCACGAACTTCACTGCTTCCTGCACTTGAATGCCGGCGATGATGGAGGAAATTGTCGGTGTCGTGGGCACTTTGCCTTCGGTGACTTCTTCGTGCGCGAGCAGATTGCAGGACATACGGCGGTCGAGGATGGCCCAATCGACTTCACCGAGCGTGCACTCGTAACAGGGTGGAACCCCCGGCAAAAAAACGCGGGCAACGCCGTTTATGCCTTCGAGGGCTCCATCAATCCAGGGGCGATTGACTTTCCAGGAGGAGCGATTGAGCCAGAGGCGGGCTTCGCGATTGTCGAGGCCGGCGAGCACGATGTCGCACCAATTGAACAAGCCAAGGCCGCAATCGCGGAGAACGTTTGCGACGATGGGCTGAACGACTGCATCCGGCGAGATGGACGCGCAGGCGCGGGCAGCGACATTTGCTTTGAATTCGCCAACGTCTTCGGAGCGGTAAAGAATCGTGCGCGAAAGATTCGACACGTCGATGCGGTCGGAATCGACGACTACGATACGGCGAAATCCTAACAGAACAAGATTCTTGAGAATTTCATTGCCCAGAGCGCCGGCGCCAATCACGAGAACCTTGCAGGCCGCCAGCTTCGCCTGGTCCCACCACGGGATCAATCGCAATCGGCTGAACCGGTCTTCGTGCAAGTCGCTATTTTGAACGGTGAGCATGGGCAAGGAGCGGCTCACCCCGCCGTGATTTCGGGCTGGAGACGAAGGATGTCGCCATCTTGCACTTGCGCTTCCGCCAAGGTTTGCGTGTCCTGCACCTGACGGCCGGAATTTTTGTGATGAAATTTGTAGCTCAGCGGCGCGCCGTCGGGCCCGTTCGTTGGAAGACGCAATTTCTGAATGAGCACGGCGATAATCTTGTTGCACGGGGCATCGTCCGGCAATTCAACCGGGACGCGTTTGTTTTCGGTTGAATCGTAAACCGTTACGTTGATGGTTGCCATCGGCTCTCATCTCTCCAAGAGAAGACTAGTGCGGCGTTCTCTTCGACGACTCTTCCACAAAATCGCCGAGACGTTTGCGCCCTTCACCGGAAAGTTCCCAGCGGTCCTGCTCGAGAACGGCATCGGCGCGTACGGCGAAATTTAAATTTTCGGCATTGGGACTCATGCTGCGGTCAACCATCGAAGTGACAATGGCAATCAAATTTCCGTGCTCATCGTAGACCGGTCCGCCGCTGTTCCCCGGGCTGACGGGAGCGGAGATCTGGACCGCATCCTGATCGCGACGGGAAATGATTCCAGTGCTCAATGTGAACCGCAGACCTTGCGGATGGCCGATAACGAAAATGTTTTCACCTTCGTTCACGGCGGTCTGCCATAAAACAGGCTGCAAGAATCTGGCCGAGCCAGATTCACGATGCAGCCAGATCAAGCACAGGTCGAGATTTCGGTGACGGCCAATTACATCGGCACCAGCCCAGGTGCCGGAAGCCATGGCAACCAAAGCGCGATTGCCGCCGCGTTGTAAAAGCGATTCGTCAATCACATGGCGCGCGGTGAGGAGCAGATAGCCCTCGGGCCCGGCTTCGAGCAGCACGCCCGCGCCAAAGCCGTTGGAGGGTAACTCGCTGTGCGAAAACCATGTGCGGCGCGCGGGACTGATTACCGCGACGAGAGGCTTCAATTGTTGGGAAACGTCTGTCGCGGTCAGACCTTTGCCGGAAGGCAGTGCGGGGAAAGCGCTCCTTGAGTCGAGCTCCCCGAGACTGGTGCTTACGAATGTGGGCAAGGGGACAAATGCGACCGAAAGTACAGTGGCAACGGATGTGAGCATGCCGCTGATAATCAGGAGTGTGGACAGAAAAGAGAGCCAGGCGAAACGCGTCCGCGGAGGGAGGGCGCGCATGGCGAAGCGGAAAACGATGGTGAACAGGCAGAGAACGGGCAGGACAAGTACGAGCGGGCTCATGGCAATGCGAGCCCAGAGCGGCACAGGGTCTGGAAGCTTGGGCTCCAGGCGGTTGGGCTGGTCTGGCGGCGGTACGGCTACTTCGGAGACTTCTCGTGACCCGATGACTATTTTTTCCATTGGCTCGCCGAAAGAGTACGCATTATTTAATATGTACCGAAAAAAGACAACTGACCACAAAGCTACGCGGCCATTCGTTGCAAAATTGAACTATTGGACGCCTTCACCGAAACAGAATGCATAGCGGTGAAAGGCAGGCGGAGCCATTTCGATTCCGGCCTCGGCACCACTCTTTTATTTGCGCTTACTGGTTAACTTGTCAGGCAGCTTGCTCGCTGGCTCTGCACTGGCACGGGCCGCTTCCTTGTCTGCGCGCTTTCGTGCATACAAGAGCTCATCCGCTTCGGCGAGCATTTGTTCCGGTGTTGCGCCAGCCTCATACGCTTTCCAGCCCACGCCAAACTTAACGGGAATACTGACTCCTTGCCAATTCACGTTGATATCTGCAAGCCGCGCTAGAACACACTGCAACTGTTCCTCTTCACAATCCGGAAGGATCACCAGAAACTCATCCCCACCCAGTCGGACCGCCAAATCAGAACCGCGAATGGCCTTGTTAACGCGTGCGCCAAATTCCTGCAAAACGAGATCGCCGGCCGGGTGGCCGTGCACGTCGTTGATTTGCTTAAAATCGTTCAGGTCGAGCAGGAGGATGCAAAGAGGATGGGCTCTGCGGGAGGAGCGAGCGACCTCTGAGTTTAGCCGCTGCTCGGCAAAGCGGCGATTGTATAGCCCTGTAAGCGGGTCAATCATCGCGAGATTTCGCAAGATCTGCGAGTGGCCGTGTTTTTCCGCGAGCTGCCGGCGAAGTCGTTTGATGAGAATCTGCTGGTGAACCGAATAAATATTGAACAGCACGACCAGCGCGATGAGACAAAAAACAGCTTCCTTCAGCTTGATTCGAAACAGGCTTTCCGCGTTCTGAAAGAACGAAGGGAGCGCCAGCGCAAAAATCCCGCCCGTCAGCAGCAGTATGACCAGGAGCGTGGATACCCAAGTCCACCAATCCATTCTCTCAATGTCGCGGAGGCTGGTTACCAAATCCCGATCCAAACCTTCCTCTGTGGAGAAATTTGTCGCTGCTCCCGATTGACTCTCTGGACTTCTCGCCTTTTCTCTAGAATCCAAGGAATTGGCCTCCTTTCTGCTGGAGTTGCCTCGCGCAGCCCCGATTTGAGTTATCCCGTCGTCCTATCTGGGATGGTACTTCCCTCTCATTGCCACCTGCTATACCCAATTACATACTTAGCTTGCGTATAAAACTGATGATTTCTGTCCTCATCCTCGCGATATCCGCAATGGCCCTGGTCCACTTTGCCGTCGCACAGTGGCGCGCCATCTGGATTTCCGCGGCGAACCAGAGCGTTTCGGACGCGCTCCAGTCGGAAACGGGGCTGGACGCGGATACAGTCCGAGAAACGGACTTCCCAAGACTCGTCTGCCTCTACGCCGAAGTCTGTCCCGACAGGAAAACGAGCGCACCCTGGCTGAGAGAAATTGCCACTTACTACCGGGCTGTCAGTGCATTGCACGTAATCTCGCAAAAAGTCCTGCCTTCCCTTTCGAAGTGGGCCGAGTCGGAAATGAAAACATGCTCCCGGTATGTTGCCGTCGTGATTGACCAGCATCTTTCGCTTAGCATGGACCGGCTTGCCGCCGTTCGATCCTCTTAGCCCTTTCGTTTACGTCCTTCCAATCGGATGCTGCTATCGTATATCGCCTCTTTATAAGAGCGCCACGTCACTCTATTCGAGTGTTCTTCCCTTGAACTTCCTCCAACGGATTCCAAGGTAGGCAAAAACACTCCCTCCCAAGGGGCATTTGATAGATACTCGCGCGGACAAGTTTGCCCGCAATTCCAAAACAACTATTGGAGAATCCTTTGGCCCAATTGGCACTGTTCGGAGGAAAACCCGCGAAGACGAAACCGTTCCCGGTGTGGCCGCAGTATGACGAGAAGGAACGGCGGGCTCTGGAGGAAGTGCTGGAGAGCCGCGTTTGGTGGCGAACGCCGGGGACGAAAACGCTGGCATTCGAACGTGAGTTTGCGGCGTTTCATGGCGCGAAGCACGGAATTGCGGTGACGAACGGAACGGCGGCCCTGGAAGTAGCAATGCTGGGCTTGGGTATACAAGCTGGCGACGAAGTGATTGTGCCGGATTTCACGTTTGTCGCGACGGCGAGCGCAGTGCTCGCGGCCGCGGCGTTGCCGGTGCTTGTAGATATTGGCCGCGAGACGCTTTGCATTGACGCAGAGTTGGCGGAGGCGGCGATCACTCCGCGGACGAAAGCGATTGTGGCCGTGCATATGGGCGGAAATCCTGCGGACCTTGATGCGTTGAGCGAACTTTGCAAGCGGCACGGGATTGCGTTGATCGAGGACTGTGCCCATGCGCATGCGAGCGAATGGCGCGGGCGGCGCGTTGGGTCGTTCGGAACGGCGGGGACGTTCAGCTTTCAATCCGGCAAATTAATGACGGCGGGCGAAGGCGGCATCGTTATTACGAACGACGACGCGTTCGAGCGGCGGGCGCGTTCCGTGCACGATTGCGGGCGATTGCCCGGCGAGTGGTTCTACGATCACTACCAGCACGGTTCGAACTACCGACTGAGCGAATGGCAAGGGGCAGTGTTGAGCGCGCAACTGACGCGACTGGATGAGCAGACCGAGCGGCGGCACGCGAATGCGCGACTGCTCGACGCCGAACTTGCGAAAATCGAAGGCGTCACTCCGCAGAAATTGGATGCGCAGTGCACCAGGAATGGACAATACGCGCAAATATTTCACGTTGACTCGGCGAAGGTCGGCGGAATTTCGATGGAACGGTTCGTGGAAGCAATGATTGCGGAAGGAATTCCGAATCAGGCGAGCTATCCACCGCTGCACGAGCGGGATGTGTTCCGGAACGGCTCTTATCGCGAACGGCTGAGTGGAACGCAGAAAACCGAGCCGCATGAATTCCTGCGCGGGGAATTTCTGAATACGAAGCGGGCAGCGTGGGAAACGTACTGGGTGCCGCAGACGGCGCTGCTTGGCGACGAAGAGGACATGACGGAAATTGTTGGGGCCGTGAGGAAAATTCAGAGAAATTCGCGCGAATTGGCCGTAAGTGCCAGGCATAGCTAAATTCCGGGCGCGATTCTATTCCCAGTGCGCCGGTCGGGTGTTTCAGGTATTTACCAGGTTATTTCCCTACGTTAGACTCTTGCAGCCTGAATCGCCGTAGTCGCGGCGAACTCTATGATTCCAGCCCCGGCCCCCCTCGACCGTCGGAAGTGGTTGTCTGTGTATCTGCTGCCTTCGGCGCTGCTGCTGGGCGCACTGCTCGGCGCGGCGTTCCCGCTCAAGGCCCATCCTCAACAGGCAAATCGGCAATCCCGGATCGTCTCTCACGGCGGAGACTTGGCCGAACGCGTTGCGGGTACGAAATTTCATCCGACACGAATTTTGGTGCGCTACAAAGAAGGGACTTCACGCCAGACGATGATGGCGGTACACGCCGCTGCGCACGCCCAACTGTTGCGCGAATTGCCGATCGTGAAAGGCTTGCATGCGGTGCAGATTGCCGGGGGCCGAACAATCGCGGAAACGCTGCGGTATTACCGAAAAGATCCAAATGTGTTGTATGCGGAACCGGACTACTACGTTCACATCGTGGCAGCACCGAACGATCCGCAATTTTCTTCGCAGTGGAGCTTGCAGAACACCGGACAAAGTGGCGGAACCGTTGGCGCGGACATTCATGCGATGCAGGCGTGGGGACTGAGCACCGGTAGCGCAAATGTGGTTGTGGGTGTGCTCGATACGGGCGTGGATTACAACCACCCGGATCTGGCGGCCAACATTTGGAGTTCACCGGCTGGATTTACGGCGACGACGATGTTCGGGGCACAAGTGCGATGTCCGCCGGGAACGCACGGATTCAACATGGTGGCCGCGACTTGCGATCCGCTGGATGACAACGGCCACGGGACGCATGTCTCCGGGACGATTGGCGCGCTCGGAAATAATGGTGTCGGCGTTGCGGGAATCAACTGGCAAGTGCAGATTTTGCCGTGCAAATTTCTGAATGTGGAGGGCGGCGGATTTACGGAAGCGGCGATTGCCTGCCTCGGATTGATGAAGCAATTGAAAGACAGCGGCGTAAACATCGTCGTGACGAACAACAGCTGGGGTGGCGGCGATTCGAGCCAGGCGCTGCAGGACGCGATCGTGAGCGCGATGCAGGATGGAATGCTTTTTGTGGCGGCGGCCGGAAACGATTTTGCGAACAACGACGTGTTCCCGACCTATCCTGCGAACTTTTATGTACCAAATATTGTTTCGGTGGCGGCGACGGACCGGAACGACACGGTTGTGACATTTTCGAACGTTGGGCGACGGACGGTACATATTGCGGCGCCGGGCCGCGACATTTTGAGTACGCTGCCGAACAATTCCTACGGCATGGACAGTGGAACTTCTATGGCAACGCCGCATGTAACGGGCGTGGCGGCGTTGTTGAAGGCGCAGAACCCAAACCTTGATTGGCGCGGGATCAAGAATCTGATTTTGAGTGGTGGCGATACCAATGCGTCGGCGCAACAAACAATTACGCAAAAAAGACTGAATGCATACGGAGCCATGACTTGCACGAACGGCACGGTGGCGGCGCGCGTCCTGCCCGTGTCGCAGACGATTTCGGCAAGCGTCGGTTCACCGGTCACGCTCGCGTTTGAAAATGTGCGTTGCGCGCAGCCTGCGGGGAATGTCTCGGCAAAGGTGACACCGGGAAATGTGAACCTCACGCTGCTCGACGACGGCAATGGTGCAGATCAAGCGGCGGGCGATGGAATTTATACGGCGCAGTGGACCCCGAGCCAGCCGGGCAGCTATTCGATCGCGTTTCCCGATGGAAGCGCGGTGATCGTCGAAGTGCTCACGGCATACGGAGCGATTGAGACAGCGTTCAATTACCGGACGATTAGCGGAACGAATTTGAATTTGGGCGACGATGCGGTGGCGACGGTGACGTCACCGTTCACCATTCCGTTCGGCGGCGGGGCTTTTACGAAACTGTTTGTAAGTAGCAACGGCACGATCAGCTTCACCGAGCCGTTCGATGTTGCGCAGAATTTTGGATTGGAGCCGAATCAGTTTCCATTTGGATTCGTGGCGCCGAACACGCTGGTCGCGCCAATGTGGCAAGACCTGTATCCGCTGAAAGGAACGAACCAAAATGTATTTTGGGCGGCGACGGGAAGCGCGCCAAATCGCGAATTGGTGGTGGAGTGGCGTAACGTGCTGGCGTTTGCGTGCAGGGACGATGCGTCGAGCAACGTGACATTTCAAATAGTGTTCAAGGAAAACAGCAGCGACGTCCTGTTCAACTACAGTGACGTTGTGTTCGGCGGGAATTGTTCGAATGACGATTACGGGCAAATGGCCTCTACCGGAATTTTGAGCTCGCCGACACAGGGGTCTAACTGGAATCTCGGTACGGCGCCGGCGTTGTCGAACGGCTTTGCGCTTTTGTGGCAGTCTCCGGCACCGACTGGGCCTACGAATCCGGTGCCGACGCTGACGTCCATTACTCCCGGGAGCGTGCCCATCTACAGCCCGGACACGATGATTGCGGTTACAGGAACGAACTTTGTCCCGAACTCCAGTGTTGCACTGGTTGCGACAAACGTATTCCCCGTGCCGCCTCCCGTCGAGATTCCGACAACTTATGTGAGCAGTACACAGCTGACGGCGATTCTGCCGGCGGAATTCGCGGCGCCGAATAATCGTTATTCGTTCGGCTCGGGACCGGCAATTGTGGTCTCGAACCCAGGCCCGAGCGGCGGACGATCGAATTCGATGCTCTTTCACTTCGACTATCCCGGCGTGCCATCGATCGCGTCGCTTTCTCCGGACACGGCGGTAGCCGGTGATTTCAGCCAGTACATGATCGTCCAGGGCAACAACCTGTACAGCGTGAAGATTAACTGGAATGGATCGGCGCTGGAGACAATTCCCATCAGCAACAGCGTCGCATATGCGTCGGTGCCAAGCGGTCTGCTGAACGCTCCGGGAATTGTGGCGATTACGGCGGTGCCGACGTTCGGAAATACCGGGCCGTCAGCGCCGGTGAACTTCACGATCACGCAACCGAGTCCATTGACGTTGCCTGCACTAGGCGCCGCTAACTCGCCAGCGCTGCAAGGAGCGGGTGAGTCACACACGACGATGAATTCGGATGGGACTTCGCCCGGCGGGAAAAAAATGAAGAGGCCTCTGCGATTTCTCGGATGGCATTATGGCCAGAAATTTGGCGGACCCGCATACCTGAAACATTTTTCGCGCGGCTACGGCAGCACGCCCGTCGCGCCAGCGGGCAATCCTTCAGCGGCAGCAAACGGCAGCGCTACGGTAAATGGCGCGGCGAGTCATGCGGTAAGTCTGTCGCAGCCCAGTTCCCTTCCGGGTTTTGCGTTTCATCCGACGCTGCCTGCCGGATTTTTGCCGACGAGCATCGCGACGGCCGATTTCAATCGCGACGGAAAAATGGATTGGGTCGTCAGCAACGGCGGGACGAGCGATCTTTGGATTTATTTTGGAAACGGCGACGGCACGGCGCAACTGCCGAAAATCATTCGGCTGACCGGCGCGGGACCCATTCAAGTTGTTGCGGCCGATTTGCGCAAGAACGGAATGACCGATTTGGTCGTCGCGGAAGCGGACAGCCAAACCATCGGCGTGCTGCTCGGAAACGGTGACGGAACGTTTCAGCCGGGAGTGACTTACTTTGTGCCCGGTCCACCCCTTTGTGTGGCCGTAGCGGATTTGAACGGAGACGGAAAGCCGGACATCGTTGCAGGAATCATCGGCGACGAGCGAATTGGACCGCTTGCAACTCTGCTCGGAGACGGAACGGGAAAGTTCGGCGCTCCGATTACGACGCCCGGCTACAACCCCGTCGGGCCCTATCTGACTGTGCGAGTCGTCCTAAAAGATCTAAATGGGGACGGATTGCCGGACCTCGCGCTGATCGATGAAGGCGCGTTCAACATGGCCGGCGGACATACATATTTGAACAATGGTGACGGCACGTTCAAACACGCTGACTACTTTTTAGAGGCGGATCCAATTTTTCCAACGGACCTGGCGCTCGCTGATATGGATGGTGACGGATGCGCGGACGTGGTGACCGTTGAAATCGGCGGCACGGCCGAAATTTTCAAGGGAACTTGCGACGGCAACGTGCAGGGCTATCCGAACGTGAAGGGACTCGGCGTGGGCGAAGCGGCGATCAGCGTTCGAATCGCGGACATGAATGGTGACGGAAAACTGGACATTGTTGCGGGCGGCGGAGCGTTCGGAATCGACCGGATTTTTGGTGAAGAAGCTTCGAACCTCGTGACCGTGTTGCTTGGCGACGGCACGGGAAATTTCGCAACTCCGCAAGTTTATCGCGCGGAACCTTCGCTGGTTGGGTTTGCGGTAGTGGACTTGAATGGCGATGGAAAGCCGGACGTTATCGCGGCAAGCCAGGATACCGATACTGCAATCGTGATGATGAACAACGGCCAGGGCAGGCTGGACGGCCCGACGGGACACTATGCCGGCTATCTCACCGAAGGACAGTTCGGCGCTTCGAACGCGCCTTTCACCAATTTCTTTGTGCAGGATTTGAATGGCGACGGCAAGCCGGATCTGGCGTTTGTCGGCTATCCGCAGACATTTTCGCAGCCGTGGCAACTCGTGACGATGCTCAACGATAGCACCGGTCATTTCGGCAGCGCGAACCGCGCACCGCTGGCGGATTTCGATTTTGCCGGCACCGCGCCACAGACTTATGTGTTCGCCGATTTACATGGAACTGGAAAACCGGACCTGGTGACGGTAGCGCAAGGCTACCAGGGAAAACCGAACGTGGATTTGATCGTGGTGCCGAATAACAGCGACGGAACTTTCGGCCGAGCGAAAGTCACGCCACTCAACACGAACCAATTCCAGGGGATGATCTTGATCACGCCGGGCGACTTCAACCACGACGGGAAGACGGATCTGGTCGGAATCGCGTACGGGCCGGGACAACCGTCGACGGCGAGCGCCGCCTTTTTCGCAGGCGATGGCGACGGAGCCCTCCAAGCGCCAAAGTTCACGCCGCTCGGTTCTTCAATCGCCGGAGCGCCGACGATGATCTTCACCGGCGACTTCAACCGTGACGGAAAACTCGACGTGCTGATCTGGACAAATTCAGACGTTGTTCCGTCGGTGGATCACAATGTTTACGAATTTCTGGGCAATGGCGATGGCACCTTTTCTGCGCCGAAACTGTCGCTTTCGAACGTCGGACCGTTCGGCATGGCTGACGTCAATCGCGACGGCTTCCCGGACCTCGTGGTGTTCAATCAGATTCCTTCGCCGCAATTGAATGGTTTTCTCGTGCCGAGTTACACGATTTACATTGGCCAGGCGGACGGTACGTTCGCGAAGGGGGAAACGTACGCGCCCTACTCCGGAATCGTGGCGTCGGGATACGGATTCTCGAATGTTGGACCTGACCAAAGCCTCGCGCCAATGCTTGCTGACTTCAACGGCGACGGCAACATCGACATCGGCGTGATGATGTTCACGCCCGACGCCAACACCGGAAGTTACCTACAAGTGATCGCGGGCAACGGAGACGGCACGTTCACCCCCACATACGAAGTGACGCGCTTCGACAAGCTCGGACTACCGACCAACGCAGCAGATGTAAACGGAGACGGCCGCGCCGAATTGCTGGAGCTGGACGGCTGGCCTGCCTCTTTCAACGTAATCCAGGCGATACCGGGGCAGGCAGTGCAGCTTGCCTTCGCGAGCCGTCCAATCGTCGGGCCAAAAGGAACAGTCGTCGTCAACCTGAGCCTGCCTGCGCCCAGCAGCACGACCGTCCAACTCTCAGCGAGCGATCCAAATATTTCCATTGCGCCGAATGTTCTCGTGGCGTCGGGAGCGCTGACCACGACTGTGCCATTCACGATCGGCAGCGGATTCAACGCGAAAAACGTTTTCTCCATCACCGGACAGCTCAACGGCACAACCTCCACCATTTACTCGTACCAAGCGCCCAGCGGCCTCGCGGGGTTCCATCTCTTCTCCAATTCCCCGAAGCAGCTGACGCCTCCGGGCGGAACCACGGCTGACTTCGGCGTTGGCGTCACCTCGGCTGGCGGCTATGCGGGAACGGCACAGCTGACGTGCCAGGGATTGCCCACTGGAGCTAACTGCGTCTTCGGCACAAATCCTTTGCTGATCGTGGCCGGACAGTCGCTGGGCAGCGGACTGACAGTGCTAACGAACAGCACGACGCCGCTCGGCACGTACAACGTGATGCTCGTCGCCACGGACGGCGCGATTACGGACACTATGGTGCTCGTGCTGAAGGTCGCCGACTTCAGCGTAAGCCTTACGCCTCCGTCCGCTTTGCTGCTCCCAGGCGGGAGTATCGATTACTCGATGCAACTCACCACGGCGTCCGGCTGGACGGACGCGGTTTCCGTGAGTTGCTCAATCAATGGGCCCGGAATTCAAACGAGTTGCGACGCAACCGGCTCGTTCCTCCCGGAGACGTTTCCCTTCACCGTGAACACAGGCGGCTTCTCCGCCGGAGATTACACGCTAAGCATCAGTGCGAGCGCCGACGGCGTCACGCATTCAGCCAGCGCCGTAATCCATGTTGAGGGCGCACAGGCCGCGCTTTCGCCCCCGAATGCCAGCGTCTCGGTCGGAGGGTCGGCAACATTTAACGCGACCCTTACTTCTCAGAACGGATTCGCCGACCAATTTACCTTCAGCTGCCTGGGGTTGGCTGCGGGAGTCTCGTGCTCGTTCAATCCCGCGTCCGCGCCGCTTCCGGCGAATGGAACGCTGACGTCCGCTTTAACCGTTACAGTCACGTCGCGGCCAGCCTTCACGCCGATCGCGCTTGTACCGTGGGGTTTCCCGCCGTTCAATCCGCTCCCGTGGCTGACGCTGTTCGCGGCGATTGCATTCGTTGCCGCTGCCGAACTGAAGTCGAAGGGCGCTCAACCTGCGCGGCCAAATGTTTCCAGCCTCGTCATGAGAGCCGCGCTGGCAATGGCTTTGGCAATTGCGGCCTGCGGCGGAGGCTCATCGTTAGGCCCACCGCCGCCGCCACCTCCTCCGCCCGTAAATGTGACTGTCACTGTGCAGGCGAGTTCGCCGTCGCTGAACGTAATTGTGGGAACTGCCAATCTTCAGGTGAAGTAAGGAATGCCAACGCCGTTACGCGCAACGGCGGAGTTCCGCCAGCGTAGCCGAAAAGCAAGCTCACCGATTCATTAGCCGACGCGCTTTGTGCCCGCCGGTACCAGCGACAACCGGTCTTCTACGCGCGCGCCACGGCTTGTGCCGTATCGCACGGGATACGCGCGAAACATCGGCTTGCCTGCAATGTTCAGATGAACGGGCTCCTTGGCGCGTTGCGGGAGCGTGATAACGTGCCCGACGTCGAGGGCCAGTAACTCACGAATCGTAACCGGGCTAAGCGGCAAACTTAAATCCGCAACAAAGTGGCAGTCCATAATGCGCACGCGCATGCGACGGAAAGAATCGCGGGACGGAATACGCTCCGAGTAAGAACCCTGAACCGATAGCCGGCGTAGCAAGGTATTGGCGATGACCGCGGGAAAAACCATCGCGATGGTACCGGAAGTCTCCGAAAGGCGTGCTTCGAAACTCAGACAGAGGATTTTTTCGCCCGGGAGCATGGTGTTCTGCATTTCCACGTTGCGTTGCCGCTGTTCAAAACGAAAATCAAGGTCCAGAACCGGAGCCCAAACCGCGTGAATGTCGAGGAGCATAAGGCGGATGACAGATTCTAGAATCTGCTCTTCAATCTCCGTGAGGTCGCGCATGTCCATCGGCTCGGTTCCCGTGCCGCCGAGTACAACGTCGATGATGGGATAAGCGAGCCCAACATCCATTTGAATGGCGGACCGCGCGTCGATTGGCATTAAATGCATCGAGCAAAAATAGGTGAGATCCGGCAGACGGCCAAGAAATTCGCGATAGGTGAGCTGTTCGACCGAAACGAAATTCATCTCGAAACCGACGCGCAGATGCACACCGATCGAACTGCTCAAGCGGCGAGCCAACGATTCATGGACCGTGGTAAGGGCAGCCGCTTGATCGGCCGTCAGTTTGTTGGAGCTTTGCAAGTCCCAGGGTTGTATTTTTTGTGCGCCGCTTTCACGGAAGGCCGGTCCCGTGGCCTGCGCCTTGCTAAATAGCGCCTCTATTTCGGTCTGTTCGAGAGTTTTTCGCACGTCGGCCTTAGCGACAACGGACATACGCAGCAATTGCGGTGCCATCAAAGATTAGAAATCACATAAAAAGTCGGACCGGCCGTCCGACGAGGCCTCGTCGACCCAACGGCGAATGCCCTATTGGGCAATCTTCGGCGCGGCGGGCCGATCAGGCTCTACAACTAACCAAGCCCTGGGTTTACAGTTGCCCCAACGAAAACACCTCTATTTCTGCTCAAACCGTTCCTTTATCGACTGGATGACAGATCCCAGCGGACTTTCGAATTCCGGCGCGAGTGTAGCAACGCGTTCTTGACCGCGTCCGTCGACGATCTCCCATGAGCCTCCTTCTTGCGATTGACGGAGAATCACCGGAACTCGAGTCCCGGCCACCGTGAGAATCAGATGAATCTCCTGACTGGCCTGCGCGCCGATGCTTTCCTCAATTCGGCTCAGGCGCTCTTGCTCCATCTGAGTACGCAGGCATTCCTGCGCCAGCGTCGCGGAAAAGAAATTCGGCTGACGCAACCGTTCTTCTTCGACCTGCATGATCACCATGTTCTGTACGGGATTCCGAACGCTAAAGAGGTTCTCGCCCAGCTTCCCCGTAATCTCAACCTTGAAAAATGAAGTCCGTCGGCTGACCACGGCAAACAGTCTGGTTTGTGCAAGCAAGGTTCCCTGTTCGAGATCCACCGTGTAGCTGTTATCGTGCGCAAGCCCTCTAGCCACCAGCGAAAAACTTGAATCGCGCAACAGCGACGAAGCCAGTTGCATGCCACTCAGCAGCACGGCGCTCTCTCTCTTTTCGCCGTGGCCGCACAATCTTTCGATCGTGTTGAACGATTCGCGCGCCGCGTCAAGCAGCGGCACGAACAACATGTCTGGATCGCCGAATGTCCGCGTAAATAGAATCTGTGGGAACCCAACGATCTCGACACCTGCTGCTCCTCCACCGGCGCTCTTTTCGGTCCGCGTGCCGCCCGCCGGTGCCGATTTCGGACCGGGTTCAACGACGCTCACTCGTCCTCGCTTTCGTCCGGCTCGTCACCGTCATCCCTGCGACGCAAGATCACGCTCCCACTTTGTGGCTGCGCCATCTTGTCTAACTCAATTCCCCACGCGTCATCCGCCTCCATCTTCCACGCACCGACCGCCCACCCTCTCTCTTCGCGTTCCACGCGAACCACTTGAAAACGAATCATCGGCCGCTCTATCGCCACCGGTCCTTCCGGCGCCGCCACACGGATGGCCACAATGTCGTTCTTCTTCAACTCAATCGGCGAAAGGAATCCACAGCCCCAGTGGCTCACATTCCTGGTTTGCAGCGCGACGTGAAACACCTCTCCGTCGCTGTTGATTCCGCTCACTTCAATTTCGAAGGGAAGAGCAAAGCGCTCTTCGCGGCGCTCACTCTCGTGAAATGTAGCCATTCCAGTTTCGGGAAGCTTCACGTTGCCCTGCTTCGTCATGCGACCTCCAAGCAGAACCGCTGCAAATCCAATGCCATATGACGCGACTGTTCCAGTAGCCCAAAACGTTCGCTGAACTGTACCGGTTCGGTACATGTGATCGCTCACTTTATTAGAACGATTTGACGGTCCGACTATGAATGATTTGATGGTTCCCATAGAAGTAGGACATGAAAATGCCTCCTTTTTCTGTCTTATTTTTCTACGGCACCCAAGAGCGAGGGCTTCTGTTTCCAAAGCGAGCGGCTGCTTTATGAAAGAGAACCCAATGGTGTGAGGGATGCAACCGGGAAAGCAGAAGTCGCGAAGCTGCAGGACGCAGGAATTAGCCTGAAGCCGCGCGCCCAGAAAAATGAGCGGCAGAAAAAGGATGGCCTGCGGAACTAGGAAGATCGGCGTGGTCCCAGCCGAGACACTTGGGCACGTGAAGCAGAAAAGAAAAAGTCAGCCGTGCGACGATAACCACAGATTCGAAAACGTCACTCGATTCGAGGGCTCCTGCGTTTTGCGCCGGTTACTTCCGGGTGGCCGACAACTCGCCCACTATTGTCGATTCAGACGGTAGGCATCGTGCCGCCATCAATGACGTAGTCCGCGCCGTGAATCGAAGCTGCACGATCGGAAGCTAGGAATGCCACTAGTTCCGCAACTTCCTCCGGCTGGCCGGGTCGGCCGATGGGAATGCCTCCGATCATATTCATGATTTGCCGGCGCGCCGCGTCCTCGCTGATGCCGCTGCTCTGTGCGAGTTGCACAATCATTCCGTGTGCGCCTGAAGTCTCGATAAATCCAGGCGAGATCATGTTGACGCGGACGCCCTTCGGGCCAACTTCGTTTGCCAGGCCCTTATTGTAGGTATTCAGAGCACCTTTCGCCGCAGCATAAGCAAGCGTCGCGTCATAGAGCGGAAGACGGTGCTGGATGGAGGAGATGTGAAGAATGACACCTGATTTGCGTTCGATCATGCCGGGTAGAAATGCTCGGTCGAGACGAACGGATGCCAGCAAGTTGACGTTGAGCGCCTTCTGCCAGTCGTCATCAGAGAGCGCCTT
>Ga0137409_10002448_pt1 | contig 19881 bp, 19 predicted proteins | sample CZODoug1_16funga_FD_122059 | JGI IMG/M metagenome (GOLD analysis project Ga0137409, IMG submission 122059) | Vadose zone soil fungal communities from Angelo Coast Range Reserve, California, USA - CZODoug1_16fungal (Hybrid Assembly) | ecosystem: Environmental > Terrestrial > Soil > Vadose zone... | reverse complement strand
AGTGGAAAAGTGGAAAACTTGAGAAGTGGAAAAGTAAGTCTGAAGTGTACCGCGCCTACTTACAACTTACTTTTCCACTTTTCCACTTCTCAACTTTTTCCACTTAGCAATTCCCTGACTCTCTTCATATCCTCCCACACCTCGCGCTTGGCGGACGGCGTTCGCAGCAAGTACGCGGGATGATACGTCGGCATCAGGATCGCGTCGCGATACTTGAACTCGCGGCCGCGGATCCGCGTGATCGGATCGGTCGTGCGCAGCAGGCACTGCGCGGCGAACTTGCCGAGCGCGACGATCACCTTCGGTTTCACGGTGTCGATCTGGCGGAAGAGGAACGGCTCGCACTGCTGCACTTCATCCGGCTCGGGGTTGCGATTGCCCGGCGGCCGGCACTTGATGACGTTCGCGATGTAGACGTCCTCGCGCCGGAGGGCGATCGATTCGATGATCTTCGTCAGCAGCTGGCCGGCGCGGCCGACAAACGGCTCGCCCTGGATGTCTTCGTCGGCGCCCGGCGCCTCGCCCACGAACATCAGGTCCGCCTCGGGGTTGCCGACACCGAAGACCACCTGCCGCCGTCCCAGCGTGTGCAGCTTGCAGCGGCTGCAGTCGGCGCCAAGGTCGTCGCGGACGGCGCGAAGGGCGTCCGCCTGGGAGGCGAAGAGGGGAATCGGTTCAGAAGGTTCAGAAGGTTCAGAAGGTTCAGAAGGTTCAGCGGGTTCAGAAGGTTCGGAGCGCGCGTGCCACTGCGGCTCGAGGCGAACGCCGTCGATGCCGAGCTCTTCGAAGAACTCCAGATGCGCTTTCAGCTGATCCCGAGCAGCGTCGAGGGACTGATCCTGGGACATCGATCAGGCACGCGCCGGCGTGGTGGAGCGCGCGCGTATCAACTGTTCGACGCGGTCGAGAATCGCGTCCGCAACCCTCGCCTTGCTCTGGAGCGGCAGCGTCTGCTCCTCGTCGGCGCCGATGATCGTGACGGCGTTCGTGTCCACATCGAAGCCGGAGCCCGGCGCCGAGACGTCGTTGGCGACGATCAGATCCACGTTCTTGCGGATGCGCTTCTCGCGCGCCCTGGCGAGCAGGTTCCCGGTCTCCGCCGCAAACCCGACGAGCACGAGCGGCGTCGCCCGTTTCGCGGACGCCTGACCGAGATCCGCGAGGATGTCCGGCGTGCGCTGCAGCGTCAGCGCAAGCGTCTCGTCGCTCTTTGCAATCTTGTCCGCCGCCGGGCTCACCGGCGCGTAGTCCGCCACCGCCGCCGCCATGATGACGACGTCCGCGTGGCCGGCGGCGCGCATCACGGCCGCGTGCATCTCGGAGGCGCGGCGAACGCGGATGACTTCGTCCGTCGCGGGCGGCTCGATGCCCGTCGGCCCCGCAACCAGCGTCACGTTCGCGCCGCGCGCGTGCGCCGCGGCCGCAATCGCAAATCCCATGCGTCCGCTCGACCGGTTGCCGACGTAGCGGACCGGGTCGATGTCTTCATAGGTGGGCCCCGCCGTCACGACGACGCGCCGGCCGCGCAGCACCGAATCGCGCGGCGACACGATGCGCTCGGCCGCGGCGACGATGTCCTCGGGCTCGGCGAGACGGCCCTTGCCAATCCACCCGCAGGCGAGATAGCCCTCGCCCGGCTCGACAAAGCGCGTCCCGCGCGCCGCGAGCGCCTGCAGGTTCCGCTGCACCGCGTCGTGGCCGAGCATGTTGGTGTTCATCGCGGGCGCGATGAGGACCGGCGCTTTCGTCGCGAGGTACAGCGACGTCAGGAAATCGTCCGCGATGCCGTTGGCGAACTTGCCGATCACGTTCGCGGTGCACGGCGCGACCAGCAGCAGTGCGATCTCGTCGGCGATGGCGATGTGCTCGATGTCGGCATTCGCGCCCGGCTTCCACTGTGACGTGATGACCGGCCGGCGCGTGATGGCTTCGAACGTGATCGGCCCGACAAAGCGCGTCGCCGCCTTCGTCATGATCGCGACCACGTCGTGGCCGCGCTTCTGGAGCCCGCGGCAGACCTCGATCGCCTTGTAGGCGCCGATGCCTCCGGTGACTCCGAGCGCGATGAGCGCCATCTACTCCTCTTCGATCTTGACGACCTTGCGGCGCAGGATTTCCTTCTGCGCGATCGCGATCTTCTTGTCGCCCGCTTCGCGCGGCACGGCGCCGTTCAGCAGCTGGCGGGCGCGCTTGCCCGCGAGGACGACGAATTCGAAGCGGTTCTCTTTCGGTGCTCTTTCCATGGTGTCCCTTCAGGCGGACCTGAAGGTCCGCCTCTACGTTCGGTCCTATTACTTAGGACGTCTTCGGGGTGCGAAACGTTTCAATGATGGCTTCGGCCGTCTTTCGCATGTTCTTCACGCGCGCCCGCTCGGCCAGCACGATGGCGCGCAGCCGCTCGACCGCCGCGTCCAGCTCGTCGTTGACCACCACGTACTCGTAGGCGGCGAACTCGCCGACCTCCCGGCAGGCCACCTCGAGGCGCTTCTGAATCGCCGCCTCCGAGTCCTGGCTCCGGCCGCGCAGCCGCTGCTCGAGAATCTCGGCCGACGGCGGCAGCACGAAGACGCCGACCGACTCGACGCCGCTGCTCCGCACCTGCCGGGCCCCCTGCACGTCGATCACGAGCACGATGTCCGAGCCGGCGGCGAGGCACCGCTGCGTGTCGGACGCGCACGTCCCATAGTAGTTGCCGAAGACGTCGGCCCACTCCAGGAACTCGCCGGCGCGCGCCATCTCCTCGAAGCGTTGCCGGCTGATGAAATTATAGTCAACGCCGTCCTGCTCGCCGGGACGCGCCGCGCGCGACGTGTACGAGCGCGACAGGCAGAGATTCGGGATCCGCTGCACGAGCCGTTCGACCAGCGTCGTCTTGCCCGTACCGGACGGCGCGGAGACGATGAAGAGCAGCCCCCTCCCCCGAGCGGAGTCGAAGGGCCTGTCCCGAGCAGCGTCGAGGGGCCTATTCAATATTCTGGACCTGTTCGCGCATCTTCTCGAGCTCCGCCTTCGCGTTGATGATCAACTCCGACACGCGGAGGCCGTCGGCTTTCGAGCCAATCGTGTTCACCTCGCGATTCATCTCCTGCAACAGGAAATCGAGCTTGCGGCCGCACGGCTCGGACCCCTCGCTGAGCGCCTCCCAGTGCGCGAGGTGCGCCCGGAACCGCGTCACCTCCTCGCTGATGTCCGAGCGCTGCACGGTGCGCACGATCTCCTGCGCGATCATCGCCTCGTCCACGGGCAGGTCGAGGCTGATTTCGCGCACCCGGTCCTGCAGCCGCGCCTCGAGCGAGCTCCGCCCTTCGTCGGCCGCCGCGGCGACGCGCGTGATGAACGCGGCCAGCGACTCCCGCCGCCCGTCGAGATCCGTCCGCAGGTGGCCGCCCTCGCGCACGCGCATCGCGTCCAGGTCGGCGAGCGCCTGCTCGACGGCGGCCTCGACGCTCGCCGCGAGCTGCGCCTCGGCTTCCGGATCGGGATCCGCGCCGCGGTCCTTCACGGTGATCGCCTGCGGCAGCCGCAGCAGGTCGCCCGGCGTCAGCGAGCCGGCCACGAGACCGCGTTCGCGCGCCCGGTCGATGGCGGCCGACAGCGCGTTGGCGAACTCCTCGTTCAATTCCACCGACGGCGCCGCCGGCGTCCGCAGCTGCACCGAGATCTGCAGCTCGACGCGTCCTCGCGCCAGGCGCTTCTGCACCAGCGTCCTGACCCGGGGCTCCACCTCCGCGAGCGATTGCGGAATGCGCAGCTGGACGTCCAGGAAGCGGTGATTGACGGCCCGCATCGTGATGCCAATCGTCGCGCGCTCGTCCTCGTGCGTCAGCGAGGCGAAGCCGGTCATGGACTTGATCATGGAAGCGGGCAGCCGGCAGCGGGCAGCTGGCAGTGGTTCATACGCGCTCGGGTTCGTCGGTCGGCTCTTCCTGCAACTGCAGTTCGTAAAGTTTCGCATACGCGCCGCCCCGGGCGAGCAGTTCTTCATGCCGCCCTCCCTCGACGATGCGGCCCCGCTCGAGGACGACGATGGCGTCGGCGCGGCGGACGGTGGAGAGCCGGTGCGCGATGACGAACGACGTCCGGTTCAGCATCAGCGTGGACAGCGCGTCCTGGACCAGCATCTCCGATTCGGCGTCCAGCGACGAGGTGGCCTCGTCGAGGATCAGGATCGGCGAGTCGCGCAGGATCGCGCGCGCAATCGCGATGCGCTGCCGCTGCCCGCCCGAGAGCCGCTGCCCGCGCTCCCCGATCGTCGTCTCGTAGCCGTCGTCGAGCGTCATGATGAACTCGTGCGCGTGCGCGGCCCGGGCGGCCGCCTCGATTTCCACCGCCGCGGCGCCGGGGCGGCCGTAGGCGATGTTGGCGGCAATGGTGTCGTCGAACAGCACGGTCTCCTGCGTGACGATCGCAATCTGCCCCCGCAGCGACGCCAGCGTCGCCTCGCGGACGTCGCGCCCGTCGATCGTGATGGCGCCGCCGGTCACGTCGTAGAACCGCGGAATCAGGTTCACCAGCGTCGTCTTGCCGGCGCCGCTGCGCCCCACGATCGCCAGCGTCTGGCCCCCGCGCACGCTGAACGAGACGCCGCGCAGCGTCGCGTCCTCGGCGCCGGCGTAGGAGAAGCGCACGTCGCGGAACTCGATTGCGCCGTGGAAGCGCGGCAGGTCCGTCGCGCCCTCGCGCTCGTGGACCTCGCTGTGCGTGTCGAGCATCTCGAAGATGCGCTCGGCCGCGGCAATCGCCTGCTGCAGGTTCGCGTTGACGCGACTGAGCTTCTTCGCGGGCCCGTACATCATGAACAGCGCCGCGATGAAGCCGACGAATTCGCCGGTCGTCAGCCGTCCCGCGCCAATCTCCTGGCTGCCGTACCAGAGCGCCACCGCGAAGGCGACGCCGCCGATGAACTCCATCAGCGGCGGCAGCACGGACAGCGCGCTCGTCACCTTCATGCTGGTGCGATAGAGAAACTCCGACGCCGCCTGGAACTTCGCGGTCTCGCGCTGTTCCGCGCCGAACGCCTTGACGATGCGGTGGCCGGTGAACGCCTCGGCGCTGATGTGCGACAGCTGTTCGAGCGCCTCCTGGCTGCGCCTCGTCGTGCGGCGCACCCGCTGTCCCAGCCGGATCAGCGGATACACAATCAGCGGCGCGCCGGTCATGCAGACGATGGCGAGCCGCGCGTCCAGATAGAACATCAGCGCGGCATAGCCGACGAGCGCGAGCGATTCGCGGGCGAGGTCGCCGGCTGTCTCGGAGACGGCCTGCTGGATCTGTCCGACGTCGTTCGTGATGCGCGACATCAGCTGGCCGCTGGTGTGGCGGCTGAAGAACGTCGCGGATTGATCCAGGATGTGCCGGAACAGCTGATCGCGCAGATTGCCGAGGCACGATAATGCGGTCGGTCCAGCGCCTCGAGGAGAACCCGTGCCGGCCGCGGCATGCAGCGCTCCGGTCGAGAAGTGGCTCGCGCTCGGCCAGAAGGCCGGTGTGAGGGCGACGCCCACCAGCTTCGTGGTCAGCGGACAGCGCATCATGGGCGCCCGCCCCGACGAGCTGATAAAGCTCCTCGCGGAAGCGACAAAGTAGGTCGGCGCATCGACGCGCCCTGCGTCACAGCTCAGGGCGTTGCGGCACCGGCCGGGGGAGGCTTCATGCCCCTTGGGAGAAGAACCCACATCCTCCCCTGTTGTCGCGTGCGGCCGGCTTGCGCGCCGGCCTCGGCACCCGATCCCCAGAAGAAATCCGCGCGCACCGGATTGCGTATCGCCCCGCCCGAGTCCTGCGCGAGCACCAGGCGCGTCATCGGCGTCGTGCTCGCCGGAAACGTGGTGGCGAGGAACACCGGGGCCCCGAGCGGAACGTAGCGCGTATCGACGGCGATCGAGCGCCCGGCAAGAAGCGGCACGCCGAACGCCCCGATCGGACCGCTCGCCGGGTCGGCGAGGGTCAGCTCCCGAAAGAACACGAAGCTCGGGTTCTGGTCGAGGAGGTCTTCCACCCGCTGCGGGTTGGCCGCGGCCCAGGTCTTGATCGACTGCATCGAGGTCTCGCCGAGCTTGAGCTCGCCTCGCTCGACGAGGAAGCGTCCGATCGATTGAAAGGGGTGGCCGTTCTGGTCGGCGTAGCCGACCCGCAACGTTTCGCCGTTGGCCAGCTGTACTCTTCCCGAGCCCTGTACTTGAAGAAAGAACGCCTCGACCGGGTCGTCGACCCAGAGGAGTTCCTTGCCGGCGACGGGCGCCGTGCCGCGCGCGATTTCCGCGCGCGAGTAGTAGGGCACCACGCGCTTGCCCTCGATGCGACCCCGAAGGCGCATCCCGCGGAGATCCGGATTCGTCGCGGACAGATCGATGGTGAGCAGGTCGTCGGGCGGACCGTAGAGCGGATGCACGAACGGGGCCACCTTGGTGCGGCTGCCGCGCAGGACCGGCTCGTAGTAGCCGGTCACCAGGCCGTCCAGGGCGCCATCGGGGTTGGCAACTCGCCAGGGAACGAATTGATCTTCGAGGAAACGGCGCGCCTGCTCGTCGGTGGGCGAGCGAAGCTCCGTCGCTTTGGCGCAAACTCCCCGCCACGCCTCCCGGAATCGCAGCGCCTGACAGGAGGAGAGAAGGGCAGGCCAGGCTGCCGCCTGCTCGCCGCTATTCCAGCCCGGGAGCGCGGCGAAATCGACGACCTCGAGCGGATTGACGCGCTGCGCGGAAGGTGGCGCAGGGCAGACCGGACACACCGGGCACCCTGCAAGGGCGCTGCAATCCCCGATCGCCTGGCCGGCGGGCCCGAACGGGCCCGCGCAGCCGGCGAGGAGCACCGCGGCGGACAGGACCAGACAGCGCATAGGGTCTATCATCGACTGAAGGTTTTGAGCGGACATCGCGACATGAGTTCCGGACTATGGATCATTGTGCTCGAGGCGAGTGTGGCGCTCGCCTTGCTCCTGGCTCTCGTTTGGTGGACTTTGCCGAGAAAGCCAAGAGAACCCGAGGAAGCGCGCAAGGATTCTTCACTGCCCCGCTAGTGCAACACGCGCGGCACGGAGAGCGTGAACTCCGGGATCGCTGCGTCGAAATGAGTGCCGTCTTCGGCCACCATCTGGTAGCTGCCCCGCATGGTCCCGACGGGCGTGGCGATCGCGGTGCCGCTCGTGTATTCGAAGCTTTCCCCGGGCTTGATGAGCGGCTGGGCGCCGACCACACCGAGCCCGCGCACCTCCTGCACCTGATTACGGCCGTCGGTGATGATCCAATGCCGGGAGATCAGTTGAGCGGGGACGCTGCCGTTGTTGCGGATCGTGATGGTGTAGGCGAAAACGTAGCGGCCGCTCTCCTCGTCCGATTGCTCTGCGACGTACTGCGTCTGCGAGGAGACGGCGACGTCGTATTTTTTTTCCGAGGCCATGCGGCCATTCCACACGATTTCGCGTGGCCTGACAAGGGCGAGACCGCGCTGTTTCATGCGGTACCGGTCGAATCCAAGTAGAATTTCCCCTGATGACCGCGCGCACTTTCCGCATCGCTCCGAGCATCCTGTCCGCGAATTTCGCGCGGCTCGGCGAAGAAGTCGCGGCGGTCGTCGCGGCTGGAGCGGACATGATTCACTTCGACGTGATGGACAACCACTACGTCCCGAATCTCACCGTGGGGCCGCTCGTGTGCGAGGCGATCCGGCCGCTGACGCGGAGCGTAATCGACGTGCACTTGATGGTGAGGCCGGTAGACAGAATCATTCCGGACTTCGCCCGCGCTGGAGCCAATATCATCAGCTTTCACCCGGAGACGAGCGAGCACGTCGACCGCACCGTCGGTCTGATACACGATTCAGGGTGCATGGCGGGACTCGCGCTGAATCCGGCGACGCCGCTCTCCCACCTCGATCACGTGCTGCACAAGCTCGACCTCGTGCTCATCATGTCGGTCAATCCCGGATTCGGCGGCCAGCAGTTCATTCCGCACGCGATGGAGAAACTGCGCGAGGCGCGCAGGAAAATCGAAGGTACAGGGCGCGAGATCATGCTCGAGGTGGACGGAGGCGTGAACACCGGGAACATTGCAGAAATCGCGCGAGCCGGAGCCGACACCTTCGTCGCGGGCTCGGCGATTTTCGGCTCGAGCGACTACCGGGCGACCATCCAGCGGATGCGCGGGGCCCTGGCCGCCCTTTGAGCGATGTCGTCGAGCCGCAATGCGCCCTGTCCGTGCGGGAGCGGAAGAAAGTACAAGCATTGCCACGGCGCGGGTGCGGCCAGGCCCCTGAGATCGGAGCCGTCGGACCGTGGACCGTCGCTCGACCGTGCGCGGAATCTGCAGCAGAGGGGATACCTCCCCGAAGCCGAGACGTTTTGCCGGGAAATACTCGAACGCTCGCCGCGTAACGCGGATGCGATGAACCTGATCGGGATTCTGTGCGCGCAACGTGGTGATCTGGGCTCCGCGCTGGAATGGATCGGCAAGGCTGTCGGCGTCGATTCGCAAAACGCGGCCTATCGGTTCAATTTCGGCAAGATTCTGCTGCAGCTCGGGCGCACGCGCGAGGCCTGTGGGGCCCTCGAGCGCGCAGCCTCTCTCGATCCCGGCTACACGGAGGCCCACAACGAGCTCGGTCTGGCGCTGGGGGAGGCGGGGTCCTTCGAAGCCGCCGAAGCGGCGTTTCGCAAGGCGCTGTCGCTCGAGCCGGACTACTGGGCGGCGCACAATAATCTCGGCCTGCTCCTGCACCGCGTGGGGAGAGACGAGGAAGCCGGCTTGAGCCTGCGCAGGGCGCTCGAGATTGAGCCGCGGTCGCCGGGGACCCTGGGCAATCTCGGCATGGTCCTCCGGGCGCAGCGGCGCGGGGCGGAGGCGGTGGATGCCTATCGCGCCGCATTGGTCTTGACCCCTCAGGATCCTGCGCTCCTGACCAACCTGGGCAACGCGTTGGCCGACCTCTCGCGGCGCGAGGAGGCGGTCGCGTGCTTTCGAGACGCCGTCGCGGCTGCTCCGGACCACGCAAACGCCTACTACAATTGGGGATTGCTGTACTTACGTTCCGATCAGTTTCAGTCGGCCTCCGAGAAATTTCGAGCGGCACTGACGATCGACCCGCATCTGGGCGAAGCGGAAATCGGCCTGGCGTCGGCTCTGCTCGACCTGGGGCGCATCGACGAGGCGATCGAAGCCGGCAGACGAGCGCTGTTGTTGCGTCCGCAGGACATGGATGCGCATTCGCGGCTGCTGTTTACGCTCCTCCACTCCGCTGAGATCCGCCCGCGGCAGGTGTTAGAGGAGCACCGCGAATGGGCGCGAAGACATGCCGCGCGTTTCTCTTCCGGTTCCGCCCGGCACGCAAACTCGCCAGAGCCGGAGCGCCGATTGCGCGTAGGCTATGTCTCGGGCGACTTTCGGCGCCATTCCGTGGCGCAATTTTTCGAACCGGTACTCGCTCAGCACGATCGCGGCGGCTTCGAGATTTTCTGCTACTACAACCACTCTCGCTCGGACGAGACCACGGAGCGATTGCGTCGCAGCGCCGACCACTGGTGCGAGATTGCGCCCCTTGGGGACGACGAGGTCGCGGACCGGGTGCGCGCCGACCAGATCGATATCCTGGTGGACCTGAGCGGGCACACCAAGTTCAACCGACTCCTCGTATTCGCCCGCGAGCCGGCTCCGGTGCAAGCCGCGTGGCTGGGCTACGCCGCGACGACGGGCCTCGCGAGCATCAAATATCGCATCTCCGACGCGATTGCGGATGCACCGGAGGGGGAAACCCCAGCGTCCGAAATGCTTCTTCGACTCCCGGACGGGTTCCTTTGCTATCAACCCGTGCCCGAAGCGCCGCGGGTGAGTGAACCGCCCGCATCCATCGCTGGTCACGTCACATTCGGAAGCTTCAACAGTCTGGCCAAGCTGAATCCCGGGGTAATCCGCCTGTGGCAGCGGATCCTCGACGCCGTGCCGAAGTCGCGCCTCCTTATCAAGTCGCAACCGGTTGCCGATCCGGATACGCGAGCTGCTTGCGTCGCAAGACTCGTCGCGCACGGAATGGCCCCAGACCGTCTCGATCTCGAGGCCGGGACGCCTACACTTGCCGAGCATCTGGCGACCTATAGCAGGGTGGATATCGCTCTCGACCCATTCCCGTACAACGGTACTACGACAAGCTGTGAAGCCCTGTGGATGGGCGTGCCGGTGGTGACGCTGGCGGGGGACCGTCACGCGGGGCGAGTCGGCGCGAGCTTGCTTACGAGGATCGGCTTGGAGGACATGATTGCGCACACCCCGGACAGGTATCTCGCCACCGCGGTCGCTTTGGCGCGCGATCTGGCGCAACTCGCCGCGCTGCGGGCGGGTATGCGAGATCGAATCGCCGTGTCGCCGCTCATGGATGTCGACAAGTTCACCCGCAACCTTGAACAGGCCTATCGTTCGGCGTGGCGGCGCCGGTGCGAGAATGCAGCTCCTGCGAGCAGGACATGAGCGCACTGCTTGAACGCATCCGAGGCGTAGTCGGTCCTGCCGGGTTGATCACCGCGGACGGGGAAGTCGCGTCTTACGCGACCGACTGGCGCAAGCGCTACCGCGGCCGAGCAATGGCCGTGGTGAGGCCGGCGTCGACCTCGGAGGTTGCTGCGGTGGTTCGCGCCTGCGCGGAATCGCGCACCGGGGTAGTCCCTCAGGGCGGGAACACGGGGCTGTGCGGTGCTGCGACGCCGGATGCGAGCGGTTCCCAGATCGTCGTCAATCTCTCCCGCATGAACCGTGTTCGCGGGATCGACACGCACAACAACACGATGACGGTGGAGGCGGGTTGCGTCCTCGCCAACCTCCAGAAGGCGGCCGAGGAGGCGGGGCGGTTATTCCCCTTGAGCCTCGCCGCCGAGGGGAGCTGCGAAATCGGCGGCAATCTCTCGACGAACGCGGGCGGCACCGCGGTGTTGCGTTACGGCAACACGCGCGAGCTCGTCCTGGGTCTCGAGGTCGTCCTGCCTTCGGGAGAGATATGGGACGGCCTGCGCGGCCTGCGCAAGGACAACACCGGCTACGACCTCAAGCAGCTTTTCGTCGGGGCGGAGGGAACGCTGGGTGTGATCACTGCCGCGGTCTTGAAGCTCTTCCCCTTGCCGAAGTCTCGCGCCACCGCGGTCGTGGCCCTGGAGAATCCGGACAGCGCGCTGGAGCTGCTCAAGCGGACACTCGAGGAAGGCGGCGAGCGGCTGACCGGGTTCGAGCTGTTTTCCGATTTCTGCCTGTCCCTGGTGCTGAAGCACTTCAAAGATGCGGCCTCGCCCTTCACGCGTCGTTTCCCGCATTACGTGCTGATGGAGCTTTCGGATACCCGGTCGGGTGAGGCGGTTACCGGCCTCGCGGAAGGTATCTTGGGCGCGGCGCTGGAGGGAAAAGGCATTCTCGATGCGGCGATCGCTCAAAGCGACGCTCAAGGCAAGGCTTTTTGGAAGCTGCGTGATTTCATCTCCGAGGCGCAGGCGCACGAAGGCCCCAATATCAAGCACGACGTCTCGATCCCGATATCGCAGATTCCCGAATTCATCCGGACGACCGACGCCGAGCTCCTGCGTGCTCATCCCGGGGTCAGGATGGTGACCTTCGGGCACGTTGGGGACGGCAATCTGCACTACAACGTATCGGCGCCCGAAGGCGTCGCGCCCGACGTTTTCGTGAAGCAGACCGAAGCGATCAACCGCATCGTGCACGACAGCGTCGCGCGATTCCGGGGTTCGATCAGCGCCGAGCACGGATTGGGGCAGCTGAAGAGGCAAGAGATCCTTCGGTACAAGTCGCCGCTCGAGTTGGACCTGATGCGCAAGATCAAGCGCGCGTTGGACCCGAACGGGATCATGAACCCGGGCAAGGTTCTCTAGCGGATGGACGCTCAGCGAACCCGCGTCCTCCAGGGCGCAAGCTGGACAAGCCGCGCGCGCATGTTATACAGTAGCCCCTCCCAAAAAGCCGCAACACAGAGTTCGATCATGCTCTTCGAAAACGCAGGGACTCGGGTGCAATGGCGCTGGCGTTGGTGGCGCAGCTAGCCAGCAATCGCTCGCGCGCCGCAAAAGAACGCGGCGCACACCCGCAGTAACCGCAACGTTTTCGTGGAGCAGTCAGATGACTGAAGCAGAGTTTCAGCGGCTTGCCGCACAGGGATTCAACCGCGTCCCACTGGTCGCGGAAACCTACGCCGACCTCGATACCCCGCTTTCGCTTTACCTCAAGCTCGCCAACCGCTCCAACACCTATTTGCTCGAGTCGGTGGAGGGCGGCGAACGCTTCGGCCGCTACTCGTTCATCGGGCTTGCCGCTCAGGTGCGGCTGCGCGCGGTCGGACGGCTCGTGACCGTGACTCACGGAGAAGCGATCGTCGAAAAGTCCCAGTCGGCGGAGCCGCTTGAATTCGTGCGCGAGTTCCTCTCGCGCTACCGCGTCGCGGAATTGCCGGGGCTGCCGCGCTTTTGCGGCGGTCTCGTCGGCTATTTCGGCTACGACACGATGCGTTGGATCGAGCCCCGACTCTCCGCCGGTTGGCTCAAGCCCGACCCGATCGGTTGCCCCGACATGCTGCTGCTCTTGTCCGAGGAGCTGGCCGTCATCGACAACCTCTCGGGCAAGCTCTATCTGGTCGTGTACGCCGATCCGGCGAAGCCGCGCGCCTGGCACGACGCGCAGGCGCGCTTGCGCGAGCTGCTGGGTGCGCTCAGGCTTCCTCTTTCGCTGCCCCCTGAGCCTCGCGCTGCCGATGCCGAGGTGACGTCGAATTTCGGAGCCGACGCATTCCGCGAAGCCGTCGGTCGAGCCATCCGCTACGTTCGCGATGGCGACGTCATGCAGGTCGTGCTTTCCCAGAGGCTTTCGCGGCCGTTTTCCGGGAGCCCCCTTACCTTGTACCGCGCCCTGCGTTCGATCAACCCTTCACCCTACATGTTCTATTTTGATTTCGGCGATTTCCAGGTGGTCGGGGCTTCGCCCGAGATCCTCGTGCGCCTGGAGCGCGGAGCGGTGACCGTCAGGCCGATCGCCGGCACACGCCCTCGTGGCGCGACGCGCGAGAAGGACATCGAGCTCGAACGCGAGCTGCTCGCCGATCCCAAGGAGCGCGCCGAGCACGTGATGCTCGTCGATCTCGGACGCAACGATGTCGGTCGAGTCGCCGCGACCGGGTCGGTCCGACTGACCGAGAAAATGACCGTGGAGCGCTATTCGCATGTGATGCACATCGTGTCGAACGTCGAGGGCAAATTGCGCGATGGGCTGGACAGCCTGGACGTGCTGCGCGCGGCGTTCCCTGCCGGCACGGTCAGCGGCGCGCCCAAGGTGCGCGCGATGGAAATCATCGACGAGCTGGAACCCGAGAAACGCGGACTCTACGCCGGTGCGGCCGGATACCTGGGCTTCAACGGCGACATGGACCTGGCGATCACAATCCGCACGGCCCTGGTCAAGGCTGGGCAGATGCATGTTCAAGCCGGCGCGGGAATCGTCGCCGACTCGGTGCCCGAGAGCGAATGGCAGGAAACGCGCGCCAAGGCACGCGCCGTGCTTCGCGCCGCGGAGATCGCGATGGGGGGAATGGACGGACGGGAGGGATCATGATGCTGATGATCGACAACTACGATTCGTTCACCTGGAATCTGGTGCAATACCTGCGGGAGCTCGGTGCCGAAGTCAAGGTGGTTCGCAACGACGAGATCGAGACCGCCGACATCGAGACAATGCGGCCGAAGGGCATCGTCATCTCGCCAGGACCCTGCACTCCCAGCGAAGCGGGCGTATCGTTGAATGCGATTCGCGAGTTTGCGGGCAAGATCCCGATCCTTGGGGTGTGCCTGGGACACCAGGCGATCGGCCAGGCGTTCGGCGGCGAGGTCGGTCACGCGGGGCAGGTTGTTCACGGGAAAACCTCCACGATCCAGCACACCGGAGTGGGCGTGTTTCGCGGATTGCCGAGCCCTTTCCTTGCGACACGCTATCATTCCCTGGCCATTCGTCGTGCGACTCTTCCCGCCTGCCTGGAGGTCACCGCCGAATCCGAGGACGGGGAGATCATGGGGGTTCGCCACCGCGAGCTCGCCGTGGAGGGCGTGCAGTTCCACCCGGAATCCTTTCTTACGGAGCACGGACACGCGCTGTTGAAGAATTTCCTGCAACGGGAGGCGGCATGAGTATCACGGCCCAGGAGGCGCTGACGCGGACGATCGAACACCGCGAGATTTTCCACGACGAGATGCTCGACCTGATGCGGCAGATCATGAACGGGCAGATGTCGCCCGTCATGATCGCGGCCATCATCGTGGGCCTGCGGGTGAAGAAGGAAACGATCGGCGAGATCACCGCCGCGGCGCAAGTCATGCGCGAGCTCGCGACCAAGGTCGTGGTGAAGGATCCGGACAATCTCGTCGACATCGTCGGGACCGGCGGGGACGGGGCGCATACGTTCAATATCTCGACCGCGTCGATGTTCGTGTGCGCGGCGGCGGGTGCGCGCGTCGCCAAGCACGGCAACCGCGCGGTGTCGTCGCAGTCGGGCAGCGCCGATGTGCTGGAGGCGCTGGGCGCGAGCATCAATCTCAAGCCGGAACAAGTGGGGCGATGCGTCGACGAGGTTGGCGTCGGGTTCATGTTCGCGCCGGCCCATCACGCGGCGATGAAGCATGCCGCGCCGGTGCGGCGCGAGCTCGGCGTGCGGACCCTATTCAACATCCTCGGTCCGTTGACCAACCCTGCCGGCGCACGGTCGCAGCTGATGGGCGTTTTCCATCCGGATCTTGTCGGGATTCAGATCCGGGTCCTGCAGCGCCTCGGTGCTCGTCGCGCGATGACGGTCTATGGCCTGGAAGGCCTGGACGAGATTTCGGTAAGCGGCCAGACCATGATCGGAGAGCTGCGAGACGGAAAAATCGACGAGTACCTGGTCCACCCCGAACGGTTCGGCCTGTCGGTCCACGATCCCAAGGCGTTGCGCGTGGCGACGGTGGAAGAATCCCGCAAGGTGGTCGTGGCCACGCTGGAGAATGCCCCCGGCGCGGCCCGCGACATCGTAGCGCTCAACGCCGGGGCTGCGATCTACATAGCCGGCCGCACGCCAAGCTTTGAGGACGGCGTGGAGAAGGCCTTCGAGCTGATCAAGAGCGGCGCGGCGCGCACAAAGCTCGAAGCGTTCGTGAAATTCACCCAGCAGCTCGCGCGTGGCTGACATCCTCGAGAAAATTCTCGCGGTCAAGGCCGAGGAAATCGCGAAAGCGAAGGCAAGCGTCGATGCGACCGCGATGCGACGCCGTGCGGAGGGTACGGAGGTGCCCCGGGACTTTGCGGGAGCCCTGCGTCGGAAGATCGCCGCGGGCTTGCCGGCAGTGATCGCCGAAATCAAGAAAGCAAGCCCGAGCAAAGGAGTACTGCGCGAGCAATTCGATCCCGCGGGCATCGCGCGCTCCTACTCGCAGCACGGAGCGGCCTGCCTTTCCGTGCTCACCGATCAGCGCTTCTTTCAGGGCAGCGCGGCGGATCTTGCCAGCGCCCGCAATGCCTGCGATCTCCCGGTGCTTCGCAAGGACTTCATCATAGACACCTATCAGGTCTACGAATCGCGCGCTTTGGGGGCCGACTGCGTCCTTCTCATCGTCGCCGCGCTCGAGCTGCCGCGCATGCAGGAGCTCGAGGCTGCGGCCGATTCGCTCGGGATGGGCGTACTGGTCGAGGTGCACAATCGCACCGAGCTCGACTTTGCTCTCCGGCTCGCAACGCCGCTCGTCGGTATCAACAATCGCGACCTGCGCACGTTTGATACGACCCTCGAAACTACCCTCGCGCTCGCCCCCGATGTTCCGGACCCGCGAATCGCCGTGGCCGAGAGCGGGATCCTTGCTCCCAACCACGTCGGCCGCTTGCGAAGTGCGGGCGTGCAGGCATTTCTGGTGGGAGAGGCGTTCATGCGCGCGCCCGACCCCGGTTTGGCGCTCGCGGGCCTATTCCTAATCGATTGATTAACAACAAGATCAACGTCATGTTGTAGAAATGCAACATCTGCTCCTGCTCCAGGTGTAAAAAGTCACGGTTGTTATTGAGCTTCAAAGGTTCGATGGGCAGAATTGCAACAGCCCACGTAAGGGTCAAAGCGGGCGGTGCGACTTGGCTGCCCTAGGGTCAATTAGAAGAGGAGACATTCTCGATGAATAAGAAGCTAATGGCGCTGGCGGTGGCAGGGGCGGTTGCCGCTCCGGGCCTCGCAGTCGCGCAAACTTCGCTTACCCCCCAAGCCTTAGTTCCGGCGCCGGGGGTGGCGTCGAGCAACGGAATAACGCTTTACGGCAGACTCGACGAGTTCGTCATGGTGAACAAGTTCTCGACGAGTGGCAACGGCGCGGTTGCCGAGTTGAAGAAGGGGGATATCTACGCGGCCGGCAACGCCATGGGCTTCCGCGGCAGAGAAGATCTCGGTGGAGGCACTGCAGCGTGGTTCCAGCTCGAAATCGGCGTTTGGCCAGACGCGCGCATGGAAGCGAGCGCGACGACGGGCAACAACTGGGGCGGGCGGAACTCAGGCATCGGGATCTCGAGCGGCGCCGGCGACGTCCTGCTCGGCGTTTGGGACACACCCTACAACGTGACCTATGGCGTGTGGAACTCCATGACTTCAAGCGGTCTCGGGGCTGCGGGAATCACGATGGGCAACGGCAACACCACCGGTGCGTTGCCTTCGTTCCTCTCGACCGGAGTGCAATGTAATAACATTGTTGCCAACTCCTCGGGCACACCGGTCGCGGGAACCAATGCCGTGTGCGTGACCGAAGCAACGTCCAACACCACCGCCTTCTCCCGCCGGACCAACAATTCGGTGCAGTATTGGTCGCCCATCATGGCCGGCTTTCAGGTCAAGCTCATGACTGCCCTGGCGAACTATCAACAGCCCAACACAAACGGGTTCGCGAACGGCGGTTATCAGAAGGCGAAGGAATGGTCCGGCAGTCTCGCGTACGCACAGGGACCGTTTTCGGCGGCCTTCGGGTATGACTCCCATGAGGGGTTCCGCCCGGGTACCACTGCAGGCGCAGACGCCAATCCGAAGGACACCGCTTGGACGCTCGGCGGCAAGTTCAATTTTGGAATGGGTGAGGTCGGCGCGGGTTACGAGTCGATCAAATACGGGGACAACCACGGTGGCGCCAACGGTGCTTCGGCGAACGGGATGACCGTTCCCTCGTGGGTCGTGAACGGCAGAGTCAACGTCGGGCCTGGAGGCTTTTTTGCAAGCTACTCCAAGACCGACGCCAAGAGCTGCACCACGTCGACGACTGTGATCGGCAGCGCGGCTTGCGGCGTGCAGGCGAAGATGTTCGCGCTCGGCTACGACTATGTCCTGTCGAAGCGCACCAAGATGTACGTTGCCTTCAACAAGATCGACAACGGCGCTATTGGCAATACGACTTCGGGCTCGAGCTACTACTACGTCGCCGGCCCAGCGGCGAACGCGAACGGCAGCTCCGGCACTCTTGCGCCGGGAACCGACGTGACCAGCTACGGGTTTGGGCTTCAGCACACGTTCTGATCCAGCAAGCTAGGGTCAAAAAAGGCGCCTTCGGGCGCCTTTTTTTATGCCGAGAGATTGGAGCAAATGGGTTGAGTTGGGGTAGCATCCAGGCTCGAGCAAAAACGCATTGTCGGTCCCGAATGGAATTCTCAGACGGAAAGCGTTTCGACCTGGACCGCTGTGTCGCTGGTTTCGACACGGCCGTGCGCACCCTCCTTGGCGACGCGGTCGCGCGCAGACCGAGCCCGGCAGAACGAGTTGCCGAGGACAATACCGACCCGGCGATGCGTCGTCATGCGGCGGCCCTCATGCGGGTCAACCATTGCGGCGAGATATGCGCGCAGGCGCTGTACCAGGGTCAGGCGCTTGCATCCTCGAACGAAGCGACCAAGAGGGCACTCGACAAGGCGGCTAGCGAGGAGAGCGATCACCTGGCCTGGAGCGCGGAGCGCGTGAGAGAGCTCGGCGGCCGACCCAGCCTGTTGAACCCTCTCTGGTACGCGGGGTCGTTTGCGCTGGGTTACGTCGCCGGTCGCCTCGGCGATGACTGGAACCTGGGATTTCTCGCCGAGACCGAGCGTCAGGTCGAAGAGCATTTGCAGGGTCACTTGGAGCGGCTCGGAGACAGTGACGCGAAGACGCGCGCAATCGTCGAGGGCATGCGAGGAGAGGAAGCGGAGCATCGGCGGATCGCAGAGGGACTCGGTGCGCGCGAGCTCCCGGACCCCGCGCGACGCGCGATGCGTCTGGCCGCCAGGGTGATGACGACGTTGTCGTACCGGATCTAGTGCGCGCCTACCCGGGCAGGATCTCGTAGTCGTGCGTGATCTGGGCCGTCTTGCCAAGCATGATGGAGGCCGAGCAATATTTGGTGTGCGAAAGCTTGATCGCGCTTTCCACTAGCGACGGCTTCAGGTCTTTTCCCTGCAACACGAAGTGCATGTGAATTTTCGTGAAGACCTTGGGGTCGGACTGCGCCCGCTCGGCGCTGAGCCGGACTTCACAGGCGGAAACGTTCTGACCGCTTTTCCTGAGTATTACCACCACGTCGTACGCGGTGCAGCCTCCCGTGCCTGCGAGCACTGTCTCCATGGGCCGCGGGCCCAGGTTGCGTCCGCCGCCGTCCGGGGCCCCGTCCATCACGAAAGCATGGCCGCTCTCCGTTTCAGTGACGAAACTCATGCCTTCGGGGCCGATCCACTTTACTTTGCATTCCATGGTTCTGTTTCCTTGAACAAAGTGCGTCCGTTGAGTCCCGCTCGTAGCCCTCTCTAAGACGATGAATATTAGTATGTATTTTCTATAGCACCGATAGTATTATTGCATCGCATCAAATAATTCTTGCACCGCACAAATCCGCGTTTATAATGTGCTCTTGTTGGGCGCTCGGCGTCCAGTCTCCTCCACCCTCCTCCTTTGGTGGATTTGAGCGCAGCTTCGAAGCTGCGCTTTTTTTTGCGGGGCTTGTCCGGGCGCGAAGCAGGGTTTGACACCCAGGTACTTCTTCAATAAAATCACGCGCTTCCGCCGCTTCCTTTGTGGGCAGCAAGACCCTACCGATGACGACCTTCTCCGCCAAACCGCACGAAGTCAAACGCGACTGGTATCTTGTCGACGCGAGCGGCAAAGTGCTCGGACGGCTCGCCGCCGAAATCGCACGACGGCTGAGAGGCAAGCACAAACCCGAGTTTACCCCTCACGTGGACACCGGCGACTATATCGTCGTGGTCAATGCCGGCAAGCTTCGCATCACCGGCAACAAGGCGGAAGCCAAGACCTACTACCGCCACAGCACCTATCCCGGCGGCGTGTACTCGACCACGTTCGCGAAAATGCAAGCGCGATTCCCGACACGCTCGCTCGAGATTGCAGTCAAAGGCATGCTGCCCAAAGGACCGCTCGGTTACGCGATGCTCAAGAAGTTGAAGGTCTACCCGAGCGGCCAGCATCCGCATACGGCGCAGCAGCCGAAACCCCTGGAGATCAACGCATGATCGGGCAGTACTACTACGGCACCGGCCGGCGCAAGAGTTCAGTTGCCCGCGTCTTCATCAAGCCTGGAAAAGGCGATTTCACTGTGAATCATCGCCCGGCGAACGAGTACTTCGCGCGCGAGACCGGACAAATGGTGGTCCGTCAGCCGCTGGTGCTGACAGAGAAACTCACGCAGTTCGACGTGGTGGTCAACGTTTCGGGTGGCGGGGAATTCGGGCAGGCGGGTGCCGTGCGACATGGACTGACGCGCGCGCTGATCGAGTACGACCCGACGCTCAAGCCCCTGCTGAGCAAGGCGGGGCTTGTCACGCGCGATGCGCGCGAGGTCGAGCGAAAGAAGGTCGGCCTGCACAAGGCGCGGCGGCGCAAGCA